>Ga0187893_10008727_pt1 | contig 15864 bp, 13 predicted proteins | sample MA1701074metaG_FD_139574 | JGI IMG/M metagenome (GOLD analysis project Ga0187893, IMG submission 139574) | White microbial mat communities from a basaltic lava cave in the Kipuka Kanohina Cave System on the Island of Hawaii, USA - MA170107-4 metaG ... | reverse complement strand
CTGGTTCTCGCGCACGCGCGAGTACCACGCGGACCGCTTCGCGGGGAACGCGACGCGCGACCCGAACGCGATCGCGAGCGCGCTCGTGAAGATCGCGTACGGCCTGGCCGCGCGGCCGGCGGCGGCGCCGCAGCGCGAGGGCGAGGCGCCGCGCCGCGAGCTCGACGCGATCGGCGCGATGGGGATCTTCGACGCCGGCGCCGCGCGGGCGCTCGCGATCTCCTCGGGTTCCCGGAGCGGCGGTCTTGTCGTCGACAAGGAGCGCCTCGTCGACGCGATGAAGTGGGACCTCTGGAACCCGTGGGCGACGTACTACGAGATCCACTCGACCCACCCGCTCATCGCGCACCGCCTCATCTACCTCGGCGAGCAGTCGGCGGCGATGGGCCAGGCGCCGTACATCGTCTTCTCCGCGCGCAAGCCGGAGTCGTACTGGGACGAGTTCTTCGTGGACCTGCTCGTGCTCTGGTTCCCGACGGTGCTCTTCCTGGCAGGCGCGATCGCGGCGGCGGTGACGGGAGCGCCCGCGCTCCTCGGGCTCGGGCTGGCGGGCGCCGGCCTCGCGTCGGTCGTCAAGCTCATGTTCTCGTACCCGACGCGCGACTTCCCGCCGACGAGCGTCGCGGGACTCCTCAAGCACGTGAAGGTGTCGAAGATCCGCTCGGTGCCGTGCACGCTGCGCGGGAAGGTGATCGGGCGCGGGGTGCCTGGGCTCGTCTGGAGCGAGGACTTCGTGATGCAGGACGACACGGGCATCCTCTTCCTCGACTACCGGCAGCCGCTCGGGATCTGGGAGTGGCTCTTCGGGCTCCTGCGCGCCGGGACGTGGCAGGGGCGCGACGTGACGGTGACGGGCTGGTACCGCCGGGCGCCGGTGCCGTACCTCGAGGTGCGCACGATCGAGGGCGCGGGCGACTCGTCGAAGAGCTGGCTGCTCGGGTGGAAGTGGGTGCTGGCGTTCCTGATGATCGCGGGCGGCCTGGTGCTGGCGGCGGTCTTCACCGTCGCGCCTCCGCGATGAACGGAGGCCTCCCATGAGCGTGCTCCTCCTGGCCGTCGCCATCTTCCAGGATCCTGTCGACGTGAAGTACTGGCCGCTCGAGCCGGGGCGCGAGTAGGTCTTCGCGGACGTCAAGAAGGAGGTGCGCTGGCGGCTCGGCGAGCCGAAGACCGCGGCCGCGGGTGAGCGCATCCCGCTCACGATGGGCGAGGGCGACGAGGCGGAGACGTACTGGGTCAGCCTTCACCGCGACGGGATTCGTATCGACGCCATTGAGAACAGCCCCCACAGGGCGGAAGGATGGATCCTCAAGTTCCCTCTGGCCAAGGGCACATCGTGGAGTAACTCGATACTCGGAGAACCCAAGATCGAGTTCGCCGACGAGGAGGTGGCCGTGCCGGCCGGGCGATATGCGTGCCGCAAGATCTCGTTCATCAACGAGTACCCGGGCTACAAGTCGGTCACGACGTGGTGGCTGGCGGCCGACGTCGGTCCCGTGCGCGTGGACACGGGCGGCGGGAAACTGGAGCTGAAGGAGCTGCGCAAGGGGAAGGGGAAGACGCTCGCGCCGCGGGCGCCGATCTCGAAGGAGGAGGGCGACCGGCTGAAGAAGCGGCTCGCGGAGCACCTGAAACGACTGTTCAAGGAGAAGGACGCCGGCGAACCGTCGAAGGAACTGCGCGAGGCCATGGAGGAGGCCGAAGTCATCCTGAAAGACCTGAGCCACGGCGACCGCGAGCGCGCGGACGCCGTCATTGAGGAGGTCGTGAAGGCGCACGCGCCGGAGCTGATGCCGGAGCTCGAGAAGGCGAAGCGCGAGTCGAACGAGCGGAACGCCAGCGCTTCGCTCAAGACAATCACCACCGCGCAGGCGGACTTCCGCTCGAACGACCGCGACGGCAACGGCGTCAACGACTTCTGGGTCGCCGACGTGAGCGGCTTTCAGCGCATCGTGACGGGCGGGACCGCGATCTTTCTCGTCGAGAAGTCCGTCGCGCTGGCGGACGCGAAGCCGTGCGTACCGCTCGACCAGGAAGGGGAGTCCGGCGGCGCGAAGCTCGCGTCGCTCGGCAAGCCCGCGCCGAAGAACGGCTACCGGTTCGTCGCGCTCGCGGGGTACGACGAGGGGAAGGGCCGGGCCGGCCGGCGCTTCGGATTCTGCGCCGTGCCGGCGGAGTACGGGTCCGCGGCGAAGCGGACGTTCATCGTCAACGAGGACAACACGATCTGGAGCAAGGACACCGGCGGCCAGGTGCCCAACGGATTCCCCGCGGACCCGGCGAAGGAAGGCTGGACGAAAAGTCTACTGACGCCGCTCACGGCTGCCCGCTTCACGCTCGCGAGGTGCGTCCACCACGGGGAGGCGAGACCGAGCGCGCGGCGGTAGTCGGCGATCGCGCCGGGGACGTCCCCGCCCGACTCGACGCTTCCATACCCGACCGTGCGGACGCGGCGCGGGCGCGTTTCGTCGAAAAAGCCGAAGAGGATTCGGACGGCGCGTCGTACGGAGAGGTGGCATGGACGACTGGTTCCTCGAGCCCGAGATCTCCCTCGAGCTGTTCAAGCCGGTCGCGGCGCAGCTCGCGCGCGGCTGGTCGAAGGACGAGGTTTTCCTCGACCTCGTGGCGCGCGGCTTCGACGCGACGGCCGCGGCCGAGTTCGTGGACTACGTCGCGAAGGCGGCCGGCACGCGCCCGCGCCGGTTGACCGTCCTGCGCCGTGCCGTGCGCCGCCTCGCCGCTCCATAGCATCGCGTTCGGGCGGTGAGTGCACGGAGGGGGCGGCGGCCGATCCGAGGAAGGACGGCTGGGAGTAGAGGGCCGCCCGCGTTGTAGGATGTCGGGGACATGGGCGTCTTCGACGTCTGCTGCGCGGAGAGCGGACTCGTGCTCGGCGGCGACGCGCGGCTCATCCTGCTCGCGGAGGAGTCGCCGGGCCGGTTCGAGCCGATCGCGCTCCCGATCTCCGGCGCGTACGACCGGCTCGGCGGCATCGACCTGCCGGAGCCCTACGACACGAACGTCGGCCACATCGCCGCTTTCTGCGCGCGTCTCGAGTTCGACGAGCTGCCGCGCGACGCGTCGTTCGAGGAGCGGCTGCCCGAGATGGCGCACGCGGTGAGCGAGGGGCGGTGGGGCCGGATCTGGGGGCGGAAGGTGGCGTACGCGCTGGTCGACGGCCGGATCTACGGCGCGATCGCGGAAAACGCGGAGGACACGCTCGAGAAGACACTCTTCGAGGAGCTCTTCGAGCGCGCGTTCCCGATGCGCGACCTGTCGATGGAGGTGTACGGCTCGCTCGGGGCGGGGGAGAAGCGCGCGCTTCGGGCGGACCTGGCGGAGTTCGTGCGCTACCGCGAGTGGGGCACGGCGCTCAAGCCCGTGGACCTCGAGGAGAGCGGGCAGTTCACGGGCTACTCCGCGAAGGAGCACCCGGGCTCCGCCGCCGAGCCGTTCGTGAAGGCGGCGCGGAAGAAGTACGCGCGCCACCCGCACGTGCTGGAGGCGGTGGAGGCGAATGCGGAATACTGGAAGGAGATAGAAGATAGAAGATAGAAGATAGGAGTTAGGAGATAGGAGTCAGGAGCACCGGCGACATGGGGCTGATCGTCGCGCGCCCGACGGACGCGCCGTGCTGGGTCCGCGGCCTCGACGTTCTCGACGCGCGCGGCAAACTGTTCTTCCGCGTCTGCGGCCCGTTCGCGTCGATCTGGGTCGCGGGAGCCCTGGACGACTGGCGTATCCCGTCCGCTCCTAGCTTCTAACTCCTACCTCCTACCTCCTAATTTCCTACCCTAGGGCATACGCCAGATCGATCGCCCGGCATCCGGCCGAGTAGTAGATCTTCTCCATCTCCGCCCAGAAGTCGCGCGAGCCGGTCCAGAAGGCCGGCGCGCCCAGCCTCCGCAGGATCGCCATCGGGGCCATCGGCGGACGCACCTTCACCTCGACCTCGGGCGCGTCGCCCCAGAAGTCCATCGGGTCGAGCGGCGGCGCCACCTCCTTCACGCTCGTGCCGCGCGCCTGCGGACGGCCGCCGCGCAGCTGCTGGAGGAGCTGGTCGCGCGGGCGACCGCGCAGCTCGAAGATGAGCCAGGGATCCCGGTCGAACGCCTCGCCGATCACGTAGTACACCGCCGCGATGTGCTTGCACGGCGTGGCCACGTCCGGACACGAGCAGGACATCTTGAGGTCGCGTCCCGACTTCGGGAAGAGCGACGCGTTGGCGCTCCGGAACGCGTCCTCGATGTCGCGCGGCATCTCGCCCGCCAGGAGCTTCGCCGCGAAGACCGCGCGCGAGCTCATCATCCGCGCCACCCGCGACCACGTCCCCGCGTCGAGCTGCCGCACGCGCACGCGCACTTGGTAGGGCTTGCGGCGCGACCCCTGCACCTTCGCCGACACCTTGCCCGGCCGGATCTCGTACTCCATGACCTGGCCCGTGCGCGCGTAGTGCTTGCCCCGGTCCAGCCGGCTCTGCCAGCCGAACCCCTCGAGCGCGCGCAGCCACTTGTCCGCCCACCAGCTCTCGCCGATGTCGCCGTCCTGCGCGCGCAGCTTGATCCCGTCCTTCACCTCGCGGCGCCGCGTCATGACTTCGCCCCCTTCACCGCGACCGCCGGCTCCGCGACCGCGTCCTGCTTGAGCGCGAAGAGGTCGCGCAGCTGCGCCGTCGAGAGCTCCGTGATCCAGCCCTCGCCCGCGCCGAGCACCAGGTTCGCGAGCTCCTTCTTCGACTCGATCATCTCGTCGATCTTCTCCTCGACCGTGCCGGCGACGAGGAACTTGTGCACCGCCACCGATCGCGACTGCCCGATGCGGAACGCGCGGTCGGTCGCCTGGTTCTCGACCGCCGGGTTCCACCAGCGGTCGAAATGGAAGACGCGGTTCGCGCCCGTGAGGTTGAGCCCGAACCCGCCCGCCTTGAGAGACAGCACGAAGACGCCGGGCCCGTCCTCCGACTGGAACGACGCGACCATCTGGTCGCGCGACTTCCGCGGCGTGCCGCCGTGGAGGTACAGGACCGGCCGCTCGAGCTGCTTCTGCAGGTGATCGTGGAGCATCCGCCCCATCTCCGCGAACTGCGTGAAGACGAGCGCGCGGTCGCCCTCGGAGAGCGCCTCGTCGAGCATCTCGACGATGCGCTGGAGCTTGCCGCTGCGCCCCTCAAGCGCGCTCCCGTCGCCGAGGAACTGCGCGGGGTGGTTGCACACCTGCTTCAGCTTCGTGAGCGCCGCGAGCACGTGTCCCTTGCGCGCGATGCCGTCCGCGCCCTCGATCTTCTTCATCGACTCCTCGACGACGCTCTTGTAGAGCGCCGCCTGTTCCGGCGTGAGCGTGCAGAAGACCTTCATCTCCATCTTCTCGGGCAGGTCCTGGATGATCGACTTGTCGGTCTTCACGCGGCGCAGCACGAACGGCGTGATGAGCGTCTTGAGCCGCTCGCTCGCCTCCTGGTCGCGGAACCGCTCGATCGGGATCGCGAACCGGCGCTTGAACTCCGGCGCGCGGCCGACGAGGCCCGGATTCAGGAAGTCCATGATGGACCAGAGCTCGCTGAGGCGGTTCTCGACGGGCGTTCCGGTGAGCGCCAGCCGCCGCTTCGCCTTCAGCATCCGCGCCGCGCGCGCGTGGCCGGTCTCCGGGTTCTTGATGTTCTGCGCCTCGTCGAGAGCGATGCCGACCCACTCGACCGCGCGGAGCGCCTCCGTGTCGCGCGGCAGGAGCGAGTAGCTCGTGATCACGATGTCGACGTCCGTCCGGATCGTCTCGCCGCGCGACGCGCCGTGATGCACGAGCGTCTTGAGCGACGGAGCGAAGCGGCGGATCTCGCGCTCCCAGTTGCCGATGACGGAGGTCGGACACACGACCAGCCACGGGCGGTCCTTCTCGTGCAGCACGAGCGCGATGAACTGGATCGTCTTGCCGAGGCCCATGTCGTCCGCGAGGCACGCGCCGAGTCCCCACTTCGAGAGGAACGCCAGCCAGTCGAGCCCGCGCTTCTGGTACGGGCGCAGCTCGCCGCGGAACTTCTCCGGCACGGGCACCGGCTTGATCCGCTCGCCCGTGTGCTGCACCGCGTCGAGCATGTCGCGGATCCACCCGACCGCCTCGACGCCGCGCACCGGCATGCCGCCGATCTGCTCCAGCGAGAGCGCCTCGCCGAGCGTGAGCGGCTTGAGCTGCATCACCTGGAGCGCCTTCATCGTCGTCTCGATGAGCGCGGGCTGGAGCTCCACCCACTGGCCGCGCAGCTGCACGAGCGGCTGCTTCATCGCGGCGATCTGCTCGAACTCCTCCTTCGAGATCACGTGGCCGCCGATCGCGACCTGCCAGTCGAACTTCACGAGCGTCGCCAGCCCCAGGAACGTCGCCTTGACGGTCGGCGCGGCTTCGACCCGCATCATGATCGACGGCGGCGCGCCGGTCGTGCCCTTCCACCACGGCGGGAGCTCGACCTTGAAGCCGCACTCCTCGAGCAGCGGCGCCGCCTCGCGCATGAACTTGTGCGCGTCGGCCGGCGTGAGCCAGGCCCACTCGGGGTTCCTCGTGCGGAGCGCCTTGTCGATCGGCGGGAAGAGCGTGCCCGCCTTGCCGAGGTCGGCCAGCAGGCGATGCTGCGGGTTCTCGTTGCGCTTGGGCACCTGGTGCGGCGCGCGCCAGACGGTGCCGGCGGGGACGACGAGCGACGGGTCGTCGGAGGCGACGACGTGGAACGTCACGATCCACGGGCGGCCGGGGCCGGCGGGCTCCTGGAGCTTGAGGAGGGTGCGCCACGGCGCGGCGCCCGGCGGGATGAGGACGGGCTCGCTCCAGCGGCGGAACTGCTCGATGAGCTGCTTGCGGCGCGCGTCCGGCAGTTCGATCGCGGCCCGCCGGAGGAGCGATGCTTCCTCGCCGGTGAGTTCCTCGTCGAGCGACGCGTGGACGATGCCGTCGACGGCCTCGCGGATGAAGTCGTCGAGGATCTGCGTGGGACCTCGGTTGGGTTCGGCGGCGCGGCTGACGCCCGGCATGACGGCGGCGAGGTCGCTGATGCGTTCCCGGTCCTCGAGGGCGGGTCGCCAGCGGATGCGGACCTTGTCGCCTTCGGGCTCGAACGACGGGATGAAGTGGTGGGTGGAAACGAACTCCAGCACGAGGCGTGCCGCCGTCGCCCAGAAGCGGAGGTCGGCGGGCGCCTGGCCGTTGAGGCGGGAAAGCCACACGACGGCGTTGTAGGGGGTCAGCGCCAGGCCGCGCACGCGCCACGGACGCATCGTGACCGGTTCGTCCTCCATTTCGCCGTTCCCGTCGTCGTCCGGCTCGGCGTCCGGGTCGTGGGGGGGACCTTCGACCTCGGTGCCGTCGTCGACTTCGATGTCGACACCGTGTCCGTTCCCCGCGTGGCCATTTCGGCCGAGCAGCGGGGTTGAGGCGACTGGGCCGAGCTCCCCCGTGGGGAGCATCAGCTCCAGGTCTCCTGGTTGGCCGTCGGGCACTACCTTCGCAAGGTCACCGTGGGGCGCATCGAACGGGGCCTGTCTGGCTTCGGACGACTCTCCCCACACGAAGAACGGCCCGCCGACCTTCCAGAGTCCGTGGAGAACGAGCATCCTGCTCCGGAACTCAGGTCGGTAACTGAGGGCTACATCCCTCTCCTGTCACTATTTAACTACCACACGGCGGGCAGGGGTGCAAGAAACACGTCGCTCACCCGGGCCCTACTTTTCGAAAATCGTCTCGACCACGTCCTTCCGCTCGAAGTTGTTCGAGGACGTCCGGACGACCTTGAGCGCATCAATGCCGCGGTCGATCACCACGATCGCGAACCCGTGGAGCGCATTGAAGCGGCCGGAGTAGAGGCGCGGTTTCCGGATGACGTTGAGGACGGGCTTGTCGCCCGAAAGGTCGAGGCCCGTCGCCCGGTACGCCTCCTTCTGGCCCGCGGGCCCGCTGTCGAGACCGTGGAAGACGGCGACCACCTGGTGGCGCTCGAAGTCGACCGCCGGTACCTCCGCGTCCGCGTGACGCTTCCACAGCTTCGCCCACGCGTCCGCGTCGCGGACTACTTCGACGCGCTCCTCCTTCATCCTGGAGTCGTCGCCCGTCCACTGGAAGCGGATCGGCATGTCCTTGAGGATAGCGTTTCCGCGGAGCAACGGTGCGGCGGCGGCGCCGATGTCGCGGAGCAGGGCCGCGAACTTCGCGTCCTTCTCGAGATGCGCGACCAGGCGTTTCGCCGCCTCGGCAGGCCGCTCGATCTTCACGAGCTCGCTCGTCCGTCCGCCCGCGACCTGCTTCACGATGCCCACGCCCTTGACGAGCCACATCGACGTCGTCCGCGAGCCTTCCGCCGCGTCGACGCGGATCGCGTCGAAGGCTCCCGCGGGTACGGTCACTCTCTCGGCGACGGCGGTGTACGTCCTCTCCGTCGTCGCAAACCCGCAGCTCATCCACGTGTGCGGCGCCTTCCACGTCGCGCCGTCCTTGAGAGCGCGCGGGATCGACAGCTCCATCGTGTGCCACCTCATGCCCATCGAGCGGAACTGGCGGACTTCATCGGGCGTTGTCTGGAGGATCCACGCCAGACGCTCGCCATCGAAGAGGCCGATTGTCGTCGCATCGACCTTCTCGTCCCGCCGCTTCGCGTCCTCGACGCTGACGACAAGCTCGATTTCTTCGTTCGGGAGGCTGCCGGCGCGCAGGCTCCGTTCCGTGACGCGTCCGTCGAGCGTGTCGCGGAAGGTCCACGTCGTCCCGTGCTCGGCGGGCATCCAGTCCTGGGCCAGGAACGCGAGCAGCAGTGTCATCATGAAGGAAGCTGAGCAACCCGCGTGCCCGCGAACGCCGCTCAGCGGCCGAGCGCATGTATCGTCTCGGATACAAGGGTTGCGCCCCGACGAATCCGGGGTCCGGGTCGCTAACGCGCGGCCGCCTCGTGCAGCCGCCGCATCCGCGCCTGGGCCCACACGTGCAGCGCCAGCCCGAGTCCCAGGTACACGACCGCGTACACCGCGTGCAGGCTCGCCGAACCGGACCCCGGCAGCCGCACCTCCGCCGGGAACTCGTGGCGGCTCTCGTGCGGCAAGATTGCGCTCCAGAGCGCGATCACCGGCGAGAGCGCCAGCGTCCACGGGCCCTTCGTCATGTCCACCCCGCGCGTGCGCCCCTCGTATTCCATCCAGATCGCCCAGTGGATGATCGGCAGCACCGACATCGCCGCTCCCGTGATCGCCGTGATCACCTTCGGCACCACCGGCCACCGCCACGCGACCGTCGACGAGGCGGCGCCGAGTCCCGACAGCATCAGGACCGGCGGCAGGATCGCGAGGAGCGCGGCGAGAAGCGGCCACCCGTCCGCCTGCCCCTTCCACACGCCGCGCGCCAGCCCGTGCGAGAACGGCAGGAACGCCGCGAACGTCACGCCCGCCAGCGCGACCGTGGTCACCAGGCAGAACACCGTCCCCGGCCCCGCGCCCGGCCCCAGCCACCGTCGCCACGCCGGCAGCGCCGCGTACTTGCGACGCAGATGCGCCGCGGGCACCGCCGCGTCGCACGCGAAGAGCGTCGAGAGCGACGCCAGGAGCAGCACGACCGACGCCGCCGCGCCGAGGAATCCCATGCGCTCGTCGACGCCGTCGTCGGCGACGTCGTAAGCGACCGCGGCCCAGAGGAGCGCGAGCAGGACGAGCGCGGCCGTGACGTAGTACAGGCGCGGCCAGAGCGACAGGTCGGAGAACGACGGGCTCAGGTTGATCACGGTGCGCAGGAAGAAGAGCCCCATCACGAGCGCCGCCAGCAGCAGCGGGCCCGCGTAGACGTAGAGCGCGGTCTGCCATCCGTCGAACCCCACCGTCACGCCCCGAAAGTCGCCGGAGACCTCCGCCGTCCCGCCGACGAAGCCGTATCCCGCGACGAAGTGCGGGGCGACGCCGGTGCCGAAGAGGGCCGACACCGCGATGAGGAACAGCACGCCGGCGAACACCGCCCCCGCGTACGCGCCGATCACCGAGCGCTGCGTCGACTGCACGCTCGACGACACGGACAGCGCCCACGCGCAGAGCACCGCCGACAGCACGAAGAGGAACGCGTAGTTCGCGACGATCTGCCGGAACGTGATGCCCCCGAAGAGGAACGTGAGCGCCACGACCGGGACGAGCGAGAGGTACAGCAGCCCCACCATCGTCAGCGCCGCCGAGAACTTGCCCCACGCGATGTGCAGCGGCCGCAGGTTCGTCGACATGAGGATGTCGTACGTCTGCCGCTCGCGCTCGATCGTGATCGAGCCCGCCGCGAACGCGGGGACGATGAGGAACGCGATCCCGAGCTGGATGCACTGGCTCACGAGGTAGAGCAGGCGTCCGACGACGCTCGGGTCGACGCGCTCGCGCCCGTACGCGTGGTCGGCCGAGAGCGCGGCCGCGGAGATGAGGATGGCCGCCGCGAAGAGGAGCATGACCACGAGCTGGACGATGAAAAAGCGCGCGCCGCGCGTTCCGGCGCGAAGCTCCTTCAACATCATCGGATTGAGGAGTCGTTCCCCGATCCGTGTCAGTCGTTCAGCGGTGCTCATCGTGCGCTCCGTATCCGCGGTGCCGGATCCCCGATTCCGGATTCCTGACCTCATGCACGTCGGGCATCGGGCATCGGGAATCGGGAATCGGGAATCCGGTTCTCACACCACCTCTCCTCGCGTGAGCTGCATGAAGAGCCCCTCGAGGTTCGCCGACTCCTCGCGCAGGCCGACCACCGGCACGTCCGCCGCGCAGATCGCCTTCACCAGCTCCGCCGCCTTCGGGAGCTCGCCCTCGAGCTGGAAGCGCACCGAGAGGTCCTGGCGCTGGACGCGCGACGCGGAGCCGCTCGCCTCCAGGATCCGGCACGCCTCGTCCGCGCGGTCGAGCACGGTCAGCACGAAGCAGCGCTTGCCCTGCAGCTGGTCGCGGATCGACTCGATCGCGCCCGCCGCCACCACGCGGCCTTTCTCCATGATCGCGACCGCGTTGCAGACGTCCGAGAGCTCCGTCAGGATGTGCGACGAGAGCAGGATCGTCTTGCCCATCGTCCGCAGCTCCTTGAGGAGCGCGCGGAACTCGATGCGCGCGCGCGGGTCGAGGCCGCTCGCGGGCTCGTCGAGCACGAGCACCTGCGGATCGTGGAGGAGGGTGCGTGCCAGGCAGAGCCGCTGCTTCATGCCCTTCGAGAGCCCGCCCGACAGGCGCTCGGCGACGCCGCGGAGGTCGGTCAGGTCGAGCACGGCGTCGAGCGTGCGCGCGCGGTCGCGGCGGTGGAGGCCGTTGGCGGCGGCGAAGAAGTCGAGGTACTCGCGCACGGTGATGCCGTCGTAGACGTTGAAGAGGTCCGGCATGTAGCCGAGGACGCGGCGCACGGCATACGGCGCCTCCGTCACGCTGTGGCCGGCGATGCGCACGTCCCCGCCCGACGCGTCCAGCAGCGTCGCCGCGATGCGGATCGTCGTCGTCTTCCCCGCCCCGTTCGGCCCGATGAAGCCGAAGATGTCGCCCTTCTCGACGGTGAACGAGATGCCGCGCACGGCGTGGTGCTCGCCGTACGACTTCTCCAGCTCGCGCACTTCGATCACGTCGATCCGCCTCCCGCGGGCATCACGGGTTGTCCTCCCGGAGCTGGAGGAGGCACGAGCGCTCGCTCGTCGACGAAATCGACGCGTCGATCGCGACGGGCCCGACCGCGCCCTCGAGCATGCAGATCGTCCGCCGCCCGACGAGGCGGCGCCGCCCGAAGTCGTCGAGCCACAGCTGGAGCGCGCGCCGTTCGAGCGGCGAGAGCTCCGGCGCGCCCTCGACGGCCGGGAACTCCCTCGTCTCGCCCGCGGGCACCGCGCCGAACGGGATGAGGCGCACGCCCCTCGGAGTCCCCTCGACGCGGAACCCGCGCGCGATGCGCCAAGGCGTGCCGTTGGCGATCCGCAGCGTCGCACCCTCGGAATCCACCCGCACGCCTCGACCGAGGTCGCAGGTCGCGCGGCCGACGAACGAGCGCGCCTGCCACTGCGCGAACCCGCACTCGACCAACGACCACGAGCCGTGCTGGCGGAGGTTGAGCGTGGCCCCGGCGGCGCGCTGGGCGTTCGTGTAGTTCTGGCTGCCGAGCGCGGCGTCGTGCTCCGCGGGGAGTGCCGTCTCGGTGCCCGGGAACGTGAGCGCGTACGCGCGGGCCGTCGGCGAAAAGAGGGAGACCGCTCGCGTCTGCACGGCGGTCGTCGCGCCGTTTGTCGCGTCGAGGAGGACAAGCTCGTGCACGAGCGTGGACGCGCCGCGGAGCGCGTAGCCCGCGACGATCACGATCACCACCATCGTGGCGGCACAGGCCGGGATCGTCAGGAGGAGGAGCTGCGGCCGGCCCGCGCGCCGCAGCGCCAGCCAGTTCGCCGGCCCGATGAGCCCGATGAAGACGACGGCCATCCCGAGCAGGAGGAGGAAGGGCGGCAGCGCGTTGGCGTCGCCGGGCCGGCGAACTGGCTGGCGCTGAACGGCGGCAGGCCCGGCTTCGCCGTCGGGCGCTCGAGGATGTCGCGAAGGAGCCCGTCGCGGCCGATCCACCGGTCGAAGGGCGGACTTTCGAGGTCGACCGCGCAGACCACGACGCGACCCGCGCCGAGCGCATGCTCGAAGGCGATGTCGCCCCTGGCGATCGCCCGTCCGTTCAGGATGCGGTGGAAGGCGAAGCGCGTGTCGTCGCCCGGGAGCGTGCGCGTCTCGGACGCGCCGAGCTCGACGCGCGCGAACCGTCGCACGCCCTCGGAGGCGAGCCACCGGGGGTTGGCGCCCGGGCAGAGGATGAGCGTCCCGCCGCTCGCGACCCATTCGTGGAGGGCGTCCATCTGGGCGGGGATCATGTTCTCGAAGCGGGTGTCTCGCATCAGGATGAACGCGAAGCCGCGCAGCCCGATCACGCGCTGCGGAAAGTGCGTCTCGCGGCACGTCACCGGGGTGCCGACGCCGCGGGGCGCGCCCGCGGGTCCGCCGGTCATCGAGAGGTACGTCGTGACCGGGGTGCCGACCCAGCGGCGGGAGTAGTCTATCTTGAACGACCGGCGCCAGAGGAGGTGTCCGTTCGCGTCGCGCACGTGGCACTCCGCGTCGGTGTCGCCGAACGCCCAGATGTTGGGCGCGAAGAACTGGAGGCGCACGCTGCCGTGCCGCGCGATGGCGGTCGGGCGGGCGATCCGCGTCGAGGGCGGGCGCGTGAGGGTGACGACGACGTCGAGGTCGCGCCCGGTGAGGTTCGAGAGGGTGACGACGTGCGTGCTCCAGGGGAGGTCCTCGTCCGCGCCCTCGAACGCGTCTTCGACGACTCCCTCGAGGACCGGGTCACTGGACGGTTGGGGCAGCGCGAGGAGGCACGCCGCGACGAGGTGGAGCACCGTGGTCATGATACCCAATGATGTATGACGGAGGAGGCGCGCATTCCGCATGGCGGGTTCGATGAGCCGCATCGATCTTGACCGGATTCGCGCGCGGCCTTAGAAAGAGGGCGTGGACACGCGCTTCGAGGGGCTCGACGCCGACACGCTGGCGATGATCATCCACGACGTGCTGCGGCGCGCCGACCTCGAGCGCACGTGCGCGAAGCTCGGCCTCGAGTGGCCCGGCCACCGCCTGTCGGCCATCGAGAGCGTCGACCTGGCGTACGCGCTCGCGGACGTCGTGATGAACCGCGAGGACGGCCACGAGCTGGTGAGCGACCGCATCGCGCGCGCGCTGGAGCCGGTGTGCGAGCGGCTGGCGGCGCTCTCCCCGGCGGACGTCAAGGCGCGCCTGCCGGACCTGGCGAAGGAGTTCCCGCCCGGCGCGCTGGCGGTCGCGCTCGAGGTGGATCCGCGGCGGGCCGTGCGGAAACTGGCGAAGCGCGTGGACGACGCGGCCGACGCGCGGTCCGTGCCGGAGGAGGCGCCCCGGGCGGCGCGCGTCTGGGTCGCCGCCATCGCGAGGCGCGCGGACGAGCTGGAGGCGCGCGTCGAGAACCTCAAGCAGGAGATCGCGGCGCGCGACGAGAAGCTGGCGGCCGCGCACCGCCAGGTCGAGCGGCTGCAGCGCGAGCTGGACGGCGCGCGCGCGGAAACCGAGCGGCTCCAGGAGGCGGCGCGCGCCGCGCGCACGGAGGACCGCGACCGGCGGAAGATGGAGCACGAACTGGCGGAGCTGCGTCGCGAGGCGGAATCGCTGCGCCGCGCCGGCGCCGAACGGGACGCCGTGATGAGAGACCTGGAGCGGCTCCGCGCGCAGACGGCGCCTCCCGTCGAGGAGCCGGCCGTACCCGCGGAAGAACCGGAAGGAGTGCCGGAGGCGGTGCTCGCGGTGACGTCCGGCCGGCGCGCGATCATCGTGGGCGGCCAGGGGCGGCGTCCCGAGCACGAGCGCGCCTTCATGGCGGCCTTCCGCTTCGCCGAGCTGGAGTGGGAGACGACCGAGCGCGGGGCCGGCATGGCGGCGTGGACGCGGCTCGCCGAGCGCATGCGGCCGGGCCGTTACGACGTCGTGATCTTCCTCGCGGCCTACACCGGTCACGGGTCGAACACCGTGCTGCAGGCGTGCAAGCGCGCGGGCATTCCGGTGGCGTACGTGACGGCCGGCTACAGCGTGAACGCGATCGCGCGCGCGGTCGAGGAGCAGGTGGCCCGCGCGTGACCATCCGATGCGGCGCCGGTGAGGCACGGCCGGACCGGCGCTGGTGTACGATGGCGGCGTGGCCGGATTCGACTTCGTCGTGCAGGGCGAGGCCGGCGACGTGCTGGACGACGTCGCGGAGGCGGCGGTCGCCGAGCAGTTCGCGGTCACGACCGACCCGGACGGACGGCTGGCCGTGCGGCGGGGCAGCTTCGCGCTGAGCATCGTCCTGGGCGCGTTCATCGCGTACTGCGACTTCAAGATCGGCGCCGTGCCGGCCGGCGACGGCGTGCGGCTGTCGCTGACGCGCAACAACCCGTGGTGGACCGGACTGATCGGCATCTCGCGCGTGAAGAAGGCGGCGGCGCGGCTGGCGGACGCCATCCAACAGAGGCTCGGCGCCCGCGTCAGGAGCCGGACGGAAGTGTGATCGGGACTCCGCGCGGGCGCGCCGTCCCTTAGAATCAGCGCGCATGGCGTGGGTCCCGCCCGGAACCGTCGGCAAGTACCGCATGGTTTCCCTCCTCGGCCGCGGCGGCATGGGCGAGGTGTGGAAGGCGCACGACCCGGCGCTCGACCGCCACGTCGCCGTCAAGCTCATGCTCGCCGGCGAGCACGCGAGCGAGGAGATGCTCGCGCGGTTCGAGCGTGAGGCGCGGCTCGCCGCCAAGCTGGAGGACCCGGGCGTCGTGCGCGTCTACGACGCCGGCTCCGACGGTCGCCTCCACTACTTCGTCATGGAGCTCGTCGACGGCCGCTCGCTCAAGCAGGTGCTCGACGCCGAGAAGCCGACCATGGCGCGAGCCGTGCGCATCGCGATCGACGCCGCGCGCGCGCTCCAGGCCGCGCACGACCTCAACATCGTCCACCGCGACGTGAAGCCCGGGAACATCATGATCGACGCGAAGGAGCGCGTCCGCGTGGCCGACTTCGGGCTCGCGAAGGACACGGGCGACTCCGCGCTCACCGCTTCGGGCGCCGTGGTCGGGACGCCGAACTACATGGCGCCGGAGCAGGCGGCCGGCGGGCCGGTCACGCCGCGCACCGACATCTACGCGCTCGGCGCGGTCCTCTTCGAGATGCTCGCGGGCCGCCCGCCGTTCCAGGGCCCGCCGTTGTCCGTCATCGCGAAGCTCGCGACGGAGACGCCGCCGCCCGTCGCGGCCCTCAACCCGCGCGTGCCCGCGCCGATCGCCGCGGCCGTCATGCGCGCGCTCGCCCGCGATCCCGCGCG
>Ga0187893_10008726_pt1 | contig 15864 bp, 8 predicted proteins | sample MA1701074metaG_FD_139574 | JGI IMG/M metagenome (GOLD analysis project Ga0187893, IMG submission 139574) | White microbial mat communities from a basaltic lava cave in the Kipuka Kanohina Cave System on the Island of Hawaii, USA - MA170107-4 metaG ... | reverse complement strand
GTTCGCCGCGGCGCGCTGCCTTCCGGAACCGAACACCATAACGGCCGGCGAGCCCAGATCGGCTGTGAGATCGATCAGACGACTGAAGTAGTCCCAGCTCTTGCGGCGCAGCCCGGCGTCCGATGAAGTCAGATGCAGCCCTTTTGGCACAGCCATCAGATTGTGAGTTCCAACGAAGGTCAGATTCGCGTCGAGAATCTCGTTTCGAAAGGCACCGCGCGCGGAGGGAGGTAGGCGCCCCGGATCGTCGCCGAGATTCGCCGGCATGACTTCGATGCCTGTATAGCCGATCCTCGAGGCAGCCCGGCAGCTTTCCCGAAAACTCAGGCCGGCGAATGTTTCGCTGCAGATCGAATAGCGAAAGAAGCCGGTGTTTTGCCGCGCCAACGCGAGACTTCCGGAGACAGCGGTGGTGAGCCAATGCCTGCGCGTAGTTCTCATAAGCCGAAGAGTTTGCGGGCGTTTCCCGCAAAAATCTTTGCTGTGCTGGCGGGCGGAAGTTTCAGGCTTTCAATGTTGCCGGCAATCAATGCCGGGTCCACCCAGGGATGGTCGCTCGAGTATAGCAACCGGTCTGGCCCGGCGAATTCGTAGGCATAGTGAATGGCAAGGCTGATAGGCGAGACAGCATCGAAATACACGTTCCTCAGGTATTCACTGGGTGCGCGTCGAATGTGTTCGGCGCCGCGTTTCAGGACCATCGTCTGGTGGTCGATTCTGCCTACAAGGTAAGGAAGCGCTCCGCCGACATGTGGGCAGACTAGCTTGAGCTTGGGATGCTGCTCTAGAACCCCCGCCAGGATCAGCCGGGTGAGCGCGATCGTAGTGTCGAACATCAGCCCTAGCCCCGCGGCCATCTCGTAGCCTTGGGTGGCATTGTACGTCAGGGGGTATGCGGGATGAAGGAGTACCGGGATTCCCCGCCTCTCCGCTTCCGCGAAGACGGGCCGGAACTGCGGCTCGTCGGCGAACCTGCCGTCTAAATTGGAATAAAGAAGGATGCCTCTCATTTCAGGCTTTGAGAAGGCCCGTTCGAACTCCCGCTGCATCGCCTCGACCGAGTGGAACGGCAGCGTTGCGAGCCCGAAAAATCTTCCCGGATGCGCCTTTACCGTTTCTGCAATGAAGTCGTTCAAAAGCACAGATACAGCAGAGGACTCCTTGCCGAAGAGTTCCGGCCCGGGATCGTTGATGCTAAGAGCGGTTTGGGTAATTCCATTCCGGTCCATGTCCGCCAGCTTGGCCTGAATGTCGGTATGCTTTGGCAGAATTTTCCGGCGCCACTCGCCGACCACGACAAAGCGATCGCCGGCAGAGCGATAGACATAGGGGCTAGTCTTCCGCCTTTCGAGATAACGCAGGAAATCCTCGGAAAAAAGATGACTCTGGCAGTCTATTTTCTCACCCCTTGCGGCCTCGGCGGCGGCGGATGCAGCCAGAAAAAGCTTTCGTCGCGTAACTTTCATTTATAGCCCATTTCGAACCTACGGCAACCGGAGTCAGTTATCGCCCCAGTTCATGACAAACATTGCAGCCGTTGGCCGCCCTCTTGACCGCATGGCAATTCATGCACGCTGTCATGCTGGTCGGCACCTCCTTAGCCAGCACTTCCCGCTCGTGCACGGGCCCGTGACACGCGCTGCAATCGACGCCTGCCTTTGAATGTGTTGCATGACTGAAGAAAACAAAATCCGGGGCCTGGTAGACCCGAACCCACTCGATTTCTTCCTTCCGCGCATGCATTGCCGAAAGTCTTCGAATCGCGTCGTTATCGGTAACCAGAGTCCGATGGCACGTCATGCACTTCCCAGTTCCAGGTAGACCCGCCTTCTCCTGCGTAAGGGCGCCCCCGTGGCAGTCCCGGCAGTTCAGGCCGATGACGCTGTGCTTCTTGTGGCTGAAAGGAATCGGCTGCGCACGCACAACGCCCGGGAGTTCTTCTTCCTTACTCTTGTAGGCCGTGACCGGGGTGCTTTCGGATCGCATCTGTACTCTCGCTAGGCTCTTCGTTTTGGAACCATCCTCCAGAGCGAAGGCTATCAGTTTCCCGGAATATGTGTGACTGTAATCGTTCCCGCCGCCGGCGGCGATCACGACAAACTGGCGTCCGCTCTTTTCTCCCAGGTAGGTCATCGGTGTTGCGTGGCCGCTCGCGGGAAGGAGAGCAACCCAAAGTTCTTGTCCAGTGTCCTTATCGAAAGCCCTGAATTTGGAGTCGTTGGTGGCGGCTATGAAGACAAGACCTCCGGCGGTAACGATGGATCCGCCGAGGTTTGGAGTCCCGGTTTTCGGCACGCCCCGGCGGCTCAACTCCTCGAACTCGCCCAGCACGGCGCGCCAACGGAACTCTCCCTTCTTAAGATCGATGGCGGTAAGCGTCCCCCATGGCGGCTGCTGGCACGGATACTCGTTGGAATCCCAGAACCGGCCGTACTTAGTTCCGCGAACGCGATAGGATACGGCGGATCCAGCCGGCCGCTTGACCATTTGGAACAATGCGCCCACGTCCATCGAGTTTACGTAGAGTGTCCCGGATTCCGGATCGAAGGAGCCTCCGCCCCAGTTCGCTCCGCCGTTAGTTCCCGGGAACATGACCGTGAGCTTCTCCCCGATCGGGCGGAACATCGGGGCGTCGACCACTGCGTTTTGAATCATCTCCAGGCACTCGCGCCGTGACTCGGGCGTAACCATGGTGATCTCGTCTTTGGACATCGACTGACGCGCAAACGGCGGCGGCCTGACGGGAAAAGGCTGAGTCGGCGAACTCGCCTCGCCCGGAATTTCGCTCTGCGGAACCGCCCGCTCCTCGATCGGGAACAATGGCGCGCCACTCAGTCTGTTAAATAAGAATACGAAGCCGGTTTTGGTTATTTGAGCCACGGCGGGCACTCGACTTCCTCCCCGCATCACTTCGATAAGCGCCGGTTGCGCGGGCAGGTCCCAATCCCACAAGTTGTGGTGAATCGTTTGGAAATGCCATTTCCGCTCGCCCGTCCCGCAATCGAGCGCTACCAAGCTGTCGCCGAACAGATTCGCACCCTTTCGGTCTCCGCCGTAGAAATCGTATGCGGGAGAGGTGACTGGCAAAAAGATCGTTCCGAGCTTTTCGTCGACACTCATCACGGACCAGACATTTGCCCCGCCCCGATCCTTCCACGAGTCTCCCTTCCAACTGGCATTACCATATTCACCGGGCCTGGGAACAGTATGGAACGTCCAGCGAAGCCGGCCATCCCGGACGTCGAATGCGCGCACTTCTCCGCCCGGTCCCTTTGGTTCGCTGTCGCCCGTCCATGAGCCGGCCACCACCACGTCGCGGCACACCGCCGCGGGCGATGTCAGTCCATACCGCGTGTCCGGAAATCGGTCCGCCACGCCGCGCCGCAGATCGATCATACCGTTATCGCCAAACCTGGGATCGGGTTTTTGAGTGCCCGGATCGATCGAAAACAGCCGCCCTTCCTGGTCCCCCAGAAAAATGCGCTTGGTCTTCCCATTGGCCCAGTACGAGACGCCGCGATTGACGTAAAGGTGGACTCTTGTGCCGCGATCGAACTTCGGATCGAAGCTCCAGAGTTCTGTCCCTGTTTCCGGATCGATCGCGATCAGCCTGTGAAAGGGGGTGCTGATATACATTACCCCGTCGATAACGACCGGTGTGCACTCGAACGCAGTACGGCTGGGATACTCGGTCTTGCCATCGCCGATTTCCCCGGTATCGAATTCCCAGGCTATACCCAGCTTGCCGACGTTGCCCCGATCAATCTGGCGAAGACTCGAATATTTCATGCCCCCGCTGTCGCCACCGTAGTATCGCCACTCTTCGGCTCGCGCCTGCACGACCGTGAGCAGCAGAAGTATAGCAATCAAAACGTCAACCTCGCGTTGAATTGGACTACCCGGGCGGTCGCCGACGTCACGCGCCCGAAGTTACCGGCGTTGATGTCCGACGATACGCCGGCCAGGCTCGTGTGATTGAACGCATTGAAGGCATCGGCTCGGATCTGCAAGTTGAGGCGCTCGCTGAACTGCAGCCTCTTCGAAAGCGCCAGGTCCACCGTCCAGGCTCCCGGAGATCGGAGGGCGTTACGCCCGAGCGTCCCAGGGCGCTCGGTGGCTCCGCTGGCGGCGACAACGGGAACTGCTGCAAATGCCCTGGGATTCAGAAATTGGAGAGTATTCCGATAACCGGGAAAGTATGGCGATCCCTGAACGTAGTCCGGCCGGCTGTCAACGAGTGCGGAGCCTTGGGTTACGTTAAAGGGCGCTCCAGTGCGCGCCATGAGGACGCCGCCGATCTGAAATCCGCCCAGCAGCAATCGCGCATGCCGTCCGCTCCAGCCGATGCCAGCGAACGGCAACTCGTAAAGGAAGTCGGACGCAATGACATGTCGCACGTCGGTCGGCGCGGGGCCTTTCTCCGCGCGAATATTGTTCACGTCCTGCGGCGTCTGTCCGAATTGGAAGTCGCTGGAACTGTATGAGATGGTGCTCGACCAAGTGTAATGGAAATTGAGCAGCAGCCCGCGTGAATGCCGCTTTCGCACTGAGGTCTGCCAACTGTGGTAGTGGCTTGAATCCGACCCATCCGTAAAGCGAAAACTCCCGAAACCTTCCACGGGGCGCGTTCCGGACCGCCGGTCAACCTGGTTGAGCCACCTCACGTAGTTGATGCGCAAACCGCGGTTCCCGACGTACCCGGTTTCAAGAGCCACCGAACTGGTTAGTTGGTGCCCAACGGTCAAGGTCCACTGGATGCTGTAAGGCATGGGAAAATTCGTGTCGATCGTATCTCCCGACCACGGGAAGTTTGGACTCCTTACGAGCGGAAGGGTCGCCTCGTTGGTAATGGGGTACCGCAGGTTGAATGCCCCAATCTCCTGGATGTTAAAGACGTACCGCCGCGGTTCGTCGAGCGCGTTGCGGATCAACTCGACGGCGTTATCGAAGAGGGGGCGTGGGTTGTGAAAATACCCTGCCCCCCCTCTCACGACCGTCTTCGCACCGCTGCCTATCGTCCAGGCGAAGCCGAGGCGTGGGGAGAAATTGATGTAGTCGGCATCCCAAATGCTAGCGGGATCTCGAAGGGGCCCGAAACCTAACGGGGCACTCCGGTTGAAAAGCCGCTTGTCTCGCTCCGACGGAACCGCCAGGTAGTCGTAGCGCAATCCCATGTTTACGGTAAGGTTATTGCGCACTTTGATATCGTCTTGGAGAAAAAAACCGAGTTGCCAGTTTCGCACCACGAAGTCATCCACACCCCAGGTAACCTGTGCCAGTGATGGGCGGTTTCCGAGGAAGTCGTCCCGGGTGGCATATCGGATCTCCGGCATTTCGATGTTCTCCCGTCCCGCCAACCGGCGTAAAAACAGGCCCCCAAACTTCAGAGAATGCCGTCCGCGGCGTAGTCCCACGATCTCCTCGAAACTCTTGGTGGATCCTCCTTTGAACACCGTCTCGCCCGTAGTGCCGAATCCCAGACAACAGGTAATTCCAGGTACCCCTAAAGCATAGATGCCATCGAGTCGCGTGGCCTCATTGCGATTGTAGCCAAGGCGAAATTCCGAGACCCAGGAAGTACGGCTATTGAACCAAGTCAGGGTACCGGCCTCGTTTGCGCCCTCGAAGGTTTGCGGGTTTCCGCTTTGGACGCGCGGTGTCTGACGGTGGGGCCGCCCGCGGGTGTAGCGCCCAGTAATGAGGTTCGCCGGCGTCAGGCTATAGTCGCCGCGTGCAGTCACATGGTTGTCCCGCGCCACCATGGAACCGGCGCCTTGGAAGAACCCGGTGACGGCCCCTGGAGCGGTAGGACTGGTAGGCAGCGGAAACAAATCGAAGTATGGCTTGTAAGAAGGCACCGCTGCTAGGGCTTGTTGCCGGAACTCCTCCGATGGTACGTTGCCGTTCAGAGCGCGGAACGCGCTTTCCCGGTAGCCCTCGTAGACGGCGAAGAAAAACGCTTTGTTGCGCACGATCGGCCCGCCCAGAGAACCCCCGAACTGGTTGAATACCAAGGGTACTTTCGACGTGAGAAATTGGTTCCTTGCGTTCCCATTCTCGGTCTGGTTGTTGAGAAACAAGCTGCCGTGAAACTCATTCGTACCGCTGCGCGTGATAAGGTTCACGTTTCCCGACATTGTGTTGGCAATTTCAGCCGGCATTATCCCTCGCGTCACGCCGACTTCCGCAATCGCCTCCAGACTTACTCCTTTGACGTAATTGAAGTTGCCAAACATCGAAAGTGACGGAGTCTCGGCATCCCCCTCGGAATCCGTCCCGTCCACCGTCAACCGGAAGGCTGTTGGAGGCAGGCCGTTCATCGAGAGTCCGATGCCTTGCCGGCCTCCCTGGACTACTCCAGTCCCAAGACGTAGCAAACCCGTCCAGTCTCGTCGGCTGACAGGCAGTTCGGACACCTCGAGTCCAGTGGCCATTACCGACTGCTGCTCCCCGCTTATGGTGTTGATCAAAGGCGTTTCCGCTTTCACCTCAATGCTTTCCGTGATTGCGCCGACCTGCAGCTTGATTACCAGGCCCAGTTTCTGCCCAGCCGACAACTGAATGTTGCTGCGCTTTTCGATCTTGAACCCCGCCGCTTCACCAGTAATCGAATACTTCCCCACAGGCACAAAAGCAAGCGTGAAGTCCCCGGTTGCGCCGGTCTGCACGGAGAACGCTCGTCCGGTCAGTTCATCCGTCGTTGCGACCCTGGCACCCGCAATCGGCGCTCCCGAACTGTCCAACACTGTCCCATAAATTGTGGCAGTGGTTATCTGGCTTCTAAGGTTCAAAGCCCACAAGAAGAATATCGCTAACGGCAGAACGACGTGCTTACTACGCATCGGTGGCCTCCTTTGGCTTTCGGAGACCAGATTACACGGGCTGGCGCTGGAAGTAGAAGTGACGGGACGTTGCCGCGAGGTTACGGAACGTTACACGAGCCCCATCGGCTCATTTTTTGCCGGTAACGTTCCCGTTGAGGGGCTGCGGCGAGTCAATCTCCTGCTGCAAGCGGTAGAAACGCGGGGAGGGCGGCCGCCCGGGATTGTTCCAAAGGGCGGTCGAGGTAACGATCCCCACGCGCAGGAGCTTTCCCATCGCTTCGGCAGGAACCTTTTGAGGCAAATCGACGAAGTGCTGGCCATCGCGGCTGACGCTGCCAGAGATCCACCCACCGGACACTCGCAGGCGCAGCCACAGCGGAGGCGTTCCAGGGAAATCGGGAATACCGGTATCGTTGTCGTTTGGTTGTTCGAGTAGAATGCTGCCCCGGTTCAGATCACGCCTAGTCATCGCCACGCTACCTCGTTCGCCCCACAAACCCAGTCCGGCCAGTGTACCGGACACGGGCACGAAGTCCAGGTGAGTGGAGAAAGTCCACTCGCCCGACGGAGCGGTCCGAGTCATGGTCCAGGCACAGCCCCGCGCGCCCTCGGGAAAACCCACTTCCAGAGCTTGTTTGTGTACTCTCGCCTCCATCGTCTCCGAACAGCGCGTTCTGACGTGCCAACCGGGAAAGTCCGAGGATTCGATAACCCGCTCCGGGCGATGATGGAACGCCAGGCCGGCACTGAATCCACTAAAGGCCGCGTCGGCCGCGGGTGCCTCGGATCGCCCGTTAAACGCATAAATGGCGGCCCTTGGAGGATGCCCGGACCCGGACTGCTCAACTGGCCGGCCAAATGGACGCCACTCGAATCCATTGGAACTGATGAAGGCGGAGTATCGGGCACCTTCGCGGCGAATAGAGAACCAGCGGAGCGAATTTGCCTGGCCAAGCGGATCGAATTCGAAGGTCGCGTCGGCTTCCCGGTATTGCCCACCAGTCTCCGCGCCGAACTCCAATAAAGCGCGCGTCTTGAACTGATGACCAAGCCGGACGAACCAGTCCGGGCTTTCGAAAATCATGATGCCGGCCTGATGCGTGGCATATTGCGGAGTGAAGTTGACGCTCGCCGCGACGTCTTCGCCGTCCCGGATGGGAGAGCCGAGCAGAACGGCGCCCTTTGCAACGTCCGCAAGAGGTCCGCGAAGGTCGCCGCGACTGGTCCGAATGACGTTCACCAGTCCCGGCTGGCTGCCCAAGCCGAGTTGGAAGACCCGTGAGGCCGAATGTTGCCAAAGAGCGACAATCACCAGCAGCGCTCCCGCCAAAAATCCAATGATGTACGGTCGATACTCCCGCGATGACGGCACCTGAACAGCGGTTGAGTACAGAGATCGCTCGATGGCAGGTGCTTGTTCCCGTGGGCGGAAACGCGGAACATACGATCTTGTCGGCAGTGCAATTACAACCTGGTCCTGGACGCCTTCCTGCGCGTAATATTCCTCGAGCTTGTGGCGGAGTTGAGATGCCAGCTTGCGGACGGACGAATCGGTCAGCGGATCGAAATCCGGGTCCCGTTGCAGGACCTTATCCGCGATCTCGTATTGATCCAGCTCCTCACGGCCATCCAGAGATGCCCGCCCTGCGTAGCTCAGGAAATCGCGGAGACGCCGCGTACCGGCAAAAGTGTGGCTGTCAAGAATCCGTTGCAGCGTTTCCCTGGCCTGCTGATCCGGCACGCCCGCTCCCGTCGCCACTGGAAAGGCGGCTGAATCGGTCCCGCAATTGGGTCGCACGCTCTGACGGGCCATGGCAAGGCAACCGGCTGGCATTGTATCACAGTTGGAGCGCGCGGGCTCCACGAGCAGCCCACGAGCGGGCCAGTCCGGAACCGCCGTCGAAATATTAGAAAACACACACGGAGAACGTTCTATCACGATAAAGGACAATCTTTCACTTGTACGTCGCCTTGATTCGGCGCTACACTCCACCCTATGGGACACACGGTGCCCGGTTTCGGCTACGAACGAATACTCAACAGCCAAAGTTTTCCCAACGTTCCGCGAACGGGACCCAAGCCATGAATTCCTTGAGCCGTCGCGAATTTTTGCGGAGCACAGGGTGTGCCCTCCCGGCAGTAGCGGTGTTAGCCGGCGCTACTCCTGAACAATCGCGCCGTCCGCCCAATATCGTCCTGATTTTGGCAGACGACATGGGGTTTTCAGATCTCGGCTGTTACGGATCGGAGATTGCAACGCCCAACCTCGATGCACTTGCGCACGGCGGAATCCGGTTCACGCGGTTCAGCAACTTCGCACGGTGCTGTCCTTCGCGTGCGGCTTTAATGACCGGGCTGTACCCCCACCAAGCAGGCGTGGGGCATATGTGGTACGTCCCCAGCAGGCCGATGCCGACATATCAGGGCTACCTGAATCGCCGGTGCATGACCATCGGGGAAGCCCTTCGGGCCGGTGGCTATCGGACACTGATGGTTGGAAAGTGGCACTTGGCCGGGGATCACCGCAGGGATCACCCCGAGCGCTGGCCCTCCGCTCGTGGCTTCGATCGTTTCTATGGATTTCTTGGCGGAACCGCGAACTACTTCCGGCCGAACCTAACCCCGAATGGGATCTTGAGGCAGTTTCTCGCGGATGACCGGCACATTGACCCCGGTTCCACAGACTATTACACAACAAACGCGTTTAGCGACCAGGCCGTGAAGTTCATTCAGGAGTACGGCCGGGAGGATAAGCCTTTCTTCCTGTACGCAGCCTACAACGCACCACACTTTCCGCTCCATGCACTGCCCCAAGACATCGAAAAATATCGAGGCAAATATCTCGCGGGCTGGGATGAACTTCGGATGCGGCGGCATCATCGACTGCTCGAACTTGGGCTCTTTGACCGCCAGTTGAAACTCTCTCCCCGCGATGAACAGGCCCCGCAATGGAGCGCCGTTAAAAACAAGGAGCACTGGGACCTAAAAATGGCGGTCTACGCGGCGCAAGTTGATTGCCTGGATCAGGGAGTTGGCAGAATCCTGGCCGCACTCAAAGAGACTGGCAATGAAGACAATACTTTGGTCATGTTTCTCTCGGACAACGGAGGAACCGCCGAGCATCAGGACCGATCAACCGGCATACCGCCAGGCGCGATGGAATCGTTCCTCGCATACGACCTCCCCTGGGCGAATGCTAGCAATACACCCTTCCGCCGCTATAAGCATTGGGTGCACGAAGGCGGAATAGCAACGCCATTCATCGCAAGATGGCCAGCCGTCATTAAGGAAACCGATGGTATCAGTCGCTTCCCCGGACACGTGATCGATATTATGTCCACATGCCTTGACGCAGCAGGCATCAAATACCCGAAGAGATACGAGGGGCATGACCTTCTGCCGACTGAGGGTGAAAGCCTGGTACCGGTCTTTAAAGGGACAGTTCAACCACGTCAGAAGGCAGTCTTTTGGGAGCACGAAGGCAATCGGGCGGTATCCCAGGGTAAATGGAAACTTGTCTCGTACGTATCAAAACAGCAAGGGGACAAGTGGGAACTGTATGACATAGAGGCAGATCGTACGGAACTGACGGATGTTGCAGATCACCAACCGCACGTCGTCACTGAACTCCGATCGCTCTACGAGCATTGGGCCAGGCGCTGCGGAGTATTGACGCGTACTGAATTGGAAACGATCGTTAATCCGGAACGATTGGCTCCGCGGCTGTAATTCTATTAGCGAGGAGGGGGAAATGTATCGACGACTGAGCTTTTGGCTACCCATCCCGGTCGTGATCATCGTCGCAACCGTCGTAATGCAGGCGCAGGTAACAACGGCAACGGTATACGGACTAGTAGTCGATCCATCCGGCTCCGTAGTGCCAGGAGCGGCAATTAGGATTCACAACGCGACTACCGCAACCATCAAGACTGCCATAGCAAACGAAGAGGGCGAATTTACCGTTGCTTTCCTGCCTGTTGGAATATACGCCGTCGTGACTACGGCGCCTGGATTCAAGACTTACAGCGAGAGTGGGTTACAACTTACTGCCGGACAAAAGTTGGCACTCAACATCACTCTCGAACTCGGGTCGCATACCGAAACCGTTTCCGTATCAGGTGAGCGCCCATTGGTCCAAGCATCAAGCGCCGAACAGAACATCACAATCGAGCAGATCCGCGCCGGGGAACTGCCAATAATTAACCGGGATTTCACAAAACTCATAAACCTCGGCGCAGGCGTTATGACTGGCTCCTCTATTCAGGATATGGGCGACAATGTCGCGGCACGCCAGGGCACCAAGGCTGTTGTGAACGGACTTGCGCCCAATTCCTTCACCTTCACTGTCGACGGAATCGACGGTAGCGCCGACCCGCTCTCACCCTCGATCGCCCAATACCAAAACTTTAACTACATCAAGGGTGTCAGCGTCGAGGCGATTGAAGAAGTACAGATTGCCAAGAACATCTTCTCGGCCGAGATCTCCAACGCAGGCTCGGGCAACGTTAACGTGATTACAAAGGGCGGCACTAATGAGCTCCATGGAAGCGTTTTCGAATTATATCGGTCCAAAGGACTGAACGCAAGGAATCCGTTCCTGCCTGAAAAAACACCTCTCGTTTACCACCAATTTGGCGCTTCCCTGGGGGGGCCATTCGTAAAGAATAAGTTGTTCTTCTTTGGCGTATACGAGGGTTATCGACAAACTTCGCAGACGGATGTCAATGGAAATGTCTTCACCGAGTATTTCCGCCGGCTTGCCGCCTCCGCTGTCCCCGCATATCAAGGACTATTCGACTTGCTGCCCCTTCCTAACCAGCCGCACAATCCCCTCGCATCTACCGGATTTTTTCAAGGAACAGGGGTAGAAGACAGATACGACAACCACGGAACCATAAAGACCGACTGGAACGTCAGGAGCACAGATTTTGTCAGTTTCCGTTTCACCCGTGCACAGCCGTTTCGCAGCCAACCTCGAATCGCTCCCAACAATCCACAATTTTGGGATGGCAGAAACTACTCCGCGGCAGCAAGCGTGACACACGCCACTCCAACACGTAGTCTGCAGATAAGATTCGGATTGACTTCAGCTGCTTTCACCCGCGGCGACGCAACCTATGACCTCCCAGTGCCCGGAGTTTCTGTGCTTGGCGTCAGCCACAATGCCGCAAGTTCTCCTTCTGACGGTTATCTAACTTCCTTCGAGGAGACCATCGCGGAATCACACGGGAGGCATTCGCTCACGTACGGAGCCATTTTTCAACGTCGTAAGGCCGGCTTCACCGATAATGAGCAGCCCATCTTTACGTACGTGACCGCAGATGAGTTCCTGGCTAACACTCCCACACGTGTTCAGTTCACACTCGGGGCACCACGCGTCTTTCTCGGACGTTGGCACTTAGGTGGTTTCATTCAAGACGATATTCGCGTGACAAAGAACCTGATGGTCAACATCGGGACTCGGTACGATTATTGGTCGGTTCCCAAAGAGGCGGAAGGACGCTTGTTCAACCGGGATGGACCCTTCGGCCCGCTGCGACCACCTGATAGCATCATCGCGGCCGACTACAATAACTTCTCGCCCAGACTCGGATTTGCCTGGTCATTGGACTCGAACCGATCCAGCGTTATTAGGGGCGGCGCCGGCGTATTCGCAACCGAAATTCCCTTCCGAGGACCGATGATTCTCGTTAGAGCCGCGGGACCCAACGCTCCCTTCCAGGTACAGGTGAGCAACCTTGAAGCGCGTCAACTCGGTGTCCGTTATCCAATGAGTAACGACGACGTGCGTGGATTTTTCCAACAAGCGCAGAACATAGGATTGGCAGCGGTAGATCCACAACTCGCCACGCCCTATATTCTACAGTGGACGCTTGGACTGCAAAGACAGCTTACCCGTACTACTATTTGGGAGATCAACTATGTTGGCAATCGTCTTGTCAAGGGCATTTATCGCAGAAGCCTAAACCTCGTGGATCGCCTCACGGGCCAGCGACCGGTAGCCGGATTTAGCGAGTTTCCGTACTTCGATTCAGCGGAGTCCACCCGCTACAATGCGATGCAGACCTCGCTAAAGAGGCGATTCTCGAGTAACCTGTTGTTCAATTTGAACTATACATGGGCGAGTAATCTATCTTACGGTGAAGGCGACATTGCCAACTCACTTGGAACCCCGCAGGACATCAATAACCTTGCTTCCGAGAGAGGCCCGACATCGTGGCACGTACCACATCGCCTCGTGGCTGATTTTCTCTATGAGCTTCCGCTCGCGAATCGGGGGGCTGGAAGATTGAGCCACCTCGTGCTGGACGGATGGCAAATAGGAGGCATTCTTAGTGCTCAGCACGGCTTCCCTGTGCTCAGTATTCTTCAGCCGAGCGCGCTTCCCGGAAGCCGGCCGGACTATGTGGGCGGTTCGGCAGTTAATAAGAATTATCGGCAGACGCTGCAGTACCTGAATCCTGGAGCCTTCGCGAGAGTATCGACAAACCCACAGGGCGGTGCACCACGGAGACCTGGAAATCTGGGGCGTGGCGCTGTACGCGGACCTGGCTTGGTGAATTTGGACCTCGCGCTTTCGAAAAACATGCAGTTTACCGAGACAGTGCGGCTACAATTACGGGTTGACCTCTTCAACTCCCTCAATCATGTGAATTACACCGGTGTTTCGGGCAACATCACGGCCGGAAATTTCGGGAGATTGACGAACACGATTGGAGCACGGCAGGCGCAATTGAGCCTACGACTTAATTTTTGAATCACGCTATGCGAATAATGGAGAGTGGGGTATTTACTTCACTCAGGTAGCCCCTACAGGTTGTGGTTGGGGTCAGTGGCCGCAGCCGAGCACCGGACCAGTGATTTGTAGGGGACGGGGTCAACCACGACGGCCTGTTGCACAAGGCGGTAGAAGAGCTTCCAGACCGGCGTCGACTGAACCGAAAGGTGAACTCATCCAGGTAGAACTCCAAGTGCTCATGGCTGACCGCCCCCCGGTGGGTGCCCAGAATCCAGCGCTTCAAAAGCGACGCGACCTTATGGACTCGGGGCATCAGTTCCGACGCCGATTCCTTCCTGCCTTTCAGAATCGTGACCCGATGAACATAGCCTTTGCCTTCGGCAGGCAGATAGCCGATCCACCCATCGGTGTGGATGGTGCTACCCGGTTCGACGGCTTTCGCCAGAAAGGGCATGAGGCTGCTGGCGGAGGCGTCCGCAATCCGCTTCATGCGAATTCGCCCGATACCGCCTCCGTCTTCCTGAGCAGCAATGGCAATCAAGGACTTACGCTTCGTTTGGCGACCGCGGACGCCCTCCTCCAGGCCGCCCAGGTATGTTTCGTCCACCTCCACGGTTCCGCTCAGCTGATCACGGCCCGGCCGCACCATCGCACGCCGGAACTTGTGCAACCAAGTCCAAGCGGTCTTGTAGCTGCCCAATCCCAGCACCCGCTGCAGACCGAGTGCGCTGGCGCCATTCTTTTGGCTCGCCAGCCAGTACATGGCACGGAACCAGTCCACCAACGGCTTCCGGGTGTCCTGGAAAATCGTGCCCGCTGTCACCGATGTCTGGTGACCACACGCCTGGCACTGCATGAGCACCGACCGGACCGGCCAGAAATGGCGACCCTCGCACCGCCGGCAACGAAACCCATCCGGCCATCGCAGACCGAACAGGTAGTCCCGGCAAGCCTGCTTGGTATCGAACCAAGCCTCGAACTCGGCCAAGCTGCGCGGAAATTCCTCCATCGCCCGCCATACTACATGTTGGGGTCACCTGAGTCAAGTAAATACCCCACTAGATTAGATAGAGCCTGTCCGATGAAGCGATAGGTGCGCGCGGCGCAGGCCGTGGGCTGATTTGGGCCAGTGCGCACCAAAACATACGGGCACGTTTTTGTTGGAATCGAGGAAAATGTCCCGCTATAATTGTGCATGCTGCCTGAGCAGTTGTTCCTCACTCTCCCCCCGCTACTGCCGGAACAAGAAGATCTCCAGCCGCCAGTGGCCACGGTGTTGGGCAGTATCGAATACCGCACATGGCGGCTGCGTCTGGAGCGCATCGACAAGATCCTGCAGAGCAGTCGTGCGGAGGAAGGCTTTATCCGGCTGGCACTGAAGCGACGGCTGGAGCAGCTGAAGCAAGGGTCGGTGGAAAAGGGCCGGCCGGCGGCGGGGATGTGCGCGGGCGACCAGGTGCTGTTCCAGCGGATGGCGTCGGTGGCGTTGCGGACCACGGTGGCCCGCGTGCTGGTAGGCGGCAGTTACCGGGCGTTCTCGGCGCGGCTGGCGGATTCTTTCGTTGCTGCAATGGTTCTGCCGGCTGAACCGGCTGGGCGAGGTGCGCATTCCGGGCAAGAGCCAGTTACAGCTCTACCAAGACCTGGTGGAGGAGAGCGAGTTGCGGGAAGACACTTTGTTGGATGCCGCGGTGCGGAACGATGAGGGGCTGGCGTTGCAAGAGGAGTTGGATCTGGAGACGGAATTCCTGGACTCGACTTGCGTGAAGCTGAACATCCACTATCCGACCGATTGGGTGCTGCCGCGCGATGCGACCCGGACGCTGATGAAGGCGACAATCCTGATCCGGCGCCGGGGACTGAAGGTGCGGATGCGGGAGCCGCGGGAATTCCTGAAGGGAATGAACCGGCTGGCGATGGAGATGACGCGGCAGGCCCGGCGGGCCGGGAATCGGAAGGGCCGCAAACAAACGCTGCGGAAGATGAAGCGGTACGTGAAAGCGGTGGAGGGGCACGCGCGGCGTCACCGGGACCTACTGGAGAAGCGCTGGGCGGAGACGAAGCTGAGCCAGGATGAAGTGCGGCAGATCCTCCACCGCATGGACACGATTCTGGAGCGTCTACCGTGGGCGATCCGGCAGGCGCTCTCCCTTTTCTGCCCATTCGATAGGAATACGATGATTGCGGGCGTAGGCCTCCACCCAGTTCCGGTAATCGTCGGTGCGCTGGCCAAGCACTTCTTTGCTCACCACAGCAATGCCCAGGACTTGACGGACGAAATGAACCACCTGCTCGGGCCGG
>Ga0187893_10008724_pt1 | contig 15866 bp, 15 predicted proteins | sample MA1701074metaG_FD_139574 | JGI IMG/M metagenome (GOLD analysis project Ga0187893, IMG submission 139574) | White microbial mat communities from a basaltic lava cave in the Kipuka Kanohina Cave System on the Island of Hawaii, USA - MA170107-4 metaG ... | reverse complement strand
GCTTCCCATCGCCATTCATATCGATGAGGCGATTGCGATCGGGTCTTGCTTCGACATCAGCAATGAAATAGGGCCGCCACGTATCCTCTGCATTGCGCAACCACTTGGTTCCCAGAAGCAGATCCACCTTGCCATCGCCATCGATGTCTCCCGCGCTGAGCTGCTCGTCTTGGGAGGTATCTGCAATGAGCCGCCAGCGCCATGGTGCGGCACCTGGGTCAGGCGGCACGGTCAGCATTTGAATGCCTTTGTCCTTCTCGTGCCATGAAAGCGCTACCTCCCATGCCTCGTTCCGCGAAAACCGATCGACGGCAACGCCTTGCAGAAAGTCGCCTTGCGCTTGCGGGATGTTGGTGTGAATGGAAAAAACGCCTTTGCCATCGTTTTGTGCCCAGGTAAACGACGGGTTGGGATGCGAGCCCTGACCTTGCGTAGCGAGCACGTCGATATCGCCATCGCCGTCTAGGTCCCACATGGCGGCCAGATTGTTTGCTGGCTCCCCAAACACCTTTCGAGGCCACGGTCCTCTAGCACGGCCAGGATTCCTATACCACCAGCCACCTGTTGCGATATCCGCAAGACTATCGCCGTCTAAGTCTGCGGTTTGTACAAACACGGAGCGCCAAGATTTATCTTCGTCTATTACATGACGGCGCCATTTTCCCCCCTGGCAGGACCTATTCTTCCACAACTCAACGGCTTGATGCTCCCCGGACCAGTTAGCTCCAAACAGATCCATGTCGCCATCGTTATCTATGTCCACAAGTCGCATGCTGTGTGAACCCGTGGTCGCGAGCACCACCTTTTGCCATGCGGTACCGTTTTTTTTGCTTAGGTACACCTTTACCTCATCCGGGTCCTGGCCCTGATGCATCTCTGCAGTGACGACATCGGTATGGCCGTCGTTATCTATGTCCGTCGTACCGACGAAATGGTGGGTCGCCTCGACGTTTTCTTCGATGACATGCTCCTTCCAAGCACGCCGTGGATTTTCCGGCGCCTCGAACCACGCGATCCGATACCACTCGCCGGCTAATTCGGATGGAGTTAAAACAATGTCGAGCCGCCCATCGCCATCGATGTCGCCGGTCGCCACGAACGCGTTTTCCCAATCCCAGTTCTTGGTATATCTATGTAGAGTCCAGCCAGAATCCGTCATAGTGCCCAGGTTCTCCAACCACACCCCGTTGACGATGACATCGACATCCCCGTCCCTATCGACGTCCGCCGTGGCCAGACCTTCCCCTTCGGGGATATCGACGGTGAACCCCGACCAGTTGTTGGGAGACTCTTGGCGGTAGAAAAACAGTCGCGCGCCCGTGCCGCCGAATGCCCCTTGGTTACGTGCTACGAGATCGATATCGCCGTCGCGGTCGAAATCCGCCGCTTGCACATCGTGCAATTGCTCGGTGGCGATCACGTACGGCTTCCAATCCGGATTTCTAAACCAGACGAGCTGTTCATCGGTGATGCTGATAATGTCATTTTTCCCATCCCCGTTCACATCCGCGACTTCGTGATCGGTGCTGAATGGCAAATCTTTAGCGACCCGATGTTTTTTCCAGGACGGGTTTTGGTACCAATAGAGATCTTGCGAGCCGTTACCGCCCACGATCAAATCGGCAAGTTCATCCCCGTTAATATCGCCGGCACCCTTTCCCCACGGCTCGTTTGGGCCTGCTTTATCCACCACGATATGCTCGAACTCCAATGCTTCGGCAGCCAGCGCATCAAAAGCGCGCTCCCTTTGCGGCAGCGACAGAAGCACGCCTGCCGAAAGAGCCGCAAAAAGCGCTAGGAATCCGAGCGGACGTGCCATGGGTTCGGTCTCCTTCTAATGCTTTGCCTCGCACCGACGATCGCGGATCACGCTCGATCTGCCTCTCTAGGTTGGCGGGTGGGTAGCTTTCTCGCCGCGACCCGCAGATCGTCGATCAGCGAGCGGACTGCTTTGGCGGACGCATTCGCGACCGAGTCATAGGCGAGCACCCCTGCGCCGCGTGCGAGTAGCTCCCGGACAATGGGTATAGCCGGCCATTCCCGCCTATCGTCGGTGTCGCCTCCTTGCCGGTAGCCCGCGAATGAGTTGTCACACGGTAAGCTGGATAGGATTGCCATCGGCATGGATTTGGTTCCAATGGCGCGCGGCCAGAACCAGATAGTACCCGAGAAACCCAGATCCACCGGTGATCAGCAGCGCTTGCCGGCCATGCGCCCAAACTCCTGGCGAAGTTGATCGCACAGGTAGTTGAGGTCGCGGGCGAGGAAAGCGTCGAGACTGGGGATGGAATAGGTTGTTATCATGGTAGTGAGACTCTTGTGTTTTTTGAGGCTGGAACCCTGAAAGCTCGCGAGAGCGGATTAAACTCTGAGTATAGACGAAGCGCCACTCCGCCGCGGCGATACGCGTTTATCCATGTAAAGAACGGGAGGGGGACCAAGTGGCCGCAGAAACCGCTGATAGGATCTCGTTAGGAGGGTAGACTCCATGGAAGCGAGTCGGAATCGTTCCGCAAGAGTGACCTACACTTATGGGACCGTATTGCGCTGGCGATAGCGAAAACGGTCTTTGCTGCCTTCGGAGTCCGTTCCTAAGGTCTCACATTTGAGGTCACTTATGCTATAGCTTTAAAGGAACCTGACGAAGGAGCAAACCTTTTTGGGTTGTTCCGGCGGCTGTTCCGCTCGGTTTCAATGCGTTTCTGGATATCAACACGGCAAACCATGTTCCCAGTAGCCATGCGCTAGGGTGCTTTTCACCGCACGTAAAGCGGTGCTGCTCCGGGAGCAGCGGGGCTTGCCGATGACGGAGCAGGCAGACGGCAGGCAGCGCGTTATTGGGGTCTTCGGCCACTATGGACACGAGAATCTCGGTGACGAGGCGACCACCACGGCCGTGATCCAAAATATCCACCTGCGCGTCCCGAACGCCGCCGTGGTCGGCTTTTCCATGGAGCCAGCGGATACACGCATGCGCTACGGCATCGTCGCCCACCCGATTCGGCGCCTCAGCACCAAACCTGAAGTTCTCAAAGCTGTTTCCAAAGGTGTGACCGGGCAAGCGGCTGGTCGCTTTGACGGCACGGCCATCCTTGGAAGCTCGTTAACTAGGCGCGCAAAGGCGGTGATCAAGCGCATTCCGGGCTCTGTGGCAGTCGTACGGTATGCGCGGTTGGCACGAGACGCGGTCCTCGCCGCCCCAGGAGAGCTGTTATTTCTCTACCGATCCTACTGGGCCGTCAAGCCGCTTAATCTGCTGATCATTGCCGGTTCTAACCAGTTTCTCGACAACTTCGGTGGGGCCTGGGGATTTCCTTATACACTCCTCAAATGGACCCTGCTTGCGCGAGCCGCACGCATACCCGTGGCCTACATGAGCGTCGGGGCTGGCCCGCTTGATGGCCGCTTGAGTAAGCTATTCGTGCGCCTCTCCCTTACGCTCAGTGATTTCCGTTCCTACCGCGATGCCGGCTCCCAGCAGCTTATCCGCGCGCTGGGTTATCACGGCGCAGACCAAGTGGTGCCGGACCTCGCGCATAGCTTGCTGATCGAAACGCAGCCAGTCCGCCCCAGTGGCAAACTGATCGGCATCAACCCGATGCCGGTCTATCATCACTTGTATTGGCCGATCGTCGATCACGCGCGCTACGCGGCCTACCTTGAGGCCTTGACGACTTCGGCCCAGACTTTGATAAACGCCGGGTATCGTGTCACGTTTTTTTCCACTCAGCCCATGGACAAATATGTGATCCGGGATGTGTGCGACGGACTTGCCAACCGGCGAGTGTCTGGCTTCAATTGCAACACCGTCGTGTGCGACCCCTCGCAAGTGATGGAGCTTATGGACGCATTGCGGGAAATGGATATCGTTGTCGCCACCCGTTTTCACGGTGTGCTCTTGGCCTTGTCGTTGGGGAAGCCAGTCCTCGGAATTGCGTATGGCCGAAAGACGCGCGAGCTGATGGAGGACATGGGACAGGGGGACTACGTCGTGACCCTCGAGGGCTTGTCCGCCCGCGACCTGGAGACCCGGTTAACAAGATTAATTGGGCGTGCCGGGATCGAGCAGGACGTGATCAGGCGGCGTGCCGCGCAGTACAAAGCCGACCTTGCAGCGCAGTACCAGGCTGTCTTTCAGTTATGCGTCTAAGAGCGCCGAAGAAATGACGGTAGCGAGGAGGATCTAAGCTATGCCTGCTATCAGCATCGGGATGCCGGTTTACAACGGCGAGCGGTATCTTCCAATGGCAATCGACTCGCTATTGGGGCAGACGTTTGAGGACTTCGAGCTCAATATCTCCGACAATGGCTCCACAGACCGGACCCAGGAGATCTGCCGCGACTATGCCCAGCGTGAGCCGCGCATACACTATGTCCGCAACCAGCAAAACATTGGAGCCGCCGGCAATTTCGCGCGCGTTTTCGAGCTCGCCACGGGCCCTTATTTTCGCTGGTTAAGCGTGGACGACTATTGTGCGCCGACGTGTCTGGAAAAGACCAAGGCCGTTCTCGACACCAAGCCGGATATCGTGCTTTGCTGCAGCAAGGTTGATATTGTCGGCGCCGACGGCCAACTGCTTGTCACTTACGCGGATGAGCAGGCATTGTTGGCGGACCGTCCGGCCGAGCGCTTCCGCCGAGTTTTCATGCAGGACAGTTGGTGCAATGCAATATACGGCTTGATGCGCGCCCCTGTGTTGCGCAAGACCGGACTTATGGGAGGATTCGGCGGTTCGGATTTGACTCTGCTTGCAAGGCTCAGCCTTTACGGGCGTTTCTGGGAGATCCCCGAGCGGTTATTCTTTCGGCGCACACACCCGCAGGCCTATTCTCATGAATGTTCCGAGGATAAGGTCCAGGCATTCTATGCACCGAATCAGAGTTCCACTCTTTCGCTGCGTATGCAGAACTGGCGGCATCTCTATGAGTACTTTGCAGGTATGCTCAACGCGCCGATCGGTGTCGGTCAACGTGCCGCGGTCACACGGCACATACTGCGCCTGGCATGGTGGAGACATCGCGAGCTCGCGAAGGAATTGAGCGGTGCAATGCGGCGCGCTTCGACTCGGCTGATCCTTTCGACAGGCGCCTAGGACCCGAACGTCACAACCAAATATCGGCCCATTCGCGAAGAACGAGAAGCCCCCAAATCCTGTGTGCCGAGTCCAGGTTGCCGGCACGGGCGGCTGAAAGTTGTTGAGCGATGGGTTCACGGTTTAGCCAGTCATCGAGTGGACTGCGCCCCTGCGGCAGCAGCCGTGCGGCGGCCCAGTCGCCTAAGCGATCGCTTAACCAGTGGTAGGCGGGTACCGGAAAACCTTGCTTGGGGCGACTGATGATACTGGCGGGCAGCCGCTTGGCCGCGAAGGCGCGCAGGATCCGCTTGGAGACATAGCCGTGGCGGCGGTCTCCCACGCGCCAGACCACGGGCAGGCGCTGTGCCCAGCGCACCAGCGAATGCGTCAAATACGGTACACGCAACTCGATGGAGTTCGCCATCGTCATCTTATCGGCCTTCATCAGCAGATCTTCCACGAGCCAGTCCTGGCAGTAGGCGTGCTGAAGCAGATCTAGCGGCTCGCGCGAGCGGCAGCCGTCGTACCAGCCCCGTATGCGATCCTCGGTCCGTGATACCGGTGCCGACTTACCCCATAACTTCGCTTTCTCGCCTTCCTCCCAATAGCACGTTGCACTAGGCGCCCAAGCCTTAACGTATCCTGACCAGCCGTCCCGGCCCATAGTGCGCAACGTGAGGCCGCGTTGACCGCCGAACAGCGGCGCGGCAACACGAAACAGGCCGCGCGGGATCCATCCGAGTTGCCAGCGCCGCTGCGCGGCGTCACGCCCCGACTCCTCAAAGCCGTAGCCGGCCAGCACCTCATCGGCACCTTCCCCCGACATCACCACCTTTACATGCTCACGGGCGAGGCGAGAGACATAGTAGAGCGGAATGCTCGCCAGATCTGCCAGCGGCTCGTCGGTATAGCGCACGAATTCGGGGAGGAAATCGACAAATTCTCTCTGGCCGATGACGATTTCGTGGTGCTCGGCGCCTATATGCGAGGCAACCTCGCGTGCATAACTAAGCTCGCTGAATTCGCCACCATCCGCGAAGGACACACTAAAGGTATGGAGGCCCCGGATCCCGAGCTCGGCTGCGGCTGCACTGACCGCGCTCGAATCAAGACCGCCGCTAAGCAGCGTCCCCACGGGTACGTCGGCCGTAAGCAGGTGGGATTCGACCGACTGCAGGAACAGATCGTGGAACTCCTGTTCATAGTCGCGATCGGGCGTAAACGGATCGGCGGCAAAGTCGAGTCGCCAATACGGAACCTCCGTCCATTGATGGCGGGCAAGATCGTAGCTGAGCCGATACCCCGGCGCTAGCTTTCGTAAGCCTTCCCACACGGACTCGGGGCCGGGCACATAACGCAGCGTAAGGTAGTCATATAGCGAGCGCTCATTTACCGCCGGACGGGTGGGTAGAACTTCGAGGATCGCCTTAAGCTCGCTGGCGAAATAAAAACGGCCATGGTGTTCGCCGTAGTAGAGCGGCTTGATCCCCATACGATCGCGGAACAGGTGCGCGATGCCCGAGCGTGTGTCCACGAGGCAGATCGCGAACATACCTTCGAGCTGCTCGATCGCCTCGACGCCGCCGCGGTGATAGAGGTTGAGAATGACTTCTGTATCGGAGTGCGTGCGAAATCGGTAGCCTTCCCGCTCAAGCTCGGCGCGAAGTCTGCGGTAATTGTAGATCTCGCCGTTAAAGACGATGTGTACGCCATCATCGGTAGCCATGGGCTGGCGGCCGCCGACTAGGTCTATGATGCTGAGCCGCCGCATACCGATCGCCGCTCCTCGTCCCGCCCAAGTGCCTGCGTCGTCAGGACCGCGGTGCACGATGGTGTCATTCATGCGCTCGACCACGGCGAGCGCTCTCGAAGGGTCAGAATTGTTGAATACTCCCACGATCCCGCACATGCCAGGTATAACCTCCGGATGGTTCTCTTGCTCTCGTCCTTAAGAACCCGGTGTGTAACGCATTTGTTCGCTGTTATCGCCGCGGCTGGGGGGCTGAAGGACCGCCGCCGGCAAGCACCGTAGGTGGCAATCTGCACGAACTTCCACTATTAAGCTTAAGTGGCGAAGCCGCTCCCACGTTTCCCCAAGAGCATTCTGTTTAACTTTAGAACAAAACCCTATGGAAAGCCAAAAGGCTGGTTTCTCCTCCGCAGCTCTCGCCGAGAGCCTGCCGCGAATGTCCTTTGCACATGCGATCGCCTGGACGGGTGCCGCCAAGTGGCTGGGACAGCTCTTGAGCTGGGCCTCGACGCTTGTCGTGGCGAGATTGCTGTCTCCAGAGGACTACGGTCTGGTGGGCATGGCAACCGTCTACCTGGGTTTCGTAACCATGTTGAGCGAGTTTGGGTTGGGCGTCGCAGTGGTCGCGCACCGGGAACTCAGTCCCCTCCAACTGGCTCAACTCAACACACTGGCTTTGATAGTCGGTATCGTGGCGTTATTGGTCTCGTGCTTCGCCGCTTTTCCTTTGGCGGACTTCTTCCATTCCGAGAAACTTCCACCGGTCGTTATTGTTTTAAGCACGGCTTTCGTGATCGAATCGCTGCGGACCGTACCCCAGGCAATGCTGCAAAAAGATCTACAGTTCCGGTACTTGGCGATCGCGCAGGTGGTTCATACGGTGTTCGTCACAGTTGCCATGGTTTTATTTGCGCTGTTCGATCTGGGTTATTGGACATTGGTATTGGGGAATCTGCTTGGCAGCGTACTGATGACAGTGGTGATGACGGCAAAGCGTCCGATCCGCTTCGCTTGGCCCAAATCCCAAGAATTGCCCGGGATCTTCACCTTCAGTCGGCATATCGTCATCGGGCGCATGGCTTGGTATGCATCGATCAAAATGGATTTGGTTGTGATAGGTCGTGTATTAGGGGACGCGGCCTTGGGCGCCTACACCGTAGCCGCAACGATTGCCGCCATGCCCATGGACAAAGTGACTTCTTTGGTGACCCAAGTTGCAACCCCCTATTTTTCGGAACGCCAGCTCGATCCTGGGGCGATGCGACATCTGCTGCTGACGATCACTGAAGCACTAGCGCTCATCACGTTCCCGGCGGCTCTTGGAATAGCGCTAGTGGCAAAGGACTTCGTTTTGCTCGCTTTGGGTGAGAAGTGGCAGGAGGTCATCGTCCCACTCCAGCTACTTGGCCTATTAGCCGCATTTCGTTCATTGACCCCGGTATTGGCGCCTATTGTCATCATCACCGGCGGCGCTCGCCTCTCCATGTACATTGGTCTATTAAAAGCGCTCATCTCACCGTTCATTTTCTACGGCGCCACTCGGTGGGGCATTAACGGCGTGGCAGCGGCTTGGCTGATCGCTGACCCCCTCAGTAATCTGAGCATGTATGTGCGGGCTTTTCGGCGCACGGAACTGGGGGCCGTCCCATATATTCGCTGTCTTGTACCCGCTGTGATTGGTTCGCTGGTTATGGGTTTCGCGGTGTTCGCGCTTCAAGTGGCGATGCCGACGAACTGGCCGCTTGCCCTCCGATTGGGCTTGGAAGTCATCGTTGGTGCGATTGCTTATCCGCTAACCATGTGGCTGTGTTATAGGACCCACTTGCGAGGTCTCTACCAAGAGTTCTACAAGCTCGGTAGGAAAGAATGAGCGAGCCATATATGGGCACTTTTCTTTCGTGATCGGTGAAGCCCACGTGCTGTTATTCTATAGCGAGCACGGGGAGGGACTTGGTGCGCCACAAGCAACACGCGAGAATAATGGGGGTCGAGAAAGGGTGGCGTTCAACTGCCGATGACCTAAAGGTAAACAACTCCCCGCCGCGAGGCGAAAGCGCGAACTTTCTCTTCCTGCGTATCCGCGGATCATGAAACTCAAAAGACAAGGCCAGCCGATCGATCAAAACCTATTTGAACGCGTTGGCAAGGAATTCGACATCTCTCGCGAGCGCGTGCGCGAGTATTACATCAGCGAGGTTCAGGGAAAGAGCCAGAACGCTATGTTAGAAGCCATCCTCCCACCTCTTCGGACAAGGATCGGGGATCATCGTGGCATCGCAATTGCATCAGACGCCGATATCGACCGAACGGTCGAGGCCATTGGCGCGGTGTTGACGGTATATGCCAAAGTCCTCGCGGGAGGCGTTGAGAAATGCCTGGTCGGACGTCCCGTAAAACCGGTTCTCCCGAAACTATAACTAGGGAATAGATGAGGCCAACAAATGAAAGTGGTGCTATTTTGTGGTGGCTTAGGCACCAGACTGAAAGAATATTCAGAGACCATACCCAAACCTATGGTCGAGATCGGGTACCGCCCCATAGTGTGGCATCTCATGAAGTACTATGCCCATTTTGGCCATACGGATTTCATACTGTGTCTTGGCTATCGAGGTGACGTGATCAAGCAATATTTCCTCAACTATAACGAATGCCTATCCAACGATTTCGTTTTATCCAACGGCGGGCACACGGTGCACCTCTACAATTGTGATATTTCGGAATGGACGATCACATTTGTGGATACCGGTTTGAATACCAATATCGGTCAACGACTCACGGCGGTAAAGGATTATTTGAGCGACGACGATGTCTTTATGGCGAATTACAGTGATGGGTTGAGCGATTTATATTTACCGGATTACCTCGATCATTTTTACCGCTACGACAAGGTTGCCGGTTTCTTAAGTGTAGAGCCCTCCCAATCCTTTCACATAGTGCAGATGCAACACGACGGGCTGGTAACGAATATAGAGCCAGTCCATCGAGGAAACCTATGGATAAACGGCGGTTATTTCATCTTTAGAAGAGAGATTTTTGATTATGTTCAAGAAGGGGAGGAGCTGGTGGTGGAGCCTTTCCGCCGGTTAATCGCGGAGAAGCAGTTGATCACGTACAAGAATCCGGGATTCTGGGCTTGCATGGATACCTTCAAGGAGAAAAAAATCTTTGACGATTTGCATGCGCAGGGGAGATCGCCATGGGCTGTATGGGGATCCGGGAAACCGCGACCCGCCCTAGGGTCCTTGGAAGCATTCACGTTGAGTGCCGCAGAAGCTAGATAGTTGACCAGGCATTTATCGGTCAGTGCGTAAGGACCCGATCGAAACCCAGAGGCGAAAGGTTACGCTTTGTGTGGGGCTCTTTTAAAACGACAGTCAGGCGGCCTTTTGGAGCGGGCAATTCTCGATGCGTGAGGAGTGATTGCGCTTGAGTTCTTGCGCTTTGTGAAACTCCCAATAGGTCCTCAGTATCGCCGCTGGAGTGCAGTGAGCGGAGCTTCAAATACCGTGGTCAGGCGCCAGCGTGCACCGGTAATATCCATCCGGTCTTTGACCAGATGCCGGCAGGCCCCTTCGATGATCCCCGTAGCGATGGGGAGCCCCTGGGCCAGATGTCCATGTGTTTTGACAATCGGACGGTCATCTCAGGATAAGCTTGCGGCAATAAAACGCTTCCGCGAAGTTCTCAGGTGCCCGCGACTCAATGCCTCGCAAGCGCAGGATGGCTTCAAACGTCTCTCTGGTAAACCAGTGCTTATTGCTCTGCGTTTCGAAATACGTCATGAGGTAGTCGATTTTCTGCGCGCAAAAGCGGTTACTGAGGTGAACGAATACGTTTGGGTTACCGATGTCGCCATCGTATTTTGGGATCTCATATTCCAATATTAAATGATTCCGAAACGTGTTCCAGGTCAGCTCAGAAATCAGCCGATGGTCCTGATGGCGGTCATTCGATGTGTGCGTAAAAACCACATCGGGCGAGGGCCGATCCTTAAGTTCTTCGAATACTTCCTTTATCTTTTCTCCTGTGTAGGGAAAGAAGCCGTCTTTGAACTCGTGCACGATAATTTCCTTGTGCGCAACGTTTTCTAGGAACTTCTCTGCGCTCTGTCGCGCTTCTTTTTGGCGATTCGTGCTCGCGCTGAATACCATCCAGCGCACATTTGTTGTTGGGTATTTTTCGGCCAGGTGCAGGATTGTGCCTCCGCAGCCGATTTCGATATCATCGGCATGTGCCCCTAAGCACAGTACCTCACGTATCTTTGCTTCGCTGTTCTCGAACGAGAGACTGAACATGCCCCTTTGCCGTATGCGTTGTCTAGGAATGAAACGTCAATATAGGCATTTTAGCAAGCCGCATCGCTCAAGATCGCATGCGATCGCATGAATCACATCAAAGGCGATCCCGGAACGCTCCGCGATGTCCAACACGCTATTCTCACCATCGGATAGATTGGACGACGTCGCCAGGGAAAAGGGGGCGGCAAATATCGACTCTGAATGCACTGGCACGACCATGCAGGACTATCCTAGGGTGTCCGACCTGTCCCACCTGCCGAGAAAGGTGACTTTGGCTTACGACAATGGCCCGCCACAGAAGGCGCTATACCCATCGAATATCGCGCGATGACGGGGAAAGCAATGCCGACATCGTCGGGACTTTCAGCCCGTCAGTTCATGCCCATGTCGGGCCATGTAAGGGCACTTCGAATTTAACGAAGTGCGTTTAGCTCAAGTCTGCCAAACGCGCGGCGGACATGCGGCGCGACCGATAATGATCGGTCGAATCACCCCCCATGTGCATGTAAAGCAGGCCCGCGCAGCTTCCGCTGTACTACCCAGAAAGCGACAGACCAACAGCTTATCGAGAACAGTGGCGCTAAACAAATCCGGCTCTGCCCAATGCACTGTTGCGCGCACGACTTCAAGCACCTTGGCGGTGGCCGGAAACGCCACTAGGGTACCCCACACGGGCCGCGCGGCGAGTCCCCAGGGGGCAGACATCGCCGCGCTTTTGCCCAGCAATTGAGTGCGTTCGACGAGTAACGGTAGGCCCTCGCCCCACAGTTCCAAGCGCGGACGGAAAAGGCCCCCACTAAAGGGTTCCTCAGCCGCCGGCCTCCCAAGGCATATCACCTCCCAGCCGATGAAGCGGGTGTCCCCCGAGAGCATCACCCGGGTCGTCAGCTCAGCCCGGCATTGGGAAAACAAGATGCTCTCTTGTGGTAGCCATTCCGCGGTACCGCCGTCGAGCTTTATGGTTTGCCGCTGCACGGACAAAGGCCCGAGCGAGCGATAGAACTTGCCGGCAGCAGGCGTCGTGATCAATGCGTGCGCCCCGCTCGCCACATCGATATTCACCGCGAGTTGGTCGCCTCCCACCACCCCACCCGGTGGGTGCAGCAGATAAACATGACAGACGCCTTGTTCAGGATAAAGTGGGTTTTGCACCAACAACGGCCCTTGGTGGCTGCGCCTGGAGAGAATCGTGCGCCCATCGCGTTTCTCGAAACCCAGCTCCAGGCGGGCCCGCCAACCCTGATTTGAAGCATTAACGCATTTCGGCTCAGTCAAGGAATGAGGATCTCTACCGCTTTCATGGCGCGTTAATCAATGCTCGGCCGCTGTTCAGATGGGCGGATCACCACTTCGCGGCCACGCCAGAGGACGCTCCCGCGCGTAATGCGATAATACGACGCCAGGACGGCGGCCCCAAGCAAGAGCCACACGGGGAACGGATAGAGAAACAAGTGCCAGCGGGACAGTTTTACCATAGGTAGGGGCGCTAGAGCGAGCGCGACGGGCAGCAGATAAGCCACGGCGCCTACGGCGAGTAGGGGCCAATCGCCTAGGGCCAACGCATACCCGATCATCAAGACGGGCAGCGACACGAGGGCGGCGAACGGCAAGGCGAACAGGGGCGCTAGCAGGGGTTGGCCATGCCTCCCGCCCACCACATAAGAGATATTCTTCACCATACCGAAAAAATACTCACGGAGGCTTCGGTACATGGTGACGCGAGCCGCATCATGGCCGTCATACACATGGAAACGGAAGCCGTGCTCTTTTACCCGGCGGCCCAACTCCACATCGTCTAACACCGTGCTTCTCAGTGTCTGGTGCCCCCCGATAGCCTCGTAGGCGGTGCGCCTTATCAAGATAAAGGCCCCAGCGGCGAACCCCATTCCCCGCTCGCGATTGGACTCGTGCGGACGCAGGGTGAATACGCCCAGGGGCACCAACCAGGGCATCTGGGCCGCTTCCGCCCAAAGCTCGCAAGCGAGTTGGGGCAGGAGACTAAGGCCCTCGATGTCTCTCTCGGTCGCCACGGCCACGGCGCGCTCTAGGATCTCGGGGTTGAAAACGATATCGGCATCGGTGAACACCAACCATTCCCCGTGGGCATGCTGGGCGCCTCGGTGCTGGGCGTTAGGTTTTCCGAGCCATCCGGGAGGCAGGATCGGGTTGTGGAGGACTCGCAGCCTCGGGGCACCCGTGGCGAGACGGTCTAAGATCACACCGGTCTCATCCGTGGAGTGATCGTTGATGGCGATGATCTGAATCTGGGGGTAACTCTGCTCCAAGAGCGAGCGCATCGCCCTCTCCACAGTGGCCGCCTCATTTCGTCCCGGGACGATCACGGAGAGGAGCGGTAGGTGCTCCCGAGCTGTGCTCGCCGTGGCGTGGGGCAGGGGTGGGATCCGCCCGAGCAGCGCACGCGAACGCCAGCTCAGCAAGACCCAGAGCGTTGCCCAAATCGTCAGCCAAACGAGGCCCATCTCCCTTGCCTTTTTCTGATCACAATCTGAAGGCGGAAGTTTACCCGCTTTTGCTTGCATGGCGCGTCTGACGTACGTGGGAGTACTGTGGGAGACTTGGGGAACCGTTCGGCCCTTCCTGGACTGCGCCTGTTCCATCCGAGCGACACGCCAGGCTCCTCGCTTTGAAATGCAGTGCGAGTGACAGTAGCAGTCGTGCCGAAGCGGGACTTATCTCGGGAGCTTATCCTGGTTTAAAAACCTGCGTGGCCATACGGTTAAGTACGCAAGATCTTCGTCGATACCGTCCATGACGGAATAGCGTTTGTAGATTTCCCGACCCACCCACGCGTACTGCGTATGTTCGGGGTTCAACACGATGCGTCCCTCCAGCCATCGATGGTGAAAAAGGTAAATCTCGAAGATGCCACCATAGAATGTATCGCCGATTGGACCGAGCATGGAAATCGACTCAATGCGGTGCTCCGCTCCGATCTCTTCGGCAAATTCCCTCAGCGCGCATTGCCATGGCGTTTCTCCGCCTTCGATGCGTCCGGCGGGAAATCCCCACAGTCCAGCGCCCAGGCATGCGTGGGGGCTACGCCTGAGCAGCAAGATCTCGCGAGCGAGATTCTCAACGACGTTTATGGATAGGCGGATCACAGACTGCTTGTACGCGGAGGCGCACTTACCTACGCTACTTCGACGCGCTGATACCATAAGAGCAACAAACAAGCCCCATCAGAGCCCTCGCGCTCATTCTACCTACCTTGAAAGTCACCCCACCCCTGATGCCGTGCTTATTATGCGCGTCATCGTTCTGTTCCGACTAAGGATGATCCTGATAGTTCACCAATCCGCGTCTTGCCCTTCAAAGGTAAAAGCTTAAACGCCAGCTTTTATCGATCTTGACCGCCCAATGACCAGCAAGCTCGCCTTTGAGTGGATGCAGTTTCCAGCTCGGGAAGTTCATCCCCTCCGGCCCGACGGCGGCATCCACCGTTGACATATGGCCGTACGGTTGATATGTTTTTCCATATGAAAACGACTCTCAACATCAACGACACGGTCATGGCGCAACTCAAGCGCGAGGCGGCACGCCAGGGACGAACCATGTCCGAGCTTGTGGAGACGGCCTTGCGCGGCCTGTTCCGGTCCCAGAAAAAACGGACCGATCTCCCACCCCTGCCGACATTCCACAGCGGCGGCACCCTGGTCGATATCGCGGATCGGGATGCTCTGTACCAGGCGATGGAAGGGCGGTAGTGCTTGTTGTTGATACTAACATACTGGTCTACGCTGCCGACGCAGACTCGCCGTTTCATGCCGTCTCGCACGAGTGGCTGGAGCGCCAGCGAGGACGCGCGGATGCCTGGTACACCACCTGGGCGATCCTGTATGAATTCCTGCGCGTAACGACCCACCCGCGGGTGATGAGACGGCCGTGGAGCGCACCGGAAGCCTGGAGTTTTGTGTCGGCGCTTTTTGCCTCGCCCGGCCTCGGTGTACTTGTTCCCACGCAGCGACACGCCCAGGTTGCCGAGCAGGTCATCGCTGAGCTTCCTCACCTAGCAGGCAACCTGCTCCACGACGCGCACACAGCGGTCCTCATGCGTGAGCATGGGATCCGACGGATCTGCACACGCGATGTGGATTTCCACCGCTTTTCCTTTCTTGAGGTCGTCGACCCTCTCTAGCCCGAGCACAAGCTGTCGAGCACCATCGACACGGGCGCGTTCGCCCTCGCTGGCGAAGGATGCGCCAGGCTTAAGAACGACGCATCAATCCTATCGAGGCGGAGCTTATCCTGGTCCAGGAACCTGGGTGGCCACACGTTCACCTTAACGCGCTGATACAAACCGCGAGCAGCGCGCCCGATCTACCGAATGTGCGGATCGCAGCGCGTATAGGTTTGGTTGAGGAACGAAACCCGGCCGTGACGGTTGTGAATGGCTCACATTCAGGATTCCTGGGTATTTTTAGTTTATGATAAGGACGCTTTGACTTCTTTCCTCGCCGCCTGCGCCCCGTAGCCCGGGATGCTGGCCGCCAGCCCGCAATGCCAGTAAAGCAGACCATAACCCAGGGTAAGGTCCCGGTAAAAATCTATACCGAGGAGGTGGAGGCTTCGGCTTATCGCCAGCTTTGCGAGATGGCGGAACTGCCTTTTGTGGTTGGCCACATCGCCGCCATGCCGGATGTGCATGCGGGGATCGGCGCCACCGTGGGGGCGGTCATCCCTACCCGCGAGGCGATCATCCCTGCGGCGGTGGGGGTCGACATC
>Ga0187893_10008722_pt1 | contig 15867 bp, 14 predicted proteins | sample MA1701074metaG_FD_139574 | JGI IMG/M metagenome (GOLD analysis project Ga0187893, IMG submission 139574) | White microbial mat communities from a basaltic lava cave in the Kipuka Kanohina Cave System on the Island of Hawaii, USA - MA170107-4 metaG ... | reverse complement strand
TTCGTTCATCGAGCGCACCATGAAGAACCTCGAGAGCATCCAGTCAGGCGGCTCGATTTCCTACGGAACCGCGAACCGCTGGACGGGGCCGGCGCTCAGCCGGAGCGCGCAGGCGTACGTCGGCCTCAAGCAGGCCGGAATGACGTCGAGCTCGATCTTCACGACGGTCGACACCAAGCTGGCGGATGCGACCCAGCACACCGAAAGCGGCCACGCGTACGGGCCGATCCACTTTTTCGCCTGCGCGATCGCGCTGCAGATGCAGGGCAAGTACGCCACGTACGGCAATCACTGGCTGCCGATCCTGTCCGATCGGCAGGACGCCAGCGGGGCGACCGCGATGCAGCACGACGGAGGCAAGCGCGGCGATGAGGAGCCCGAGCTCGGCGCGACGGCCGTGTACGCGCTCATGATCCTGCTCAACAAGGGGAAGAAGGTCGTCCTGCCGCCGAAAAAGGGCGGCGGCGACAAGGCCGGTGGCGGCGGAGGAGGCGGCGGGAGCCCCTTCGGCAAGCCCAAAGAAGAAAAGCCTGAGACCAAGCCTCAGCAGACCGAGTCCGCGGAGAAGAAGAAAAACCCGTTCGGAAAGGATTGAGGTTAGCCGCCCGCGACGGGTGACAGCAGGCCCTTGGCCTTGCCGATAAGCTCGCGGAACTTGTCCACGTCCTTGCCGCGGAACTTGCCGAGGTCCGTCAGCGCCTTTTTCAGGTCCTTGAGCGCCTTGGCGGCAGCGGAGCGGGCCTCCTTGTCCTTGATCTCCTTCTGCTTTGGGTCCACGTACTTGGACACGAGCGAAGCCCAGTCGAGCTCGGTCTTGTAATCCTCGATGGTGGTCTCGGAGAGCTTCGAATCGAGCGCGGTCAACGACTCTTCGAGGGTCTTGACGATCTCCGCGAGCTTCGAAGCTTCGAGCCGCTCGATCTTCGCCTTGAGCGATCCCTCCGGCGCGAGCAGATCGAGCGCCTTTTGCAGATGCTTGGCGAGGTCGGCGGCGGAAAGGCCCTTGCCCTCGGATCGCAGGTCGGCGCGAGGGTTCCCCTGCGAGTCCCCGAAAATGAGGCAGGGGGGCGAGTGCGACGTCTGCGGCGTCGGACCGATCCACGGAACGTAAGACTGCTGGAACTTGCCCTTGTCGTAATCCTTGCCGAGGAAGACGCACGCGAAGTGCTTCGTCAGCCGGACCACCGCCGGGTCGGAGAAGCTCTTCGAGATCGTCTGGGAATTCGCGTCGTTCCCCGCGACGAAGATCAGGATCGGCATGCTTTTGGACGCCGCCTCGGTCTTTCCGTCGGCCGCCGTGTACTTCCACAGGGGGCCGATCGGGGGCGTCTGGGCGTGCGCCGACGCCGCGAACAACGCCGCGACCCACGGGATCCATGCAACCGCTTTGAGCATACCGTCCTCCTGATGGGTCGGGACGGGACGGTCCGACCCACCTCCCACGGATTCTATATCGAAATACGTTGGCGCCTTTCGTGCTGTTGGCGTGGATTCCGCTTTCGCCTATAATCAGCCTCTACCCGGGCAAGGGAGGGAGAACATGAACTGCAAGGGTTGCTCCAAGGCCTTGCCCCAGGACGCTCGTTTCTGCCCGAATTGCGGCACGCCGGCGGGCGCCAAACGGGGCGTCGAGTACACGCTCGATGACTTTCGGGCCGTCGAAAGGACCGGAGAAAGGCCCACCGACGCCAAGTGCCCGCGCTGCCAGATCGGCATGACCGAGTCGCTCTACGGCGAAACCTCGGTCGACGAGTGCTTCGGCTGCGGCGGCGCCTGGTTCGACGCGGAGGAGATGAAGGCGTTCGTCGCCAAATACCGCGCCCGAAAGGAGGCGGTCGAAGGCCCGCCGCTCGAAGGAAAGCTCCGGCGCTTCGCGGCGGACGCGTCGGTCGTCTACCTTCCGTGTCCCCGCTGCGAAAAGCTCATGTCGCGCCACAATTTCGGCAAGATTTCGGGCGTAATCGTCGACCGATGCGCCCACGGCGTGTGGTTGGACGGAGGGGAGCTGGAGAAGATCGTGGCATTCATCCAGACGGGAGGACTGGTCGCGAGTGAAAACCGGAGGTTGGAGGAGATCAAGGACCAGGCCCGGTCGTACGAGTCGCGGGCCGACCTCGCGCGCCGGACGCTGTCGCGCTACGGCGCCGGTTCCTGGATAGGGCCCGTGACGTTTTGGGACGTGTGGTGAAGCCGAGAATCGGGTACCTTCTCTGCGGCCTCCACTTGTGGGGGTGCGCATCGACCATGAGTTATCCCCCTTCGCCCCCGGGCGACGTCGTCGAAGAACTGCACGGCGTCAAGGTTTCGGATCCCTACCGCTGGCTCGAAGAGCTCGACTCGCCGCCGACGCGCGCGTGGATCCAGGCGCAGAATCGCCTGACCTTCGATTGGCTTTCGAAAATCCCGGCGCGCGACAGGCTCAAGCGGCGGATCACCGAGCTGTGGGATTACGAAAAGTTCGGCGTCCCGTTCAAGAAGGGCGGACGCTATTTTTTCACCCGGAACGACGGCCTCCAGAACCAGAGCGTGCTCTACGTGCTCGATCGCCTCGACGGCGAGCCTCGCGTGCTGCTCGATCCGAACAAGCTCTCGACCGACGGGACCGTCGCCTTGATCACCTACTCGATCAGCGAGGACGGGCGGCGGATGGCGTACGCGCTCGCCTCGAAAGGCTCGGACTGGCTGGAATGGCGGGTGCGGGATGTGTCGACCGCGCAGGACGGGCCGGACCATCTCCGCTGGTCGAAATTTTCGGGCGCCTCCTGGACGCACGACAACCGGGGCTTTTTCTACAGCCGGTACGACGAGCCGGCCGAGGGAAGCGAGTTCAAGGGGGCCAACTATTTCCACAAGCTCTACTACCACAGGCTCGGGACCCTGCAGGATCGGGACGAGCTGGTGTACGAGCGGCCTGACCAGAAGGAATGGGGCTTCGGCGGGAGCGTGACGGACGACGGCACGACGCTCGTGATCGGCGTGTGGAAGGGGACGCATCGCGAAAACCTGGTCTTCCTCAGGGACCTCACGCGGCCGGGCTCGAAGGTAACCGAGCTCATTTCGGAGTGGGAGGCGGATTACTCGTTCATCGACAAGGTGGGCTCGACCTTTTATTTCAAGACCGACCTCGACGCGCCGATGGGGCGCGTGATCGCGATCGACGGCGCGCAGCGGCGTGAAGTGCTGCCCGAAGCGCGCGAGGCGCTCGAAGGGGCGAGCATCATCGACGACAAGATCGTGGCGACGTATCTCAAGGACGCCCGCAGCCAGGTGAACGTGTTCGACCTGGGGGGCAAGCTCGTTCGCGAGGTGGAGCTTCCCGGGACCGGGAGCGCCGGCGGTTTCGGAGGGCGGCGCGACGACCCGGAGACTTTTTACTCGTACACGAGCTTCACGGTGCCGGGCACGATCTACCGCTATGACGTGCGCACCGGGCGCATCAGCGTGTTCCGCCAGTCGAAGGTGAGGTTCGACCCGGATCAGTTCGTGACGGAGCAGGTCTTCTACCCGAGCAAGGACGGAACGAAGATCCCGATGTTCATCACGTATCGAAAGGGGCTGAAGCGCGCCGGCGACAATCCGACTTATCTTTACGGATACGGCGGCTTTAACATCTCGCTGACGCCCGCGTTTTCGGTGAGCCTGCTGGCGTGGATGGAGCTGGGGGGCGTCTTCGCGCAGCCGAATCTGCGGGGCGGGGGGGAGTACGGCAAGGCGTGGCACGAGGGGGGGATGAAGCTTCGGAAGCAGAACTGCTTCGACGATTTCATCGCCGCGGCCGAGTGGCTGATTTCGAACGGGTACACGCGGCCGGATCGGCTGGCGATCGGCGGGGGGTCGAACGGGGGGCTGCTCGTGGGGGCGTGCATGACCCAGCGGCCCGACCTATTCGCTGCGTGCGTGCCGGCGGTGGGGGTACTGGATATGCTGCGATTCCACAAGTTCACGATCGGGTGGGCGTGGGTGTCGGATTACGGCTCGCCCGACAACGCGGAGGAGTTTCGCGCGCTGCGGGCGTACTCGCCGTATCACAATCTCAAGCCGGGTGCGCGCTATCCGGCGACGCTGGTGGTGACGGCCGATCACGATGACCGGGTTTTCCCGGGGCACAGCTTCAAGTTCGCGGCGCGGCTGCAGGCCTGCCAGGCGCCCGGCGGGCCGCCGGTGATGATCCGCGTCGACGTCAAGGCCGGCCACGGGATGGGCAAGCCGACTTCCAAGGTGATTGAAGAGGCCGCCGACCGGTGGGCGTTCGTGGTCCGAGTACTGGGCGTGGAGGTGCGTTAACATGGTGTCTGGAACAGTCTTCCTCCTGATAGGGTTGTTTTCGGCCCTGGCCAGCCTGCTGAACTGGGATTTCTTCTTCGAGCACCCCAAGGCCAGGGTGTTCGTGTTCCTTTTCGGCGGCCGCCTGGGCGCGCGGATCTTTTACGCGCTGCTCGGGACGGCGCTTTTGACTCTTGGCGTGCTGTGCCTGGCGGGGGTCATTGACATGTCACAGCAGGGTTGACCCCTAGTGTGACAGAGTTTTGAGGCATGTCACAGTACGGTTGACCCCTACTGGGACATCCTTGCATTGGAGGATGTCCCAGTAGGGGTCAACCGTACTGTGACATGCCTCAAAACTCTGTCACACTAGGGGTCAACCCTGCTGTGACATCTACTTCCGCTTGATCAGGATAAGCTGGTTCCCGCCGTCCGTGGGCCTGACGTATCGCACCTCGTCGACGAGCTTCCGGATCATGAAGACGCCAAGCCCACGGGTCGCGCCGCCACGGATGTGTCCGGAGATCCGGAAATCCGTGGCCCGCGTGGGGTCGAAGGACGCGGCGAAATCGCGGAGACACACCGTTACCTGCCGGGGCGTCACCTCGATCTCGATCTCGATCGGCAGGCCGGGCCTGCCGTTGTACCCGTGCTCGATGATGTTCGCGAGCGCCTCGTCCACCGCCTGGATGATCAGATGGCTCTCGGCCGCCCAGGCCGATTCCGTCTCCAGGGCGCGAGCCAGATAACCCCGCAGTTGCTCCAGCGTCTCCAGTTCGCTGGTCATCCAGAGGACGTCCTTACGACGGGCGGCCTCGATCAGCAGCTCCGTGCGGGCCAGGCGGGGGCGGTTTGTCACGCTCACCATAAGCGGCAGGGAATATGGCAACGTCCGTGCCAGCGTTAAAGCGGTCGGGGGAGGGGGTTGGCGCCCCATTTGAGATGGGTCAGGGGCATTTTTACCCAACCGAGGCCCGTCAGGCGGCATGGAGCCGGCTCAGAGCCTCCTTCATCTCCAACGGAGAGGCGAATCGCTCCCCGGCCCTGAACGCCATCGCTCGCCGCAGCACGGCCTCCATCGGCCGGGTCAGCTCCGGCCGGAAACGGCGGGGATCGTCCAGGTCGTGCCGCAAATGTCGGCGAATGACCTCCATCCGGTCTTCTGAATGGAAGGGCCGCACGCCCGTCAGCATGAAGTAAAGCGTCGCCCCCAGCGAAAACACGTCCGTCCGGATGTCGAGCTTAGCCGAACCCGCGACCTGCTCGGGCGACATGAAATGCGGCGTGCCGAGGAGGAGCCCCGCCCTCGTCAATGCCACGACCTGGCTCCCCACCGGCCGAACCAGCCCCAAGTCCATCAGCTTCGCGGCGCCCGACGGCGTGAGGATGATGTTCCCCGGATGGACATCCCGATGAATCAGGCCCGCCTGCCGGATCGTCTCCAGCGCCCCGCAGATCTGCGACGCGGTCTCCGCCGCCTCGGCCTCGTCCCGCGGGCCTCGATGGTCCACGCGATCGTTCAGCCGGGAGCCCTCCACGTACTCCATCACGTAGTACAGCCGCCCGTCGGACTGGCCGACTGCCAGCCCGCGCACCAGGTTCGGGTGCGAAATCCTCAACGCAGTCGCAGCTTCGCGTTCGAATCGTCTGACGTACTCGGGGTTTTCGGCAAGCGCGTTCGGAAGGACCTTGAGGGCCACGGTCGTCCCCTGCGCCCCCTCCTTCCGGGCTCGATAGACGATCCCCATTCCCCCCTGTCCGATCTTGCCCTCGATGAGATACTCCCCCAACTTCGGGGCGGGTTCCTCCTCCTGAACCTCAGTGTCAGGATGGGCCTTCAGGTAGCCCCTCAGCATCAGGATGTCGGTAATGGTTAGCGCGGGGTCGCCGAACGCCGTGATGTCCTTCTTCGCCTGGCGGCATTCATCGACCTGCTCGCGCGTCACGACCCCCGATTCGACCAGCCTCTGCAGTTTTCGAGTCTCTTCGTTGCCCAAGGGAGCGATTATACCCGCGGGGCCCCTTGTCGACGGGGATTGGCGCTCGTTTATGGCTTGAATACCGGCGCCACCAGTGCCCCGATCCCGTAAGCCGCCGCGGCGGCGATCCCCCCGACTAGTAGCATTTCCCCGCCGCACCGCAGCCAAATCCGTTTCATAACCAGGCTGCGTATCGCCCCGATCGCGAATAGCGCTGCCCCGCTCAGGCAGGCGCTGACTAGAGAGGCCCGGCCTTCAAAGCCGGGTACGAGGAACGAAAGGAGCGGGATCGACCCCAGGAGCGCAAACGCCAGAAATGTGGCCAGCCCATGGGCAAGCGGCTCGCGGATGCCCCGGCTGCGCCCCTCCGCGGCCGCGGTGGATCGGATTGCCAGAAAACTCGAAGCCCACATCGAAAAGCCGTCGGCCGCAATATTGACGAGGCCCAGAATCAGCAGCACCTGAGGCGACAGGCCGGCTCCTGCCACTCCGCTGACCACCGTGAACGTGGTCACGATGCCGTCGTTGGCGCCGTAGACGACGTCGCCGATGTAGTGCCTCAGGACATCGCGGGTCCGGGGGGAATCCGGTTCATGGGGGTGGACGGATTCGTTCACAGGGCCTGAACTATACGGGCCGACGAGACGAAAGACGACAACTCAGCTCGCCCGTCGAAGCCTACGATACTGGACGCTGCCGCATCCGAACGTGGCGCACTTGCCGAAGTAGACCCAGCAGTCCGGATGATGGGGGGCGAGGCAACGCCGGCACGCGCTCACCCGATCGTCGATCGGTTTGCCGCAGACGGCGCAGACCGCCCCCTCCAGTGACAACGAAAGCTCCGAGTCCGCCACGCACGAGGGAGGATCGACCTGCTGAAGGGCACGGACGATTTCGGTTTCGGACGCATACCCCAACCATCGGCTCAGGCTTCGGCGGCCTTTCGAAAGCAGGTGCAGGATCAGCCGTGCCATCGGCCGCACGAGGGGCGACGAAATCCGGATCGAGAGCTCGCGATACTCCTTCAGCGCATACAGGCAGATGATGAAGGCCTGGGCGCCGCAGTAGACGCCGCCCTCATCGTCTACCGCCAGCAGCTCTTCGCGCGCCGCCGCCAGCGAGGGAAAACGTCGCGCGGCTTCGACGGCGTTCGCGGGGATGAACTCCAGCTCCAGATAGGCCGGCTGTCGCTCCATCCACCAGCGGCATCGGGTGCAAAAGCCGCACGACGCATCGTACAGGACGGTCAGCTTGCGCATGGTCTTACTCCTGCGGAACGAGCCTTTCGCTCGGCTGGACCGGCGGCGGGGCGTTCCGGAGCATCGCCTTGCGCCGCATCCGGGAGAAGATGAAGAGGTTAAAGAAATGCATCGCTCCGAGAACGACCAGCACAAGCCCGATTTTCGTCGCAAAGAACTCGATGGCCTCGTCGAGGTTCGTCGGCTTGTCGCCGTAGCGAAGCGCCAGGAACACATAGCCGACGTTGATCAGGTAAAACCCCACGACGAGCAGGTGATTGACCGAGTCGGCGAGCTTTTCGTTACCCAGAAACGTGTCCACGAGGAAGACGCGTCCGTTGCGGTAGAGCGTGGTCGCGACCCAGATGGTCAGGGCCACGCTGACGGCCGCGTAGCACACATGGCTCCAAGCCGTGTAGGTCATCTCGGCCTCCTTCGAAATCCACCCCTCGATACAGCGCTCGCGCGGCCGAGTTGCATCGGCGTTCGGTGTCGTGCTAGCATTAAAGTTCAACGCAGAGGCTTCCAAGCGCGGATTTGGCGATGGGTGAGAGGAGTTCCGCAATTTAGGGAGGAGGCCTCGTGCGGTCGGATGGGCCGGTTCGGGTCCCGTGGATTCTGCGTTCGGCGTTGGGGCTGGGCCTTTCGCTGGCAGTTGCGCTGGGACTGCCGCTTGCCGTGCTCGTGAGCCTGATCATCGCGGAAACCCGGTCGATGCTTCAGGCCGAGGCCGAGGCCGAGAATCGCGTGACCGCGCACGTCGCGGCGGAGGCGGTCCGTTCGCATTTCGATGGGCTCGCCGACTACATGGACAGCTTTGCGACCCGCTCGCTCCTGCGGGAATCGGCCGCTCGAAAGAGCGCCGCCGATATCGAGCGCCACCTGAAGGAGATCGTCACCTTCAACCCGTCGTTCAGCCGGGCGATGATCACCGACCCGAGCGGCGTCCTCTGGCACGGCTGGCCCGAGGATCCGAAGGTGGTGGGCCGTAGCTTTGCGTTTCGGGACTGGTACCAGGGGGTTGTGTCGCGGCAGGGGGTCTACGTGTCCGCCGTCTATCTCCGCGCCGCGGAGCCGCGGGTTCTGGTCGTCGCCGTCGCGTCGCCGGTGCGCGACGCCGCCGGTCGCGTCATCGCCTACCTGGTGGGGCATCATTCTCTGGAAGCGCTCCAGGATCGATTCGAAGTGATCCGGCCCTCCCCGGCAGGAGGGGTGACTCTCGTGGACCAGCACGGTCAGATTGCGAACGCGCACGCGATAGGTTCGACGGAGCCCGCGAAGATCACCGACGCGGGCGGGGGTCGAGGGCCCGACCCCCGGACGGGGCTCGACAGTCTGCGGAGTTCCGCGCGTGTGCAGGAATTCGGATGGATGGTGGTTGCGTCGCAGCCCGTGGAGGAGGTGTTCGCACCCGCCCAAGGCCTGACGTGGGCCGTGGCGGGGCTTTCGCTCGTTAGTCTGGCCGGCATGATCGGCTTGGGGTTTATCTGGCTGAATTCGCTCCGCCGGCATCATCTGGCACTCGCCGATCTCCAGGTCACTAAAGAAATGTTGAGCGGGATGGTCGTTCACGACATGCGGAATCCGCTGACGGCGGTGATGGGGTGGATTGAACTGCTCCAACAGCAGGAGCAGGGCGTCAGCGCCGAGGCGCGCCAGGACCTGGGAAATGCGCGCGAAGCGGCCCTCCGCCTTCTCGAAATGGTGAACACGCTGCTCGACGTGACCCGGATGGAGGACGGCAAGATCCCGTATTCGCCGGTTCGACAGGATCTCCGAAAGCTGATTTCAGACAAGGTGGAGCAATACCGCGGCGCGGCGGTCGCCTCCAAGCTGGCGTTGTCCGCGCGGGTCCCCGAGGGCGAGGTGGCGGCCACCCTCGATCCGACCCTCATCGGCCGCGTCGTCGAGAACCTGATGACGAACGCGATCAAGCACACACCCGGCGGGGGAAGCGTCGAGGTCGAGACCGCCGTCGAAGCCGATGGATCGCGCACCATCCGTGTGCGGGACACGGGGGAGGGGATTCCGCGCGAGTACATCCCGAAGCTATTCCAGAAGTATGGGCGCGTCGAGATGCAGAAGCTCGGGTACAAGTACGACACGGGCCTCGGATTGGTTTTTTGTCGGATGGCGGTCGAGCTTCACGGCGGCACGATTTCGGTCGAGAGCGAGGTGGGAAAAGGGAGCGCCGTTACGGTTCGACTTCCTCTCGACGCGCGGCCCCGGCCGAAGTAGCCTGAGGCCCGGTGCAGCTCCAATTCCTAGGCGCCACCGGGACCGTCACGGGCTCGAAGTATCTCGTCCGGGGGGGGCGCGGGACGGTGCTGGTGGATTGCGGGCTCTTTCAAGGGCTCAAGCAGCTTCGCCTTCGAAACTGGGAGCCGCTGCCGATCGAACCGAAATCGATCGACGCCGTGGTGCTCACGCACGCACACATCGATCACAGCGGCTACCTGCCGGCGCTCGTCCGCGACGGCTTCAAGGGGAAGGTCTTCTGCAGCCCGGCGACGCGCGATCTGTGCGGGGTGATGCTGCCCGACAGCGCGAACCTGCAGGAGGAGGAGGCGCGATACGCGAACAAGAAGGGGTATTCGAAGCACCATCCCGCGCGGCCGCTCTACTCGAAAGAGGACGCGGAGGCGGCGACCGCCCGGCTGAAGGCGGCCACCGAGGAGGAACCTTTCGAGGCGGCGAAGGGACTGAAGGTGCGTCTGGTTCCGAACGGTCACATCCTCGGCTCGACCTGCGTCCACGTTTCGGACCGCAAGGGGTCGATCCTGTTTTCGGGCGATCTCGGCCGGTTCAGCGACCCGCTGATGAAGGACCCCAAGCCTCCGCCGGCGGCGGATGCCTATGTGATCGAGTCGACGTACGGCGGGAGGAGCCATGGGACCCTCAATCCGCGCGAGCGGTTGCGAGAAATCGTGACGCGGACGGTGAAGCGGGGGGGCGTGGTGATCATTCCCGCCTTTGCGGTCGGCCGCGCCCAGATCGTGCTGTATCACCTCCAGCAGCTCAAGTCGAAGAGGCAAATCCCGGACGTGCCGATCTACCTCAACAGCCCGATGGCGGTGGACGCGACCGAAATTTTCACCCGTTACGCCGGGCAGCATGATCTCGATCGGGCCGAGTGCGAAGCGATGTGCCGAGCGGCCCGTTTTGTGAACTCGGTGGAGGAGTCCAAGGCGCTCAATGCGGCCAAGGGGCCGAAGGTGATCATCGCGTCGAGCGGGATGGCGACGGGGGGGCGGGTGGTGCACCACCTCAAGGCCTTCGGGCCGAGCGAACGCAACACGATCCTGCTGACCGGCTATCAAGCGGCGGGGACGCGAGGGGCGAGGCTGGCGGCGGGGGAGCGGGTGCTTCGAATCCATGGGGCGGAGGCACCGATTCGGGCCGAGGTCGTGCAGCTGGAAGGATTGAGCGCGCACGCGGACGCGGATGAAATGCTTCGGTGGCTGCGCGGCGCGCCGCGCCAGCCGATGATGACCTATCTGACGCACGGGGAGCCGGTGCAGGCGGACGCGCTGAGGCTTCGGATCCAGGATGAGCTCGGCTGGACCTGCCGGATGCCGGACTATCTGGAAATTGCAAAGGTGCCTGCGAAATGAACGACCGACAGACCCTTTCCGCCTTGCAGCAATCCGCGGCGCGCGAATTCCGCCGGCAGTGCAAGTGGGTGCTTCCCGGGCATCCCGGCGCGGCGCCCGCGGAGGAGGTCGCCCGGCTGGCCGAATGGATCCGCGCAAACGGCGTCGGTCAGGACGTCTATGGCCGGGGGGATTTCCTGAACGCCTTCGAAAAACGAGTCGCGGAGCTCCTGGGCAAGGAGGCCGGGGTCTTCATGCCGACCGGAACCATGGCCCAGCAGATCGCCCTTCGAATCTGGAGCGAGGAGCGGGGCGGGCGTCCCTTCGCCATGCATCCGACGTCGCACGTCGAGCTTCACGAGCATCGCGCCTACTCGAGGCTACATGGGATGCAGGCGCGGCTGCTCGGCCGGCGCCATCGCCCGCTGCTCGCCGAAGATCTCCGCGAATGTCCCGAGCCGCTCTCGGCGGTGCTGGTCGAGCTTCCGTGTCGCGAAATCGGCGGGCAGCTTCCGCCGTGGGAGGACCTCGAGGCGATCAAGCAGCTGTGCGCCGATCGGGAGGTGCGCCTCCACATGGACGGCGCCCGGCTGTGGGAGACGAGGCCGTTCTATGGCGGCCGCAGCTACGCCGAGATCTGCCGCGGTTTCGATTCGGTCTACGTTTCGTTCTACAAGGGGATCGGCGCGATGAACGGGGCGCTGCTCGCCGGGCCCGCGGATCTGATCGAGCAGGCCCGGGTCTGGCAGCGCCGCCACGGGGGAAACCTCTTTCAGATGACACCGTTTGTCGCATCGGCGGCGATGCATCTGGATCGGCGGCTGGAGCAGATGCCGGCCTTTTACGATCGGGTGCGCGCGCTCGCGGAAATGTTCCGCGCCATCAACGGAATCCGCGTCAATCCCGACCCGCCGCAGACCAACATGATCCACGTTCACGTCCTCGCGACGGTCGACCGCCTGATCGAGGCGCGAAACCGGGTGGCGGCTGAGGAGAAGCTGTGGCTTTTCGGATTCGCCCAGCCCTCGGACGCGCCGGGGGGGTCCTATTTCGAGCTGACCCTCGGCGAGAACGCGCTTGGGCTCGATCCGCCGGTCGTGGGCCGGGCCATGGCCCGTCTCGCGTCGCTCTGCGGGTCGGCCTGACGGCGGACGCCTTTGCTACAGGCGCGCCTGGGAACCGACCCCTCTCTTGGAGTTCCTAATCCGTGAGCGGGTCTACTTTATTTCGAACCGGGTCACCGCCCGAACGCTCTTGCCGCTGTCAGTTCTTCCCGCCTCTTCCCTGACCAGATGTCCGGGAATCTGATCGCTTTTCCAGGTCTTGATCCTCTGGATGTCTTTTCCCCCGTCGACTCGATTGAAGGTCATCGTGACCTCGGTCCACTTGCACTTGATCTTGACGCCGTTGATTTCGAGGTCCTCCTCGCCGGTTTTGGTATCCGTCTTGTCGGGCTCCTGCCGAGGGGCGTTGGGGCCCAGTTGGTCGACCCGCCTCTTCGCCGGAATCTCACGCTTGCGGGCCGGGCTGTCGGTCTCCTTGCCGGCTCGGATGTATTTCCCTTTCATCTCAATGATCACCTTGTCCTCGGCGACTTCGAGAATCGTGGTCGTCATTTCATCGCTGCTCTTGGTCCCGTTCAGCTCGGTTTCCGACTTGAGGGTCACAGTCGAGCCCGCCTTGAAGCCGTTCCACGCCTTGAATTCGGGGTTATCCTGCTCGTTTTGGGCCAACAGGGGAGAGCAGGTCGCCCACAGGATGACCATCACGTTCATGTCGCGCTCCTGAAGTGCGTCTTGAAGTGAATACGATGCAGCGCCGCATTTCGTTCGACAAGTCCTGGGTGGGTGCGTCACTCAAGCGGGAAAAACGGAAATCATGCTATCCCCGGCCAGAGCCGGTTTCTTCCGGAGGGAAGCCCCTCGGATGCCGGCCGGCAGCCTCCCTTCGTGGACGCGCCGTGCGCTCGCGGCGCTCAGCGGAGCGGCTTGAGGCGTCGACCCGTCAGCTCCTCGATCGCCGCCGCGGCCCGCTCCAGATCGAGGAGCGCCGCCGCGAAGGAGAGTTCGGTTTCGACCACCGTGCGCTGCGAATCCAGGACGATCAGGAACTCGAATTCCCCCGCTCGAAATCCCTGCTCGGCCTGCTCCAGCGCCTTCGACGACTTGGGGAGGATTTCGTCCCGGTAGGCCGCGACCCGCTCGCGCGCCGATTCATAGTTCCCGTGCGCGCGCAGGAGCTCCAGGAGCACGGCTTGCGTTTCCGATTCGATCGCCGCCCGCGCCTTCATCTCGCGAAGCTCGGCGGCCAGGACTTTAGCCTGGTTCCGATTAAACAGGGGAAGCGGGATCTCCAGCCCGGCCTCGATAATCGAATCGCGGCCCGCGTCCTTCCCTCCCTTGAGCGAAAACCCCACGTCCGGCCACCCCTCCGCGCGCGCCAGCTCGATTTCCAGGGCCGCCGCCTCGGCCTCCCTTTGAGCCGCGAGAAGGCCCGGATGACTCGACATGACTTCGCCCCGGATCGCCTCCTGCGAGACCGCTTCGTATTCCTCACGCAGCGCTCCCTCGATCCCCTCGAACGGCAGATCGATGTTCCCCATGAGGGCCGCGAGCGCCTTTCGCGTCAGGCCCATGTCACGCCGGGCGATCCTGAGGTCGGCCTCCAATACCGCCTTCTGGACGCCGGCCTTGAGCACCTCGATCTCCGGAACCGCGCGGTACTTGAATTTTTCGTCGGCGATACCGTGAAACCTGCCGGCGATCGCCGCGATTTGCCGGAGCAGATCGAAACGTCGGGCCGAAGCGAGCACCTCGGCGAAGGCGATCTTGGCCGCCACCAGCAGACGTCGGCGGACTTGGCGATATCGTTCGATCGCGGCTTCGCGCTCCTTCTCCTGGACCCGCCGAGCGGCGCCCAGGCGGCCGAACAGGGGAACCTCCTGCGCAATGCCGGCGACGCGCTTGGCGTCCCCCACGCCTCCGCCGGAGGTCGGCACCTCCTCGATTTCGAACACGAGCCTGGGGTTCGGGTAGAGCCCCGCGTCCCAGGCCTCCGCCCCGCGAATGTCGATTTCTCTCCTGGCCTGGATGAGGTCGGGATTCAAAACGTCCACGACCGCGAGGACCTCGTCGAGCGTCAGTCGGGCCTTCGCAAGGAGCTCGGCGGCCCGTTGATGGGGGGTCCTCTCCGGCGGCGAGGGGGGATAGTACTTGCTCGGCTCGAATTCGAATCCGCCGGCAATGTACGCCGGCGGGGCGCACGCGGCGAGGGCCAGCAGGGAGCAGCCGAGCAGCTTCATGGTTCAATCTCCCCAAATGTCGAGCCTAGACGCGTCGGCACAAACCACCGGTACAAGGCGGGGATCACAAGCAGAGTCAGCGCCGTGGAAGTTACGAGGCCGCCGATCACCACCGTCGCGAGCGGCCGCTGGACTTCGCTGCCGGTCCCGGACGAGTACAGGAGCGGGAGGAGACCGAGCAGAGTCGTCAGCGCGGTCATGAGCACCGCGCGCACCCGGAGGCAGGCCCCTTGTACGCACGCTTCATCGAGCGGAACCCCGTCCTGCACGAGCTGATTCAGGCAGGTGACCAGGACCATTCCGTTTTCGAGCGCGATTCCGAAGAGCGCGATGAAACCGACGGACGCGGGAACCGACAGGCATTGCCCGGTCAGATACAGCGCCACGATGCCGCCGACGAGGGCCAGGGGGATATTCAGCAGGATCAAGGCGGAACTTCGCGCGGAGCGGAAGCTCGCATAGAGCAGCAGCAGAATAATCAGGAGAGTGACGGGCACGACCAGCATGAGCCTCTGGTTGGCGCGCTGCTGGAGCCGAAATTGCCCTCCCCACGTCGCCAGGTAACCGGGCGGAAGTTTGACGCGGGATCGGATCGCCTCGCCGGCCTCTTCCACGAACGAGCCAATGTCCCGCTCCGAGACGTTGCACTGAATCGAAATGAACCGCTGGGCGTCCTCCCGGGTGATCTGCCGGGAGCCGACGATCTCCTCCAGGGTGGCGAGCTGCGAGAGGGGAATGCGCAATCCGGCGGGTCCGCTGATCAACAGGTTCCCGATCGCCTGCGGGGTGCTCCGGAATTCGGGGGCATATCGGACGAGGATGTCGAATCGCCGGACCCCCTCGAACACCTGGCCCGCGATTTCGCCTCCGACGGCCGCGCGAATGACGCGCTGCACATCCGAAACGTTTACGCCGTATCGCGCGATCGCCTCGCGGTCCACGCGAATGAGAAGCTGCGGGGTGCCGCTGACCTGGTCGACCTGGACGTCCTCGGCCCCGCGGATCTCCCGGAGGACGTCTGCGATTTCCTCCGCTTTGGCGCCCAGCACTTCAAGGTCGTCGCCGGACAGCTTCACCGCCAGTTCCGAGCGCACCCCTTCGAGGAGTTCGTCCACGCTCATCTGGATCGGCTGGGTGAAATTCGTGAGCACGCCCGGGACCTCGCCCAGCTCGCGGCGGATGAGGGCCTCGAGCCCCTCTTGAGATTCCACGCGCCACTGGTCCCTGGGTTTCAGCAGAATGAACATCTCGGCGCTGTTGATGGGATCGGCGTGCGCGCCGACCTCGCCGCGGCCGATCCGGCTGGTCACGCCGGCGATCTCGGCGATTTTCATCAGGCGGCGCTCGACCCGGAGCGTGGTTTGAACGCTTTCCTCCAGCGAAATCGACGGAGCCATCGACAGGCGGATCACAAGGGTCCCTTCCTGCAAGGTCGGCATGAACTCGACGCCGAGCTGCGGAAAGATGCCTGCGCCGAGCGCCAGCAGACCCGC
>Ga0187893_10008721_pt1 | contig 15867 bp, 18 predicted proteins | sample MA1701074metaG_FD_139574 | JGI IMG/M metagenome (GOLD analysis project Ga0187893, IMG submission 139574) | White microbial mat communities from a basaltic lava cave in the Kipuka Kanohina Cave System on the Island of Hawaii, USA - MA170107-4 metaG ... | reverse complement strand
CGTGCTCGAGCAGGTCGGTCTCGCGGACCGGGCGGACGACCAGGTCAAGACCTACTCGCTCGGGATGAAGCAACGGCTGGGCATCGCGGCCGCGCTCCTGAAGGATCCGGAGCTGCTGATCTTGGACGAGCCGGCGAACGGGCTCGACCCGGCCGGCATCGTCGAGGTCCGCGAGCTGCTCAGGCGCCTCGGCGAGCAGGGGCGCACCGTGTTCGTCTCGAGCCACATCCTGGCCGAGGTGCAGCAGATGGCCGCCCGCGTCGCGATCGTCGCGCGGGGGCGGCTGGTCGCCACCGGTCCGGTGGCCGAGGTCCTCACGGGCGGGCGTTCCACCGGGCTGGTCGTGCGCCTCGACGACCTGAGCGGCGGCCTGGCGGCGCTGACCGAGGCGGGGATCTCCGCCCGCCGGGCCGACGGGAGCCTGATGGTGGACCTGGCGCCGACCGAGGCCGCTCGGGTGACGCGAACGCTCGCGGACCGCGGCCTCTACCTCACGGAGCTCCGCCCGGACGAGGCCGATCTCGAGACCGTCTTCCTCGAGCTGACCGGCGGTGGATCGGACGCGACGCGATGACGAGCCTGCTCGCGTCCGAGTTCCGGCGCTTCCACTCGCGGCGGCTCGTGGTGCTGCTGACCGGGCTGTCGCTTCTCGGGATCGCCGTGACCGGCCTCATCGTGTCCACCGCCCACGAGTTCGCGCTCGAGGGGTTGCCCGAGGTGCTGATGGGCACGTCGGTCATCCTGATCTCGATCGGATGGGTGCTCGGCGCGTCCGCGATCGGTGCGGACTGGCATACGGGACACATGACGACGATCCTGACGTGGGAGCCACGGCGCGGCCGAGTGATGGCCGCGAAGACGCTCGCGAGCCTCCTATCGGTCTTCGCCCTGACGTTCGTTCTCCAGGCGCTTCTGGGTGCGGCGCTCTCGGTCGCCGCCGAGGTTCGGGGCTCCACCGCCGGCGCGGACGCGGCCTGGCTGGCCGAGACGGCCGGGGTCGGGTTCCGCGTCTCGCTGCTCTCGGCGGTGTTCGCGGGGTTCGGCTTCGCGCTCGCCTCGATCGGGCGGAACTCGGCGGTGGCGCTTGGCGTGGGGTTCGGGTACCTCGTGATCGTCGAGAACCTCGTGCGGGGGCTGCGCCCTCGGTGGATGCCCTGGCTGTTGACCGAGAACAGCGCGCTGTTCATCATCGACTTGCCCGGCGACTTCCCGCTGCTGGGGCGGACCACCGTCGAAGCGGGGGTCTATCTGTGCGCCGTGACGGCCGGTCTGCTGCTCGCCGCCACGGCCGTGTTCCGAGTGCGCGACGTGAACTGAGGCCCTTCCTCGGTCGATACGAAAGGCGTGCGACGCCGAGCGCTCGTTCCCTCCCTGGTGGCACTGGTCCTGACCGGACTCCCGGTCGCCGACGGCGCCGCCGGGACCCCTCCCCCCCAGACCGAGGTGCAGGCTCGCGACGACTGGTTCTTGCCGTTCGTCGCGTCGGTCCCGCGCGGGGGCACCGTCGTGTGGACCTTCGCCGACGCGGAGAGGAGCCACACCGCGACCGACAGCTCGGGCATGGCGCTGTTCGACTCGGGCATCCTGCCCCCTGGCGGGCCGAGCTTCTCCTACCGGTTCACCGCCGCGGGCGTGTACCCGTACACCTGCACTGTCCACACAACGAAGATGAACGGCTCGGTGGAGGTGCCGGTCCGGGTCTGGCCCGAGGCCGCACCCACGGAGCGCTCGTTCCACGTGCGGTGGGCATCGAGGCCGGCCGCCGAGGGCTTCGTGTTCGACGTCCAGATCAAGCCACCGGGCGGCTCCTGGGTCATCTGGAGAGAAGGCGTCACCGCGCCCAAGGCGCTGTTCGATCCGGACGGCGAGGGTCACTTCCGCTTCCGCGCCCGGCTCCGAGCGGTCTCCGGCGGAGCCACAGGTTGGTCGAGGCGGGCGACGCTCACCGCATCTTCGACGGCATCTTGACCATCGAACACCTGTTCGGCTATCGTTGGCGGCCCTCGCGCGGCCCCGGCGGGAGGTCGAGGGGTGCTGGCCGGGCCGGTCCAGACCACGCTCGAGGACGGCGTGCCGCTGTCCGAGGTCGAGTTCGTGGTCGTGGACCTCGAGACCACGGGCGGCTCCCCAGCCGACTCTCGGATCACCGAGATCGGGGCGGTCAAGCTCCGAGGTGGTGAGCGGCTCGGCGTGTTCCAGACCCTCGTGGACCCGAGGGTCCCCGTGCCCCGGCGCATCACCCACCTCACCGGGATCGACGACCGCATGCTGGCGGGCGCCCCGCCGATCGAGTGGGTCCTGCCGTCGTTCGCCGAGTTCTCGCGCGGCTGCGTGTTCGTCGCGCACAACGCGCGCTTCGACTTCACGTTCCTGAACGTCGGGCTCCAGCGGCTCGACTACGACCCGCTCCCCCCTCCCCCGGTCTGCACGGCGCGCCTGGCTCGCCGTGTCGTCTGGCCCGACGTACCGAACGTGCGACTGCAGACGCTCGCCCAGTACTTCCGGACCGCGGTACGGCCGACACACCGTGCGCTGCCCGACGCCGAAGCGTGCTCCGAGGTGCTGCACGGCCTGCTCGAGCTCGGCGGGCGCCTCGGGATCGTGACACTCGGGGACCTCCACGGAGCCGTCCGCGCGCGCGGGCGACCGAACTTCGGCAAGATCGGGCTGGCCGACCACCTGCCGAACGCCGCCGGCGTCTACCTGTTCAAGGCTCGCGACGGTCGCGTGCTCTACGTCGGCAAGTCCAAGAACGTGCGTTCGCGCGTCAAGAGCTACTTCTACGGCGACGAACGGAAGAAGGCCGGGGATCTGCTGGCCGAAACCGTTTCCATCGACGGCATCGCCTGTGCCTCGGAGCTCGAATCGCTCGTCCTGGAGGCCCGACTGATCCGCGAGCACGAGCCGAAGTACAACCGTCGCGGGAAGACCTGGCGCAGGTACGCCTATCTGAAGATCGATCCGGGCGAGGCCTTCCCTCGGATCCGGGTGGTCCGCGAACCGAAGGGAGCCGCCGTTTTCCTCGGACCTTTCGCAACCGCCCGTGCCGCGCGTCTGGCGAAGGACGCCTTGGAGGACGTCTTCGAGATCCGACGGTGCACGACGCCGATGCGCGCGACGACCCGGTTCGCGCCCTGCGCGCTCGCCGACATGGGGCGCTGCCTGGCGCCCTGCGACGGTCGCGTTGGTCTCGAACCCTACGAGGAGCTCGTCCGGTCCCTCATCTCCTCCCTCTCCACCCCGGACGGGCTCCTCGCAGCGCTCGAGGCCCGGATGCACGAGCTCGCCGAGCAGGAGCGCTTCGAGGAGGCGGCGCTCGCCAGAGACCGGCTCCGTGCGCTCGCCGAGGCCCTCGCCAGGTCGAGGGCGGACCGGTGGCTGCTCTCGGGCGGTGAGATGACGCTGCGCCACGGAGCCGATGCACTCCTCCGGTTGCGGGGCGGGGACCTGGATCGCGGTGGCGACGCCCGGCCGATCGGTGCTCCGTCCCCCCGAGATCGCGCCGACGAGGCGGCCGTGGTCCGCTCGTGGATAGCGAGGAACCGCCCGCGGCTCGAGGCGACCGAGACCGCGCTCGTAGAGCCGGTGTCAGGCGGCGCCGAGCTCCACCGGCTGCTCTCACAACTCCGAGGGTCGACTCGCGAGGACGGGGCATCAGCGCCCGGTGACGTGCGTCACATCCAAGCCGCTTCCAAGCCGTACCCAGCCGAGGTCCAACGGCTCGGGCGCACCGTGCGCCCATGGACACCAAGCGGATCACCCAGACGGCGGCCCGGATCACGATCGGGGCCTTCACCCTGATGACCCTGGCGACGAACTCCCCCACCCGGGCGACCGACGAGGCCACCCCGGTCCGGGACCTCGACGGGGCGCGCCTCCATGAGCCGAACCCCCAGACCGAGGAGATGCTCGACTGGGCGATCAAGCGCTACCGGGCGGCGGGACTCGAGGTCCCGGCGATCGACGTCTACTTCCACGGCGACGACGGCGGGTGCGGCGGCTACCTCGGATACACGAAGAACGGGCGCGTCGACCTCTGCGTTCGACTGGCGATGGAGCGGGGGCCGCAGCGGATCGTCCTCCACGAGCTCGCACACGCGTGGGCTGAGGCGGAGCTCGACGACGAGACCCGGGCCCGGTTCCTGCGGCTGCGGAACCTGGGCGGCTGGAACGTCACCGCCGACGAGTGGGAGGACCGCGGCACCGAGCAGGCGGCCGAGATCATCGCCTGGGGCCTCGGAGATAGCATCGTCCCGCCGGTGATCTCCGGGGACGTCACCCCCGAGGCCCTCGTCGACGGGTTCGATCTCCTGACCGGCACCCTGCCGACCAACCCGGCGATCTGAGACCGGCCGCCGCTGAGACCGCCGATACACTGCACGCGTGGAGACCGCGGTCATCCTCGAGGGCGCGCGGACGCCGATCGGTCGGTTCCTCGGCTCGTACGCGGATGTTCCGGCGGTCGATCTCGGGGTGCTCGCCGCGCGCGAGGCCATGTCCCGGGCGACCGTCGAACCCGGCGAGATCGAGCAGACGATGTTCGGACACGCCCGGCAGGCGGGCAACGGCCCGAACACGGGCCGTCAGGTGAGCGTCCGGGCGGGCGTGCCCGTCGAGGTCGCCGCCTACAACGTGAACATCGCCTGCGGCTCCGGGATGAAGGCGGTACAGCTCGGGGCGCAGCAGATCGCGCTCGGCGACTCGGAGGTCGTGCTCGCCGGCGGGATGGAGAACATGACCCGCGTGCCGTTCATCCTGGACCGGATGCGGACGGGCTACCGGATGGGTGACGCGCAGGTGTATGACGGGATGTACCGCGACGGCCTGCTCGACCCGCTCTGCGGGCTCATCATGGGCGAGACGGCCGAGAACCTCGTCGACCGCTACGACATCTCGAGGCAGGAGCAGGACGAGTTCGCCCTCGAGTCTCAGCAGAAGGCCCAGTCAGGCAAGGCCGAACGCAGCGCCGAGATGTTCGCGGTCCAGGCCTCGCCGGCGAAGGCGCCGACCACGCTGACCGAGGACGAGCACCCGCGGCCGGAGACCACGCTCGAGGTCCTCAGCGCGCTGAAGCCGGTCTTCCGCGAGGGCGGGAGTGTCACGGCCGGCAACTCCAGCGGGATCACCGACGGCGCCGCAGCGATGGTGCTGATGTCCGAGTCACGGGCGAAGACCGAGGGGCGCGAGCCGCTCGCCCGGATCATCGGGATGTCGTGGGCCGGCGTGCCGCCCGAGATCATGGGGATCGGTCCGGTGCCGGCCACGAAGAGCGTGCTCGAGAAGACCGGCCTGTCGCTCTCCGACATCGACCTCATCGAGATCAACGAGGCGTTCGCCGCGCAGGTGATCGCGTGCGAGCGCGAGCTGAAGTTCGACCGCGACCGGCTGAACGTGAACGGCGGAGGCATCTCGCTCGGGCACCCGATCGGGATGTCCGGCGCTCGCATCCTGTTGTCGCTCGCGTACGAGATGCGCTCGAGGGGCGCGGCGCTCGGCCTCGCCACACTCTGCATCAGCGGCGGGCAGGGCCTCGCCGTCGTGCTCGAGCGGGCCTAAGAGCTCCGGTGAACGAGGTCCACATGGATGCGGGCGTGGTCCGTGGCGAGGAGGTCGTGCGCTACCCCGCCGACCAGATCTTCCTTCGCGGCATCGGGCAGGGGAACGTCCAGGTGATGGAGTACGTGAGCACGGACCGCGAGGGCCCGCCCGTGCACACGCACGAGTGGGACGAGATCGAGATCGTCATCGACGGCGAGGCGGAGTTCCGTGTCGGCAACGAGGTGACGACCGGCGGTCGCGGGACCGTCCAGTTCCTCCCGGCCGGCGTGCCGCACGCGGTTCGGGTCCCGCTCGGCGAGGCCGGTTCGTGTACGTGACGATCGGCCGGCCGTACGACGGCTTCGCGCGTGAGAGGGCGCGGCTCCAAGCCGAAGGTCAACCACTCGAGGAGATCGCCAAGGCCGCCGCTGGATACGGCGTTCAGCTCGTCTGAGGGACTCAGCTCGGGAGTTCGATCGCTACCGGGAGCGCCGTCCGGCGCCACTCCACCAGATCGCTCGAGTATCGACGTCGGTACTTCTCGTGGACGAGCCGGCGTGCGAGCTCGTCCTCGGCGGGATCGTCGATGAGGCGGGCGGGGCAGATCAGGTCTCGGTCACCGAGGCGAAGCCCGACCGTCGGATGTCCTCGCAGGTTCTTCACCCAGTCGCTCGTCTCGCCGCCGCCCGACAGCAGATAGACGACGCCCTCATGCAGCGCGAACCAGATCTCGATCGTGTGCGGCGAACCCGAGCGCCGGCCGGTCGTCGTGACGTAGCAGTAGTCGAGTTCCGCGAGCTCGTCGGGGTCCACTTACCAGACGGCCCAGGCCACCAGCGCCGCGATCACGACGAGCCCGACGATCAGGAACGCGAGATCCGCGCCCTTGATCCGGCCCGGCTGCATCGCGTTGAACCCCACCGTCACGCCTCCTGCTCGCGGGGGGCTACCGCTCGCGCATCCGTGCTCGCATCCGCGCTAGCGCCTTGAGCCCCCCGCGCCCCCTGCTCGAGCCGGTAGTACTCGCGGAACGTGGGTTCGGAGAGCCACGCGATGTGCTGTCGCACGGTCGAGGCGTACGTGCGGGCCTCGTGCTCGTCGCGGCAAGCTCGAACGGCGACCTCCGCACCGCCCGGCGAGACGATGGCGACGCTCCAGCCCTGCTCGCCGAGATGCTCGGCGACGGTGTAGCGATTCACGCCGTCGGAGCCGGAGGATGCGGGCGCGACCGTCGCGGCCACCGCCGAGCTCACGAGCCGCCGAACGACCGCTCGAGCCGCTCGAGCGCCTCGCGTATCTCCCCGAGCACCGTCTCCTTGTCGAGCACGAGGTCGGGCTCGAGGTCCGCGAGCTTCTCGAGGGCGTTCTCGAGGGTGTTGCCGGCGTTCTCAGCGTCGCGGAACGCGTCGACGAGGACCACGGCGTAGTCGCTCTGGAACGGCTTCCCGTCCCACGGACACCGGCCCCCGTTCTGGATCACCTGCTCGACGAGGAACTCCCGGCCACAGCGCCTGCACGTGCCCTTGATCTTCACGCGGTCTCCTCCATCTCCCCACTCGCCGCCTGCGCGCCCTCCCGAGCCGCGGAGATGAGCTCCACGAGGGTATCGGCGAGCGCGAACGGATCCACCGGCCTGACGAACCAGGCGTTCGCGCCCGACCAGGCAGCCAGCCACGCGTCGTGCCGGCGCTCGAGCAGGATCACGATCGGTCCGGCATACGGATCGACCGCGCCGCGGAGGTCCCTTGCGAGCGCGAACGCGCCCGCCCGCGATGCGATCTCGTCGGCCACCACGGCGTCCGGTCGTTCGCGGAGCCCGATCCGTGCTCCCTGCTCGCCGTCTTTCGCATCCAAGAACCGGAGCGGTTCGCCGAGCCGACGCTCGATGCTCCCGACGGCCACCCGCATCAGGTCACGCGAGGCCGGATCGGGCGAGACGAGCAGGACCCTCACGCGCCGAATCCTATCAACGCCCCCGCTACGGGTACGCGGACCCGAGAGCAGCGGTATCGTGCGGACGACCGCCGGTCCCCGAGGAGGCAGCGATGGAGAGCACGGGAAAGGCAGCCGTCGCGGAGTTCGTGGCAACGTTCGCGCTGATCTTCATCGGCGCCGGGGCGGTGATCTCGACTAACCTCGGGCTCGATCTGACGGGGGTCGCGCTCGCCCACGGGCTCGTGCTCGCCATCATGGTCTCGGTGACCGCGCACATCTCCGGTGGCCACGTGAACCCGGCGGTCACGATCGGGCTCTGGGTAGCCGGCAAGATCCCGTCGGGACGAGCGGTCGTGTACATCGGCGCACAGCTCCTCGGCGCGGTCGCGGGCGCGCTGCTGCTGAAGTACATCGTGCCCACCGAGCTGTTCGACGCCGCGGGCGGGGGAGCGCCGGCGCTCGCTGAGGGGATCGCGGCCGGCAAGGGCATCCTGATCGAGGCGGTCACGACGTTCTTCCTCGTGTTCGCCGTCTTCGGGACCGCGGTCGATCCTCGCGGCCCGTTCTCGAAGACCGCGGGCCTCACGATCGGCCTGGTGATCGCGTTCGACATCATGGTCTTCGGCCCCTACACGGGAGCGGCGATGAACCCGGCGCGCTGGTTCGGCCCTGCGCTGGCCGCCGGTTCGTGGTCGGACTGGTACGTGTGGATCGTCGGGCCCATCGCCGGCGGGATCATCGCCGCCGTGTTGTACGCGTCGGTCTTCCTGAAGGACCGAGAGCCCGCGACGCCGTAGCTCCGGTTGCCCGTCGGTATCATCGCTTCCTGCGATGGTGACGACCGCGCGCACCTACCTCGATCACGCGTCGGCGACGCCGCTCGACGAGCGCGCCCGCGAGGCGATGCTCGACGCCCTCGACGCGTTCGGCGACCCGCTCCGGATGCACGGAGACGGCATGGCCGCGCGGCGGCTCCTCGACGACGCTCGCGAGACGGTCGCAGGCGCGATCGGCGCCCAGGCCGACGAGATCGTGTTCACGAGCGGCGGGACCGAGTCGGTCGCGCTCGCGATCTGGGGCGGGGTTCGCCCGGTCCGCGAGATCGGGAACCGGATCGTGACCACCACCGTCGAGCACCCCTCCGTCGGCGGCGTGCTCCACACCCTCGAGACCGACGGGATGGAGTCTGATCTGGTCCGCGTCGACGAGCACGGGCACCTCGACCTCGACGCGTTCGCGGCCTCGGTCCGGGTGCCGGGCACCCTGCTGGCGTCGGTGCAACACGCGAACCACGAGGTCGGCACGATCCAACACGTCGCCGAGGCCGCGCGCCTGTCCCGAGAGGCCGGGGTGCTGTTCCACACCGACGCCTGTCAGACCGTCGGGCGGTTGCCGGTCGATGCACGAGCCCTCGGCGTGGACCTGCTGTCGCTGTCGGCCCACAAGTTCGGCGGGCCGCCGGGGGTCGGGGCGCTGTTCGTCCGCCGGGGCGTCCCGGTGGCCGCGTACCCGTGCGGCGACGATCGCGAGCGACGCCGACGTTCGGGCGTCGAGAACGTTCCGGGCGTCGCGGGGATGGCAGCGGCCCTCGGCGCCCGGCTGGAGGACATGTCGGACCAGGCGGCGCGGCAGTGGGCGCTCACGGACCGCATCCGCGGCGCGATCGCCGAGCACGTCCCGGGCGCGCGCCTGCACGGACATCCGTCGCAGCGCATGCCGCACCTCGTGTGCTTCTCGGTGCCCGACCTGGACGCCGAGATCCTCAGCATGGCCCTCGACGACCGCGGCTTCGGCATCGCGGCGGGCTCGAACTGCTCCGGGGTCGCCAGCGAGCCATCATCGGTGCTCGAACAGATGGGCGTGCCGTCGGTCGCGAGCTTCCGGATCGGGGTCGGAGCGGAGACGACGGACGCCGATGCCGACCGGCTCCTCGCCACCCTCCCCGATCTCGTCGCGGAGCTACGAGCGGTGGGCTCGGCCGCGGATGCCGCGATGGCCAGGTATCGATCGGACGGTCCCGTCGGCGACGGCGCTCGCTGACGTTCGGCCGGCTACGAGATGGTCCAGGTGTCCCCGGATCGCAGGAGCTTCTCGATGCTGCCCTCGCCGAGCCGCTCGGTCGCGCTCTCGATCTGCGCGGTCATCGCCTCGCCATAGACCGGCCGCTCGACCTCGCGGAACACACCGATGCACGTCGGGTCGTTCGGGCCTCGCGACAGGTGGGCGAGGGCGAATGCGAGCGACGGCCGCCCATGGACGTCGTGGACGACGATCCGCTCCTGGTCCGTCGAGGCGGTCTCGGCGATCTCGAGGCGCCCGTTGTCGCCGACCGACACGCACCGGTTCCCCTCGTCGAACACGATCGGCTCACCGTGCTCGAGCCGGATCTGGTTGTGCATCCCCTGGGGTTTCTCTCGGAGGAGCTCGAAGGCCCCGTCGTTGAACACGTTGCAGTTCTGGTAGATCTCGACGAACGCCGTCCCGCGGTGCGCCGCGGCCTGGCGGAGCACCTGCGTCAGGTGCTGGCGGTCGTTGTCCATCGCCCGGGCGACGAACGAGGCCTCCGCGCCGAGCGCGAGCGCGATCGGGTTGAACGGGTGATCCACCGAGCCGAACGGTGTCGACTTGGTGACCTTGCCCTCCTCCGAGGTGGGCGAGTACTGCCCCTTCGTCAGCCCGTAGATCTGGTTGTTGAACAGCAGGATCTTCAGGTTCACGTTCCGGCGGAGCGCGTGGATCAGGTGGTTGCCGCCGATCGACAGACCGTCACCGTCGCCGGTCACCACCCACACCGAGAGGTCGGGCCGAGCGGTCGCGATGCCGGTCGCGATCGCCGGCGCGCGCCCGTGGATGCCGTGCACCCCGTAGGTGTCCATGTAGTAGGTGAACCGCCCCGAACATCCGATCCCCGAGACGAACACCGTGTCGTCCGGCTCGATGCCGAGCTCGGGCATGAACGACTGCACGATCGCGAGGATCGCGTAGTCCCCGCATCCGGGGCACCAACGCACCTCCTGGTCGCTGGTGAAGTCCTTCTTGGTCAGGGTCCCGACGGCGGCGCCGTCGCGGCCGCCGTCACCGTTGCCGTTTCCCTGCGTAACGTCGCTCTCGGTCTCGCTCACTCGTCCATCACCTTCAAGATCTCGGTCTCCAGCTCCTCCGCGAAGATGGGCTGGCCCTGCACCTTCGACAGGGTCCGCGCGTCCACCAGGTACGCGGCCCGGATCAGCATCGACAGCTGCCCCAGGTTCAACTCGGGGATCAGGATCTTCGGGAACCGCCCGACGACCTCACCGAGGTTGGAGGGGAACGGGTTCAGGTGCATCAGGTGCGCCGTCGCCACCGAGCGCTCGCGCTCGCGGACACGACGTGCCGCGGCCACGATCGTGCCGTAGGTCGAACCCCACCCGAGGACCAGCACCTCCGCGTCCCCGCTCGGATCGTCGACCTCCAGCTCGGGGACCTCGTCCGCGACCTTCGCGACCTTCGCGGCCCGCAGCTGCGTCATGCGTTCGTGGTTCTGGGGGTCGTAGCTGATGTCGCCGGTCCCGTCCTCCTTCTCGAGCCCACCGATCCGGTGGCGGAGCCCCTTGGTCCCGGGGACGGCCCAGGGTCGCGCGAGGCGCTCGTCGCGCAGGTACGGCAGGAACTCCTGCCCGGCGTTCGGTCCGGTGGCGAAGGCCGGATCGATCTCGGGGAGCGTGCCCAGGTCCGGGAGCAGCCACGGCTCGGAAGAGTTCCCGATGAACGTGTCCGACAGAAGGATCACCGGTGTGCGGTAGGTCACGGCGATCCGAACAGCCTCGATCGCCGCGTCGAAGCAGTGCGAGGGCGACCGAGCTGCGACGACGGGCATCGGGGACTCCCCGTGCCGGCCGAACAGCGCTAGCAGCAGATCGGACTGCTCGGTCTTCGTCGGCATGCCCGTCGAGGGGCCCGCCCGCTGGACGTCGACGATCACCATCGGGAGCTCGAGGGTCACCGCGAGCCCGAGGGTCTCGGCCTTCAGGTCCATCCCGGGACCGCTCGTGCCCGTGGCCCCGAGGTCCCCCGCGAACGACGCGCCGAGCGCGACGTTGGCGGCGGCGATCTCGTCCTCGGCCTGCAGGGTCATCACGCCGAAATTCTTCAGGCGCGACAGCTCGTGGAGCAGCTCCGAAGCCGGGGTGATCGGGTAGCTCGCGTAGAACAGGCGCAGGCCGCTGCGTTCGGCGGCCGCGACGAGCCCCCAGGCGAGCGCCTGCGCGCCCGAGACGTTGCGGTAGGTGCCCGGCGCCGCCGGAGCGGGTTTGACCTCGTACGAGGTCGCGAACAGCTCGGTCGTCTCGCCGAAGTTGTAGCCGGCCTTGAACGCGGCGACGTTCGCGTCGTAGACCTGCGGCTTGTCGCCGAACTTCTTGTGCAGCCAGTTCAACGTGACGTCGCTCGGCCGGCCGAACATCCACGACACCAGGCCGAGCGCGAACATGTTCTTCGACCGTTCGGCCTCCTTGCGCGTGAGCCCGAGCTCCTCCACCGCGCGGACGGTGATCGAAGTCATCGGCACCTTGTAGACCTGGTACCCGTCGAGGGTCCCGTCGGTGACCGGGTCCGAGGCGTAACCGGCCTTCTGCAGGTTCCGGTCGGTGAAGGCGTCCTCGTTGATGATGACCGTGCCGCCCTTCTCCACCGAGGCGAGCTCCGCCTTCAGCGCAGCAGGGTTCATCGCCACGAGGACGCCCGGGTGGTCCCCCGGCGTCAGGATGTCGGTCGAGGCGAACTGGATCTGGAACGCGGAAACCCCGTGGACCGTGCCGGCCGGGGCGCGGATCTCGGCCGGGAAGTCGGGCAGGGTCGCGAGGTCGTTGCCCAGCACGGCGGTCGCGTTCGTGAACCGATCCCCGGTCAGCTGCATCCCGTCGCCCGAATCGCCGGCGAACCGGATGACGACTCGCTGTTTCTCCTCGACCTGCTTGCTCATGTGCTGGTGCCGGGCGTCGCCCGGCGGCCTCCTTCTTCCCCGGCCTGCCTCTAGCGTACCCGGTGGGTGCTGACGTCCAGTGAGCGGGCGTCGAAGCGGACGCCGAAGCGCCGGCGAGCAGACGGTAGGCTCCCGGGGCTCGGTCGGACGAACGTCCGGCGGGGCGGAGGATGCGGATGGCCTATCGACGGATCGTGGCGGCGACCGACGGCTCGGACTCAGCCGAGACGGCCGAGCGGGTTGCGGTCGGGTTCGCGGCGACCGCCGGCGCGGAGCTCGCGATCGCGCACGCGTTCGCCGAGCCAGCCCGCGCGCAGGAGGCGGTCGACCGCGCGCTGGCAACCGCGAAGGAGGCCGGGGTGGAGACCGAGGTGATCCTGTCCCCCGAGGCCCCGGCCGACGCCGTGATCGCCGCCGCCGCCGAGCGTGACGCCGAGTTGATCGTGATCGGGAGCGTCGGGCTGTCGCGCTCGGATCAGCTGTTCGGAAGCGTCTCCCGTCGGGTGGTCACCCACGCGCCCTGCGATGTGCTCCTGACCCGCCTCCGGCGGGACCCGGACCGCGCCGCGACCCCACCCTACCGCCGGATCCTCATCGCGACCGACGGTTCGTCGACCGCAGACCGCGCCGCGCGCAAGGGCTATGCCCTCGCGAAGCTCATGCAGGCCTCGGTCACGCTGCTGTTCGTCGGACACCCCAAGACCGGCGAGCTCGTCCTGCAGGACACCGTCGAAACGATCGGGAAGGGTTCGGGTGTGACATCCGCGATCTCCATCCGATCGGGCGATCCGGTCCGCGAGATCGTGGACTCGGTGGCCGTCGAGGCCTTCGACCTGGTCGTGGTCGGCAATCGCGGGATGACCGGTGCCAAGGCGGTCCTGCTCGGCTCGGTCCCCCGGGACGTCGCCGAGTCCTCCCCGAGCGACGTCCTGGTCGCGCGAACGGTCGCGCAGAGCCTGTCCGAGATCGGGCCGGGCGAGGGAGGCATCGTCGAGGTCGGAGACCACAAGGTCGCCGTCTTCCGGGATCCGGCCGGGGCGGTCACCACCGTGTCGGCGCGCTGCACGCATCTGGGCTGCACCGTGAAGTGGGATCCCGCCGAGGACGCATGGCACTGCCCGTGTCACGGTTCGCGATTCGCCCCGACCGGGGCGGTCGTGCACGGGCCCGCCGAACGGCCGCTCGAGCCGACCGACCTCTGAGGTTCAGAACACCTGGAACGGCTTGAAGATCATCAGCCAGGTGATCACGAGCAGGGCGGCGAACCCGACGCCCGCGTTCCACAAGGCCACGGGTGAGCGCAGGATCTGCTCGAGCTCCTCGTCGCTCCGCCGAGGCACGCCCGAAGGACGAACCTCGATCGCCTCCTTCACACGGGCGTAGTACGGACGCGACACCGCCGACATCTCCCCGGTGACGAGCACCAGCACGACGAGCGAGATCCAGAACCACCCGTCGTCCCAGTAGCCGCCCTGGATGCCAGCGACGACACCGAAGGCGACGAGCCACACGAGCGACACGTACATCCCGAGGAGCGCGGAGCCCGAGAACTCGAGCAAGGTGGCGATCCGCTCGCGGTCGCGTTCCTTTCGCACGCGCAGCGCCGCGAACGCGGATACGCCATGGAACAACACGAACGCGATCACCCCCGCGACGTGCAGGAACTTCCACCAGTTATAGGAGAGCGCCAGCATTCAGGCGCTGATCGGTCGCTCGGCCTCGCGCAGGCGTCGCGCGACCACCGTGAGGATCTTCGCGGCGACGGCGGGCTCCTTCGATACCAAGCGGTCGAACGCACGCTTGAAGACCCTGATCGCGAGCACGGGCGTCGCGGCGACGACCGTCGCCGTCCTCGGACCCCCGTCGAGCAGCGAGATCTCGCCGAAGAAATCCCCGGGTCCGAGCCGGGCGATCGTCCTCGTCCCGCGAACGACCTTGGCCTCGCCCTCCACGAGCGCGAAGAACGAGCCTCCGGGCTCACCGGCCCGCACGATCACCTCCCTCTCGCGGAAGGCGATCTCGTCCGCGTGTTCGGCGATCTGCTTCAGGTGCCGGCGCGAGAGCTCCTCGAACAGCGGGACCTGGCCGAGCAGGTCCGCCCCGCGCTTGCCGAGCGGCCGGTCCGAGCGCGGACGCCGCGACGGCGCTCGCTCATCGATCCGGCCGACGGCGATCTCCTTCGGGACGACCGCGGCCAGCGGGTTCGACGACCGCTTGCCCATCGCCACCACCCCTCCGCACGTCGAGCGAGCCGTCAGCCTACCCCAGGCCATGAGGCCGAGAGCCGGATGCTGGTCACCCCGAGGCACGCTCGGTAGCGTTGCTCGCATGTCGGATCGCGCGAGCGTTCGAGACCGGCTCGAGGCGCTGCTCGCCGTGCGCATCGCCGTGCTCGACGGCGCCTACGGAACCGCCATCCAAGCACACGAGCTCGGCGACGCCGACTATCGCGGCGAACGATTCGCCGAGCATCCGCACGACGTCAAGGGCGACCCCGACCTCCTGAACCTGACGCGGCCGGACGTCGTCGAGGACATCCACCGCGCCTACCTCGAGGCCGGCGCCGACATCGTCACGACGAACACCTTCACGGCCACCGCCATCGCGCAGGCCGACTACGGGCTCGAAGACGCGGTGTTCGAGATCAACCTCGCCGGCGCGCAGATCGCCCGGCGAGCGGTCGACGCGTTCGGACCGGGTCGCTTCGTCGCGGGCTCGGTCGGCCCGACCAACCAGACGCTCTCGCTCTCGCCGCACGTGAACGATCCCGCCTACCGGACGGTGACGTTCGACCGGATGGCCGAGGCGTACGCGGAGCAGATGCGCGGGCTCGTCGAGGGCGGCGCGGACCTCCTGCTCGTCGAGACGATCTTCGACACGCTGAACGCGAAGGCCGCGATCGCCGCGGCCGCCGACGTCGCTCCCGACGTGCCGCTCATGATCTCGGTGACGATCACCGACCGGAGCGGTAGGACGCTCTCGGGTCAGACGATCGAGGCGTTCTGGCTGTCGGTCGTGCACGCCGAGCCGTTCAGCGTCGGTGTGAACTGCGCGCTCGGCGCCGCGGAGATGCGACCCTACCTCGACGCGCTCGCGCGGATCGCGCCGCTGTACACGTCCTGCCACCCCAACGCCGGGCTCCCCAACGCGTTCGGCGGCTACGACGAACAGCCCGACACCACGTCCAAGCACCTGCGCGAGTTCGCCGAGAGCGGTCTGGCCAACGTGCTCGGCGGGTGTTGCGGGACGACGGCCGACCACATCCGCGCGATCGCGTCGGCGATCCAGGGCCTGCCCCCTCGCAAGGTCCCGTCAGCGCGACACGTCACCGCACTCAGCGGACTCGAGCCGTTCGCGGTGACGCCGGAGACGGGGTTCGTCGTAGTCGGCGAGCGCCAGAACGTGACCGGCTCGGCGAGGTTCCGCCGGCTGAT
>Ga0187893_10008720_pt1 | contig 15870 bp, 14 predicted proteins | sample MA1701074metaG_FD_139574 | JGI IMG/M metagenome (GOLD analysis project Ga0187893, IMG submission 139574) | White microbial mat communities from a basaltic lava cave in the Kipuka Kanohina Cave System on the Island of Hawaii, USA - MA170107-4 metaG ... | reverse complement strand
TCCAAAGTCGCCCGTCACCGCGATGTGGCCGATGAGCCAGCCGGCCGTCTTGGCGCCCGGACGTGGTTGCAGCGCGCGGTGCTCATCCGTGAGGTCGGAGACAATCTTCTCCATCTCTCTCATGAAGAAGTGGCACTGCATCACGCTGTCGTGCATGATCTATCCTCCATGGTGGTGCTCTCCTCACGCCCTCGTTCCGTAGCCGCCGTATAGCGCCCTGACGAAACGAACTCGGATCGGACTCGCGCTACTCGGCGTGACAATATTGATCGGCGGGAGCTACCTCTGGTATCTCCTGAGAAACCCGTTGTCGCTCGACGCGTCGCCGCCCGCGGTTAGCGCCGACCTTCCAGACACGATGCCGCCGGCTGCGCCATCTATCATTGACGCGCCAGTGGCATACGACGTGTCTGCGGCCGTCGATTCCCTGGAGCAAGCTGTTCCGCGAGCCTACGGCGACCTCGCGCGCCGCATCCAGGCCGGCAACAACACACGTGCCCACTTTGCCTTCGCTGTTGCACGCGAGCCGTTTCGCGTGCGCGTGAATGGCACAACGATCTCGATCTCCACGGATATCGAGTATGAAGGCCGCGTCTGGTACCGGCCTTTCATCGGTCCGGAGCTGAGCGCCGCGTGCGGCACGGCCGGCGTGCCACGTCCACGCGTGCGCGCGACGCTCGTATCGAGCGCTCGCCTAACGCCGGACTGGCAACTGCGTACGCGAACCCGCGTGGAGCGGCTCGAACCCGTCAGCACTGAAGCACGCGACCGCTGCCGCATAACGATTTTCCGTATCGACGTCACGAATCGCGTCATCGACGCCACGCGGCGCCTGTTGGAGCAGAATGTGGAGAAGTTCGATCGTAACGTCGCGCGCTGGAACGCGCGCGGATGGTTCGAGCAGCTGTGGCACACGCTGCAGCGCCCCATTCGCTTCACCGACAGCGTGTACATGCTCATCGACCCGCAAGCGGCGCAGCTCGGATCGATCGGTGCCGTGCGCGATACGCTCGTTGGCCAGGTGCGGCTCATAGCGTCGCCGCGGGTCGTCACCGGAGAGCGACCGCGCGACGCTGAGCACCTGACCGGCATCCCCGCGCTGCAAAAGGCCGACAGTGTGGGGACTGGCACGCACGTGCAGATGGACGCGCGTTTCACTTACCCGGTCGCCACGACGCTGCTGCAGCGCGCGCTGGTCGGCCGCACGATCCGGCAGGGAAACCGGAGCATTCGTGTGGCGGACGTTCAGCTCAGCGGTATCGGCGCTGGGCGTGTCGCGTTAGGCGTTCAGCTGGCGGGCGCTGTCAAGGGACGCGTGTACTTCACCGGCACGCCCTCCCTCGATCGCGCCAACCGGCAGGTGCACGTCCCGGATCTGGATTACGACGTCGGCAGCGTGAAGCTCCTCGTTAGGGGCTTCGAGTGGATGAAGGGTGTTGACATCCGTGACTTCTTGCGCGAGCGAGCGCGTCTCCCGGACTCCGCTGCGCTGGGTAAGCTCGTCGACCTCGCCGAGCGGGGCACGAACCGCACGCTCACTCCCGGGGTGGATCTCAGTCTTCGCATCGCCCGCGCCGAGGGAGCCAGTGTGCTCGCAACGACGAAGGATATCCGCGTGCGTGCGGTGGCTGATGCCGAGATGAAGCTGACGATCAGCCGCGGCCCGACGGTGCCGCGGCCGCGGCTTCCGGTCGCGAATGTTCCCGCGCCCGGGGACTCGGCGAGCAAGGCTCCTGTGCGCCGGGACTCGGCAGGCAAGACTTCCGTGCCCAAGAACACCGCACGCAAGGATACAACGCGTTAGGCTGCACGCGCCTTACTTGGAATCGTGACTCGTCACTTCCCAGTGGAAGCGATGGAGGACTCGATGCACGACGGGCGTGAGCAGGAGCGCCGTGACCGCGAGGAAGACGAGGCCGGCGTAGAGCGCGTAGATCCCGGCGAAGATCTTGGAGCGATCGTTCGGCAGGTCGCCGACGGGCCCCATTCCACCGAGCAGCATACAGGCGTTCAGAAAGGAGTCGACCCAGGTCCGCTCGCCTAACCAGTGATATCCCGCCACTCCGATGAGCAGAGACAGCAGGACCAGCTCGCCCGCATATACGAGCTGTCGTCCCATGCGTCCGATGAACGCGCGGGCAGATATCGGCGGTTGCGAGCGATGCTCGAAGATTGGGCGTCCCCGAGAGAGAGTGCCTAACGCTACGGCGCGCGGTGTTCCTGGTACAGCGCCGGGAATTGCTGCTTGAGACGTACGAGCTTGGGCGCGTCGTTGTACACGATGTATGGGTCGGTTGGATGTCGTGACGCGTAGTCCTGATGAAACGGCTCGGCGATCTGGAAATCGGCCAGGCGACGAACCTCGGTGACGATCGGCCGCGCAAAGCGACCCTGACGCGAGAGCTCCTCACGGTACGCTTCGCTGGCCTTCTGTTCCTCGTCAGACGCGTGAAAGACCACGGCCCTGTATTCCGGCCCGGCGTCCGGCCCCTGGCGGTCGCGCGACGTCGGATCGTGAGCAATGGCAAAGAACACTTCCAGCAGCTGGCGATGCGTGATCGCTTTGGGATCATAAGTAATGCGCACGGCCTCAATCGGCACCGGCGAATGGTCCTCGTTAGGCGAACCGTAGCTGGCGTAGCCGGACGTCACCGAGCGCACGCCGCGGATGTGCTCGAAGACAGCTTCAACGCCCCAGAAGCAGCCGCCGGCGAGAACGAGAGTGGAATTGCCCGACTGCTGGTAGCTCGCGTTTAAGCCGGAGATGGCCAATAGGAAAACAAACATCTGTGAGTGCATGCGACCTCTCGCTCGCGTTATTTGAAAATGAAGTGAGCGACTGCGCCTTCCAAGTTCCAGTAGATGATGGCGAGCGCGGTCAAATCGAAAACGGCGTGCGCGATCATCGGTATCCATATCTGACCTGTGAGCGCGAACGCGGTTCCCAGGGCCAGGCCCGTCATCGCGGCTTGCTGAACGCCGACGATTCCCTGCAGCGAATAGTGGGCACCAGCGAAGCACGCGGAAGTGAACAGCACAGTGAAGACCGTCGCCCACGCGCTCGATCCAATGAGCTTGTCGAGTCGTTCGAAGAGAAAGCCTCGAAAGACGGTCTCTTCGCCAAACCCGGCGACAAGCATCGTCCAAATCGCTGCCGGAAGTACCGCTCGATTTCCTCTGAGAAAACGAAAGGCTTCGTTGGTCGGATCCGCGCCGAGCAGCGGCAGCACGATCGCTTTCATCAGGAGCTTGAGCAGGACACCAAATACGACGCCGATCGCGACTGTGACGATCCGGTTTTTCGGTTTCGAGTAACCGACATCGCGCCATGGCGTGCGCGACAGTCGCACCCAAGCGAGAGCGAGCAGCGCACCAACGGGAATGGCCCATGAGTGGTAGTGCGCGTTTCCCGCTAGCAGCACGACTACGACCGCGATGAGTCCGACCGGACCGAATCCGCGCAGCTGCGCTGCGAAGCCATCGCCTGACGAAGCCATCAAGTCACTGCGCGACATGCGCCTCTTGATCGAATGGCCGGCATGACGCCAGTAATAATCGCCGTATACCGAGCTGCGGTGTGAGGTGTCGGCGCCTTGCTGCCGCGTGAGCCTCACGGCATCGTACGTTGTGCGACGCCGCCTTGCCTTCCTCGCTCTTGCAGCGCCCTTGGCTGCTGGCTGCTACACGTACACGGCCGCGCAGCCGGGGTCGATTGCGCCCGGCGTGTCTGTCCGCGCGAGGATCACGCCCGCGGCGGGGGCAAACATCGCGCCGATACTGGGCACAACCCCGCGCCTGCTCACTGGAAAAGTCATTTCAGATCTGCGCGACACTGTCATCGTTGAAGTGCCGGCCGTGGCGCAGGCGGAGATCGGCAGCGCCATGCAAACCCTGCATCAGCGCGTGTCCCTGCCCAAGGCGGAAGTCGTCGAATGGGAGATTCGAACTCTGAATCGACCACGCACCTTCGCGCTCGTCGGTGGCGCCGCTGCCATAGCGGCGATGTTGCTGATTAAAGCGCTCAAGGGCGAACCTGGGAGCGAGGGGCTCCCTGATGGCGGCGGCACCGACGCGCTCGTTCCGGTGTTCCGCGTCATCCGCTAACGAAACAGCGCCGGCGCAGGGCGAGCCCACGCCGGCGCTGCTGCCTAACGAAGTAGTTACCGCAAGTTCGGATTCGTTTCCCGCTCCGATTTCGAGATTGGGAAGCAGAGATCCTGTTGCGTCAGGTGTGCCGCTGCCCCGACCGACTCGAGTGGATCGAGCGCACCCGGAGTGTTGGCCGCCTTCCAACGGCGCAGATCGCCCAGGCGCCGGGCTTCCAACCACAGCTCGATACCGCGCTCGCGCTTGAGCAGCCGCCAAGCGTCGTTCAGATCAGTTGCGGTCACGGGCGCAACCGGGGTTGCCGTTGTGCTCACATTCGCGCGCACGAGGTTGATCGACGCAATACCACCAGACATGTCGTTTGCACGCAGCTTGGCCTCGGCTTCGATCAGCCGCATTTCGCGTCCACTCGTGAGCCGGATTGGTGATTCCGACTTCGAGTGCTTGGCTTGTGGCCAGAACGACACGCGCCCGCAGCAGTCGATCGCTGCGTCACCCTGAAGAGTCGTAACCGTGATCGGTACGCGCGGATCGTTCGTCGCCCTTCGGTACACGTCATGCCACGTGTTCCAGTTCGTGTGCGCGCGGTACGGCGTGTTCAGCACCGCGTAGGCGATGCGGTTGCGCTGCGCATCTTCTCCGAGGTTGAAGTACGGCATGTTGAACACGAAATCGATCGGTAGCTGTCCTGCATCACTGACCGCCTCGGTCCACTTATTCAGGAAGACGCGGACCGCGGCACGACCACCATAGGCGGCCCTCGCCTGCGTCTGTATTGTTGCCGCGGTGCCGCCAGTCACGGCAATTGCCTTGGTGAAGAGGCTCTCAGCGCGCGTCAGATACACCGCGTTAGGCTGTATCCCGCTGCCGTCGATGATACAGTCGCACATGTTCTCGCCGAGGAGGCGGTTGGCGAAACCGGCGTACACCAACGCGAGCTGCAGTTGGTTCTGGTACGTCGCCTTCTCCGTAGCCGTAGCGGAGGCGGGCGGCGGCCCCGCGGCCTCTAGGCGTCGCAGTGTCTCCTCCGCGAGCCAGCGGGCGCGCTGCGACTGTTCCCAGTGCGTATCCACATCCCCGAGGTCAGTCGTGAGATCGCCGTACTGCCATTTGGTGGTAATACCGAAGCTGCCGGTCGACCCGGCGGGGTGGATCTCCCGTGACACGGCCGCGCCGGTGTAGCCGACCCAGTTGATACCTGCGGATAACGCGCGGCCGGCGCCGTTGACCATGGCAAGCGCCGCGCTGCGATCGTTGAGAAACTCGTCCTGCACCGGACCGGGATTCGTGACCTTCGTATCGCACGAGACGGCCCCGGCGAGCGTCAGCACGATGCAAATCTTGCCGATGTTTCGCATGATGGATCTCTCGTTAGGGGTTCGCAGATGGATTCGCATGTGTGCCTCAGAAGCTGACGCGCAGGATCGCGCTGTAGACCGCCGGCGGCGGCACGTGCTCGAGGATCGAGCGCACACGAGAATCGAACCCACCGTTGTTCCCCGTTTCCGGGTCAAAGGTCTTGAAGTCTTCGTGCACCCACTTCCAGACGTTATGACCGCTCAGCGTGAGATTCGCCGAGCGAGCACCGCGCAGTAGGCGCTGCGGAACCGGGATGCTCAGCGACACCTCTCGCAGCTTGAAGAAATCGGCCGGATAGACCCAGTAATCCGACCGTGTCGTCGCGACGGTGCAGCGTGCCCGGTCGAGCGCCTTCGCTTCGTTTATCCTTCCCGTTTCCTGTAGCGTGTAGAACTCGTAGCACCCCGGCCAGCGCACCGAACGCGACGTGGCAGCATTGGCCGCGCCGTCGACGATGAAGTGGCCGCCCTGGTACTCGCCGCGAGCCACGAATGTCATGTTGTATGGCAGACGCACGTTGGTGTGCATGCCGTATGTGTGCGGCGGAAGGTTCGGTCCAAAGATGCAGTCGCTGGGATTCGAGCTGACGACCGGGGCGGCCTTTGCTTCCGCGTTGGTGACGCAGAAATCCGTGCGGATGACGGGGATCGGCTGACCTTCGATGATCCAGCCGAAGTCACCGAGGGAGAAGGCGGCCGCGCCGCCTAACGAAATGATCTCGCTGCTGTAATTGTGCAGCGAGCCGCCCACGTCCCAACCGAAGTTACGACGCTCGAGCAGCGTGAGCGTGGCGCTGGCTTCCAATCCGTCGCTCTTCATCTTGCCGACGTTCTTCAGCTGCGAGTTCAGGAAGCCGAAGGATGGGATCTGGCGCACGTTGAAGAGCGCTTCTCTGATGTCCCGCTTGTACCAGGTCACATCGCTCGTTAGGCGATCGTTGAACCAGGCGGCGTCGAAGCCCACTTCCAGCTCCGTCGTCCGCTCGGGTCCTAGATCCGCGTTGCCAACATTGCGCGGGAAGAAAGCCGGCTGGCCTCCCCAACCCACAGGCTCCCACGTGCGCACGGCGTCGAACGCGCCCGGTGCGCGACCCGACTGGCCGTAGGCCAGGCGGAATTTCATTGCAGAGCTCCACGTCGGCCAGAAACTCTCCTCCGACGCGACCCAGGAAAAACTCGCGCGCGGATAGTACTGAAGCCCAAAGTTCTCGCCGAACGCGCTGTTGCCGTCCACGCGCCCGCCAACGGTGAGGAAATAGCGGTTCTTGAGATCCATCAACAGCTGACCGAAGAAACCTGCGTTGATGACACGCTGTCGGTCTTCGAAGCCTAACGTGGTACCAGCACTCGACACCGTCGGCTTACCAGGCCCCGGGAAGTTCTCGCCGTACGCCGACGTTTCACGTTGCTCGGTAGCGACCCACTGCCCGCCCCACGAAAACGTGCTACGAACGGCCGAGATTGGGCGTACGTAGCTGCCGGCGTAATCGAACGTGAGGTTCTGATACGAATTCCTGCGATTGGAGATGATGCCCGCCGGCGCCAGCACGAATCCGAAGGGACGCAGGTTGCGATTCTCGATCTGCGCCAGGTCGTATCCGATGGTGAACTTGTTCGTTAGGTTCACCGATGGGCTCCAGTTCGCCGTTCCTCCCGTGATCAAGTGGTCGATGTCGCTCGTGATCTCCTGATTCAGCATCAGCGAGACTATTTCCGGGCGGTCATTCGACGCGTAGTTGCGATCGCGCCGGAACGAGTTCAGCGTCAAGCCGTGCGCGTTGTTGCCTGCCGCGGTGTTCGCGATGGCGTTTTTCGTGTACGACGTGTTCCAGCTGAAGAGCAGATTCGAGACCGGGGTAAAGGAGAAGTTGCCGCGGATGACTTTCTTCTCCTCTTTGTCGTTAGGCAGCACCCCCTCTTCGTCGGTCGTCGTACCGGATACGTAATACCGCAGCGCCTCGCCACCACCGCCCACTGAGACTGTGTAGCGCTGCTGATAGCCGTTGCGCAGCCACGGATCGATGAAGAGGTACTTTGACGATCCTCCAGCGCGCGACACACCGCGCGTGGGCAGCCCGGCGAAGCGATCCGGGAAGCTGTCGCGATACGCTTGCATTGTACCCGTGCAAGGACTTACGACGGCGCAGGCCCAGATCGTGTCGCCTGGCGGTGCCTCGCTCGGGTCCGGACCGAACGGAAGCGCCTGCACCATCCCCTGCGTGACATCGACCGTCCACTGCGGCTGTCCAGTTGCTCCCTTCTTGGTGAAAATCTGGATCACTCCGGCCGCGGCTTCGGTGCCGTACAACGTCGATGCTGCGGCACCCTTGATGACCTCGACACGCTCGATGTCGTTAGGGTTGATGTCGTTGAGCGGGCTAGCCACGTCGTTGCCGCTGCGCAGGGCCGAGCCGGTCGGAGGCACATTGCGCTGGTACCCATCACTGCGAATGCGCACGCCATCGACGTAGATGAGCGGCTGGTTGCTCATCGCCACGCTGACGTTGCCGCGCAAGCGAATCATCGAGCCGCTCCCCGCCATCGCGGAACTCGGCATGACCTGCATGCCCGCGGAGCGACCTTGCAGCAACTGACCAACATTGGCCGGTGGCTGAACCGCGCTCATGTCTATTTGCGCGACGCTGTTACCGACCTCCCGTGCTCGTGCAGCGCCGGCTGTACCCGTTACCACCAACGCATCCAGCGCGATCGCCTGCTGCTTCATCGTGTAGTCCAGGGACGCGGTCTGGCCCGCAGCCACGGTTACAGTCTTGTCCTCGGGACGGAACCCGATCATCTGTGCCCGCACGCGATATTGCGCTGCGGGCACGTTGGCGATGGTGTACCGCCCGCTCGCTGCGGTCCGCGTACCCAGCGTCGTACCGATCAGGTACACCTGCGCCCCATCGATGGGCTGGCCGGCCTCCCCTGTAACTCGGCCGCTGATCGTCCCTGTCTGTTGTGCCTCGAGAGGGACAGCCGCAAGTATGGCGAGGACTAGGGCCGTTGGTGGGATGCGGTGGGCGAAGCGTCGAAACCAATCTCGGTGCATGGGCAACTCCTTAATTGAGGAGATCCTGACCTGCATGGCCACCAACCGCACACGATACGGAGGTTCGCGGAACCGTCAAGCATGCTGGTGCCGTTTCAACTAGAAGTCCGCGGCTTCGATGCGGCGAAACGCGTTGGAACGGCACTAGTTAATGCGGACCTCGGTAGTCGCGTCCTTCTGGCCGGCCTCCGCATCGGTGACGACGGCCCGCACGGTGAAGGTCCCGCTCAGCTGATAGGCGTGACGGAACGTGACCTGCGCAGTGCGCGCGCCGCTCGTCCCGAATTGCTCCACAATGCCGTCGCCATAGTCGATTTCGACACCCACCAATATCCCACCCTGCGCCGTCACGACGAATGTGATGCTGTCGCCGACAGCCGCCGTGGTGCGATTGGCGGTGACGCCGATGTCGAGCGGCAGAGGCTCCAGCGTTCCGGGTGTACAGGCAGCGAGCCCGATGACAATGGCTAGGCACGACAACGCGTCCCGCGACATTGCTCAAGCATTGGCTCCGGCGCACGCGAGCGCTAGAAGGCAGTAATTGGCTACGTCCTGAAGTCCCCATCTATTTGGGTAAACCCGGCCGCGCGCCACCTGTCACGCGTGCAGCGTCAGCTTTTTGTCGAGGAGTGTTCGGCACCGATGCCCGTTAGGCCGGCGGCAGCACGAGATCCTCAGCTGTCATTCCAGCGACGTGATGCACGCGCGCGGAGTCGATTTCTTCCAGGCCCGATATTGGTTGCGCTTTGGTCTCGTATATCGCGAGTTGGGCTAGTGGCGTCGCGCCGGGACCGTACTTCCGGAGAAGAGCCGCGAAATTGTGCGTGAGCGGTCGCAGGCCCAGAAGCGACAGCAGGTACGCGTCCGACAAGAGCAGGTGCCCCAGGATCCAGGCAGGATGACGCTCTCCAGCCGAGGCCTGCGCGCACATGTCGTCCGGCCGGATTTCGGCGACGAGAGACAAGGTCTGCTCGCGCGCCACGGCGCTATCTCAGCGTGAGTGTCCCCAGCGTCGTCACCTGCCCAACTTGAACGGTGACGTTGCGAGTGACGCTGCGACCGAGCGACACGCCGCTCGGCGGATCGACAGCGACCATGTAGACGCGCGGGGCCCAGCGGCTACTCGGCGTCACATACGAAAGTCGGAACGCACCAGTCGCATCGGTCTTTCCCGTACCGAGTGTCGACATCGTGTTTTCCGCGTCGGCGACGTTGCCCATGTAGAGTCGGACGGAGGCATCTGCGATCGCCTCGCCGTTTGGCCCCTTCACGACTCCGGCAATCGACCCGGTGCGCGCGCGATCGACTGCGCGCATCCACGGCGAGAAGATGAAGCTGCTGTCGCGGCTCCGCGCATTTAGCTCTTGTACGGGGATGAAGCTCTGGCCGACATCGAAGTCGATGATGATCACGGCGCCAGTGTCAGGAACCAGCATCTGTTCGTGCACGAAGGCATTGAGCGCGGGTCGCCCGGCGCTCGACTGCCATTGGATCCCGGGCGTCGAGCGGCTCGTGAGCACGCGTCCGTCCTTGAGCGTGATGCGAGAGGAGTCGGTGTCGATAACCATGCGCAGCGACTTCATCGCGCCTGTCGTAGGCGGACCCTACCTAACTCCGTCGTTGCGCCGGCTTGCAGCGCGAGCACGTCGAATCGGCGATTGGGCTGCGCCAGCGTAACGAAGCTGCCTGCCGCGCTCGTGTCAGCCGCGATCGAGCCTGAGACGCTGACTATCCAGAGCTCGACCTTAGCGACTCGGCTGTACGGGAATGGGCCGTCTGTTAGGAGCACCTGAGTAGCGCCGTTCACGTCTAGCGGCTCGATGCCGTCGATCACGCATGCGATTGGAACGACGAGCATCGTTGCCAGAACTGCCTTGGAGCGCAGCAACCCAGCCAGACGGGCTGCGATGTGATTGGCCGTACTGCGTTTGGGATTCATCTGCTTCTACGGTGACGCGGTGTCGATTACACCCCGCGTCCGCGCCAGGGTTCGAATCATTACAGTAGTTGCCGAGCGCGATAGCCAAACCCAGCGTGCGCGCGTGAGTAACTGGCTTCGCGCAGCGAAATCGCCTAACGAGCCAGCGTTCGGCTACTTCAACGAGACCCGTGCGAACCGCTCCAGCATGTCAGCTTCGGTAGGCGGCCTGAGCACATAGTTCTCCGCGAACTCTTTGGCCTCCGGGTAGTGCGTCGCGCGAATGCGGTCGGCGGCCTGGGCTAGGTCGTAAGTCGTGTGCAGCAGCTCGACGCCAGGACCGAGCATGAGCCAATCCGCACGCGGCTCACCAAAAGGCATCCCCACGCTGCCGGCATTCACAACGCGCACGTTACCCACCATGCGATCGAACTGTATGTGCGTGTGACCACACACGACCAGTTGAACGCCCAGTCCTTCGAATAGCGGCTTTAGGACTTCTTCCGGCGTGAGGCGCGTGAAGATCTCCACATCGTCGCGCGGCGTGCTGTGGCAGAAAAAAACTTTGCCTAACGTGGGAATGTCGAGCGTCAGCGTCATGGGCCAGGTGGCGAGAACGGGCCGATACTTCTGCCCGAGTTGCTCCGCCGACCATATGACAGGCCCGCGAAAGGGCTCCGGGACCGTCGTCATCTCCTTGCCTGACAGATGTGCGAGCGCCTCGCGGTCGCCATTGCCATGGATGATCTGCACCGGAACGTCGAGCGCAAGCAACGCCTCGAGACACTCGCGAGGCATTGGCCCCGGTAGAACGTCACCGCAGACAACCATGCGAGCCACTCGAAGCTGCCTAACGTTTCCGAGAACGGCCTCCAGGGCGGGCAGGTTGCCGTGGATATCCGAGAGGACGGCGACGCGCATGTCGACTCAGCGCGGGGTCCAATGCGGTTGGCCGGTGAAGAGCCCGTTGCCGAAGCCGATCTGATACGCGAGGAACAGACCGAAGCCGAGGCTCACCAAGCCGGCCGCGATGCGCAGGCCCGCGTTGAGCCGCGACGAGTGCCTCCCCGTCGATGCGAATGGAATGCCGATCGCCGCGGTAATCAGCATCATCCCCACGATCGTTCCGACGCCGAAGACCAACAAGTACAGCAGCGACCACGCCGAGCTGCCGATTGTCGTCAGCACCAGCAGGGCGAGCGCCGCCGACCCCGCCAGCCCGTGCACGACGCCGACGACGAGCGGCCTAACGAGCTGATACAGATGCACGCCGCCCAACCGCCGATCCAGCCACGCAACCGGCCGATCCGGCTCGGCTGCGCGCTTCGTCACGCGTTTCTCACGGATCGCGTCGGACATGCCTGACAGGTTCATAATCCCCAACACGATCAGCATAACGCCCACGGACAACTCCATCGAAAGTCCGACGCGCGGGGGGATGACCCAGGTGAAGAGGATGATCGCGCCACCGACCGCGAGAATCGTGAGCGTATGACCGAGTCCCCAGATGCCGCCAATGACCGCAGCGCTTTTGATGCTCCGCTGGCGCGCGACGATGGTGGTGATCGCGACTACGTGATCCGGGTCGGTGGCATGGCGCATTCCGAGAAAGAAGCCTAACGCGGAAATGGCGAGGAGACTCGTGCTCACGCGTGCACGCCTCCCGCGGACAGCGCGTGCTGCGGGGGATGCCGCCCGTGCTCCGATACGATCAAGCGCACGCCGCGCTGATACGTGAAATAGGACCAGGCCCACTGCAACATCACGCTCAGGCGATTGCGAAAGCCCGCGAGGTAGAAGATGTGAACCGTCACCCACAGCAACCACGCGAGCACGCCCGACACCGTAAACGCGCCGAAGTCCGCGACGGCGCGGTGTCGCCCGATTGTCGCGAGATCGCCTTTGTTCAGATACTTGAATGGCCGCCGCTGTTGCTGAGCGATTGTTCGCAAGACGTTCGCCGCCGCGTGTGTTCCCTCCTGAATCGCCGCCGGGCAGACCCACGGCACTTGCCTGCTGGCTGTGTACGGCAGCGTGGCCATGTCGCCCACGACGAAGACGTTAGGCTGTTCCGGCACGCTCAGGTCGGGTGCGACAATCACCCTTCCCGCACGGTCGAGCTGCCAGCCGAGCTGGGCGCCTAACGGAGCGGCCATGTTTCCCGCCGCCCAAAAAACAGATGCCGTTCGGATGAAGACCGGCGCCGCTCCAGTCTCGTCTTGGTAGCGCACCCCCTCTGCCGTCACAGACGTGACTTTGGAGCCAAGCCGCACATCCACGCCTAACATTTCGAGGTCGTGCTTCGCATGCGTAGAAAGCTCTTCCGGCATCGCGGGCAAGAGTCTCGGGCCAGCTTCGAGTAGAATCACGTGCGCCTTGCTCGGATCCGTACGACGGAAGTCACTCGGCAGCGCCGTGCGCGCGATCGTGCTCATCATGCCAGCCAGCTCTACGCCCGTCGGTCCGCCGCCAACGACGACCAATGTTTGCAACGCTGCGCGCGTCGCCTCGTCATCGGCGCGCTCTGCGTCCTCGAACGCCATCAAGAACCGCTCGCGCACAGTGAGTGCATCGTCCAGGGTTTTGAGTCCAGGTGCGTTTGTCTCCCACTCGCTATGCGCGAAGTACGAGTGCCGAGCGCCTGCTGCCACGATGAGGTAGTCGAAGTTCTCTGCCGCTTTTCCGCCATCGAGCTCCACTCGGCGTCGGGCGACGTCGATCCGAGTGACCTCGGCGAGCACGACGCGCGTATTGCGCTGCGAACGTAGTAGCCAGCGGATCGGCACCGAAATGTCGCTCGGCGCCAATCCTCCGGTCGCGACTTGATACAGCAGTGGCTGAAAGACGAAATGATTCGTGCGATCGACAACGACGACGTCCACCGCTGCGTGCTTGAGGCGTTTGGCAGCTGCGATTCCGGCGAATCCGCCGCCAACGATCACGACGCGCGCGCGCGTCACTGAACTGTCGTGCGACTCGATGAGGCTCTTGCGCTCACGAGGTTGACGAGCAGCCGCGCCGCGCCGGGAACGCCGCTCGGAAGTTGCCGGAAGAGCGAGAGCGTGGTGTAGATGTAGAGTCCGCGTCCGACAGGCGCGATGAGTAGGGCTCCGCGGCTAGGCGTCTCGGCCGGATCGTTCATCTCGAGCGGTGCCGTGTACTGCGAATCGAAGGTGCGCGGCATGTAGAGCGAACGCTCCTGGACCCACTCACTGAAATCGTTTTGGGTTATAGCGTTAGGCGTTCGCAAGACAGACGACAGTGGAGCCACGATACGTACAGGCGCGTTCTCGTCCGTGACACGATCGGCCGGACGCGCGAGCGTGATGGGATAGGGCATGATCCCCTGCTGCAGCATCTCGTACTGACCGTATTGCACGACAACTGTTCCACCAGCGCGCGCGAAGGCGAGCACGATTTCGCGCGACGCGCGCAGCTCAGGCGACGCGTCGTACGCGCGCGGGCCGACGACGAGCGTTGTAAAGCGACGCAGGTTCGCAGTGCGCAGTTGCGCCGGCTCGATCGTCGTGACCGGAATGCCTAACTGTTCCAGCGCTGCCGCCCCATGATCGGCCACGCCGGGGACATACGCCACAGAGATGTTCGCGGGCACACGCACGTCCACTGCAGAGACCTGCGTCTTCGGAGCAACGTACATCCGCCGTGGTCGGATGTGATCGTAGTCGACGAGGATGTAGCCGGCCTGGAACGCCATGTCGCCGACAGTCGCAATGGCTGTGAGCTCGTGTTGGCCTTTGCTGAGACGGCCTCGCACGCGGAAGGCGATTGTTTCCGTGCTTCCCGCGCCCGCAAGCTGCACCTGACGAACAGTCGAATCCGCCGTGAGGCCGGCCGGCGGGACGAGGGTGACGCGCGCCGATTGCTGCGTGCCTAACGCGGAGCTGAGCGTAACCATAACGCTCCGGTCGATCGCTGTGTTCGCGCGCATGTATTCAATCGCGCGGCCGAGGCGGATCGACACGGCGGGCGCGATGGCGAGCGAACGATTGACCTCCCCTTTCACTTGATCGGCATAGCGATAGACAACGGGTGTGCGCACCCGAACACGCACGCCGCTCACCTCGAGCGTCTGCACCAGCGTGGCGGCGACGTCGCGCGATGCTTCCGGGCCTGTGACACCGCGCGGTTCGTACATGGCCGCGCTGCGTCCGCCGGCCATCCACCACGGGACAGTCACGTAGGGAATCATGAGATCGATCGTATCGGCGGCCGCGCTATCCGGGGCGATCGGTGCCGCGGGCGGAACGCCGGCCGGTTGACGCTGGAGCCCACCCCAGTCCCAGCTGCGCTCGAGGATGCGCAGCGTGTCGTGCCCGCGGTTGTAGACCGCGACCGATACAGGGACTCGCTCGTTTGCGGCGACGACTTCGCGCGGAACCGTCGCTTCCACGGCGATTCCGGCCGCCAATTGAATGGCGCGGTTTGTGCGATCGCGCGCGATCTCGTACGCCCTAACGAGATCGAGCTGGCGCTCGGACACCCTCGCGTCGCCGCCAATGCTGACGGCGCCTAGTCCCGCATCGCGGACCCTGTCCAGCGTGCGCAACACAGCGCTGAGAGCGCTTAGTGACCTACTCGGCGCGAAGAGATCGAGGCCGCTACGAACGGCCTGCAGCTGCGCGCCTAACGTGTCAATCAGCGCGGCTTGGTCCGCTCGAGGCATCAGCGAGCGGAAGCGCGACCACGTCGTATCCACTCCGTCGAAGACTCTGCGTTCAGTCCCATTGCCGTTGGCGCTAGTTGTAGCGCGCGTGTGCTCCAACTGCAGCGCAGACCAACGCACACCGCGTCGAGCAATTGAGCCGAAGGCCTGCGATTTGTGCTGCGAGCGGCTCAGGGCGGCGATGTCCGCGTACGACTTCCCGAGCAGCGGCGAAAACTCCCCGACATTGAAGCGCAGCGTCGTGGCGCTGGTATCGCTGGCGAAGAACGCGCCGCGGTAGAACTTGAGCGGCGTCCACGGTGCGAGACCTAACGTTTCATCGCGTGGAACCTTGATTGTGTCGGCGGCTGCGTCGTAGGCCTCACGCGCCAGGATGCCGGCCACTTGATGGTGGCCGTGGCCGTCGCGTGGCGTCCCGCTGAACACGCTCACGATGACATGCGGTCTGAAGGCACGGACAACGGCAACGACTTGCCGCAGCATGTCGTCGTGCGGCCAGCGCGAGAACGTCTCTTCTGCCGTCTTCGAGAAGCCAAAGTCGAACGCGCGTGTGAAATACTGCTGCGCCCCGTCGATGCGACGGGCTGCGAGCAGCTCTTCGGTCCGCAAGATGCCCAACGCGTCACCGAGCTCGCCTCCCATGATATTCTGGCCTCCTTCGCCACGCGTCAGCGACAGATACGCCGCTTCCACGCCGCGTCCCTGAGAGAGCCAGGCGAGCAACTGCGTGTCTTCATCGTCCGGATGCGCG
>Ga0187893_10008719_pt1 | contig 15871 bp, 9 predicted proteins | sample MA1701074metaG_FD_139574 | JGI IMG/M metagenome (GOLD analysis project Ga0187893, IMG submission 139574) | White microbial mat communities from a basaltic lava cave in the Kipuka Kanohina Cave System on the Island of Hawaii, USA - MA170107-4 metaG ... | reverse complement strand
GTTCACGCTCGGCGCCCATGCGGCGCACGAGTTCTGACGATGAAGCACCATCCCGCTGTGGATGCAGCTCGAGTTCACGCTCGGCGCCCATGCGGCGCACGAGTTCTGACGATGAAGCACCATGACGAGACCCCGGAGCCAGCCGTTTTGCCGGGCGCCCGCAGCGCTCCGCTACCGGTGACCGGCGCGTGTCGGCGACCGGATTCGGCGCCGGTGACTTGCTCGCGGTTGGGAGCGGATCGGCACGGGGCCCGACGACCGGGACGTGCAAGACCGAGCGCTCGCTGGCTCCTGCTGCTCGCGACTCTCGGGGCGCCAGCGCCGGCGGCGGCGGGGCTCGGCGTCGTCGCCACGACTCCGGACTACGGTGCCCTGGCCCGGGCGGTGGGCGGCGCGGCGGTCGAGGTGACGGTGCTGGCCAAGCCCACCGAGGATCCGCACTTCGTCGACGCCCGGCCCAGTCACGTCGTCACGCTCCACCGCGCCGACGTCCTGATCGAGAGCGGAGCGGGGCTGGAGACGGGCTGGCTGCCGCCGCTCGTGGAAGGGGCGCGCAACGTCAAGGTCCAGCCCGGGGCGCCGGGGCGGATCCTCGGCTCCGACGGCATCCAGCTGCTCGACGTGCCGGCGACGCTCGACCGCTCCCAGGGCGACGTTCATGGGCAGGGCAACCCCCATTTCCTGATGGACCCGCTGTACGCGCGCGCCGTGGCCGGGCGGATGGCCGAGGCCTTCTGCGCGCTCGACCCCGGCTCCTGCACCGCCTACCGCACGAACCTCTCGCGGTTCCAGACCGCGCTCGACGAACGCATGAAGCTGTGGACGGCGCGGCTGGCGCCGTTTCGCGGCCGGGATCTCGTGACGTACCACAACACCTGGCGCTACTTCGGCACGCGCTTCGGTCTCGTGACCGATACCTTCCTCGAGCCCAAACCCGGGATCCCGCCGTCGCCACCGCACCTCGAGCACGTGATCGGGAAGATGAAGGCGGCCGCGATGAGGGTCGTGCTCGTCGAGCCGTACCAGTCGCGCAAGACCGCCGAGGTCGTCGCCGCGCACGCCGGGGCGACGGTGGTCGACGTCTGTCAGTTCCCGGGCGGGCTTCCGGCCAGCGACGACGACTACCTTGCGCTGATCGGCGCGAACGTCGAAGCCATCGCCCGCGGCCTGGCCGGCGGCCCGTAGCGGAGCTGCGCGTGGTGCTGTTCGAGCTGTGGCTGTGGCCGCTCCTGGCGCTCGTGCTGCTGCCGGGGCTGCTCGTCTACTTCGGCCTGCACGTCGTCGAGCGCGGCGTGATCTTCGTCGACCTCGCCCTGGCGCAGATCGCGGCACTCGGCGTCTGCTTCGCCATCGCGTTCGACCCCCACCCGGGCCATCACCCGCACACCTACCTGCTGTCGCTGGCCTTCACCCTGGTGGGGGCCGCGCTGTTCTCCTGGACCCGTTTCCGCCACCCACGCGTGCCGCAGGAAGCGATCATCGGGATCATCTACGTCGTCGCCGCGGCCGCCGCGACGCTCGTGCTCAGCCGCACGGCGCAGGGGGACGAGGCGATGAAGGACCTGCTGCTCGGCAACATCCTGCTCGTCGGGCGCGACGAGGTGATCCGGGTGTGCGCGCTCTACGCCCCGATCGCGCTGTTCCACTACCTGCTGCGCGGCCGGTTTCTCGTGAACTCGTTCCGCGAGGCGGACGCGCGCCGGCGCGGCGTCGCCGTCCGCCGCTGGGACTTCCTGTTCTATGCGACCTTCGGCCTGGTCGTCGTCAGCTTCGTGCAGATCGCCGGCGTGTACCTGGTGTTCTCGTACCTGATCGTCCCGGCCGTGTGCGGAGCGCTGCTGGCCGTGCGGATTCGCCCGCGCCTCGTCATCGGCTGGACGGTCGCGCTCTTGGCCGGAATCGCGGGGTTGCTGCTGTCGGTGCAGCTCCATCGTCTGGACCTTCCGACCGGTCCGACGATCGTCTGCGTCTTCGGAGTGCTGCTGCTGCTGAGCGCCGCCGTGGCGGCGATCCGCCAGCGCGCGGGCAACTGAACGCCGGCGGCGGGCAGGCGCGCTCGACGCGCTCCGCCAGCCGCCGGTGCCCGGATCGCGCCGCGGCGCTCCGTCGGGCGGCCGCGACGCGCCGGTTCGGCCGCTAGTCGGCGCAGCGGAAATCGGCGGTCCGGGGACCCGCCGAGCCGGTGCCGAGCGTGCCCTCCGTGCCGGTGCCGATGTCGCCCGTGACCAGGATGTAGTAGATGTTCGAGGGCGCCGTGATCCCCGCCTCCACGTTGTAGTTCTGGACCAGCGCCTTGCCTCCGAGCTGCGTCGTGAACGGAACGTCGCAGCTCTTCTTGCCGGTCGGCGACGTGACCTGGAACGGCTGCGTCGACGGCTGGGTCGAGACGTAGATGTTGAAGTTCACCGCCGGCGTCTTCTGGAAGGTCATGTTGACGAGCGAGCCCGATCGCACCAGGGTCAGCGGAACCGCCGCGCCGGGGGCCGACACCTCGCCCTGCACGATCGACGAGCAGGTGCAGGTCGTCGTCACGTTGCAGGCGCCGGAGACCGTGACGGCGAACACCGACGTATCGGTGTAGGGCGTGGCTCCGGCCCAGTCGATGTTCGCCAGGTCGAACAGCATGCTTCCGGGGCAGGTCGCACCGGTGTTCACGCGGAACGCGTAGCCGTCCTCGGCGTCGGCCTGCGGCAGGATGTTGCCGAACTCCCCTTCCGGGTTGCAGACCGTGCCGGTGACGGTCGAGGTGGCGCCGACCGCCAGCTCGGCGGTCGCCCCCACCGCGGTGTTGCACAACGAAGTGTTCGTGACGCCCACGTCCAGGCTCCAGATCTCTCCCGGCTCGATGTTGGTGTCGGCGTCGCCGCAGATCTTGACGAGCGAGAGCTGCGGCACCGACGCCGGGTCGAACTCGACGAACGCCGGGTTGTCGAGCCAGATGCCGCTCGCCGGCGTCTGATCGACGTTGGAGCAGGCGCCGGTCACGCGGCAGTTGTAGCTGCGGGTCTGCGGGGTGCCCTTGGTCACGTTCAGCGTGGGCGAGTTCTGGCCCGCCATGTCCGCGCCGTCCTCGGTCCACTGGTAGCTGTACGAGCCGGCCGGGTCGACGCTCGCCGACAGCGAGATCTGCGTGCCGGGACAGACGCTCGTCGTCTGCGGCAGCACGTCGACGAAGAACGCGACCGCGTCGGTGGCCGTGACCTCGGCGGTGTGCGAGGTCGCTCCGCAGCCGCTCGTGTACTCGACGCGGTACTCCGCCGAGAAGTTGTCCGGCCCGGTGTTGTCGATGCAGCTCGTCGTGCCGTAGGCGAAGTTCCCGCCGCAGCCACCGGCGAACAGCGGCATGCCGTCGCGGAACACCCGGTAGTGGCGCGTGCCCGTGCCCCCGTCGTTCCAGGCCGAGGCGTCCTGGTTCCAGCTCACCTGCACCCCGCCGTTGACGCACGAGCTGGTGTCGACCGCGGTGATCGCCGGCAGCCCGCTCGGCGCCGTGCACGGGTCGGCCAGGGCGCCCGTGGCGACGAGCCCGAACGGGATCGGCCCGCTGGGCGTGTTCGCCGCGGTCACCGTGAACGAATAGACGTGGTTGGGAGTCGGGTTGTAGATGATGATCTGCTCGACGGTGTTCAGGTTGTCCGGCCCGTTGTCGGTCTGGGTCTGCCCGACTCCGGCCGGGAAGCTCGGCACGACGGTGCGTGGCACGACCTGGGTCCCGAAACCGGGGATCAGGGTGCTGGTCCAGGTCTCGAGGCTCGTCTCGTTCAGGACCGTCAGGTCGAGATCGTTGTCCATGCAGGGCGTCGAGCTGCCGCAGCTCCCGACGTGGCCGGTGTCGTACCAGACGAGCGTCACCTTGAGCGGCTCGGCCGAGCTGGTCACCTTGCGCCGGAAAGTCATCGACGACGGCCCCGAGACGTCCACGCCGATCACCTCGTCGTGGATCCACAGCTTGCGGCTCTCGCCGGTGAAATGCAGCGAGTTGTCGAGCACGACGATGCCCCAGCCCTGATCGTGGTTGGGCCAGGTCACGCTGTTGCGCTCGGCCGACGCGGAGTCGGTCATGCGCTGGGAGGTGTTGATCAGCAGCGCCTTCATCAGCGGCCCGGAGGGCTCGACGTTGTCCGCGGCGGTGGCCGCGCCGGTCGGATAGAAGCCGTCGTTGAAGTACTGCAGCACGAGCCCCGCGTAGCCGGTGATGGTCGGCGACGCCATCGACGTCCCGCTGAACGTGTTGGTGCCGTCGCATCCGCCGTTGGCGTTGGTCGTTCCGTTGCCGTCGTTGACGGCGGAGGTGACCTGCGATCCTCCGGCGATGACGTCGGGCTTGACCCGCCCGTCGGCCGTCGGCCCGCGGCTCGAGCCGCCGTTGATGCCGGTCACGCTGCAGTTGTTGCCGTTCCCGACGCTGACGATGTTCTTGGCCCCGTGGGGCGTGCCGACGGTGCCGTAGTTGGGTCCGGCGTTGCCGTTGGAGTTGACGATCAAGCCGCGGCGCAGATCCCACAGCGCGTCATCGCCCGAGAACGAGTCGAAATCGTAGACGTTGAAGTCGCCGCCCCAGCTGTTGTTGTGCGCGTCGACGCCGCAGTCGGCGTTGAGGCAGGTGTTGTCGAACGCCACCCGGTAGAGATGGCCGATCGTGCCGCCGTCGGCGTTGAGATAACCGAGCGAGTCCTGGCCGAGATCCTGGACGATCAGCTTCGCCCCCGGGGCCATGCCGTCCTGGTCGCCGTCGCTGTTCCCGGGGTTGGTCTGGGTGGCGATGCCCTCGGCATTCAGGCTGCAGTTGCCGGTCGCGGTTCCCGTGACGTGGGTCCCGTGCTGGGATCCCGAGCCGCAACCGAGCGTCGAGTCGCCGCTCCACATGTCGTAGTATTCGAGGAACTTGCGCTGGGCCCAGTCGGGCTGGACCGATTTCCAGGGCGTGTTGGGCTCGTGCGCCGGCAGCCGCGCCAGCGCGTCGTCGTACCACCAGCCCTCGTTGGTGTCGGTGCAGGTGTCGGCGACCACGATCCGCGCGTTCCAGCCGGTGATCCCGCGGTTGAAGATCGTGGTGTTCGGCGCCTCGTTGCCGTTGTTGACGCAGACTCCCGACTGGCCGACCTGGACGTTCTCGTCGTTCTCCGGTTTTCGCGGGAACCAGGGCTCGATCCGCGCCACGTCCGGATCGGCGGCCACGTTCTGTACGAACGCCGCGAACCGCTGCGGGTCGACCTGCACGCGGATCGGCAGCTCGGGTGTCGCGAGCACGGTCATCACGCCGGGCGCGGCTTTGACCGCGGCCGTGGCCCGCGCTCGTGCCTGCTGCTCGTGCAGCACGACCGTGAAACGCAGGCCCCAGTCCATCTCGGCGACGACGAGCGAGCCGGCGTCGCCGCCGGCGACGGCGCGGCCGATCTCCTCGCTGATCTTGAAATAGGGGTGCAGGGGCCCGCTCCAGCGCACGCCGTCGAGCGCCGCGAGATCCGCAACCGGTCGATCCGGCTGCGAGCGGACCAGGAAGCTGTTGAACGCCTGATAGCCGAGGACGGTGTAACCGGCGGCGGCGAGCCGCTCGCGCTCGCGGCTGCCGACCGGACCCGAGAACTTGACGAGACGGTAGGGGTCAGGCCGGGAAACGGCCGGCGCGACGTCGCCCTGGCGCCAGCCGGCCGGGATCTGGCTCTCGATACCCTTCGTCACGTCGAGGCGCAGGGCCCCGATGCTGACGTAGGGGTTACCCACGTAGGCCGACGGGCGCGACGGTCGGGCGCCGGTAGCCTTCTCGTCGGTCACGGCACCGAAGAGCAAGCTCGAACCCGAGAGCAGCAAGACGAGCGCGACGCTGGCAGGAATCCGCTTGTTCACAGGCTACCCCTTCCCGAACCCCCGGCGGTCGGTGCTTTGGGTATACCCCAAATCCGGCCCGATTGCGACCACATTTCGCCCCAGCTTCGCCATCGGACACGCCGATCTCGGGTTTTCTTGCAGACTGGCCGACCGCGGTCGATCCGGCTCGCCGCATCCACTACAATCGGCACGACGATGTCCCCGACCGCCCAACGGCCGCCGGTCGCGGGCTCCGGCCGAGCCTTGCGGCGTTCCCACCTGCTCCTCCGCCCGGGGCTGCTGCTCCTGCCGGCGCTCGTGCTCGCCCCCGTCCGGGCCGAGGTCATCGAGGACATCGTGGCCTGGGTCGACGGCGAGATCATCACGCTCTCCGAGTTCCAGGACGAGGAGGGGAACCAGGTGGCCGAGGCCTACCGGCGGCTGTCGGGGGCGGAGCTCGACCGCTGGCTCGAGGAGTCGCGCCCCGCGATCCTCCTCGACATGATCGATCGCAAGATCCTGGTCCATCACGCCAAGGCGCTCGGCTACGACATCGACAAGCTCGGCGAGTCGGTCTTCAAGTCGTTCAAGCAGCAACAGGGGATCGACAGCGACGAGGAGTTCAAGCAGATGCTCGAAACCGAGGGTCTGACGACCGAGACGGTCAAGCGTCGCCTGGTCGAGATGTACGCCCCGCAGGAGGTGGTCGAGTTCGAGGTCCGCAAGCGCGTGACGATTCCCGAGAGCGAGGTCGAAGCCTATTACGCGTCGAACCCCGATCTGTTCCGCAAGGCCGGCGAGGTGACCTTCCGGGAGATCGTGCTGCGCGCCGACAGTCCCGCCGCCCGGAGCGAGCGCCGGGCGGAAGCGGAGGCGATCCGGCGTCGGGCCGCCGAGGGCGAGGACTTTGCCGAGCTGGCGCGGGCGGTGTCGGAGGCGGGAACCCGCGCGGAGGGCGGCCTCCTCGGTCCGCTGGGGGCCAAGGACCTGTCCCCCGAGCTGGCGGAGCCGGCGTTCGGGTTGCCGGTGGGGGAGGTGTCCGAGGTGCTCGAGGTCCCACACGGGTTCCACATCATCAAGGTGGAGTCGCGCGTGGACGACAGGGTGGTGTCCCTGGACGAGGTGCGCGGGAGGCTGCGGGAGCACTTGGAAAAGCGCGAGTACCAGAAACGCCTGACGGAGTTCATGGCGACGATGCGGGACAGGTCGGACTGGTGCGTCAAGCCCGCCTACGGCCACCTGCTCTCGATCCCGATGCCCGAGGAGTGCGAAAAGCACTGACCCGGGGCCGCGATTTCATGGTTGCACCGGCGTGGGACCTTTGGTAGATTTCTGATTACCGGCCGCGTGGAGCGGCCCAACCCCAAGCTAGGACGAGAAGTTCGAGCGGAGACGTTTCGCGAACTTTTTGGCCAACGAGACAGCATCCGGTTCGGTGTGGGAGACCACGAGCGGAGTACGGGCACGGGGGGGTGGGGGTTCTGCAGATGATCAACCGGAAGTTGATCCGTCCTAATCTCGCCGAGCTGAAGGAGAGATTCTCCACGCAGCAGGGGCGCGGCGCGCCCGCGCCGAGCCACCGCGAGCAGCCGGGTGGCGCGGCCACGGTCCGTCGTCGGCCGGCTCCGTCCGAGCTGACGAACGCCGAGGCCTTCTACTACCTGAAGCAAATGAACGGCCGGACGCAGATGGTCGTCGTGCTCCAGGACGGCGAGCAGGTGCGCGGCCACATCGAGTGGTACGACCGGAACTGCCTCAAGGTGCACCGCGAAGGCGCCCCCAACCTGTTGATCTTCAAGCACACGATCAAGTATCTCTACAAGCAAGAAGAAGAGCACGCCTAGCGCCACGGCTCCGTCGGGACCGCTGCCTCGGCACGCGTGCGGCGGTACGAGGTCCCGATCTCACGGACTGCGCTCGCCAAACGCGTTCCGCGTGACCTCGAGCAGCGCCGAGTGGAACTCTGCGCCGGCGGCGACGATGTCGCCGGTCTCGAGCATCGTCTGCCCGCCCACGACGTCGGTCACGGTCCCGCCGGCCTCGCGGACCAGCAGCACGCCGGCCGCGATGTCCCAGCGCGAGAGCCCGACTTCCCAGAACCCGTCGTAGCGCCCGCAGGCCGTGTAGGCCAGGTCGAGACACGCGGCGCCGGCGCGGCGCAGCCCGGCGGTCGAGCGCATCAGGGCCTCGAACGCGACGAGGTAGCGACCGACGCGGGACAGCTCGCGGAACGGGAAGCCCGTCGCGACGAGTGCCTCGTGCGGGCCGGCCGGGCGGCTGCAGCGGACCGGCTCCCCGTCGCGCCAGGCGCCGCCGCCCCGCCGGGCGTGGAACGTTTCGTCCCGCAGCGGATCGTGGATCGCCCCGGCCACGAGCCCCACGGGGTCCTCGACCGCGATCGACACGCCGAAGACCGGAACGCCGTGGATGAAGTTCGTCGTGCCGTCGAGCGGATCGACGATCCAGCGATGACCGGCCGGCCGCGCCGCGGGCGAGGCCTCCTCGGCCATCACCGCGTGGTCTGGGTACCGCTCGGCGATCCGCGAGACGATCACCGCCTCCGCCTCGCGGTCGGCCTCGGTCACGAAGTCGCGCAGACCCTTCGATTCCACCGCGTTCGGCACCCGGCGCTCGAACCGGTCGCGCAGGCGCAGTCCCGCCGCGCGCGCGGCCTCGCAGGCGAAGCGCTCGAGAGCTTCGGGGGACTCGTGGTTCAGCGCCTCCTCCGCTTGGCGCGCGGGTGCGCGCGCTCGTAGACCCGCATCAGGCCCTCGGTGTCGACGCGCGTGTAGCGCTGCGTGGTCGAGAGGGATGCGTGGCCGAGCAGCTCCTGGATCGCGCGCAGATCGGCGCCCGCTCCGAGCAGGTGCGTGGCGAAGGAGTGTCGCAGCGCGTGAGGCGAGACGCGAGCCTGGACGGCGGCCTCCTGCAGCCGCCGCGTGAGGATCCGGCGCACCGTGCGATCCGTCAGCCGTCGGCCGCGCGGGTTGAGCAGCAGCGCTTCCGGCTCGCGCGCCCGCGCCCGCAGCGGCGCCGCGACCTCGATCCAGGCGCGCAGGGCGTTCGCTGCCTTGCTCCCGAAGGGGACGATGCGCTCCTTGCGCCCCTTCCCCAGCACGCGGACGAGGCCGCTCGCCAGATCGAGATCGCCGAGGTCGAGCGCGACCAGCTCGCCCACGCGCAGGCCCGCGGCATAGAGCAGCTCGAGGATCGCGCGGTCGCGTCGCGCGGTCGGGTCGTCCGCGCGGATCTTCACGGCGTCGAGCAGGCCGAACACCTCGTCCACCGAGAGGTCTCGTGGCAACGGGCGTGAAACCCGTGGCGAGGCGACTCCCTTGGCCGGGTTGGCCTCGATCCGCCCGGCCCGCGCCGCATGGTCGAAGAACGAGCGTACGGCCGAGAGCTTGCGGGCGACCGAGGCCTTGCCCAGCCCGCTGCGGCCGAGCCGCGCGACGAAGCCGCGCACGGCGAGCTTGTCGATACGGGCCGGCCCCGGCCGCGGGCCTGCTCCCGCGGCTTCGCTCAGGTAGTCCCCGAACTGACGGAGGTCGCTCTCGTACGCGCGCAACGTCGCCGGCGAGGCCAGACGCTGATCGCGCAGGTCGCCTAGGAAGCGGGAGACGGCGACCTGGTAGGCGTCGGTGCGGCTCTTCCCTCCGGTCCCGCCCCGCAGCGGTGTTCCCGCGACGGTCACGAGGCGGCCTCGCGGGGGCCGACTCGCGCGGCGCCGTGGGCGTGAGCCTCACCGGGCGCCGGCGATTCCCGGTGCAGCTCGAGCCACACGCCGAGGGCCTCGAGCGCGCGGGCCGAGCGAGCGGCGCGCCGCTCCTGCTTCCTGCGCGCACCCGGCGGCGGTTCGGGCAGCAACCCGAACGCGGCGTTCGTCGGCTGGTAGGCGTCCTGGTCGCTGTGCGAGATGTAGTGGCAGAGCGCCCCGAGCATCGTCTCGCGGGGCAGCTCGAGCGCCGGCAGCCCGCGCACGACGCGGGCCGCGTTGAGGCCGCAGAGAAGGCCCGTGGCCGCGGACTCGGTGTAGCCCTCCACGCCCGAGATCTGGCCGGCGAAGAACAGCCCCGGCCGCGAGCGGGCCTGCAGGTCGGGCGCAAGCACACCCGGCGCGTTGATGTAGCAGTTGCGGTGGATCTGGCCGAGGCGGACGAACTCGGCCGCCGCGAGGCCGGGAATCGTGCGGAAGATCTCCTTCTGCGCCGGCCAGCGGAGCTGGGTCTGGAATCCGACCATCGAGTAGTGCTCGGCGGCGAGGTTGTCCTGCCGGAGCTGCACCACGGCGTGCGGCCGCCGTCCGCTCCGCGGGTCGGCGAGCCCGACGGGGCGCATCGGCCCGAAGCGCAGCGTGTCGCGCCCGCGCCGCGCCATCTCCTCGATCGGCAGGCAGCCCTCGAAGAACGGCGTCCGGTCGAGGTCGTGCAGCGGCGCCTGCTCCCCGGCGAGCAGGGCATCGACGAAGCGCGCGTACTGCTCGCGGTCGAGCGGGCAGTTGAGGTAGTCCGCCCCCTCGCCCTTGCCGTAGCGTGACGCGGCGAACACAACCTCGCGGTCGATCGAGTCCGCCTCGACGACGGGCGCGATGGCGTCGAAGAAGTACAGGTGGTCCCGCCCGGTGAACGCGGCGATCGAGCGGGCGAGGCTGTCCGAGACGAGCGGCCCGGCGGCGACGATGACGATGCCGTCGCGCGGGATCTCGGGCATCTCCTCCCGGACGATCTCGACGAGCGGCTCGCCCTCGACCGTGCGCGTGACGTCGGCCGCAAACCGATCGCGGTCGACCGCCAGCGCCGACCCCGCCGGCACCCGGTTGCGCAGCGCACAATCGAGCACGACCGACCCCAGGCGCCGCATCTCCTCCTTGAGCAGCCCGTGCGCCGTGTCGAGCGCCAGCGATTTCAGCGAGTTGGAGCAGACCAGCTCGGCCAGGTCCCCCGTGCGGTGGACCGCGGTCGCCCGCCCCGGCCGCATCTCGTACAGCCGCACCCGCACCCCACGCCGCGCGACCTGCACCGCCGCCTCGCTCCCCGCGAGGCCGCCGCCGATGATGGTGACGGGGTGGGCGTCCATACCTGTTCGGTTCCGACCCAAGGGTCCCTGTGCGGGAGCCGAGGTCGGTGCACCAGTTTAGGGCATGAGGTAATTCCCGGCAGCCGAGGCGCCCCATGTCCGGATCAGACGAGCGGGAACGGTCGGGCGAACCTGGAAGCGGCGACGACGAACCGTAACAGCTGGTCCATGAGCGCGCGTGGTTCAGCAGCCGCCACTCCCTCCCCAGCCGGGCCGATCGGTCCGTCTTCGTCGGAGATTTGGCAGAACCATGGCTTCGAGGCGGACGAATCTCCGTCAGAAAGCGCAGTGAGGCATGCTCTCGGCAACGGCAAGTGGGATGCGACTGTCAATGGCGGGATCAACGAAGGAAAAAGCAGCACGACGGCGACGAGCAAACGGCAAGTCCTACGCATCGGCACCTCCTCCATGGCCATTGAAGTTGGTACGCGGCTACGGGGACTGAAACAACGACGTCTGCCTCGCTCTGTTGCTGTCGGAGAGCGTGGCGAGTTGCGAGGAGGAAACCCGGCTACGAAACGCGGTGGAGGCGGGAGGTCAGCGCTCTGAAATCCGTCAGTTCTGGTGTGTTTTCGGGTACGTAGTTGGCCAATCTTGAGAGCCGGCGCTGAATCGAGCGCAGGACGGGCGTGTTTCCAACCTCGAAGGCTTGCCGCAGCAGGTGATACTCGGCTTTGAACTGAAGGGTCTTGTCGTTCAGTCTTCTGGCTATTGCGGCAGCTTCCTTCCAACTGCTCACCGCCGCTTGACCATGTTGCGGCTGCCTCGATTTCGCCCAAGAGGATTCTGCCCAAGGCGCGATGTCGCTCGTGTCCCATAGATGGCTTCAACGTCGATTCCGAAGCAGCGAGCGCGAGCCGGGCAGATCGGTACCTTCCTTGATCGTAATACACCTGCGCGAGGTTGTTTAGAGCCCGAGCTGACTCCGGAAGCAGCTGTGAGTCCTTGAAGACTCCGTGCGCTTCTCGAAACAACCTCGCGGCAAGTTCCAGGTCACGCTCAAAGTGGGCAACCAATGCTCGTGCACTTAGTGCATAACCATGGTAGTCGCGCCCCGCTGGGATCTCCGCGGCCGAAATGGCACGATCGGCGTACGTTTTCGCCCGAACGAGGTCCCCAACATTGCGGTACGTGACGGAGAGTCGTTCCAGCAGCAAAGGCCTGAACGCGGGGCCCAACTGTCCGGCTTCTTCCACCTCCAGGCATTCGTGAAGCGCAAGACGCAGTTTGCCGAGGCCGATTATCGCGGTGGCTGAGGCAACGGAAGCGCCGGCGACCTGTTCGCTTCGGTCCCGGTACTGACTCGCGACGGGACCTGCAAGAGATCGAGAGACAGCATCTCTGAGAAAGCCGTACGCCTTCCACCGGTGGCCGCGGTTGAAGGCCCGGCGTCCCGCTTCGCGGAGCTCCAGAAGGCTCATCGCCTCGGTCTCGGGCGCACCGACTTTCTCCAGCTCCGTGTCCAGCTCGATGCGTTCGAGCAGGGCGTCGACTGGGATCTTGTAGATGTGGCTCAACGTCGGAACCTTGGACAGCGCGAGCCGCACCAGCCCGTTCTCGCAACGGGACAGGTAGCCCTTGTTGACGCGGTCGGCAAACGGCTGCGAGAGGGAGGCGACGTCCTGAAGCGACAGGCCGCGGCGCTCTCGTAGCAGCCGCAGGTAGCGGCCGAATGCCCGCGTCCACCTTTCGGCCAACCTGTCACCTCCTGGCCGGCGATTGCCATGTTTGTACAGCAGACCCCCACGTGTTGGCAAGTGGCGCCGTCGCAGGACGCCAGCAGTCGTGTTGCGGGGCCGGGACACTCCAGCGTCAAGGGCAGGGCCCTCGGGCCGGCCACTGCCTGTTCGCCGCACGTGATGACGGGGGACGGAGAGCGGTCGTGCTTGCCTCCCCGAGTATCATCTCCCGGTGAGGGGCCTGTGGCATGAAGGCCGGCGCCAAGCTCGGGGATGCTGACTTCCTTGGTGGCGTGACGCTCCGCAAGGTCGCCCTTTCGAGCGGCGCTGGTCTCCAGCCGATCGGCCTCGCGCTCGGCAACGGCGCTTCTCCTCTGGAAGTTGTCGTCGCTTCAACTGCGATCCCCCCCAACCCGCTCGTCCTCCGCTCGGCATGGAAGGCGCGGAACGCCGGAAGGGCAGCTCCGTTGCTCCTCGTCGTTCTGCACGACGGTCGAGCGGCGCTGTGTGGTCCGGCCGGCGACGACCCACCGGCATACGTCGGTCTCGACCGCGGCCAGGTCGAGCGCATCTGCCGCGAGGCGCTCGAGGAAGCCGACCGGCATGCAGCATTGCGGGCGCTGCGCGACGTGCTGCCGTCGCTCCAGGCGGACCTGGCGGGGCTTCGCAACGAGGGCTTTCTGGCCACACACGAGCTGCGCGTGGGGGCGCGCCGGCGCGCGGATTGGGAGGCTGCCGGCCGCAAGGCACGCGGGGCGCTCGCGAAGCGCGGCAACGACCTCCTGCAGGCTCTCGGCTTCGGGATCGAGCCGTGCGACGGGGTGACTTCCATCCTGCGCGCGGGAGACCGCAAAGTCGCGGTCGCAGTTCTGCTCGCGCGCGATGAGTCGCCGGATCTCCCGGGCGAGCGCTTCTCGGGGCTCTCGCCCATCTCCTATGCGCTCGCCGTCGCCGATCGCGAGGGCCTGCCCTGGGTAGTCGTGCAGCACGGAGCCAAGATTCGTGTCCATCCTGCGCGCGTCGGCGTGGGCGTGGGCCGGCGCGGGCGCACGGAGACGTACGTCGAGTGCCACGCGGGGCTCCTCCCCGACGCGGACGCCGCCTACCTCTGGCTCCTGTGCTCGGCCGACGCGCTCGCAGCGGATGGCAGCCTGGAGCAGATCCTCGCAGCCTCGGGGCGGTTCGCCGGCGACCTCGCCGAGCGACTGCGCGAGCGGGTGTACCGGTCGGTCGTGCCGCGCCTCGCGCAGGGGATCGTCGCCGCGCGCGGCCTGCGCAGACCGACGGCGAAGGACCTGGCCGACACCTACGAGATGGCGCTCACCGTCCTCTTCCGACTCCTCTTCGTTGCCTACGCCGAGGACAAGGACCTCCTGCCCTACCGCTGGAACGGTCTCTACCAGCGCCGCTCCCTCAAGACCAAGGCCCAGGAGCTGGCCGAGCTCAGGCGCACGGGGACCTCGTTCGACGCGGGCGACACGCTCTGGGACGAGGTGACTCGCCTTTTCCGGGCGGTGGACCGCGGCAACCGCGAGTGGGGCGTGCCCGCCTACGACGGCGGGCTCTTCTCCGAGGACGTCGAGGTCTCGCCGGCCGGCGCGCACCTCGCCGCGCTCTCGCTGCCGAACACCGTATTCGGCCCCGCGCTCGCGGACCTCCTCCTGGTCGAGGGACCGGAAGGGCTCGGCCCCGTGGACTTCCGCAGCCTGGGCGTGCGCGAGTTCGGCACGATCTACGAGGGGCTCCTCGAGAGCGAGCTCTCCGTCGCCGAGACCGACCTCGCCGTGGACAAGTCGGGCGCCTACCGCCCGTGCAAGAGGGGCGAGGAGCCCGCCGTCGCCCGCGGCGACACCTACCTGCACAACGCCTCGGGCGCGCGCAAGTCCACCGGATCGTACTTCACCAAGCACTTCGCCGTCGAGCACCTGCTCGAACGCTCGCTCGAGCCCGCGCTCGCCGAGCACGCGGCCCGCCTCGACGCGCTCGGCGAGGAGGAGGCGGGCGAGCGCTTCTTCGACTTCCGCGTCGCCGACCTCGCCATGGGATCGGGACACTTCCTGGTCGCGGCCGTCGACCGGATCGAGCGCGCGTTCACGGGCTATCTGTCGCGGCGGCGGCTGCCGGCGGTCACGGAAGAGCTCGCGGCGCTCCGGGCAGCGGCGCTCGAAGCACTCGGTTCGCTCGCCGATCAGGTCGAGATCGAGGACACCCAGCTCCTCCGCCGCCTGATCGCCCGCCGCTGTATCTACGGCGTGGATCTCAACCCGACCGCCGTGCAGCTCGCGAGGCTCTCGATCTGGATCCACACCTTCGTGCCGGGGCTCCCGCTCTCGCTCCTCGACCACGGCCTCGTGCGCGGCAACTCGCTGGTCGGGATCGGGCGGCTCGATGAGGTGAAGGAGAAGCTCGAAGAGGGGAACGTCGACGCCAAGGTCAAGGCGCAGATGATGCTGTTCCGGGTCGACGCGGCGTCGCTCCTCGGTGCCGCGGCCGAGCCCCTGAAGCGCCTCGCTCGGCTCGCCGACGCGACGCCCTCGGACCTGGCGCGGGCGCGCAAGGCGCAGGAGGCAGCGCTGGCCGCGGTGGCGCCGGCCGCGGCGCTTGGCGATCTCGTGGCCGCGGCGCGGCTCGCGGGCGAGCCGGTCGCGGTGGACCTCGAGAAGTGGGACGAGATCCGCGAGCGGCTCCCCGGGTCCAAGGAGCAGCGGGCGGCGGCGAAGCGGCTCGAAGGGCTCCACGCGTTTCACTTCCCCGTGGCATTCCCAGAGGTGTTCCTGCGCGAGCGACCGGGGTTCGACGTGATCGTGGGGAACCCGCCGTGGGAGAAGCCGCGTCTCGAGGAGCATGCCTTCTGGGCGCGTCACGCGCCCGGCCTGCGCTCGCTCCCGCAGCGCGAGCAGGAGGCCGCGAAGGAAAGGTACCGCCGCGAGCGGCCGGACCTTGTCGCCGCGTACGAGCGCGAGCTGGCCGAGGCCGAAGCCCTGCGGCGGGCGCTCACCGCGGGCTCGTACCCCGGGATGGGCACCGGCGACCCGGACCTCTACAAGGCGTTCTGCTGGCGCTTCTGGAACCTCGTCTGCGAGGAGGGCGGTCGGATCGGGGTCGTCCTGCCGCGCTCGGCGCTCGCCGCCAAGGGCTCGACCGAGTTCAGGCAGGAGGTGTTTTCGCGCGCAGAGGGTGTGGACGTGACGACGCTCCTCAACACGAGGGGGTGGGTCTTCGACGAAGCGGAGCACCGCTACACCATCGGCCTTGTTGCCGTCGCCCGGCGCGAGGCCGAGCGCACGCCCGTCGCGCTGCGCGGACCC
>Ga0187893_10008717_pt1 | contig 15872 bp, 17 predicted proteins | sample MA1701074metaG_FD_139574 | JGI IMG/M metagenome (GOLD analysis project Ga0187893, IMG submission 139574) | White microbial mat communities from a basaltic lava cave in the Kipuka Kanohina Cave System on the Island of Hawaii, USA - MA170107-4 metaG ... | reverse complement strand
TGTCCGCGGACGCCGTCACCACCCGCGTCCCGTCCCGGGAGAAGGCCGCGGACGTGACCCGGCCCTCGTGGCCGCGAAGGACCGCGACCTCCTTTCCGGAGAGGTCCCACAGGCGCGCCGTCATGTCCGCGGACGCCGTCACCACCCGCGTCCCGTCGGGCGAGAAGGCCGCGGACCTGACCTCGCCCTCGTGCCCGCGGAGGACCGCGACCTCCTTCCCGGAGAGGTCCCACAGGCGCGCCGTCTTGTCCGCGGACGCCGTCACCACCCGCGTCCCGTCGGGGGAGAAGGCCGCGGAATTGACCCCGTCCTCGTGCCCGCGAAGGACCGCCACCTCCTTCCCGGAGAGGTCCCACAGGCGCGCCGTCCTGTCCGGGGACGCCGTCACCACCCGGGTCCCGTCCGGGGAGAAGGCCGCAGTGGAGATAAGATGCTCGTGCCCGCGCAGGACCGCGACCTCCAGGGGTCGGCCCAGCGCCGCCTGCAGCACGGACACGGTTTCCGTCCGCTCCTCCAGGCGAGCCGCCTCACGCGCGAGCATCGCCGCCCGGGTGGTGTCCGTTCCGAGCGCCTGCTCCGCCGCGCTCGCGAGCGCGAGCGCCCGCGCCGAACGGAGTGCACGGCGGCTCTCGGCGAGGGCCGTCTCCTTCGCGCCCCTCTCCCGTTCGCTTTGCCCTAGGGCCGCCTCCTTGGCGTCCCTCTCGATGCGCGACTCCCGGAGGAGACTCAGCGACACCGCGAGCCCGGCGGTCAGCGAGAGCAGGAGCGCCGCCAGCGCCGCCGCCACCTGCGGGCTCCTCCGGGCCCAACGCGCCAGCCTCCCGAGCGGTCCCACCGGCCGCGCCCGGATCGGCTCGTGCTCGCGGAAGCGGCGGAGGTCCTCGGCGAGGTCCAGCGCCGTCTGGTACCGGCGCTTCCGGTCCTTTTCCAGCGTCGTGTCCACGATGACCTTCAGGTCCGCCGGCACCGCCTCGTTGAGGTGGCGGGGGTCCTCCGGGTCGGTGGCCAGGATCTGCTGGTAGAGCGCGTCGAGCGTCGGCGCCTCGAAGGGGAGCCTCAGTGTCAGGCACTCGTAGAGGGCGACGCCGAGGCTGTAGACGTCGGTGCGCCGGTCGAGCTTGATGCGCTGGGCCACCAGCTGCTCCGGGCTCATGTAGGCCGGGGTGCCCATCAGCGAGCCCGTCTGCGTCAGCCCCCCCTGCTCGTCGTCCTCCGCGCGGGCGAGGCCGAAGTCGAGGAGCACCGGCTCCCCGTCCTTCGTCACCATCACGTTCCCGGGCTTGATGTCCCGGTGGATGAGCCCGGCCTCGTGCGCCGCGTGGAGCGCCCGGGCGAGCTTCTCGAAGAGGCGGACCACCCGGGCGATGTCGGCCTCGGCGGGTGTCGGGCCGGCGGCTTTCGACGGGGCGGGGGCGCCCGGCTCCGGCAGCTCTCCCACGCACCCCGAGGTCTTCCCCGATCTCTGCAGCCCCTCGCGAGACCGGGTGACGCACGCAGCGAGGCTCATCCCCTCCAGGTACCGCATCGCCATGAAGGCGACGCCCTCCTCTTCCCCGGCCTCGTAGACCGTGCAGATGCCCGGGTGATCGAGGCGGCTGGCGATGGAGGCCTCCCTCCGGAACCGGGCCAGAAGGTGCCGGGAGGATGCGAAGGCGGCGGGCAGGACCTTGAGAGCGACCTTACGGCCCACGCGGGAGTCCTCGGCAAGGTAGACGACCCCCATGCCGCCCCGGCCGAGCTCCCGGAGCACCCTGTAGGGGCCGATGCGCTCGACCTCCGGAGGGGCTTCCACGGGGGTGGGCGTCGAGGGGAGCGGCGTCCCCGGCCTGTCCGACGTGGCGGTGGCGTCGATGGGGACACAGCAGGCGGCCTCGTGCTCCTCCGCCACGAGATCGGAGTAGCCCGCGAAGAGCGCCCTGTAGTGCTCCCGCGGCTTCAGCCCGTCCGCCGACCGGTCGGCTTCCATGAGTCCCCGGACCGCGGAGCGAACCCTCTCTCGCTCCTCCTGCGTGCCCATGACGGCGATCTTGGCGACGTTGCCCGAGGTCGTCAATCCGAATGCGAACGCGGCGGCGCGATTCTCGGCTCCTCCCCAACGTCTCTCGCCCGCTGCGGGGATCGGTCCGTACCCGGGAGCCCGGGGGGCGGAGTCGAGGAAGAGGACTGCGATTCCGCGAGACCGGCGTCCCGCCGTCGCCCCGCACGACACAGCGTCGCGCGCTGTCCGCCACGCAGGAGTTGGTGCCCAATTGGGAGCCGTAGCATCCGGCCCCAATCGACTGTCTGTGCCGCGAGCGAGCTCGTCTGCCGCGCGGGGAGAGCCGGGCCGGGACGCCCGACGTCGCACGTCGTCGCGGGCTTCGGGCGGAAGTGCCTGCCCCGCGGGGGGATGGGCGGTGGTACCCCTAACCGGATTTGAACCGGTGTCGCAGCCTTGAGAGGGCTGTGTCCTGCTTCGTAAGTCTATGCGAGAACTACGGTTGCGGCGACGGAAACAGGGCCTGGTGCCTTCGTTGTAGCCCAAGACCTCAAGCCGCTCCGAACCCTCTCTCTGACAACAACATACGCGATCGCATGCGATCCGATCTCACCGAAGAAGTTCACGGAACTCCTCCACCGTGAGGCCCGCGTCCCGGATGAGCGCGCGGAGGAGGCCCTTGGCCACGGTCCGGTGATCGGGGACCGTGAGCCGGCGATGGGGAGCGACGACCTGCCGCATCTGGATGTGGCTCCCCTTCTGCCGGTCCACCGCGTAGCCAATCCGCTCGAACGCCTTCACGGCCTCGCGCCCCGAGACGACGGGGAGTCGGCTCAACCGGGAACCTCAACGACCTCCTCGTCGATGCTCGGGGGAATGGGATCGCCGTGTGCCTTGAGGCTCTCCAAGTAGCCCGCGATCGCCTCCTGGATGTTCGCCTTCGCCTCCGCGCGGGTCTTGCCCTGGGAGTGGCAGCCCGGCAGAGACGGACAGCTGGCGACGAAGACGCCGTCCTCGTCCTGGGCGATGACGATGCGGAACTTCATGACTCCTCCTCGAAGCGCGGCCGCGGGCCATTCTACTCCACCCGCGCCCCCGTCGGTCCCTCGCGGGTCGCGGCCGCCGCGCTACCCTCTGCGGCCCATGACCCGGTCCCTGCTCCTCGTCGCGCGCTGGATTGCCGCCGCCCACGACCGCTGGCGCGCGAGGACCGCACGACGGAGCCCCCTCCGCGCCCGCGTCGCCGTCCTCGAGGAGACCGTCGGCCGCCTCCGCGAGGAGAACGACCTCCTCCGCGCCCGCCTCCGCCGGATGGACCCGCGACGCCGCCCGCGCTACCGCCCCTTCGAGCGCCTGCGCATCCTCTGGCACCAGGCCCGCCACGGGCTGTCGGTCCGGGCGACGGCGCGTGCGTTCGTCGTGTCGGTGCAGACCGTCCTGAACTGGCGGAGGGACGCGGACCGCGGATCGGCCCGCCTCGTCCGCGGGCGGCGCCCCGGCAACGCCCTCCCCGACTTCGTCGCCGATCTTGCACATCTCCTGAGGCGCGAGTGGCCGCGCTGGGGCTCCCGCCGCGTGGCGGGGATCCTCGCGAGGCTGGGCGTCGAGGCGTCGCGGTCCAGCGTCCAGAGGATCCTCCGTCACCCGCGCCGCCCCGGCCGTCGTGCCCGCGCGCAGCGGACCGGCCGAGGCCCGCTCCTTGCCCGCCGCCCGGGCCACGTCTGGCTCCTCGACTTCACCCGCGTCGGCGGCCACTTCCGCTCCGTCCGCGTCGGCGCCGTGCTGGACGCCTTCTCGAGGAACGTCCTCGCGATCGGGGTCGTCGCCGGGGAGCCCACGGCCGCCTTCGCCGTGCGGCTCCTGCGCGAGGCCGTCGGCGAGAGCGGCCCGCCATCCTGGGTCGTCACCGACCAGGGGACGCAGTTCACTTCGCTCGCCTTCTCCCGGGCCCTCCGCCGCCGCGGAATCCGCCGCCGCTTCGGCGCCGTCGGTCGCTCCGGGTCCATCGCCCTCCTCGAGCGCTTCTGGCGGAGCATGAAGGGCGAGTACGCCCGCGGGCTCTTCCTCTACCGGCCCCTCCGGAGGATCGAGGCCGACCTCGCGAGGTACGCGGGCTGGTACAACGCGGAGAGGCCGCATCAGGGGCTCGGGAACTTCACGCCAGATGAGGTCCACCAGGCGCGACGACGAAGACCGCGCTGTCTCCCGGCTCGCGCGGCTCTCCGAGTGCGTCACCCCGGGGACGATCGCGCCCTGCCGATCCTGCGCCTTTGCGCAGCGTAGCTCGCCTTCAACCCCGGGCCGACCACGCCGCGTCGCGCTCGCGATCTTTCCGTGATCGGCGCCCGACCCCTCCGCGCCCCTCATCTGTGCGGCTCGCCCGCCGCCGGACCGGGTGTCCATCGGGTGCTGGGCCGTTACAGGAGGCTAGCTCTCGTCGCTGAGCGCTCGCTCAGCCGGCATCGTGCGCATGTTCTGTGGCCACAACCATACCATCAAGTGACAGTGGCCCTCCTACTATACGGCGCGCGAAGGGCGCTTCGGAACCGTGGATCTTACTAGTTGACGGCTAGACCTTGGCGCGCTAGTCTGCCTGCCGAGCATGCCGAGACTGCGCCCCAAGTACGACTGGCCCAAGGTGGTCTTTGGCCTCCGAGAGGGGCGTTGCATGTCACAACTTGAGTTCGCGCAAGCACTTGGGTGCTCGGTCTCGACGGTTTCCAAGTGGGAGCGCGGGGAGTCTACACCCTTGCCGAAACAGCGTCGGCGCCTCGAGGCCATCGGGGCGGAGATCGGCTTCTGTCCTTCGGATTGGCCGGCAGAAGAGAGGCGAGAGCCGACCCTGTTCGATGCGCAGGACCCCCAGGAGTACCCGGGCCAGCGTCTTGGAGGGACGGAGGCCAACTCTTGAGCGTGAGGTACCTCGGGTCGAAACAGCGGGTGGCGGAGCGCATCGCCACTATCGTCGGTCCCCCAACTCCAGGGGCCGGGGTCTTCGTCGACGCTTTCACCGGCACTGGCGTAGTTGCCGAGTTCGCCGCGAGGCATGGATGGGGAATTCGCCTCAACGACCATCTGCGCTGTGCCAGCGTTCTGGCCAGCGCACGGATCACTTCGTCCTCCTTCGCAGCGTTTCGAGAACTCGGCAGCTACCAGCGGGCCATCGAGACATTGAACGACCTTCGACCGATGCGCGGGTTCATCTGGCGAGAATACAGCCCCGCCTCTGCCCACGTTGCGAAGGCAGAGCGCCGGTACTTCACCGAGGACAACGCCGGTCGGATCGATTCCATCCGTGCAAGGGTGAAGACTTGGAAGGACGCGGGCCACATCTCGCCTGTGGAAGAGAACATCCTCCTGGCTGACTTGCTCGTGGCCGCGAGTCGGGTCGCGAACATCGCAGGGACGTACGGCTGCTTCCTTCGGCAGTGGTCGACCAACTCGCTTCATCGATTGGAGCTTCAACAGCGCACGTTCTTCCCTCGCCCTGTCCCGTTCGAGGTCACGAATGTGGACGTCACAGAGGTACCCACGGCCCCGGAGGACGTCGTCTATCTGGACCCTCCGTACACAAAGCGCCAGTACGCCGCCTACTACCATCTCCTCGAGACGATCGCTGCCGGGGACGAACCGGAGGTGCTGGGCAAGACTGGTCTCAGGCCTTGGCAGACGCTCGCGTCGGAATACTGCTACAAGCGACGAGCACTGCGAGCGCTTCTCGACTTGGTGGGAGGTCTGGCGGCGAAGCGCGTGCTCATCTCGTACAGCTCCGAAGGGCATGTTGACCTCGATGAACTTGTCGGTGGGCTCGCGGGCTCTGGCGCAGTCCGTGTCCATCGCCTTGGAAGCATTGGTCGCTATCGCCCCAACAAGGCGGCGTCGGTATCCGCGGCCTCGGTCGCCGAGTACTTGGTCGAAGTCACCCGTGCGGAGGCCATACGTTCGGCCATGCAGCCGAGTGCCTTGCGATGAGTGCCCCGCGTCCGTTCGAACAGGATCTTCTCGCCCCCGTCGAGGACGGCGTCGCCCACGCCCTGAGTGCGATGCGTCGTCGTGGCATGGTGGCACGATTCGAGTTGCTGGAGGCCGTGTCCAGTCTCTTGGGTGGCTTCTCGCTCAAGGCGTACAGGCGTGTGGTCCCCAACGCCTACTCGTGCTCCACCGAGGGATTACGCGCGCAGGCAGGGCCGATTGTGGATCTCATCAGGGCGACACCCATTCCATCGGCCCTCGCGCTGGCGACTCTTGCCCAAGGCGGCTACGAGCGGACCTCCCGTCGCAGGGCCGGCGCCTACTTCACCGACTTCAGGCTGGCGCAGTACCTTGCCGACCTCGTGCGGCTTCCTCGCGGACGGGATTGGACCGTAGTGGACCCCTCCTGTGGCTCGGGTGCCCTGCTTGCGGCCGTTGCGATTCGCGTCCAGCGGGAACAGGGCACGGCAGTGGACGAACTCATCGCTCGCGGCATCCACGGAGCTGACCGCTCGCCGTTCGCGCTCAGAGGGGCGTTGCTCTCGCTGGCATCCCTGACAAGTGACCTGCGGGCGATCGCGAGCCTTCGCAGACGCCTGGTCAGATGCGACGCCTTGCTTGACAGCCTCGAAGCCTGGCGAGGCTGCGGTGAAGAGGCGTTCGACGTGGTCGTTGGAAATCCCCCATGGGAGAAGATCAAAGCCAGTCGCCACGAGTTCCTCCTCTCCCATGGAGTGGATCGCCACTACGGAAAACAGTACGGTAGTCTCTCCCGTTCCGACTACGAAGCCAACCGCTCCGGGACAAGGCAATACGCCGCTCTACTCCGGAACAAGTACGGACTTCAGGATGGCGGAGAACCAGACCTGTATCGGATGTTCGTCGAGCTGTCGATGCGACTAGCCCGCAGGGGTGGCAGTCTGGCACTCCTGCTCCCCGGAGGTCTCATTCGGTCACAAAGCACGACCCCGTTGCGCCATGTACTACTTGAACACGCAGAGCAGGTCCAATTCACCGTTTTCCACAACCGGGCGCGGTTCTTCGAGATCGACACAAGGTTCAAGTTCCTTGCTGTTCATGCTGCTGGCTGGCGGACGCCCCGTGCCGGCGATAGGACGCGCGACGGAGTGAGTGTCGTCCACGCGCAGGGGCTTCCTGGAGGCGTCGTCCCTGGTCCTGTGGTGCATCTCTCCCTTTCACGACTTCGCCACATCCGGCCGGACCTCTCCGTCCCCGAGGTGCGATCCAAGGCCGAGTGGAGGGTATTCGCTCGCATGCACAGGGGGGCGGACCGGCTTGGCGATCCGTCCGCCCAATGGAGAGCTAGGATCGTCCGCGAACTCGATATGACGACGGACAGGTGGCGTTTCCGGAGAGATCGCTCCCGGGCAGCCCTACCGCTTGTCGAGGGCCGGATGGTGCATCAGTTTCGTCTCGGTGTGAAAGCCTACCGCGGAGGCACCGGCCGAAGGGCGATCTGGACACCCGTGCCGCCAGGCAATGGCCCGCTGCGGCCCCAGTACTGGGTCCGAAGGGACGACATTCCTGCTCAGATTCAGGACAGGGTCAACTCCGCTCGGATCGGGTTCTGCGACATCACCGGGCAGACCAATGAGAGGTCCATGCTCGCGGCAGTGATCCCGCCCGGGGTTGTCTGTGGGAACAAGGTGCCCACCGTGACCTTCGCCGGCGATACCACAGGCGAGCGCGGACTCGCCTGGCTTGCCGTCGTGAACAGCCTGCCCTTCGACTGGGCGCTTCGACGGGTCGTGACGACAACCGTGAACTTCTTTGTCCTTGAAGGCCTCCCTCTGCCACCGCTGTCGACCATAGGCGAACGACTAGGCCTCCTCGCAAGTCTGTCTCAGCAACTCTCCGACGCGAACCGGAAGTGCAGGACAAGCGCGACAGCTATGGCACTGGCGACCCTTCGGGCACGCGCCGACTGGGAAGTCGCAAAGGCCTATGGCCTCGCGTGTGCCGACCTTGAGGTGCTGCTGCAGGATTTCCCCCTATTAGACCGCGGCCAGCCGCCGATCCGCGGCGAGAAGCGGTCAACTGTCACTCGAGACTTCCTGTTTGCCCTTGCTTGGCAAGAGGAAGGCAGGCCTTCCGTTGAACTGGAGACTCGCGTGGCCGAGGCAATTGCCCTCGGGGCTCGCCCGTATGTGCCGTCAGATCTCTTCAGTCCGTCTTCCGGGGCCGAGGAGTCTCAGTTGGAAGGAGCATAGACGAGCCGTGTACCTCGTGGCCCTCGGTGTCACTCGACTGAGGAGTCGTCGAAGTGGGACTTCAGCGCATCGCGGGAGGGGCGATTGCCTGCCAGGTCTGGGCGACGCAGTCTCCGACCTCGAAGTGCCTCGTACTTGGTCCCCCGTAGGCGGGCTGCAACTCGAATCCGGCGCGTCGTCGGATCCACGGCAATGAGGCCAAGGTCGAACAGAGTGTGAATGTCCGCGCGCAGCAGGAGCCCATTGGCGAGAGTGTTCGTTCGCGGGCCGAGATAGGGCGTGATGTGGGCGGCTTCAAGGATCACCTCGATCGGAGTACCGGTGATGGCGCAGCGTCCAGCGTAGGCCGCCAGCAACGCCTTCCGAAACTGCTGTTGCCCCTGACGACGAACGACCTCTGCCAGGATCTTCCTCCGGCCATCTGTGGGGTCACTCGGATTGAACGTCGGGGCAGGCGAGGTCGCGCCGACAGCGCCGAGCGCTGCAACTCGCGACTGTCCCGCCATCTGCCTGAGCGCAGTTGTCCATGCGCGCTGGAGAGGGACGACTCCCTTCTCGCGCGCAAGCAGGGCCTTGGCAAGGCTAGTGGGGAGCGCTCGCACGCCCGACTCAGGAACCCAGTGCGCAAGGTAGTCGTTGCCGACACGAAGGAGCATCACGATCGGCCGGTCCTTGGGCACGAAGGCAGTGGGGAACCCGACGGACTGGTCCCAAGCTGGGTGCCGGTTTCGGCGCTGGTCCTGGATGATCCACTCGGCCCTCCGAGTTCCCCTTGTCCTGCCTGAGAGCCTGAGGCTGGCTTGGCTTCTTCCCACGAGGCACCTGACGGCGGGAACGACGTGCGTGTCCTGCCCCGGAGGAACTCCCAAGAAGGCCCGCACCGGGAAGCGAGTCGAGTCAACTCCAAGGGCGATGTGCATCGCTCCCCCGCCCGACCGAGCCTGCGCTCCGTGTCCGTGGATCGAGTTGTGGTCGTTGAGCGTGAGGAATTTCCACAGGAGTTCGTCTGCCATCGGCTGTCTCCTCGATGCCTGCCCTCCGACCAGAGGCTCTTGATAGCACTGGACCCCAGCGCCTGCCAACGGATTCAACAACACGCATCGGCCTGGCCGGTGGGGGTAGCGGCGGCAAGCTCAGCGAGGTTCGAGTTCCTTGTGAGGTCGACCGCCGGTGCGTATGCACCACTCCCACAGGTCCCGGTGCCTCTGCGCCTCCACCGCCCGGGCCGCGACCATCTCCTCGTAGTCTCCGATGACTGCCCCGGGGCCGACCTTGAAGGGGCCGGCCCCGGCGTCGTAGCGGGGTTCGCCGAAGACGGAGGGCTTGGCGGGGAGGGCGAGGATGAGGACCACCCGCCAGCGGAGGGAGTCGGCGGCCACGCTAATTCCCCGTCGCTTCCCCTCCCGCCCCCGACACCCGGTCCAGTGGCGGCAGCCCCAGCGCCGCCCGGGCGGCGTTCACCGCGTCGAGGTTGAGATTCACCGCGGGCGCGTTCGTCGCCGACGCGGTCCCCTCACCGCCCCGGGCCTCGGGGGTGATCTCCTGCTTGGAGGTGAGGAATTCCGCGAGGACGGCGGCCTCGCCCTTCGCCCGGGCGCCGGCGAGGGCTGCGATCTGGTCCGGGGTCCACTTCTCCATCCCCGCGGGCCATCCGCCGACCTCGAGACGGTTGTCGATCTTCTCGACTCTCTCGATGGCGAACTGCCCGCCAGAGAAGGCGTGGACGGGGTTGGACCCCGCGGCATCGGCGCGCCCGGTGGCGCACCCGGCGGCGAGGAGGGCGGCGAACATCACGACGGCGAGACAGACGTTGCGCATGGCGGTCTCCTGGGGGCCAAGCCCCCCGTTGTGGGGCATCAGCCCCGGTGGGCGGAGGCGAGCGCCTCCTGGGTGTCGTGCAGGACCTTGCGGGTGCGGGCGGCGTCCTCGGTTTGCTGGTCGAGGGCCTGCCCGACGCGGCCCAACGTGCGGTTGGTCTCGGTGATGAGGGCCCGGAACTCCTCGTCCCGCTCCTTGAGGGCCCCGAGGAAGCGGTTCACGAGGAGGACGAGGACCAGGAGGGCCGGGACCTGCTTGGCGACTTCCAAGAGGAGTTCTTCCATCTGGGCTTCCTACGCCGCCCTTTCGTGGCGGACGGTCTGGACGTAGGTCAGGTCGGCCCGGAAGACCACGGTGCCACTCGCCTTGCCGGCGCCGCCGACGGTCTTCCGCCATACGGTGACCAGGAGCAGGCACCCCGTGGAGACGGGGTTCGCGGGATCGTCGTGGTCGAGGGCAAGTTCCGTGACGTGCGGCCCGCCCCCGTCGGCGATACCCTCCGGATCGGCGCCGATGTCCGTCACGGCGTCGGCCAGGGCCGTGGGGGCCCTGGAGACCGCGTCCTGCCCCGGCACAAGGGTGCGCACCTCGCCGGTCCACTCGACGTCATTGCCGGCGAGCTCGGCCTGGTTGAGAATCTGGAAGAGCCGCAAGCGAAGGTCCGACGCCCCCTGCCAGTTCCGGGGCACGACGGCGGCGAAGGTGAGCCTCTCGTCGGTGGCGTCGAAGAGGAGCCCCGCGAGGACGCCCTTCGCTGCGGGGATCGGTGGGGTCGTGGCGTCGAGGAATGCGTCCGCCAGGGCGAGCTCCAGCGTGTCCCGGCTCTGGTCCTTGGCGACGGAGAGGAGACCCTTCCAGGTCCCCGAGACTCCCTCGTCAGCGACGAACACCTCCCCGTCTCCGAGGCGGAAGCGCACGAGGCCTCGGTTTGTCGGGGTGACCGGGGGGAGGTCGTTGGCGTTCTCGAAGCGCATCCCCTTGGCCTGGAAAGGCGCCACGCGGTCGTCCACAATGGAGGGGTCGAAGTTGAGGTCCGCGGGAAGCCGTGAGAGGGGCCCGAGCGGCTGCCACGCTGCGCCCCCCGCGTCGATCCGGGCGTAGACGTAGACCCGGTACGGGCTGGCGGAGTTGTCCACCCACAGCATCCCCTCGACGGGATTCGCCGGGGGAGTGGGGCCGATGGAGGAGGCCCGCAGTTCGAACGTCTGCCCCTCCAATCGGAGGAAGACCTGGTTGCCGGGCATGGCCGGCGTGTTGGAGATCGGATCCCAGGTGGCAGGCATGCTCCCGAGGATCGGCGCGTGTCAGACTCGCGCAACTCGCAGGCGGTCACTCGCAGCTGCGTCGAGGCCGCCTGCACCCGCTGAGGCCTACGAGTACTCGTGGACGATCGCGACCCCGTCGGACCCGTTGCCGCCGGGGGAGCCCACGCCGGCCTGGTCGCCGCCTCCCCCGCCGCCGGCGCCGGGCCCGCCGGCGTTCATCCCCGGGCCGTTCTGGACCTCGTCCCCGCCCCCTCCCCCGAGTGCGCTGGACCCACCCGAGCCGCCGAGGGCCAGGGCTCCGGCGAGGACGATTCCCACGGACCCTGGGGCACCGAGGCCGTTCAGATCCCCGCCCGTGGCGAGGCCGCCGACCCCGGCGCCGGTGAACGCGTCCCCCGCGGCGTTGCCCCCGCCCTGGCCGCCACCGCCCCCAGGTGCCACGAGTTGCCCGCCTCCCGACCCGAAGGTCGTGTTCCCCCCTGCGGTCCCCCCCGCCGCGGGAGGGCCCCCAGGGCCGCCGAGGCCAATGGCGACGGGGTAGCTCCCGGCCGGGCCCTGGAGGGTCTTCCGGAGGTAGGCGCCGGCCGCGCCCCCGCCGCCCGCGGCGCTTCCCATCCCGGGGATGGACTGGGCCCCGCCGCCGCCCCCACCGCCGCCAAGGAGTTCCACGACGGCCAGGTGGCAGTCCGGGGAAGGGGTCCAGTTGCCGTTCGCCGTGAAGACCGTGACCCCGAGGAGGATTCCCGAGGGGAGGTTCGCGAGGGGGACCTTGGAGTCCCCGTCGAGGGGGGCCACCCCGCCCGGGGCGTCCACGTCGTCCTCGGTGACCACCTGGCGCCATCCGGGCACGGGCTACGCCTCCAGTTCCATCTGGCGCTGGCGGGGTGCGAGGGCCGCGAGGCGGAGGAGTTCCAGGGCCATGAGGAGGGTCTCGGGACTCGGGCGGTGGCGGTTGGCGACTTCGGCAAGGTCCTCGTACAAGGCCCGGGTGAGGTCCTTCTGGTTGTCCGCGCGCGGCCCGGGCCGAACGGGCGGACCCGCGACCGGGGAATCCATGGGCGGGGCCGGAGGTCCGGACGGGGTCTCGTTCCGTGGGAGGTCCAGCGGCGAGGCAGGCTTCGCCGCCACGATCAGTACCAGACCATGGGCCGCGCGATGGTCGTGTCGAAGATGATCCGCCCCACGGCCGCCGAACCCGGGCGGCCGCCCGTCGTGTAGCCCTTCGGCCGCAGCGCCACGATTTCGTTGTCGTTGAAATCCCAGGCGGTCCCGGCCTGGGAGGCCGCGGGAACGCGCGTGTCCGAGAGCCGGCCATCGTTCCCCGCGCAGGCCTGCTGGGCGCCCGTTCCCAGGGTCCGCATCGAGGGCGTCCCCACGGCGCCGTCCTTGTTCGCGGCGGCGACGTGGGCGTCGGTGATCCCGAGGGCCTTCACCCGGAGGGCATCCGCGCTGATCTCCAGCGTGGCCCCGTCCACGTTCACGTCGAGCGTGTTCCCGGTCTTCGTGAGGCCGTTCCCACCGACGATGTCGCCCGCGCTGTTGAACTGGGTCCACGTCAGCGCCGTGGTGCCCACGGTGAGGGGCGCGTCGGTCGTCAGGACCCACAACGTATCCGCGCTCGTCCCCTCGAGGACGAACACCGAGGCCCCAAGGAGGTCGGCCTCGCTGTCGGCGTCCAGCGCCCGGGTCATCGCCACGGCCGCCCCGTTCCAGACCCAGATGCCGTTCTGCGAGGCGGTGGTCTGGTTCGTGAGGAGGGCGCGGTCCCCGGCGGCCATCGCTACTCCGTCGAGGTTCGCGCCCGGGGACGCGGTGTTCACGTTGGAGCCGACCCGCACCCGCACGGCATCCTTCGGCGCGAGTCCCTGGGCGACCGCGTCCACGTAGGCCTTCGTGGCGAGGTGCTGGGCCGCGGTGGGGTCGGCGGCGTTCGTCCCCTTGAAGGCCCCGAAGTCGAGGTCCCGGGTCAGGGGGCCGAATTCCGGGGCGGCGTCGGACCGCATGGCGGTGGTGGCCGCCCCGTTGACCGCCGCGCCCCCGATGGTCGCCGAGGGGTTGGCGAATCCGGCGAAGTCGTCCTCTGTGACCAGCTTCTTCCACGCCAAGGGCCACCTCCTTGAAACCCCAAGGGTGGACCGGTGTCAGGTTCGCGCAAGACCTCGCAGCGACCTGGCGGCCTCTGTGTCCTCTCCCAACCTATGAAGCTCGCTCCCGCCCTATCCCGTCTCGACGGAGGGGGTTATGGAGCCGGGCGGTCTTCGTGCAGGGATTGCCCTTGACTCTGGACCTAGGTCCAGGCCGTAGACTCCCTTGTGGAGGTGCAGTGAACATGCGAATCGGCGAAGTCGCCACCCGGGCGGGCGTGAACATCGACACGGTGCGGTTCTACGAGCGGCGGGGGATCCTTCCGAAACCGCAGCGGGAGCCGTCCTCGGGCTATCGCACCTACTCCGTGGACACGCCGAGGCGAATCCGGTTCATCAAGCGGGCGCAGGAACTCGGCTTCACGCTGAAGGAGGTCCGGGAACTCCTTTCCCTCCGAGCGCGCCCGGGGGCGCGGTGCGCGGACGTACTCGTGCGCGCCGACGCCAAGATCCAGGACGTGAACGCAAAGATCCGGACGCTCCAGGCCATACGCCGGGCGCTCTCGAAGCTCGCGTCCGAGTGCGCGGGACGGGGAGAAATCACGGCGTGCCCCATCCTCGACGCCCTGGAGGACGAAGAGTGAGCAACGCGAGCCCTGGATTGCCCGCGGGGACGGTCCCCGCGAGAACGGGACTCGACGACAAGAGGAGAGAGCCATGACGAAGCGAAGGTGGCTGTTGACGGCGCTGCTCGCGGTGCCCCTGATCGGCGCAGGTCTCGCCTACGCCGGCGGGCAGTACCGCGGGTGCGTGTCCCCGGAGAAGACGGGGTTCGTGTGCCCCCTCACGGGGGAGAACCTGCCCTGCCCGAACTGCTGCCCGACGAAGGGACAGTAGAGCGGCCCGGTCAATCCCCCGGCGGGGCTCCGCCTCGCCGGGGACGCCGCGGCCCATCGCTGCGATTCCCGTCCACCACGTCGCGTCCGGCCCGTCCTTGAAGAGGAGTCCGTGATGAAGGTCCCGTTGGTCTTCCAACCTGGTTGTCCGAACGCGGAGCCCGCCCGCGCGGCCCTGGATCGAGCCCTCGCCTCCGTCGGGCTATCGGCGGAGATCGAGAAGGTCCAGGCGTACGGACCGACCTCGCCCGATTCGCTCCGGCGCTGGGGGTCCCCGACGATCCTGATCGACGGGGTCGATGTGGCGGGGGGACGCCCGACAGGGCCGGCATGCAGGGTCTACGAGGAAGGTGGGGCTACGCGCGGCGTTCCGCCGGATGCGACCATCCGTGGCGCCCTCGAGCGGGCCCGAGGGGACCGGCACAGGTGGTTTCGGTCTCTGGCTCCGGTGCCGGGGGCGGCCCTCGCACTGCTACCGAGCGCGACGTGCCCGGCCTGCGTGGCCGGCTACGCCGGAGTGCTCTCCGCGGCTGGGCTGGGGTTCCTGTTCGACGATCGGATCTTGGCGCCCGTCGTCGGTGCGCTGCTGGTCGTCGGCGTCGCCAGCGTCGCGTATTCGACCCGCAGCCACCGGAACCCGGGTCCGCTGGCGGCGACCCTGGTCGGCGCCGGGGCCGTCGCCGCGGGGCGACTCCTGTGGAACCTCCCGATTCTGCTCTACGCGGGCGTGGCACTGCTGTTGGGAGCGTCCCTCTGGAACCTGTGGCTCAAGCGACGGCAGCCTGCCCCGCTGCTCCAAGTGCGGTCCATCCATTCGGGGCCGCTGTCGTGACTATTGCCCGCAATGCCGCGCCCACGATGGTCGTCGTGGCGAGTATCGTCGCCCTCCTGGGACTCACCCGCGCCGCCCAGGGCCAGTGAGCCGGCTGAGCGAGTCCCGCCCTCTCCGGAGGAGAGGATCGGTCCGGGTTCTCCCGTTACGACCGTCCGCTACGGAAGGGGGAATTCCGGGTGGACCTGGACTTCCAGTACCACCCCCTAACGCAGCTGGTGTACGGGGACGATCGCGTCTCCTTCTCCGAACTGCGGCGCCGCAGTCCCGACGCTGCCGAGCACGGCGACGCCGAGTTCCACCTGTTCCGCACCGACCTCACGGTGCGGTACGCGGCCTCCGACTTCACGGAGCTCTCCCTCGACCTCCCCTTCAAGCGCCTGGAGGTCAAGGTCGACCAGGACGATGAGCATCACCGCGATGACGCAATGTCGGGACCTGGCGATGTTCGCCTCGGGCTCAAGCACTTCTTCGTCGCGGAGGAGGGCTTCCAGGCGGCGGGTGCGCTGGGTCTCTCCTTGCCGACGGGACCACTCAACCGGGTCACCGCCGCCTCGTACCTCTCCCACGACGAGGCCGCCGCCATCGGGGTGTCCGTGCCTCGGCACAGCCACCTCCAGCTCGGCACCGGGACCGTGGATCCCTTCGTCGGGGCCGAGGCGCTCTATCGGCTCGACAAGGAGTGGATGCTCTTCGGCAGCGTCCGCGCGGATCTGCCCCTGTACGAGAACCGCTACGACTACCGGACGTCTCCCAGCGCGTCGCTCCTGTTCGGGCCCGCGGTTCGGGTGGCCGG
>Ga0187893_10008716_pt1 | contig 15873 bp, 23 predicted proteins | sample MA1701074metaG_FD_139574 | JGI IMG/M metagenome (GOLD analysis project Ga0187893, IMG submission 139574) | White microbial mat communities from a basaltic lava cave in the Kipuka Kanohina Cave System on the Island of Hawaii, USA - MA170107-4 metaG ... | reverse complement strand
CTTCGCGCTCGCCCTCGCGGACGCCCGCGCATGACTCGGGGCCGGTGTGGGTCGCTACTCCTTCACCGTATGACTCTTTCATTCACTACACCTCGCCGGTTTAACCCGGCGCACGGAGGAACACCCATGACAGAGCCATCGCGTCGACCAGGGACTGACGTGGCCGCGGTGTCCGGCAATGGCGCGGTGCTGAGGCCATCCCCGCCCCGCTACTGCGGCCACTGTGGCCGAGAGGTCGCCCCCGACGCACCGTCGATCGAGCGCTTCGGGGAACCGTTCTGTTCCGATGCGCACGCCGAAGCGTTCGTGACAGGGGTGCGGACGGCGCGGGCGCAGGCGGCCGCGATCAGGGAGGTGGCCGCGACCCCGGAGGTGGGACCAGCCAGTACCGGTACGGGCGACCAGGCGGCGGCGACACCCGCGGGTTGGAACTGGAAGTCGTTCGCCAAGATGGCGGCCTGCTGCGGCCTTCCCGTGCTGGCGCTCGTCGTCCTCGCGGGCGGCGGGGGGGCGCTTCTCGGAGCGGCGGGCGCGGCGCTTCCCCTCCTGGCCGCGCTGGCATGCCCGCTGGCCATGTTCTTCCTCATGCGGGGGATGATGCGTCCAGCGCCACGCGACGAGCGCAAGGGGCCGGATGAGGAGAAGTGACGGAGGGAGCGATGCGGACCTCGATAGCCGCACTCGTGATCGTCGGATGGATGGTGGCAACACCTGTCCCTGGCAGGGGGTCGGAAGCGCTGTTCGCCGAGCTGCGAGTCCAACGGCTCGCCGAGCCGAGTCCCGCCCCGCCGCTGGCGCTTCCGGATCTGCGGGGCCGGACCGTGCGCCTCAACGATTTCCGGGGACGAGTCGTGCTCCTCGGGTTCTTCTCGACGACCTGACCCAACTGCTTGCGGGAGGCTCCCGCAAAGGCGGCGCTGTACCGGGAGTTCAGCGGGCAAGGGCTCGAGGTGATCGGGGTGGACCTCGGCGAAGATCGGGAAACGGTCCAGGCGTGGGCCAGGAAGCTGGAGATCCCGTTCGGGCTTCTCCTCGATGACAAGAGCGAGACGCCCCGCCTGTTTGGGCTCTGGGCCCACCCCAACTCCGTGCTCATCGACCGCAAGGGCAGGGTCGTGGCGCTCGTCAGGGGCGACCGTGACTGGAGGAGTGACACGGCGCGCCGCCTGATCCGCCACCTCCTGCAGGCTGATCAGTGACGCCCGAGAGCGCTCTGGAGGAGAGACGGCGTCGCATGCTGCGAACGGTATGGCGGAGCGTCCGCTGGGGCGTCGCAGGGCTCGTCGTCGCAGCGGGCGTGTGGCTGTTCCTCCGGGAGGTCACCAGCGCGGCCAGCCCCCACAGCGTGCCGTTCCAGTACTGGTACGGGAACTGGCGAGCAGTCCTGGTGGTGACGGGAATCTTCATCCTCTTCCTGCTCGGCTTCGTGCAGCCGCGCCGCCGGCCGGAGTGGCGGAGCGCGGGCCTGACCACCGCCTTCTTCGTCTCGCTGTTCACGGAGATGTTCGGGATCCCGCTGACCATCTACCTGGTGGCGTCGATCGCGCAGGTTCCGCCGGAGATGTTCGGCCTGGACGAGAGCCATCTCTGGGCCCTCACGCTGGATCGGTCCGGGCTGCTGCCTCTCCACGTGGGCGTTCATGTCGTGATGCTGGTCAGCATCGCGTTCATCGCGGCCGGGGTGAGCCTGCTCGCCATCGGCTGGGCCACGGTCTATCGCGGACGGGATACGCTGGTGACCTGGGGAATCTACCGCTGCCTCCGACACCCCCAGTACCTGGGCCTGATCTTCATCGTGGTGGGTTTCAACATCCAGTGGCCGACCATCCCGACCGTGATGATGGCCCCGGTACTGGTCGCGATGTACGTGCGCCTCGCGAGGCGGGAAGACGAGGAGCTCGCGACCGTGTTCGGCGAGGAGTTCCTGCGCTATGCGACCCGGACTCGTGCCTTCGTGCCGTGGGGACGGCCGAGCGTGCCCTTGGGGGTCCGGGAACGTGCTCTCCTCCGACAGGTTGCCCAGGAGCAGGCCCCTGCCGCGGGGGGACCCGTCACGGAAGCCGTCACGGACGTCTGAGGTGGCGAAGGCCATGACCGCGGGAGCGGTTCGGAGCTGGCTTGACCCCCGGCGCGGTCTCCTGGGCTCCCTGCTCGCCGGCGCTGGCGCGCTGGCGGCGGTGGCATGGGGATGGCGCGGCCGTCCCGTTGACAGTCGCGGCTATCACGAAGTGGCGCGGTGGCGGATCCCAGGTGGCGAGGGGCGCTTCATCGCGACCGCCCCCGCGCCGACGATCGATGAGCTCCGCCACATGGCCGAGCGCCTCCGCAAGGAGTTCTCGGGAGTCAGCAATGCCGTCGTCATGGTGTTCGACGATGCAGGTGCGGCCCGCGAGGTACGCCGGGGTTCCCGGCACATCGGCGAGGAACGATTCCAGGCAGCACTCGACCACCAGCGGGCCATGTACGTGAAACAGGCGGCGCGCGGCGACCACCGCCTGGTCGTCTACGATCGCTATCCCAGCGCCCGCGAGGTCGTCCGGTACCGAGTCGAGGAGCGGACGAGTCAACCCTGAGAGGGGAGGTGAAGGGAGATGGCGAGATATCTGTTGGTCGAGACGAAGAGCCCGCTCGAGGGAGGAGACTATGCCTTCGAGATCGGGAGGCAGCTCCGCGAGCTCAACCACGAGGTCACGATCTACCTGCTTCAGGACGCCGTCTTCGCCGCGCGGCAAGGATTCACGGCCGGCGAGCGCCTGCTGGAGGAGGCCGACCGGCACGGCCTGCGGCTGCTCGCAGACGGGGTCTCGATGCGGCAGCGCGGGATCGTCGACATCCGCGTGGCCAAGCAGATGCGGCTCAGCGACATGGACGAGCTTCTCGACCTGGTGATGGAGCAGTCGGACAAGGCCATCTGGCACTGATCGGGAGGAGGGAACGATGCCTGAGCGCAAGACGCTACACATCACGCTCACGGCCGGCCCGTATGGGAGCGAGACGCCGCTGAGCGTATTCCGGTTGGTCGACACGGCCCTCGCCAAGGGCCACAACGTCAATGTGCTGGCCTACGAGGACGCCGTCCTGCTGACCGCCAAGGCGCAGAAGCAGCACGACGACCCGATCTGGAAGGACAAAACCGAGCATCACACCGACGCCGGCAAGGCCCACAGCACCACGGCCGAGTTCGTCGAGCGGCTGCTGGCGAAGGGCCAGGGTGAGCCCCACCTCAACTGGTACGTCTGAGGGCTCTGCTGCGTGGAACGGGGCGTTCCACAGGGCTATCACCTCGATCCGGTCGTCCACGGCACGCTCGCGGATATCTACAAGTGGACCGAGGCGGCGCACCGCACGTTCCTGGTCGGCGCCCACTGAGGAGGACGCGATGGCCAAGAAGATTCTCTCGGTGCTCTCTCGCACCGAATACGGCAACCTGGAAGACAGCGACATCGGCCTGTTCGCCTCCGCCTTCGCGCCGGTGGCCGGCTCGCACATGACCCTGCTCCTGGCCGAGGACGCGGTGAACTACGCGGTGCGCGGGCAGGAGGGCACCGGCATCGAGATCGCGGGCGGAAAGGTGCAGCCCGGCTTCCTGATCGAGACCGACGTCAAAGCGGTGAAGGACAGCGGCATCCCGGTCTATGCGCTCAGGGAGGACCTCGCCGAGCGCGGCATCGCCGAGCAGGAGCTGGTCCAGGGGGTAGCGCTGCTGAGCCGCAAGGAGTACGGCAAGTTCATCGATCAGTTCGACACCGTCTGGAACTGGTGAGTATGGCCGCGCGCGCCGCGCGCTGGGCCGTGTCGCTCGCCGTGGCTTTTCTGATCGTCGTACACTTCGCCGGACTCGAGGCGGTGTCAGGGGCCATGGCGCAGCAGGTGTGGCCACCGGATGCGGCAGAGATACCGACCGACGGCAGGCGCGTGGAGGCGATCGGCAAGGCGCCCCTTGGCGCGATAGGCGCCGCCCTGCAGATCATCGTCGTCCTGGCCTGCCCGGCGGTCTGCCTGGCCATGGGACTCCTGGGTCGCTGCGAAGGCCGAAGCGCCCGAGCGCGGCACGGCGGGATAGGAAATGGCCGTGGAAGTGACGCTGTTGAACCGGCTCATCGGGCAGTTGGATACTTCTCCGAAACGCATGAGTGAGACCAACACGCGACCCGATGTCCCGGACGAGCGGGAGGCGGTTCTCGTCGACAACCGGGGGATGCTCTGCGCGCAGGGCATCCTCCGACTGATGCGCGCGCTCGTGGTGCTGCCTCCCGGTCAGCTCGTTCGCGTCCTGTCCACCGACTCCGCGGCCGAGCACGACTACCCCGCCTTGTGTCGAAACACGGGCCATGTTTTCGTCAGGCACGAGCGGGAGGACGGAGTGATCGTGTCGTACGTCCGCAAGCGAGCGGGATGAAGACGCTCGCAGTCATCGCCTCGCGCGGGAGCTTCAACAGCCTCGTCCAGGTGGTCACGCTCCTCATGGCCGCCGTCGGATCGGGAGTAGCGGTGAGCGTTTTCTTCCGCGACGAGGCGGTCATGAAAGTCACCAAGACCGGGGCCCGGGAGATCAACCTCTCCGAGCTTTATCGAGGACACGAGCACGCCGTCCGCGACCGGTTGTCGGCCCAGGACTTGACCGACCTGCCACGGCTGCTCCGCGAGGTGAAGGAGCTGGGAGAGGTCAAGCTTTACGCCTGCAGCTCCTCCATGGCGATCTGCGGCGTCGAGGCAAAAGACCTCCTCGATAGCATCGAAGTGCGTGGGCTGACGGCGTTCCTGCTGGAAGAGGTCGCGACCGCGGATCGGGTTCTCACCTTCTGAGGCTCAGGGCAGACGCTCCTCGCCTCGCCTTCCCAAGCTCAAGACGAGATGTCAGCCTCCATACCTCTGCGGCGCCGCCAGGAAGATTCGCAGGCACTTCTCACAGCAGAACGCCAGCTCCTGGCCCTTCACGACCAGCTTGGCCGTGACTTCGGTGGGCGCCATTTCGATCCCGCAGACGGGGTCGCGGGCCCTCTCACCACCCTGGGCATCGTCTGAACGCACCTCGAACAGCTCGAGCTCTTCGGCCAGCCCTTTCAGTCGCCGCTTGCCGAGGTGCGCGAACCTGACTCCCGCGAGCTCTCCGATCTCGCTGCGAACGGCGGCGGTGGCCAGGATCTGGTGCGGCGTCGCGTGCCCCGCCACCCGGGACGCGATGTTCAGGCTGCCCCCGACGTACCCGCCCTCGTGGTAGAGAACGTCGCCCCAGTGCACCGCCCCCCGCACCGCGGGGAACTGGGGCTCCGCCGCCGTGCGTCTCTCGATCTCCAGGGCACACGTGACCGCCGCGCGTGGCTCCGAGAAGACGAGCAGGAAGCCGTCCCCGACCCGATCGACGATCCGTCCCTCAGAGCGCGTGGTCGCGTCCCGCACCAGCTCGGAGAAGCGTTCCACGATCTTCGCGGCCACGGCGTCGCCCATGACCTCGGTGAGCGGCGTGTAGCTCGAAATGTCCAGGAACACGATGGCCAACCGCAGCTGAGTGCGCCGATCGCTTGTGCGAGCCAGGTCATCCGTGAGATGCAGGACCATGTCTTCCCGCACCGCCTTCGTCATGCCTCGGCGATGAAAATAATGAATCATCGGCTCGGCGACCGGCAGCAGGTGCTCTCTCACGGCCTTTCGGCTGGCCAGGAGCTCGCGGCCCGACAGTCCGGCTGCCTTGAGTCCTTCGTGGACGTAGAAGTGAAACAGATGAACTTCTGCTTCCGCCACGCGCCCGAGGGCGTCGGCGTACACTCGGACGAGCTGCAGTAAGGCGGCTTCCGGGAAGCCGGCGTCCAGGAAGACCTTCGCGTGCCTCAGCACCTGGAGATCGTGCTCGTCCATCGGCTCGTCGCCCGCACTCGAGGCTTCCCGCAGCCGGCGAGCCACCTCCGGGTCCAGCCCGACCATATCGATAGCCTGGGCGAAGGAATACGCGCGCCCGGCGCCATCGGGGAAGAGGAAGTCCACGACCGAAGTCAGGACCGCCTCCGCTTGTTCGGCCCGGGCGATCGTCTCCGGCCCAATCCGCCGCCGCTCGAGAAACTGAATCAAGCGAACGCGCTCGACGTCTTCAGACGCAAACCACCCGTCGCTCTCCGAACCGATGAGCGTGAGCGATTGCAAGCGGCGCAGGCGCTCTATCGGCTCCCCGGTAGCGGAGCTGAGCTCCTCAGCCGACAACTTCCGAGCGGTGTCTTGCTTCAAAGGTGCGTCGCTCCGCGCGAACACATGATCGGCGGGGCGCGAAGCTTCGTCAAGCGATCATGGCGCGAGGCGCTGCGGCTCCTGCTCAGCCTCGTGCTGGTCCTGGCGCTGCTCTCGGCGGCCAATGCCCACGAGGGCGAGCACGAGGATGCGGAACTTCTGGCCGGCTGGCGGGCTCAGCTTCACCTGGTCTTCCAGTGGGTGCACCTCGTGGCGTTCGGTTTCTGGGTCGGCGGGATGCTTGCTGCCGCGCGCCTTCCTCACCTTCGCCTGGAGTCGTTGCTTTTCGGGAGCTGGAGGCTCTTTCTCGTATCGCTCGCGTCCGGCAGCTACAACATGGAATTCGGCGCCGCGACGGCCGAGGCTCCGGACATCCTCTCGCTGCCGGCCCTGTCGCGACGGTGGGAGTTCGGCGCGGCGTACATCATCCTCGTGGGCGCCAAGCAAGCCTTGCTCGGCGTCGCCGTACTGTGGACGGCGGCGGTGACCCTGCAGCATCTGCGCTGGCCGGCCGGTCGGGCGTAGACACTTGTCAGAATCGCCAGGGGTGTACTTGGCAGAAGCGACCCACTGATCGCTCGGCAAAGGAGGGCAAGGGCTGCCCCAGACGGTCCGATCGGAGATAGGAGGCCTGTGGAAGGTGTGGATATCAAAGGGCCGATGCCCACACCTTCCACAGGCCCGACGGCTCCTGCAAGAAGCTCTCCGGATGAGGAGGGGTGGGTCATTCTATCGGAGCACAAACGGTCAGATTCTCGCGAGCGTCCAGGGTTTTTCGGGACCGCGGGCTCCTCCGAAAGGCCTTCGTGGCCGGCACGGTGGCACTCGGGCTGAGCCTGGCTGCGGTGACGTCGATGGTCTTGGTGCTCCACGAGGCGGTCGATCTGGGGCCCACGCCGCTCCATTCGCTTGGCGGGGTCGTGGGACGGCTCGGACCGGCAGAGCTCGAGGCGGCGAGAGCGGCCCGAGGCACCGTACCGCCTCCGTACTGCACCGACACGCGCGCTGTCGCGGCGGGGTTCCGGCTCTTCACGATTCCGAGGGTGGCCGGCGATGCACTGGCTCGCTTCGGGCACCTGCTCGGCTTCGCCGCTTGGCTCGGAGGCAACGCCGCGAGTCTCCTCGTACCTCCTCAGGACCGCCTACGGGTGTTGCCCCAGTTGTGGCTCGCGCTTGGCGTGCAAGCCCTGACCGGCGCCTACCAGTTTGCTTGGTGGACGCCGTTCGCTGTCGTCCCCTACCCGTGGCGGCTGTCGGTGATGGCCGACTTCCGCTTTGGCTACACGTACACGCTCCTGCTTGCGGTCAAGCTCGTTCTCGCGGTCCTGGTGACCGCCGGGACTGCCGGTCTGGCGGTCGCCTTGCATCGGCCCCCGGACGGGCGAAGCAGGAGCACCGGCGTGCTCGCAGCACTCAACGTCGCCTTGGGGCTGGTGCTTGCGTACCTCACGATCGCCCTCCTCCTCGTTCATGAGGGGGTCGATCACGCGTTATAGACGTGACGTGGAGCCGGTATGCTCAGCGGCTGGCGAACACCCCTGTCTTGCCGCTCCTGTCGAACGTGAAGATCGTAACGCGCGGGGGGTTGCCCCGCCACCTCCATGCCGGGCGAGCCGATGGGCATGCCCGGCACCGCGAGACCGGACGTCTTCGGCCGTTCCCGAAGAAGCCGGGCGATCAGGTCGGCCGGGACATGGCCCTCGAGGACGTACCCTTCGACGAGCGCCGTATGGCAGGCTGCGAGATCGCTGGGCACAGCGTGTCTCGCCTTGATCGGTCGCAGATCGTTGAGATTCTCGGTCGTCACTGGGAACCCGTACCGTTGCAGGTGGCCCACCCACTGGGTGCAGCACCCTCAGGTTGGGCTCTTGTATACGGTGATCTCCGAGAGCGGCTCGGCCCCCGCCCGGAAATCGAGGCCGGCAGCGAGCGTGATACCCAGTGCCACACCGCCCAGCAGCAGCGTGATTCGCGACCTCTCAACGTTCATCATGTCCTCCGGGCGCAAGCGGTGCCCCCTGACCCTCGTCGATCGCGCTCGACGCCCCGACCACGTCCGGCTCACTATACAAGGCAATCGTACCCGCGTGGCGCGTCTGGCGCCTCCCACCCTGCCTTGTGGGACTCGCGCCAGGGTGGTAGCTTGGCTCATGGCGCTCGGGCTTCATTGCCGTCCCGTGCTCGTCTCGGCCATAGCGCTCGTGGTCTTGTGTGCCACGAGCGGCGAGCACACGGCCCCGGTCACTCCGGGTGGTTGTGGTCTGCAGGCCCCCGAATTCTGGAAGCCCGATGGGCATGCAGCGGGGATCGTCCACGCGCGGGCGGCGATCGGGATCCCGGACCCCACAGCGGCGTGTTGGATCGGACATCTCGAGATCGCGGGAGCGTCGTGTCCGGCCCCTCCCAGGTTCGCCCTTTCGCCTCGCGCCCCTCCCATCGTGACGCCGCTCTCCGCTTAGCGGGCTCCCCGGGCGCGGGCAGACGTTCGCGAGTCTGCGCGGCGTCCCAGAGATCGCGCGACCGGGAGCCAGCACAACATCTTCCGGGACGTGTGAGATGTATCGTTTGCCGGTCTCGACCCCGCCGACCGGGCTCGAAGGCCTGAGCGACGTGGCCGAACCGCGGCGTATCGCGGAGAACCGTCATGAAAGAGATCAAAGCGTACGTTCGTCGAGACCAGGTTAACGCGCTCGTCGAGGAACTGCGGGGCGCGGGCGCCCCGGGCATCTCCGTCATCGAGATCCATCCCGTCGGATACGGCTACGAGCCGAGCTACTTCGAGCCCCACGTGGCCGGGCTGGTGCAGCGATACCGCTACCTCGCTGTCGCGAAACTCGAGATCATCTGCGCGGACTATCAGCTCGACCAGCTTGTCGGCGTCATTCACGCGCACTGCCGCACCGGCACCTCCGGGGACGGGATGATCTTTGTGTCGGAGATTACCGACGTCCTGCGAATCCGTGATGGCGAGCGCGGTGAAGAGGCGCTGCGCCAATCCGTGCGGGAAGGCCGGGAGGTTCCGCGTCAGGCCGCGGTCACCTGAAACCGGGAGAGGCGGCGCTGAATAGCCGGGCCTGCTCCAGAGTGGGCTGAAGCCTGAGGATCGAGGTCAGCGCCCTTCACGCGGCGCGTCCCGATTCCGGAATGGATGCTTCGGCTGCCGTGTTACACTCGGTGGGGATGAACCGCTGGCGGCTTATCGTGGTGGTGATCGGCGTGGCGATCTGGGGCCTGTCGGGCCCCTTGGCGATGGCCTCGAACGACTGCATGACGATGGGCGCGATGTGCGAGGGCCCGTGTGGGGCCAACCAGTGCGCGACGACCCAGTTTGAGAGCAATACGGCTTTCGATCAGGTCTTGGCAGTAGTCCTACCGTAATCCGGCCGTGTCCCCAGCGCGCCTCTCCAGATTCCCGAGCTCCCGCCGAAGTCCTGACCCTCCTCCGCGCTCCGCGTAGTTCCTGAAGCGTCACTGCGTTCGCGTTCTAACAGACAAGCGGGCGGAGTCCATCCCGCGACGGAGCGGATAGGAACTCCTAGGGACAACGTTTATCGGCCTGGCGCCAACCTGCACCTCGTGCCCCCGGGTCTCCTGCGGCCGGGCGCATCGGAAGCGGGCCGGGGACCCAGGGCGCCGGGCCGATCTGGGGGTGGAGGCGAGCGATCACGCGGCCGAGCCGCGTGGGGGCGGGGGGGCGGCGCGGTCTGGAGCCGATGCGGGGCGGGCAGCAGGCGTGGGAGGGCCGAAGCCGCGAGTGGGGCGGCGCCGATAGTGAGGGCGGAGGTGACGGAGGGTCGGTCAGGGGAGCGAGTCGAAAGCGGAGACCCCCTGGGGCGGCGGGAGGCCCGGAGGGTGGCTGAGATCGAGCCGGTCCAGGAGATCGCGCAGCCGCTGACCGGAACGCGCGGCTCTTCCGCGAGATCGCGGACAAGAGCCGGCAACTCGAGATCGCCAGTCGTCACAAGTCGCAGTTCCTTGCCAACATGAGCCACGAGCTGCGGACGCCCCTCAACGCCATCCTCGGCTATACCGAGACGATACCGGCGAGCGCGTCAACAAGGCTTTCGTCCTCCAGCAGCTCCAGGTCCTGGACGGCCCGGATCTCAAGGCCGACCTCGAGACGCAGGCGGGCGGCTTCATCGCCGACGAGAGCTCCTACCGGTACCTCGTCCAGCTCGACAAGTTTCGGGGGCTGTGCGCCAGCTTCTACAGCTCCGGGGCCCGGCACACCCAGGAACTGCTGGACGACTACATCGACCTGATTCAATCGCGCAACCGCCGGGTCGCCCACTACAACGAGCTCGTGCGCCTCGTGATCGACCTGCGCGGCGAGCTGCGCCGGTGCGAGCGGCAGCGGGAGACGGTCAGCGGCAAGCTGGCCACGCAGTCGGCCCCCAATCTGCCGGCGATCATGACCTTCGTCTCGGGGCTCTACGAGCGGGCCAAGGCGGACTGCATCTCGGAGCTGTACATGGCCTCCCGGGCCCGCGCCTTCTGGGGGCTCGAATCCTACCGATCGTTCTACGACCGGCTGGGGCGCAACCCGGGCAGGATCGACCACGCCCAGCTCAAGGCGGCGGCGACGACGATCACGGCGGACCTTCTGGCGGCGCTCGAACGGGCGCGCCGCACCCCCAACAGGTTCCCGGCCGGCGGCAGGGCCGAGGGCTCGCTGGGCGTCGTGGTCGTGCTGAACCGGGTGGACCACCGCCAGCTGTTCGAGGATCTGGAGGAGGATCACGAGGGCGAGTTCGAGCTGGTGCCGGCGACGCCCGAGTCGCGCAAGCCCCGTTCGGACTTCGAGCCGACGTGGGCCGCCTGGTGCGGCGCGACGCCACCCCCGCCGGATGATCCGAACCCGTTCCACGGCAAGGCCGACGTGCGGCTGACCAAGGTGCGGGCGTGGATGTGCGGGATGCGGACGAGCAACGGCGAGCACGACGTGACGCTCGTGCATCTCGGCCCGGAGCGGTTCTGTCGACCCGACGGCGACCTCTATCCCGACAGCGGCTACGTGACGCACGCACCCACGCAGATCCCGTTCCGCTACAAGGCCGGCAACCTCGGCTTTGACCCGTTGCGACCGATGCCCTTCACGCCCGGGCAGCTCTTCGGCGATGTGGCGGGGACCGAGGACGGCGATCTCGGATTTCCCGCGCTGGGCGGGTCCGAGCTCCCCGAGAAGAGCAGCTACGCGCCGATCGGGCCGTTCGCGAAGTGGCGGCTGATCGTACGGCCCCAGGACAATCCGGGCCTGGATCTGTCCCACCTCGACTGGATCGTGCTGGACTTTCACGGCTATCACCAGACCTTTGCGCTCTGATGGCGGCGGCCGACGTGGCGAGGATGTTGCCGTCGAGTCGTGTCCGATGGGCCCGTGGGGCGCCGCCTGACCCTGTCGTGTGCGAGAACTCGGCCCAAGGCTACGCGGCCTCGCGGTAGTAGAACTTGAGCACGCCGCCGAGCCGCGAAGACCTGGGCGGGGAAATTCAGCTAGACTCGGTGGCGTGACGCTGTTCGAGGCTGTCCTGGTCAAAAGGATAATACATGCTGGCAAAGCGTTCGTGTCGGCTCCGAGAACGTTCGCGCTGGAGCCTACACGGACGCCGACACCGGCTGGAGCGCTGGATGGCAGCAATCGACGCATGACAGACCGTCGGGGCAGATGACCGCGAATGAGGCGGGCAAACGGAGATCGCGGGCGGTCAGGCCGCGTGCGGGCAGTGGTGATGAAGCCCACAGACCTCGGGGACGGTGACGATATGCCCGGACGGGACCGACTGTACCTCGCGCCGGCGCGGGCTCTCGTAATCGAGACTCTGGTGAGGCCGCGTAACGTTGTCGTACGCGAGGCACGTGCGAAGCACACGTCGCAGATGGCGTTCGTTGAGCACAATTCCCGGGCATGGTTGGCGAGGAACGTCCGCCAAGTCTGAGACGGCTGGGGACGCCGCCTCGGCATGAGGCGAGACACGGTACGCTCGGCCACCTCGATACCGATCTTCAAGAGCTCACCATGGATGCGCGGGGCACCCCAAAGCGGGTTCGCGGTGGCCATGCGGGGTGACCAGAGCCCTGATCTCAGCGTCGACGGGCGGGCGACCTCCGATTGAGCCACCAGAGAGCTGGGTCCAATACTTGCGAAAGCGGCGCCGCTGCCACCGCAGGACGGTGTCGGGGGTAACGATCACGAGGGACTGCCGCCACCCGGCCCAGATCCTGGCGAGCCCGATCCAGAAAAGCGGTCCGTCGTACGAAGCTTGGGCCGCATCATCGTCCGCTTGTAGACGGAGAGCTGGTGGCGCAAAGCCAGGTTCTCAATGGCGAGCTGGCGGTGGCCGCTGAGTAGGAAGGGGAGGAGCCGGGGCAGATGGAGCAGGATGGTGATCATCGGGCTGAGATAGTGGCCGGATCAGCACCGATAGATCAACCACTTGGCTGGCGGATGCGGTTTTGGCGAGCACGACAGGTCTGGTAGAGTCACCGCCAGGAGGGTGACGATGAGTGAACCGATGATCGTCTCCGATCCCAAAGTGATGATGGGCAAGCCGGTCGTTACGGGAACCCGCATCACGGTGGATCTCATTCTCGAGAAACTAGGCAGTGGCGAATCCATCGAGGCGGTGCTCGAGTCCCATCCCCGCTTGACGCGTGAGGGGGTTCTGGCCGCGCTCCGATTCGCTGCTCAGGCGCTTCGAGCTGAAGTCGTCTACCCCGTCAGTGCAAAGTCCGCGTGAACCTCGTCGCCGATGAAGGTGTCGACCGCCCGGTGGTTGAGCGGCTACGGCAGGACGGCCATGACGTCGTCTACGTGGCCGAGCTGTCTCCCAGCATTCCAGATGAGGAGGTTCTGCAACAGGCCAACGTGCGGAGCGCCGTGCTGGTGACTGCGGACAAAGATTTTGGCGAACTCGTCTTTCGGCAGGGACTCGTGCATTTCGGCGTGGTTCTGCTCCGCCTGGCCGGGTTGACGAGTGCTACGAAGGCCGAGACCGTCGCCGAGGTGTGCCTGAATCGCACAGCGGAACTGATTGGTGCGTTCAGCGTCGTCTCACCGGGCCAAGTTCGCATTCGACGAAGGCCGTGATCCGCTGCGAGGGTCGAACTACAGGATTCACCCGACGGCCTTCGGCCGCGGGTGATCCCGAGCGTTGATATGACTGCCGATGTCAAGTCCGTTTTTCGGCGTCATGGTTCCGTCCCTGTTTTCACTGGGTCAGAGATCATGCAGCACCGATCCTCGGAAGAGACGGAGCCAGTAACCTCGACGGTTGATCCTGCTGATATTCGTGGGTTGGGTACCACCTTGCTTGTGTCCGTCGGGTGCCTGCCTCGGTCTAGGCACGAGGGTTTGTCGCAGCCTCATAACGTTCACGAGGGTTGCACCATCACCGGGGCTGCGTCTCCCTCCGAAGATCGGTGTCGCTCCTGCGTCGGGTCGTATCACAGAACAGTGGTCCTCGCGTTCACGCTGCCGCCGGGCGGGGCTGTGTCTTGGCGATCGCCCACATGAACGCCGCCAATTCCCGCGCGATGGCCGCGGTGATCGTGTTGGGGTGCTTGCCGCGCGCGAGGAGCTTCCGGTATCGGCCGCACAACCGCACCTGGGCTTTCCACGCGATGTCACACACCGCCTTGGGCAGAGCCTGCTGACGCGCCTGGATCGCTTCCGAGACCTTGGCGCGATGACGATACGCTTTCGCGGCCTCGACCAGGACCCGGCGCGCATGGCCGTTGCCGGCCCTCGTGATGCCACCGAGCCGGCGGCGATTGCTGCTCGAGTATTCGCTCGGCGTCAGGCCCAGGAACTTCATCAGCTGGCGTGGCGTGTCGAAGCGGGTCAGGTCGCCGAGCTCGGCGACCGTCGTCATCGCCACCGTGAACTGCACCCCGCGGAGAGCTTGCAACGCCTCGACCACCGGCGCGAACCGCCAGGTCGTGGCCTGCGCGAGGAGTTCGGTCTCCAGCCGCCGCAGAAGCTCCGTCCGTTCGGTGACCGTCCGGACGTACTCTTGGAAGACGATCTGCTGGGCGGGCGTCGGAAAGACATGGCGGGCCAGCCACCGCAGATGCTCCGCGCTCCAGTTCGCCCGCCCGACGTAGCGGATGTCGTTGCGCAGGAGGAAGGCCTTCAGCCGGCAGCGGGCGGCGTTGAGGTCCTGCAGCGCGTCTTCTCGCGCGCGCGCCAGATCGCGCACGGCTTCGTCTGCCTCTCCAGGCACGTACACGGTCGTCAGGTCCCCCGAGCGGGCCAGCCGCGCCAGCATCACCGCGTCGCGCTTGTCCGTCTTGACCCGATCCCCGGGCTTGCGGGGAATCAGCGACGGGGCCACGACCCAGCACGTCAGCCCCTTGCGGGTGAGATAGCGGTACAGCCAGTACCCGCAGGGCCCGGCCTCGTAGACGAACACCAGGGCCGTGGCTTTGCCCTGTAGCTTCCGTATCAGGGCGTCGATGTCGCACTGCCGTGTCCCGATGGTGCCAATGTGCACCGGGTCCGGCGCGCCCGCTGTTCCCGCGTAGGCGACCGCGATCGAGTCCTTGTGCACATCGAGCCCGACGTACAGTGTGTTACCGTTCTTCATGGCTGGCCTCCGATCTCGTGATGAATGCCAGTGCGCATTCTGCGGCTCTGGCCTCCACGGAGGCTAACCCGCGTTGATGAGACGGAGGTCAGCCTCTTCGCTCGGCAGTCATTATGTCTAGGCCGAAGTCGACTGGGAAGGTGAGCATGAGGCGAGTGTTGCCCGTTGCGGTTCTCCTGCTGCTCGCGGCCTGCCCGGCCGTGCCGCAGTCGCGCGTATCCGAAGACGACCTTCTCGCCCGCGCGAAGGCGCTCGAGCTCAACACGCCGTACGTGCCACCCCCTGGTGATGTGCTGGAGCACCATGCATCCGGCTTTGCCAAGATCATGTGCTCCGCCGTCTTCATCACTGGCCTCCATCCCGATTTCGCCGCCGAGAACGTCGGGTTCTTCACCGGCCCCTACGCCGCGCGCGGCAAGCTGGGCAACCCGGTGATCGATCGCACGGCCAAGGCCGTGCACGTCACGCTCCCGAACGGCGTGAGGCGCACGGCCCAGTACCTGGACGACCAAGGGTGCGTGACGCTCCCGGTCGGCCAGGATTCGGTGAACTTCAAGCCGATCCCGGTCAAGCGCCAACTCCCCGACCCGTCGACCCAGCCGTGGCCCATGGGGAACGTACTGCCCAAGACCCCGCTGCCCGCGGAGATCGACGCAGCCAAGGTGAAGCAGGCCGTGGACGTCGCCTTCGCGCCGGCCGCTGGGATGACGGCCGCCTTCGTGGTCACGTGGAAGGGACGCCTGATCGGCGAGCGCTACGGCCAGGGCATCACGATGCAGACGCCTCTGGAGAGCTGGTCGATGGGCAAGAGCGTGACGGCCACGCTGATGGGCATCCTCATCAAGCAGGGCGTCCGCTCCCGCAGGCTCCGGTTCTCGGCCGCCCTCGTGTCCGCCCCGTTCTCATACCCACTCCTGTCCGACCGGGGCCCGGGGTCTTGGCTTCGCGCGCCGAGGTGGGCCGAGCTTGCCGCCCACAGCGAGGGTTGCCGGGGGGGCGGCCCAGCGTGACCGGACGGTTGGAGGTCTGACCGGACGGTTGGAGTTTCTTGGAGTTCTGGAGTTCCCCT
>Ga0187893_10008715_pt1 | contig 15873 bp, 17 predicted proteins | sample MA1701074metaG_FD_139574 | JGI IMG/M metagenome (GOLD analysis project Ga0187893, IMG submission 139574) | White microbial mat communities from a basaltic lava cave in the Kipuka Kanohina Cave System on the Island of Hawaii, USA - MA170107-4 metaG ... | reverse complement strand
GCCGGCGCCCGGATTGATGGCCAGAATGGCGTTGCCGCGATCGTACTCGCCCGCCAGGACGGTCGCCAACTCGAGCGCTTCGATCCGGCTCTCCAGCCCTCGGAGCGAGCTCGCCATTTCCTGGAGAGAGCCCTCGTCCTCTTCGCCCCGGAGAAGCTCGAGCAGCACGCCGGCATCATCGACCTCGCGCTGGAGCGTCTCGAGCTGCTCTACGACCTCCTTGAGCGCGCGCTGTTCCTTCAAGATCTTCTGGGCGCGTGAGGGCTCGGCCCAGAAGTCGTTTGCGTGGAGCTGCTCCTCGATCGCTCGAAGGCGTGCCTGCTTCCCCTCCAGGTCAAAGATAGACCCGTAGGCCGTGCAGCTTGCCCTTCAGGCCATCGAGCGTGCGTGCGAGATCAGCGATCATGGCATCCTCCTCTGCGAGACGGCGGCCGGGGCCGACGAGACTCTGGCGCCACTCCGGACGCGCGCTGCGATCCAGACGGCGACGACGAAGGCGACACACATCCAGGCAAACAGGTCGCCATACCGGGTGTAGAAGGTCTGTCCTTTCACCAACCCGATCCGCCCCGCGATGACGGCGGGTTCAAAGATCCCCGAGGCCTGCACGATCCTCCCCCGGGGATCGACGATCGCGGAGATGCCGGTGTTGGCCGCGCGGATCAGGTACCGATGATTCTCCGCGGCTCGAAGCGCGGCCATCGCAAGGTGTTGGGCCGGCGCGGCCGACCGGCCGAACCAGGCGTCGTTGGTGATATTCACGAGAAAGTCGGCCCCCTCCTTGACATAGCGTCGGACCTGATCCGGAAAGATCACCTCGTAGCAGATCGTCACGCCGAAGCGACCGGTCGGCAACTGAAAGATCGTATGGGTGCGGCCCGGCTCGAAGTCGCCGATGCCGTGGGCCAGCTTCTCGACGAAGAACAGGATCGACTTCAGCGGGACATACTCCCCGAAGGGGACCATGTGCATCTTGTCGTACTTGTTCAGGAGCGACCCGTCCGGCGAGAGCAGGAACGCGCTATTGTAGTAGCGCTCGCCTCCCGGCGAGCCCGAGACCCGCTCCCTATCGGGGCTGCCCACCAGGAGATAGCTCCCCGTCTCCGCGGCGACATCGAGCACGCGGCCCCGGAGCGCGTGGTCGTATCGAAGGAAGAAGGGGGCGGCGGTCTCGGGCCAGACGATCAGGGCGGGAGCCCGCCTGGCCGCCTCCAGAGTGAGGCGCCGATACTCCTCGATCGTCGCCACCTGCATCGCCGGATTCCACTTGAGCGCCTGATCGATGTTCCCCTGAACGAGCGCGATATCGATCTCCTGCGGCCGGTCGGAAGGCGCCGAAGAAGGGGAGAGCAGCGCGGGGGCCCAGAGCATGATGAGCGCGACCGCTATCGCCAGAACGCCACCCCGCAGGCCATCCTTCGATGCTGAGGCCAGCCGTGCGAGGGCCACGTTGGCGAGCACGACCAGGAACGACAGGCCGTAGACCCCCGCGAACGAGGCGACCGGCGGGAGCGCCGGGGTGCGGTACTGGGTGTAGCCCAGCAACGCCCACGGGAATCCCGTCAGCGCGTAGGTGCGAAGGTACTCCAGCGCGACCCAGAGGGCCGGCAGGGCCAGCAACTCGATTGGCCAGGCGGCCCCCGCGATGAGCGAGGCGCCGAAACAGAAGAGCCCGAAGTAGAGTGCAAGGGCCGACGCCAGGGCCAATAGGACGAGCATGCTCAAGGCACGCGACATGCCGCCGTAGTGTGTCATCGTGTTGGTCACCCACGCGATGCTCCCCAGATAGAAGACGAGGCCTGCCAGGCTTCCCCACCAGAACGCTCGCCCCGGCGGCTCGCCCCGGATGGCCACAAGTAACGGGGCCAGGGCGATGAACGCGAGCGCCCCGATGTCGGGCGTCGGGAACGCAACGATCAAGAGACCTGCGGACGCCACGGCCAGCAGGGCCGGCCGCAGATCTCGAGGAGACCCTTCCCGCCAGCGCCCCACGGTCCACCGATCGAGGCCGATCACACGAACCCCGCCAGCACCGCCAGATAGAGAACCGGTCCCGTGAAGAGGAGGCTATCGAGTCGATCGAGCAGCCCCCCGTGACCCGGGATCAGACCACCGGCGTCCTTGACCCCGAAGCTCCGCTTCAGCATCGATTCGCACAGGTCGCCGACCTGGCCCATCACGCCCAGTCCAAGCCCCAGGGCCAGGCTCTGACCGATGCCAAGCCTGTCCCAAAACCAGACCTTGGCGAGACAGGATGCGAGGACCGAGCAGACCAATCCACCGAGCCCCCCCTCGACCGTCTTCTGAGCGCTGATGGAAGGAGAGAGCCGGTGCCTCCCGAGCATCGTGCCGACATAGAAGGCCCCGATGTCCCCCGCCCAGGTGACCAGCGCCAGGTAGAACACGTAGGTCCTCCCCTGGTCCATGGCCCGAAGCAAGGCGGGAAAGCTCAAGAGCCCGGCGACGTAGACCACGCCGAGCAGGGTGATCGACAGTCGCGATGCGGCCCCCTTCGGATCCCTCCTGCCGACCAGGAGGCCGATAAGGAGCGCCATGATGAGCCCCGCCAGCGCCGATGCCAACCATGGCCCTGAGGCCTTCGAGAAGAGGACGGCGCTCAGGGACAGGCCTGCCGCGATCCCGAGAGACCGCAGCGCCTCCATCCCGCCCGCCCTCGCCATCGCATAGAACTCGATCAGCCCCACGAAGATCGCAACCAACACGAGGAGGAAGAACTGAAACGGCGTTCCGAGATAAACCAGCAGGACAAATGGCGGGAGGAGGACGGCGGCGCTGAGAACCCTTCGTCGATGCATCGACCGAGCTTGAACGCCCGTGCTCGTCCTCCGTCGCTCTCTGCCGCCCCGCGGGCGACAGCATCACTCGATTGCGGCCTCCCCGGCATGACGCTCGCGGCCGGGGCGGACCGACCCCATCGGGCCGGCCCTAGAACTGCATGATCTCCTTCTCCTTCTTGGCGAGATGGTCCTCCACCTCTTTGATGAAGCGATCGGTCAGGCCCTGGATGATATCCAGGCCCTTCTTGACGTCATCTTCGGAGGCTTCCTTGTCCCGCTCCTTTCGCTTCAGCCACTCGTTGGCATCCCGGCGGGCGTTCCGCACCGCCACCCGGCCGTCCTCGCCGATCTTCCGTACCACCTTCACGAGCTCCTTCCGCCGCTCCTCGGTCAAGGGGGGGATCGGGACCCGAACGACCTTCGCGTCCCGAACCGGCGTCACCCCGAGATCCGACTTCTGGATCGCCTTCTCGATCGCCGGCAGCAGCGAACTATCCCACGCCTGAATCGTGATGAGCCGCGTCTCGGGGACCGCGAGACTGGCGACCTGCGCGACTGGCACGACCTGGCCATAGGCCTCTACCATCACGCCGTCGAGCAACGCGATGGAGGCCCGTCCGGTCCGGACGCCATTGAATCCCTTGAGCGTCGCCTCGATCGCCTTTTTCATCTCCTTCTCGGCCTTGGATTGGATGTCCTTTAGCACCACTCATCTCCCCCGAACGATGGTGCCGACCTTCTGGCCGAAGACGAGCTGTCGGAGGATCCCGGGCTCCCGCAGATTGAAGACGACGATCGGAAAGAGGTTATCCATGCAGAGCGAGATCGCGGTCGAATCCATCACCTTCAATTGGCGGTTCAACACGTCGATGTAAGACAGTTCGTCGAACTTTTTCGCGCTCGGATCCAGGATGGGGTCCGCCGTATACACCCCGTCCACCTTCGTGGCCTTGAAGACGACCTCGGCCCCGACCTCCATCGCCCGCAACGCCGCCGCCGTATCGGTGCTGAAGTATGGATTGCCGGTCCCTCCCACGAAGATCACCACGCGGCCCTTCTCCAGATGACGGATCGCCCGACGCCGGATAAAGGGCTCGGCCACCTCGCGCATCTCGATCGCCGTCTGCACGCGGGTATCGATCCCGATCTGTTCCAACGCATCCTGCAGGGCCAGGCCGTTGATGACGGTGGCCAGCATCCCGATGTAATCGGCCGCGGATCGATCCATCCCCTCGGCGCTTGCGGCGATGCCCCGGACGAAATTGCCCCCACCGACCACTACCGCGATCTGGAGCCCGAGTTGGTGAACCTCCCGGACCTCGGTGGCGAGGAAATTCAACATCCGCGAACTGATGCCGAAGCCCTCGTCATCGGCCAGCGCCTCGCCGCTCACCTTCAGCATGATCCGCCTGTACTTCATGGCGTCCATGACACCGCCCCCCAGGCGGCCTGGCCGGGATTGAGGTCAGGTCTTCGCGGGCTCGACCGGACGCTCGAGCCCCTCGCCCAACTGGTATCGGCAGAATCGTCGAACGACGATGTTTTCTCCCACCTTTGCGATCAGCCCCTTGATACGATCCTCGATCTTCACCTCAGGATCCTTGATGAAGGGCTGATCCAACAGGCAGACCTCGCTGAAGAACTTGTCCAGGCGTCCCTGGACGATCCGGTCGATCACCCCGTCGGGCTTCCCCTCGGATCGCGCCTGCGCTCGCAGGATGGCGCGCTCTCGCTCAAGCACGTCCTCGGGGACCTCCCCCCGGTGGACATACGACGGACTCGTGGCTGCCACCTGCATCGCCATATCGCGGGCGAGGGCCGAGAAGTCCTCGGTCCTGGCCACGAAATCAGTCTCGCAGTTCAGCTCCAGCAACACCCCGATCCTGTTTCCCGCGTGGATGTACGAGATGACCTGTCCCTCGGAGGCGACCCGCCCTGTTTTCTTGGACGCCGACGCGAGGCCCTTCTCGCGAAGCAGGATGACTGCTCTGTCGATGTCCCCCTTCGCCTCGACCAAGGCCGCCTTGCACTCCATGAACCCGACGCCTGTCTTCTCACGAAGAAATTTTACCTGAGTTGCCGAGATCGTCGCCGACATCGTCCTGGTTCCTCTCTCCTCGTCGCCGTCGTCAGGCCTGCTGGAGGGCCTCGACCTGCGGCTCGACGGATTCCACCGTCTCCGACACCTCGGCGGCTTCCGGCGCCGAGGGCTCGACGTCCTCCGCCACCTTGACCCGCATCGCTCGGCCCTCAAGAACCGCGTCGGCCATCCGTGACGCCATCAACCGGATCGCGCGAATCGCATCATCGTTGCCAGGGATCGGGTAGTCGATCTCATCGGGGTCGCAGTTCGTGTCTACCACCGCCACCAGCGGAATCCCAAGGCGCCTGGCCTCGCGGACGGCGATCCGCTCCTTCTTGGTGTCGATCACGAAAATCGCCCCGGGAAGCCGATCCATCCCCTTGATCCCTTCGAGGGCCTGATTCAGCTTCTGGCGCTCGCGCCTCAGCTTCGTGGCTTCTTTTTTCGTGTGCTGCTCGATGCCCCCCTTGGTCTCAAGGTCCTCGATCCGGCGGAGCCGACTGACGCTCTTGCGGATCGTCTGAAAATTGGTGAGCGTCCCGCCCAACCAGCGCCGGCTCACAAAGAACTGCTCACAACGCCGCGCTTCCTCCTCGATCACGTCGGCCGCCTGTTTCTTTGTTCCGACGAATATGACCGGCAGCCCCTCGAGTGCGACACGCCTCATAAACTCCGCAGCTTCTTGAAACTTCTTCAAGGTTTTCTGAAGGTCGATGATGTAAATCCCGTTTCGTTCGCCAAAGAGATACTTCTTCATCTTCGGATTCCACCGCTTGGTCTGGTGGCCGAAGTGCACTCCCGCCTCCAACAGCTCTTTAATGGTCACCGTCGTCACGTGGTTCCTCCGTCTGGCTCAGCCCACGGCTCAGCGCACTGGTTGTGCCCGCCGCCCCCTTCATCCCCCCGCGAGGTCGCCGACCCTTCTCAGGCGACGACACCTTCGCGACGGTCTGGAGGCGTGTGAAATCGGTTAAACGCTCATTTATACCACGTCGGCGAAGAAAAGGACAGGGAAAAGCCCTCTACGCCCACCCTTCGGGCTGAGCCCCAAGGGCCAAGCCTTCTCCCGGCAGGAGAGCCCGCGACAAGCCCGATCGAGCGAAGGAGAGTTTGGCGGGAACCTCTCGAGTCACGTTCGATAGCCGGCGTTGATCCTGACGTAGTCGCTGGTCAGGTCGGTGGTCAGGATCGCCGTCCCCCCGTCGCCCATGTGGAGATCGATGTTCAGCGTGAATTCCGTCCGGCGCATCCGCTGCTCCGCCTGTCGCTCCCTCGCCCTCCCCATGCCGACCCCTCGCCGCACCACCTGCACACCATCGAGTGCGATGTCGGTGCGACGGGGATCGAACCGGATCCCGGATGCCCCAAGCGCAGCCATGACCCGTCCCCAGTTGCAATCCTCGCCGAAAAAGGCGGTCTTCACGAGGGAGGAGTTGGCGACCGCCATCGCCGCGATCCTGGCATCGGCCTCGGTCCGCGTCCCCTTGACTTCAACCCGAACCAGCTTGGTGGCACCCTCGCCATCCCTTGCGATCATCTCGGCGAGACGCCACAGCACCCTGTGCAGGGCCCATTCGAAGAGGCCCGCATCCGCGCCTCCCGCCCGCAGCCGGGGCGCATCGGACGCCCCGGTGGCAAACAGCAGGACCATGTCGTTGGTGCTCATACACCCGTCCACCGTGATGGCGTTGAAGGTCTGCGTGACCGCTCGGCGCAGGCTGCGGCGCAGGAGCGACGCCGGCGCCGCGACATCGGTCGCCACAAAACAGAGCATCGTCGCAAGATGCGGCGCAATCATCCCGGACCCTTTGGCGATCCCCCCGATCGCGACCCGCGCGCCGTCGAGCTTGAAACTTACGGCCGCTTCCTTGGGGCGGGTGTCGGTCGTCATGATCGCCAGAGCGGCAGCCGCCCCGCCCTTCTCAGAGAGATGACGGCACGCCTCCCGAATGCCGACCCGAACCTTCGCCATCGGAAGCGGCCTCCCGATCACCCCGGTCGAGGCGACGTAGACCTCGCCCGCGGGACGGCCCAGGAGACGGGAAACCTCGTCCCGCATTGCCGACGCATCACGATGTCCTACCGCTCCGGTGCACGCATTCGCGTTCCCGCTGTTGACGACGGCGGCAGAGAACTTTCCGCCGCGGAGCTGGCGCTCGCAGAGCAGCACCGGCGCGGCCTTGGCACGGTTACGCGTGGTCACTCCGGCCACGGTCGCCGTCCGGTGAGACACGATGAGCGCAAGGTCCGGCCGAGCCCTCTTGATGCCGCAGAACACCCCGGCGGCTCTGACGCCCTTCACCGCAGTGATCCCTCCGGGGATGTCGCGAATCGCTGATGTCGTCACGATACGGGAGGTGGGCCCGAGTCAGGGGAAGAGGGCGGGCGCTTCAAGCGCCGTCCGTTCGTCAAGGCCGAGCATCAGATTCATCGCTTGGACCGCCTGGCCCGACGCGCCCTTCACCAGATTATCGATGGCCACGACAACGACGCAGCGGCGCGTCCTCTCATCGACGGCGACGCCGATGTCACAAAAGTTCGAGCCATAGACCTGTTTCGTCTCGGGAAACTGGCCTTCTCGCAGGACCCTGACGAACGGCTCGCGACGGTACACGTCGCGGTAGACTCCAAGGAGCTCCTCGCTCCCCCGAGAGACTACAAGGGTCGCAGTGATGGTGGCGAGGATCCCGCGAATCGCCGGCACCAGATGCGGGGTGAACGTGATCGCGACCTCCCGTGCCAGCCAGCGACTGACCTCCTGCTCGATCTCCGGGGTGTGACGGTGGCGAGCCACATTGTAGGCCCTGATGTTCTCCTGCAGCTCCGAGAAGTGGAGCGGCAGCTCCACCTTCCGGCCCGCCCCCGATGCCCCAGAGATCGCGTCGATCACGATCGTCTCCGGATCGATCAACTCCCGCTTGACCAGGGGCAGCAGCCCGAGCAGACCGGCGGTCGGGTAGCAGCCGGGCACCGCGGCCAGGCGCGCCGAGGCCAGCGGCCGACGGTAGACCTCTGGAAGCGCGTAGACCGCCTCCCCTAGCAGATCCGGCGCGACATGATCGACGCCGTACCAATGGCGATAGACGCGGGGGTCGCGCAGGCGAAAGTCGGCGCTGAGGTCGATGACCTTCTTGCCCCAGGGGAGTACCTGTACGGCGGCGCCCATGGCGGTCTTGTGTGGCAAGGCCAGAAAGATCAGGTCGGCCGCCGTCGCCACCTCCTCCGGGTCGAACTTCTTGCAGGTCAGATCGACCACGCCGGAGAGGCTCGGGAAGACCTCTCCGATCGGCGAATCGACATAACGCTCGGAGGTGACGACCGTGAGCTGAACCCCCGGATGCCGGCTGAGGAGCCGGATCAGCTCGACGCCGGTGTAGCCGGTCGCCCCGACCACCGCGACGCGAATCTTCTCTCCTGTCTTCCCGGTACGCTGCATCTCAGTACGAGAGCTTCCGGTCCTCGACCCTCATAGGAAACAAAAAAGGAAGGTCAAGGCGGACCCTCCTCTGATCGGCGCGATCAACCGACTAACGCTTGGAGAACTGGAAGCGGGCTCGTGCTCCTTTCTGACCATACTTCTTCCGCTCCTTGGCTCGCGGATCCCGGGTCAAGAGCCCGGATTTGCGAAGGGTCGGCCGCCACGTGGTATCGATCCCCAGGAGGGCCCGGGCCACCCCGAGTCGGACGGCGCCGGCCTGTCCACTCATGCCTCCGCCGGCGACGTTGGCGAACAGGTCAACCTTCCCTTCCATCCCGAGTGTCTTGAGCGGCTGTACCACGAGGATCTGATGCACGGCCCGGCTGAAATACTCCTGAAGCGGCCGCTTGTTGACGACGATCTTCCCCTCGCCGGGCTTCAGCCACACCCTGGCAACCGAACTCTTTCGCCGTCCCGTCCCGTACACCGCGCCTTCCGCCGGCATAACGGCTCCCTACCCTTCCTTGACGTCCGCGCCGCTGAATGGCGCCGGCCGCTGCGACGCATGCGGATGAGCGGCGCCGGCGTACACCTTCAACTTACGAAACAGGGCATCCCCCAACTTGGTCCTCGGCAACATCCCGCGGACTGCCTTCTCCAATACTCTGGTCGGATGAGTCTTCAGCATCTTCTCGGCCGTCGTGCCCTTGATACCTCCCGGATACCCGGAGTGCCGATAGTACACCTTGTCCTTGAGCTTATTTCCGGTCAGCATCACCTTCTCGGCATTGATCACCACCACGAAGTCCCCGGTGTCGAGGTGAGGGCTGAAGATCGGCTTGTGCTTGCCGCGAAGCAACACCGCCACTTCGGTGGCCAGCCTGCCGAGTATCCTCCCCGAAGCGTCGATCAGGTGCCATCGCCGGTCGATCTCATCGACCGGGCGGTGAATGGTCTTCGTCATCGCCATTGCCCCTGTTCGCATGCCCACTCGAAGAACGTACACACGGTAATGACCAGGTCCTGAATTGTCAAGGAAAAACGCCCGGCATCGGCGTAAGAGAAGTGATCGTTGCCGGCGCGTTTCGCATCGCTCATACGTCCTCCGCATCAGGTGTGCGGCCATGGGGTCGCCCCACTCATGGGCGCCGCAGCTCAGAGGTTTCGCTCGTAGATGATTCGGAGGCCGGTCAGCGTGAGCAGCGGATCGACATGCTGGACGCTCCGCGATTCGGCCAGGATCAGGTGTGACAGGCCGCCCGTGGCGACCACGACCGGGTCCCCTCCCATCTCGTCCCGCATCCGGGCCACGATCCCTTCCACCAGGCCGAGATAGCCGAAAAACAGGCCCGCCTGCATGCTGGCGACGGTGTTCTTGCCCACGACAGATTTGGGCCTGGCGATGTCGATACGGGGCAGCTTGGCCGTCCGCTCGAACAGCGCCTCCGCGGCGATCCCGATGCCGGGAGCGATGATCCCGCCGATGTACTCCCCCTTGGCTGAGACCGCATCGAAGGTCGTCGCCGTCCCGAAATCGACCACGATCGCCGGACCGCCGTACGCTTCGAACGCGGCGACCGCATTCACGATCCGGTCGGCCCCCACCTCTCGGGGGCTGTCGTACAGGATCGGCATCCCGGTCTTGATCCCCGGTCCGACGACGAGTGGGCTGATCCCGAAGTAACGCTGGGCCATCTCCTCGAGCGAGGACTGAAGCGGCGGGACCACCGAGGCGATGATGACGGCGGAGACCCCGTCGAGCGTGAGCCCGGCGAGGTCCAGGAGACTCTTGATCAGGATTCCATACTCGTCGCTGGTCCCGTCGCGACGGGTGGCGAGGCGCCAGTGCACGCGCAGCTCTTTCCCGTCAAAGACTCCGACGACGGTATTGGTGTTTCCAACGTCCAGCGCGAGCAACATGGCGGTTTACCCCGTGAGGGTGACGTCGCCCGCGACGAGGCGACGCAATTGCGCGTGCGCGTCCCTGATGACCAGGGCCCCCGTATCGTCGATCCCGACGGCGAGGCCGCGCAGCTCCTCGTCCCCCGATCGGCCCACAATCTGGCAACCCAGCGTCAGACACCGTTCCCGAACGCGCTCAAGGACCGGAACGATGCCGTCCGACAGGAAGCGCTCGTACCAGGAGTCGAGGCTCTCACAGAGCGATCGAATCATCGCTATCCGGTCAATGGCGCGCCCGGACTCGATCCGGAGTGACGTCGCAGCGGTTTGCAGGCGCCCTTCGAAGTCGGCCTCGGTCTGATCGACGTTGAGTCCGATCCCAAGGATGACATGCTGCACAGACGCCCCTTCGACGGCCGCCTCGCCCAGGACGCCGCCCACCTTTCGCCCGCGAACGATGAGATCATTGGGCCACTTGATCCCCGTAGCGAGACCGGTTGCCCGGTCGATCGCTTCCGCCGTCGCGACCGCCCCGAGAAGCGTCAGAACGGGGGCCTGCTGCGCGGGGATCGGCGGCCTGAGGATAACCGAGAGATAAACGCCGAGTCCGGGAGGGGACGCCCACTGGCGGCCCATCCGACCCCGACCTCGACGCTGAGCGTGGGCGATGACTACCGTCCCTTCCGATGCCCCGCGTACAGCCAGGCGCGCCGCCTCCTCGCTTGTGGAATCGACCTCCTGGAACAGACACAGGGGATTACCGATCCTCGTCGTGACCAAACCGGATCGGATATCCAGCTCGCTGAAGCCCTCCACCACGCCCTTTGAGATTCCGTCCATAGATCCGTCTGCCCTCTATCGTGCCATCAGTCGAGTCGCCCCAGGTTCTGGAGGACCTTCGCTTTCGCGTCCAGCAGCCTTGCATGGCTGTCCTGCTCCTTGGCGACCACCTCTTCCGGCGCCTTCGAAAGGAAGCCCGGATCGCGCAACTTCTTGCCCGCCCTTGCCAGCTCTTGATCGAGCCTTTCCAGCTCGCGCTCCAGCTTTCGCCGCCTCGAGGCGATAACCGACGGGTCATCCACCGGCATGTGCACCTCGATGGCCCCGACGAACGCCACGGCAGCGGGTGACGGACGCTCGAGCTGCTGGCCGTACGTCACGTCCGATGCTCGTGCCAGCGAGACGAGATAGGGCAGGATCGGTGCCACCGACCGGTCTTCATCATTGGACGAGGTCCGGAGGATCAGCCTGACCGACTGATGGGGGGCAACGTCAAGGTCGGACCGAAGATCGCGGGCCGCGCGCGTCAGCTCCATCATGAGGCCCATGGACGCCTCGGTTCCGGCGGCGCGCAAGGCCGGGTCGGCCTTCGGCCAATCGGTCACCATCAGCCTTGCCTCGCGATCGGAGATGCGGTGCCAAATCTCTTCAGTGATAAACGGCATGAATGGATGGAGCAGACGGAGCGAGGTCTCCAGCCCATGCAGCAGCAAGGTGACCCCGGCCCGCTGCTGCTCCTCTGTCGCGCCTGAGTTGAGCCGCGCCTTGACGATCTCCAGGTACCAGTCACAATACTCGTGCCAGAGGAACTGGTAGAGGGCCGAGGCAGCCTCGTTGAACCGATAGACCTCGAGTCCCTCGGTCACCGCCTCGATCACCCCCTGGAGACGGCTGAGGAGCCAGCGGTCAGCGAGGTCGAGGGAGAGGGAGCCGAGGGGCGGCGAATCCTGCCCGATGAGGGCGACATGTCGCGAGAGAAACTGATACGCGTTCCAGATCTTGTTGCAGAAGTGGCGATACCCTTCGATCCGCTCTTCGGAGAGCTTCACGTCTCGCCCCTGGGCAGCCAGCGCGGCCAGCGTGAAACGAAGGGCATCGGCCCCATACTGGTCGATCACCTCCATCGGGTCGATCACGTTCCCCTTCGACTTCGACATCTTCTGCCCCTCGGCGTCACGGACCAGGGCATGAATGTAGACCTCCCGGAACGGGACCTCTCCCATGAACTTGAGCCCCATCATGATCATTCTGGCGACCCAGAAGAAGATGATGTCGAAGCTGGTGACCAACGTCGTGGTCGGATAGAAGCATGCGAGCGACCGGGTCTGCTCCGGCCACCCCAGCGTCGAGAACGGCCAGAGGGCCGACGAAAACCAGGTGTCGAGGACATCCGGATCCTGGATCAGCTCCAAGCCTCCGCATCGCGGGCAGCTCGGGGGTTTCTCCAGCGCCACGATCGGGTGAGCCTTTTCAGTGATGGTGCGCCACCTTCGACGTTCCGGACCCGTGTCCTCCCATCCACTCTCGACAACGTTGTCCCGATCGCAGTCCCGGCAATACCAGGCCGGGATCTGATGGCCCCACCAGAGTTGGCGGGAGATGCACCAGTCCTTGATGTTTCGCATCCAGGCGAAGTAGGTATTCTCCCAATGCTTCGGGACGAAACGGACCTGGCCCTCCTCCACCGAACGGATGGCCGGCTCTGCGAGCGGCTGCGTTTTCACGAACCACTGCGTCGAGAGAAATGGCGCGATGACAGTCTTGCATCGGTAGCACCGTCCAATGGAATGCTGGTGTTCCTCGACCTTGACCAGAAAACCCTCCTGCCGCAATCGATCCACCACCTTTTCGCGAGCGACTGCGACCTCTTTCAACGCGATCTGCTGACGAAGCGATTGGTCTACCTGTGCTTGGTCACTCGCTATCCACGGGTCGATTCGTCCCCTCCTGTCGAGGATCGCGATACGCGGTAGGCCGTGCCGCTCGCCGGCTTCGAAATCGTTGAAGTCATGGGCCGGAGTGACCTTCACGGCGCCGGTTCCGAACTCCCGATCGACGAGGATGGAGTCGCCCACTATCGGGATGGTTCGAGCTGTCAAGGGGAGTTGAACGTGGCGGCCGATAAGATGCTTGTATCGCTGGTCGTCCGGGTGCACGGCGACAGCGGTGTCGGCGAGCATCGTCTCCGGTCTTGTCGTCGCCACGATCAGCGAGAGCGACGGGTCGTCGGTCAGCGGATACCGGATGTGATAGAGGAAGCCCTTCGTCTCGTCGTGCTCCACCTCGATGTCTGACAGTGCCGTCAGGCAGCGCGTGCACCAGTTGATGAGCCGTTCGCCGCGGTAGATGAGCCCGTCATTATGCAAACGCACGAAGGCCTCTCGCACGGCGCGTTGGCGAGGCTCGTCCATCGTGAACACTTCTCTCGCCCAGTCGCATGAGGCCCCGAGCCGCTTGAGCTGCCGGATGATCGTTTCGCCCGATTTCTCTTTCCACTCCCAGACGCGCCTCACGAATTCGTCTCGGCCGATCTGCTCGCGGCGAAGTCCCCCCTCCAGCAGTTGCCGCTCCACCACGTTCTGCGTGGCAATGCCGGCATGGTCGGTCCCGGGGATCCAGACGGCGTTGTACCCCTGCATCCGTCGCCATCGGATCAGGATATCCTGGAGCGTATTATTGAGGGCGTGACCCAGGTGAAGGAAGCCGGTGATGTTCGGCGGGGGGATCACGATCACGTAGGGCGGCTTCGGCGAGGCTTCATCGGCATGGCTGTACCCCGCCTCCTCCCACGCCGCTATCCAACGCTCCTCGACTCCTCGAGGATCGTATCCTGCCTTCTTGGGCTCCGGCATTTCAGGGCTCCCGTCAGGCCCGCTGGCCGCGAAAATCGCCTAAAACTAGCGCCTTGCGTGAGTCATGTCAAGCGACATCGCCTTGAAAACTGTTGACTTTTGGGCGGATTCCCGCTAGCTTGAGCCCAACTTTCTCGACCCAGCGATGGAGATGAAGTCGATGACCTACTCCTACTTCAAGGGCCAATTCGTTCCGGACGAAGAGGCCAAGATCAGCATCCAGAATAACACCTTCCAGTACGGAACGGGGGTATTCGAGGGGATCCGGGCCTACTGGAATAGCCAGAGCAGGCAGCTCTACGTCTTCCGCTTGCGCGAACACTTCGTCCGGATGCTCAGCAACTGCCGGGTCCTGAAGCTCACCATCGGCAAAGACGAGAAGGAGCTGTCGGAGATCACCGTCGAGCTCTTGAGGAAGAATCGCCCCGAGACCGACACCTACATACGCCCGATCGCCTATATCGATCACCTCGGCCTCGGGCCGAAGTTCGTCGGCTACCCGACGGGATTCGCGATGTACACGATCCCGCTTGGGGACTACATCGACTCGGCAGGAATCAGGGTCGCGTTCTCCTCATGGCGCCGGATCGGCGATAATACCATTCCGGCACGCTGCAAGGTCACCGGCGGCTACGTCAACTCCGCGCTGGCCAAGACCGAGGCGCTGGAGCACGGCTACGACGAGGCGATCTTCCTGACCCAGGACGGCTCTATCTCCGAGGGGTCGGCAGAGAACATCTTCCTGATCAGGGGAGGGAAGTTGATCACCCCTTCCCCGTCCGAAGACGTCCTTGAGGGGATCACGCGCGACACGGTGATCGAGCTGGCTCGCGAGGACTTGGGGATCGAGACAATCGAGCGGTCGATCGGCCGGACGGAGCTGTACGTGGCCGACGAGGCGTTCCTCTGCGGGACAGGCGCCCAGGTCTCACCGATCATCGAGATCGATAAGCGGCCTCTCGGGAGCGGGACGATCGGGCCGATCACGTCGAAGATCCAAAGCCTCTACTTCGACGTCGTCAAGGGAAACCAGAAGAAGTACCTCCACTGGCTGACGCCGGTCTACTGATAGTACGAATGGCTGAGCAGATCGAAAGCCGATTAGCCAAGCTGGACGAACGGCTTGCGCGGCTCGAATCGATCATGGCGAGCCTGTTGGAGCGAATCGATCACCAACAGCTCGATGTGGGGCAGGCAACCGATCGCATCAAGGAATGGGTGACCCAGTTCGTCGCGATGCGGCTCCAACAACTGGTCCCCGAGAGCTGCGAACACCCACCTGAACCGGACGCCAGCGGGCCGTATCTTGACGGGACCACCGTGCCCTGCACCGAGGAGGTGGCCCATCGGGTCGCCCGGATCCCGATCCCCTTCGTCCGGCAGATGGTCGCCAGGAAGGTCGCCGATCAGGCCCGCCAGGACCAGATCAGGCGCGTCGACATCACCTACTTCGAAAAGGCCGCCACCTTCTGACAGTGCAAGCTGTCAGGGGAGGATCTCCTGAGCTGGACGCACTGGGAGCAGCACCTCCTCGAAGGTCCTCGCATTGCCGTTTAGACTCTCTCCCGTCCTCTCACTCTTGACTCTGCCTACTCGTCCATCGCCGGCTACTGGGTTGGTGCCTCTGGCTGTTTTGCTGGCGCTCCGGTCTTCGTCGGATCGATAGCGGGTCGTTTCTTGGCGCGCAACAGCTCCTTGGACCGCTTCTTAGCAGGTGCGACAGGTGTTTTCGCCTCCGACGGTGGCTTTGGTTGGTCTGCGACGCCACCGGCCTTGGCCGGATCAATCGGCTGGCCGTTGCCAAGCGTCTCGGCCGATTGCGCCAAGACGAAGCAGAGTACGAGACACACAAGAGCGCGTGCGTTCATGAATCCATTGCCTCCTGCGCTCCCTGCTCGCGAGCCAGACTTCCAGCCGCTAGTGTACTGTATCATAATTAACTTGACATATAGAGAGTTGTGCCGTATGCTCTGTGACCATGAGCCGAATGGCGGAACCGATCCGGCTATCCCCCGAAGAACGGGCCACGATCCGCACGTG
>Ga0187893_10008714_pt1 | contig 15874 bp, 12 predicted proteins | sample MA1701074metaG_FD_139574 | JGI IMG/M metagenome (GOLD analysis project Ga0187893, IMG submission 139574) | White microbial mat communities from a basaltic lava cave in the Kipuka Kanohina Cave System on the Island of Hawaii, USA - MA170107-4 metaG ... | reverse complement strand
GAAGGACCCGACCATGCAACCCCTCTCCCGTCGCACCCTCCTCGCCCGCGGCCTGGCCGGCGTGAGCCTCGCCGCGAGCGCACCGCACTTCCTCGGCCTCACCTCCCGCGTCTTCGCGGCGGACGGCCCCGCCCCCGGCGCGCGCATCCTCGTGGTGCTCCAACTCTCGGGAGGCAACGACGGGCTCTCCACCGTGGTGCCCTTCGCCGATGCCGCCTACCACCGCGCGCGGCGTACCACGGGCATTCTGGAAAACGAGGTCCTCAAGCTCGACAAGGCGGTGGGCCTCCACCCCGCCCTCGCGAGCTTGCGCGCCCTCTACGAAGAGGGCCGCTTCGCCATCGTGCAAGGGGTGAGCTATCCGAACCCGAACCGCTCGCACTTCAAGTCGATGGATGTCTGGCACGCCGGGGACGAGCGCGGCCGCTCCGTACCCACGGGCTGGCTCGGCCGCGCGGTGGACGCCTGCTGCCCTACCGCAACCCAACCCGAACTCGTGGTCAACGTCGGCGACACGATCCCCTACGCGCTGGAGTCCGACCAGCACAAGCCGATCTCCTTCGATCAGCCCGACAGCTACCGCTGGACCGGCAATCCCCAGGACGCGGAGAAGTTCCAGGAGCTGAACGGGCAGGGGTGCGGGGAGGGGGAGGAGATCTCCTGGCTCCACCGCGTCGCCGTGAGCGCGCTCTCCAGCAGCGACAAGGTGGTGGCCGCCGCGCGCGCCTACCGCCCCAAGGCGGAGTATCCGCGCGGGAAGCTGGGGGACGATCTGCGCGGGGTCGCCTCGCTCATCCGGGCCGGGCTCGGCACGCGCATCTACTACGTGAGCTTCGGCGGGTTCGACACGCACAACGCCCAGCGCAACCGCCACGAGAACCTCATGCGCGAGCTCAACGGCGCGCTCGCGGCCTTCTACGCCGATCTGCGCGCGCAGGGGCTCAGCAAGGAGGTCGTGGTCCTCTCCTTCAGCGAATTCGGACGGCGCGTGGGGGAGAACGCCTCGGCCGGCACCGATCACGGCGTCGCTGGCCCCATGTTCCTTCTGGGCGACGGCGTGAAGGGCGGCCTTTACGGCAAGCACCCGAGCCTCACCGACCTCGACAAGGGCGACCTCAAGATGGAGGTGGATTTCCGCTCCGTCTACGCTTCGGTGCTCGACGACTGGATGGGGATGGAGAGCCGCAAGGTCTTGGGCCGGAGCTATCCCAAGCTCGCGCTTCTCTAGAGTAGAGGCGCCTGCGGGGCTGGGGTATCCTCGGCCCCGCCCCCATGGACCTCCTCGACCTCTCGGGCCAGGCGTTCCGGGCCCGGCTGCGGCGCGAACTGCCGCGCTGGCGGGAGGAGGGGCTTGTGGACGAGCGCGGCGCCGCCGCTCTCGAGGCGCGCTACCGGCTGGGGGACGAAGGGATCGGCGTCGCCACCGCGGCGATCTACCTGCTCGGCGCCCTTCTTGTGGGAGGCGGCGTCCTCTCGCTGGTGGCGTGGAACTGGGACGCCCTCGCCCCGGCGCTCAAACTCCTGATCCTCTTCGGCGCGCTCGCCGCCTGCCACATCGTCGGGTTCCGGCTCTGGCACGTCCCAGGGCGCCTCCCGCGCCTGGGCCACGCGCTCACCTTCCTCGGTACCCTGGTGCTGGGGGCCGGCATCGGCCTCGTGGCGCAGATCTATCACATCTCCACGTTCCGGCCCCACGATGCGCTCGGCGTCTGGGCGATCGGCGCGCTCTGCGCCGGGTGGGCGCTCCGGAGCGCGCCCAACATCGCGGTGGCGGTGGTGACCGGGTTTCTGTGGTGCACCGGCGAGATCGACGCCGGTGGGCGGCTCGTGCCGTTCCTGCCCCACCTCTTCGCCGCGCTCTTCCTCCCGTTCGCGTGGCGCGAGCGCTCCCGCCTCGTTTTCTTTCTCGCCGCGGTCGGCACGGTCTCCGCTGCCTGCACCGTGGCGGGCGAATTGAGCGGGGAAGGGGCCGCCGTCACGGCGGTGGCGCTCGCCTTCGCCGTGCTGCTGCTCGCCTTCCCGGTCCGATTCACGGGGATCGCCCGCGTCGTCGGATTCCTCCTGCTCGTCCCGACCGCCTACCTGCTCTCTTTCGCCGAACTCGCGGAAGGGGCGCGCTTTGTCGAGCTGGGCGGAAAGTCGCTCCTCTGGCTCGCCGCGGCGCTGCCCGCCGGGGCGGCCGGGATCCTCTTCCTCTTCTTCTTCTTCCGGCGCACCGATCCCATCGGCCCGTTGACGCGGACGGCCCTGGCGGGCATCCCCCTCCTGCTCCTCATGATGGCCTTCCCCGACCCGGCGCTGGCGATAGGCGCCAATCTCTGCCTGCTCGCCCTCGCGGGCGCGGGCATCGTCAACTCCGTCTCGACGCTTCGCCGCGGACCTTTTTGGGGCGCGCTCCTTCTCGGCGGGACGCTCATCGCCTCGCGCTTCTTCGAATTCGACACCGAGCTCTGGCTCAAGGCGATCGTCTTTCTCGTCTGCGGCGTCGCGGTCATCCTCGTGGGCGTCGCCTTCGAGCGGAAGGTGAAGGAGGCGCGAAGCGTTGCGTAGGTACGGTCGCCTGATCCTCGTCCTCGGCGTGCAAGCGGCGCTCCTGGCCGCGGTGCCCGCGCGCCAGATCGCCGCGCGTGCGTGGGGCACGCCGGTGACCCTCGTCACGATGCCCGTCGATCCCTACGATCTGCTCTCGGGCTACTTCGTCCTTCTCGCCTACGAGGTGGAACGAGCCGCTGCCGAACTCCCCCTCGCCCGCGAACTGGAGTGGGGTGCGCTTGCCTGGCTCGAACTGCAGGAGGCCGATCCCGCTTGGACGGCGGTCGCGCTCCACCGGACCAAGCCCCGCGCCGCGGCGGGCCGCGTCGCCGTGCGCGTGCGCTGGAACGGCGGCCGTTTCGAGATCGAAGGCGCTGCGCGGCTCTATCTGCCCGAAGAGAAGAGCCGCCGCGCCGAGAGACTCCAGACCGGGGAACGCACCGCGCGGGCCCTGGTCGACTGCCGCGTGGGCAGCGACGGCACCGTCGCGCTCGTTCGGCTGCGCATCGGCGACGAGACCTTCGGCGGCTGACGCGGGTCTCTCCGCAACTCTTGCCGCTCAGCCGCGAGCGGCGCCCCCGCAACTCCCGCATGCGCCGTCCACTCGCGCGCCGCTCGCCGGCTGCAGCGGCCTTTCGAGGCAAACCCTACTTCGCAGGCATCCGCTTGCCGGTCTCGAGATAGGTCTTCAGGTTGGAGAGGAACCAGTCCCACCCGCCGTCGGTGCCGGAGCGGATCTTGGCGTTGCGCGGGCTCCAGCCCGAGTGGACGAGGCGTACCTTGGTGGTGGCGCCGTTGGGGACGATGTCCCAGCGGCAGAGCGTCGGCCGGCAGGCGTCCTCCGCGAAGCGGAAGGTGTGCACGAGGCGACGCGGCGACTTCACCTCCATGATGTGCTCGTAGAAGAGTCCCGGATCCTCGCGCTCCGCCCAGGTGAAGTTGACCGACTCTCCCTTGCGGAAGCGCCCCTCCACGGGACGCAGGTACCAGCGCTCCAGCTCCTTCAGGTCGGTGAGCGCTTTCCAGATCTTTCTCGGCTTGGCGACGATGACGATGGTCTTGTCGTGCGGGGCAGGGGACTTGACGCGAGCGGCCATGGCCGATGTGTAACTCGGGGGCGGGGGAGAATCCAGGGATCGCGCTACAATTCCCCGGTGCGTCCGCTCGTCTACGGCGCCGCCACTGCGGTGGCCGCCCTCGCCCTCGTTTTCTTTCTGCCGCGCGAAAGCGCGCGGGAAGGCTCGAACAAGGAGGCGGAAGGCCTCGCGGAGAGCCTGCGCGATCTCGACACGGCCCTGGAGGGCCCGCCGAAGGAGCAGGAAGGCGATCCCGCCCTCTACGCCGCTCTGCTCTGGACGCAGACCGGGATCGAATCCCTCGAAGCCGCCATCGAGAAGTACCGCCGCACGTTCGGGCGGCTCCCCCCGCAGTGCTTGGCCGACGCCGCGGCCCTCCACCCCGAACTGGAGAATCTCGCCTTCGAGGGGGGCGCCGCGAACGAACCCATCGAGACCCTCCTCGTCGTGCTGAAAGTCACCGGCTGCCTCCCTCAGGCCGACCAGGAGCTCGACGCCCGGATCGTGCGCCACAATTGCGACGCGGACCGGTTCAACAGGCCCCCCGCCCCCGGTTCGGGCATCGACGCGGAAGAGTTCGTCGACGCCTGGGTGCGCCCTCTCGCCTACTTCTCGAGCGATCGCTATGCCGACGGCGCGGTCACGCTCCAGTTGCGCGACGGATCGTCGGTGCAGGTCGCGCCGGTGCGCCGCGCGGGCGCCGGGTTCTACAACCCCGACTCCTTCCAGCTGATCTCGCTGGGCCCGAACGGAAAGCAGGACCGCCTCGGCACACCGGAGTTCGATGACGTCAGCAACCTCGAGCTGCCCCGGGACTAGACGATCGCGGAGGAAGCGCACCGCGCTCCGTACGGTGCCGCGGCAAAACCGCCGGAAATGTAATCGTTCGGATACACATCCGGCGGCTTTGCCCTGGCACAGTATCCGCGCCTAGAAATCGCCGCTCACGCCGAGGACGAAGTTGATCCCGGGCATCGTCGTACCGGATCCGTGGACGCGGTAAGCCTTGTCCAGCAGGTTTTCGACGGCCACGGTGACCGCGACGTGCTCGCCGATGCGGCAGCCGCCGCGCAGATGCACGACGCCGTAGCCCGGCGTGCCCCCCGGCGGGATGCGTTGCGTGTCGCGCTTGTCGCCGGAGGAGAGGCGATCCGCCTTGTCGGCGAAGACCAACACGCTTTCGGCCCAGAACCGCCCGTCGGACGCATCCCAGCGCAGGCCCAGCCGGCCGCTCGGAGGCAGGAGGCGCGAGACCGGTTCGTCCATTTCCACCGCCGCCGCCGAGGTGAACGAACTCACCGTGCCGCGCTGCAATTGGAGGATCGCGAAGAGCGTCCAGGCGGGACGGATGCGCCACCCGCCGCTCCACTCGATCCCCCACACGTATCCGTCCCCGACATTCGCCTTGCTCACCTCCACGAGACCCGCCGCGTCGGTGACGCCGGTCGGGAAGGGGAGGATCTGGTCGCGGATGAGCGTCGCGAAGAGGGCGAGCTCCATCCAGCCGCGCTTGCTCGAGCCCTTCACACCCAGCTCGAACCCGGTGTAGTGCTCGGGGTCGAGACCGGGGGCGGGGATTTCGACCTCGCTGCTGCGCGCGGTGTCGAAGCGCGTCAGATCGCTCAGGTTGGGTGCGCGAAAGCCCTGAGAGACGCCCCCGAACAAGTGCCAGCGGCCCGGGGCGAGCTTGTAGAGGACGCGCACGCTGCCCGTCACCGCGGCCCACTCGTCCTGCACCGTGATCACGCCGCCGGCGAGCGGATCGCGCACCTTGTCGGCATCGGCCGCGGCGAAGGTGAAGCGCACTCCCGGCGTCACCGTCAGGCGGTCCGTGAGGACGATGACATCCTGCAGGTAGATCCCGAAGAGGTCGTAGGAGGCGTCGTCCCCCACCGGCCCCTGGATCGCGTTGGCGCTGGAAAAGCTGTCGACTTCGTCGTGGTAGAAGTCGAGGCCGTAGGTGAGGCGGCCGATGCCGGTCTCGCTTTCGAGCTGCACGAAAAAGCCGAGGGTGCCGACGTCGACCCCCTCGAGGTCGCGCCGGTTCGCGCCGCCGGGGCTCGAAGGCGGCCTCACCCGGTCGCGCACCTCCTCCTGGCTCTGCCAGCTGAGGCTGACGCGCACCGCGTCGATGGTGCCGCCGATCGCCTCTTTCATGAACTGGACATAGGTGAGCCAGCGCTCCTGGTCGAATTCGTGGCGCAGGTCGCTCCCGGCCACGGTGCCGTGGAACGGCACTGCCGCGACGGTGCGGTGGGTGCGCGGCGCGTTGTTCTGTTGCACTTGCTGGAACGCCGCGACGAAGCGGGATCCGTCCGCGCCGCGATGCTCGATCTTCAGGTCGCCGTCCGCCTCGTCGTATCCGGTCTTGGACTGCCGGCCCACGTTGCCCCCCGCCTCGACATCGCCGAAGTGCCGGACCGTGACACCGCCGAAGGCGCCCCAGGTCCCGCCGTTCGTCGCCCCGCCTTCGAGCCGCGCCTGGTGGGAGTTCTCGGCGGAGGAGACGCGATAGAAGGCGTGCCCCTCGCCGCGCCAGCCCTCGCCCCAGGCAGTGGGCCCTTTGGTGAACGCCTGGACGGCGCCGCCCACGGCGTCGGAGCCGTAGAGCACCGAGGCGGGGCCCTTGACAAGTTCGAGCCGCGCGACGCTGAAGAGGTCGACGGTGGAAAAATACTGGTTCGGGCCTGCGCGGAAGACGGAATCATTGAGCCGGATGCCGTCGATGAGGAAGAGCGTCAGGTAACCGGTGAAACCCCGCAGGAACGGCGACCCCTGGGCAGCCGAGGTCTCCTGCACGAGCACGCCGGGCATCGCCGCGAGCGCCTGCGGCGCCGACCGCACGAGCCCCTGGCGGATCGTCTTCGCGGACGCGGTCTCGACGCTGTAAGGCGTGTCGAGGGCGCGGCTCGGCCCGCGCAAGGCGGTGACATGCACCTCGTCGAGATAGCTCTCGACCGCCTGCTCGAGAGGGGTCGCCGACCGCGTCGGGTCCTCGGCGATCGCCGGGGGGGCGAACGGCAGCAGCAGCAGGACCGGGATGAGGAGGGGGCGCGGGGGCATCCATTCCCGCGCCGCAAAGTACGGGCCGCCTCCACCCCCACCCGCCACCGCACCTCCCACCCCGCGCCTGTACACGCCCCCGACATCCGGTCGTACGGTGCCGCGGCAAAACCGCCGGACGTCGATCCGAACGATTACATTTCCGGCGGCTTTGCCGCGGCACCGTATGTCCGGCACCGTATGTCGGTATGTCCCCGAATGTCCCGTATGTCGGATTTCGTCGGTGCCGGAGGTGGGAGTTGAACCCACATGCCCTTGCGGGCGCGGGATTTTGAGTCCCGTGCGTCTGCCAGTTCCGCCACTCCGGCGTGGGGGCGGCCATCTTACCCGGGCTGCGGGTTCCGGCCACGGCCGGCTTGCGTCCCCCGCCCCCCTCCCGACAATGGGCCCGTGCCCCGCTATCCCGACTATGCGTCCCTTCCCGAGCACCTCCGCGCGATGCTGCGGGCGGTCACCTCGGACGACGCGGCGGCCGAGCGGTACGCCGAAGCGCCCAACCGCAACCTGAAGGGGCAGTCGGTCCTGGCTATGGTCAACATGCCCTTCGGCCAGAAAGTGGTGGAGCGGTTCCTCCTCGACTTGGGCCTCTATCTCGGCGTGGACGACATGGAGCGCTACCAGGAATCCTTCGGCCGCAAGAAGTGATCGCCCGGGACGGGTCGTGGTCTACCATGGCCCCCCCATGCGCCGCCTCCTCCTCGCGCTCCTCCTCCTTCCCGCCGCCGCGCTGCCGGAAGAACTCAAGTTCGCCGCCGACCGCCCGGTGGACATCCTCCACCTGCGCCTCGAGGCGAAGGTCGATCTCCCGGGCAAACGGCTGGAGGGGCGGGCCACCATCGATCTCGCGGCGCTCCGGCCGGTCACGACGGTCAAGTTCGACGCCATCGCCTTCGACGTGGCGCAGGTGGAGCTCCTGCGCGGCGATCCGCTCCAGCCGCAGCCGACCCGTTGGCGATACGACGGCGAACAGATCGAGCTGGCGCTCCCCCAGCCCCTCGCCGTGAACGAGCGCGCGCAGGTGCGCGTCGCCTACACCGTGCGCGAGCCGGAGGCCGGGCTGCACTTCTTCGGACCCACCGCCGCGCAGCCGGAGGTGCCCTACCAGGTCTGGTCGCAGGGCGAGACCGTGGACAACCGCCGCTGGATCCCCTGCTTCGACCACCCCAACGAGCGGCAGACCACCGAATTGCTCGTCACCGTGCCCAAGGAGTACCAGGTTCTATCCAATGGGCGGCAGGTGAGCCGCAAGGAAAACGCCGACGGCAGCGCGACCGCCCATTGGCGCCAGGACAAGGACCACGTCATCTACCTGGTCACCCTCGTCGTCGGCAAGTTCGCCGTCGTGGAACAGCGCTGGCGCGGCCGCCCGGTGAGCTACTGGGTGCCGGAGAAGCGCCGTGCCGACATCGAACGCTCCTTCGGCACCACCCTGCGCATGCTCGATTTCTTCTCCAACCGCATCGGCGTCGACTATCCCTGGGACTCCTACGCCCAGGTCGTGGTCGAGCAGTTCACCCACGGCGGCATGGAGAACACCGCAGCCACGACACTGAGCGAGCGCACGCTGCATGACGAACGCGCGCATCTCGACTACAGCTCCGACGGGCTGGTCTCCCACGAACTGGCGCACCAGTGGTTCGGCGATCTCCTCACCTGCCGCGAGTGGGCCCACACCTGGCTCAACGAGGGGTTCGCCACCTACTTCGAGGCGCTCTGGGAGGAGCACGACCAGGGGCCCGACGCCTTCGCCTACAACATGCTCGGCAAGGCGCGCGCGGCCATCGACGGCGGCCGCGACCTGCCCATCGTGCACCGCGCGTACAGCGGCCCCTGGCAGCAGTTCGACGCCCGCGCCTACCCGAAGGGCGCCTGGGTGCTGCACATGATCCGCCGGCAACTCGGCGACGAGCTCTGGTGGGAGTGCATCCGGCGTTACGTGGAGACCTACAAGTTCCGCTGCGTGGAGACCTCCGATCTGCGCAAGTCCATCGAGGAGACGACCGGCCGCTCCTTCGAGCGCTTCTTCTACGACTGGACGGAGCGCCCGGGGCACCCCGTCCTCACCGTCACCACCGAATGGAACAACGAGAGAAAGCTGGCGGAGATCGCCGCGGTCCAGACGCAAAAGGAGGGGGCCTTCCAGTTCCCGCTCCGCCTCGAGTTCCGCTTCGGCGGCGCCGAGCCCCGCGAGATCGTCCACGAGGTGACCCGCAAGGAGGAGCGCTTCGTCGTGCCCCTGCCCGAGCCCCCGGTGATGGTGCGCATCGACCCCGGGAGCAGCGTGCTCATGGAGCTCACCGAGCAGAAAGGGCGCGACCTGCGCATCGCGCAGCTCCGCGCCGACCCCGACCCGGTCGCGCGCATCCGCGCCGCGCTGTACTTCGGCACGACCCGCAACGACCAGGACCGCCGCGACCTCATCGCCGCGCTGGAGAGCGAGCGGATCTGGGGAGTGCAGCTCGAGCTGGCCAAGGCGCTCGGCGCGAGCGGCGGGGACCTTTCCCGCGACGCCCTCCTGAAAGCGGTCGCGATCGCGCACCCCAAGGCGCGCCGCGCCGTCATGGAAGCGCTCGGAAACTTCCGCGACGACGCCGCCGTCGAGACGGCGCTGCGCGCGGTGGTCGAGAAGGGCGACGCGAGCGTCTACGTGGAAGCCGCCGCCGTCGCCGCCTGGTCCGCCCTGCGCCCCAAGGGCGCCCTCGACCTGCTCGCCCAGGTGCTCGGGCGCGACAGCCACAACGAGGTCTTGCGCGAAGCGGCGCTGCGCGGCATCGGCGACCAACTCGACCCCAAGAGCCGCGATCTCCTCGTGGAGTGGACCCGCCGCGGAAAGCCCCGCGCCGCCCGCGTGGGCGCTCTCGCCGCGCTCGCCCGGGTCGCGCGCAGCGGCGACCTGGACGACGCCTCCCTGCGCGGCTTCGTGGAGGCGCTCGTCGCCTGCCTCGACCGGACCGAGCATCGCGCGGTGAAAGCCGAAGCGGCCCAGACGCTGCGCGATCTCGGCCAACTCTCCAGCCCCGCGCTCCCCGCCCTCGAAGCGCTCATGATCCACGATCCCGCCCCTCGCGTGCGCGAGCAGGCGAAGGCGGCCATCGACAAGATCCGCGCAGGCGCCCCCGCCCCCCTGGAGTTGGATCGCCTGCGCAAGGAATTGACGACGCTGCAGGAGGCCAACCGCGCGATGGAAGCGCGGCTGCGAAAGCTGGAGGCGTTGGAGGCTTTTACCCCGAAATGACGCCGGGGAGGGGGGCGGGGGCGTAGGCTTCCGGCATGCGCATCCTCTTCCCCCTTCTCCTCTGCCTTGCCGCGGCGGCGGGGGACGCTCGCCGGCCGCTGCTCACACTCACCGGTCCGAAGAGCTTCGTCGAGACGGCGGAGGCGCACCGCGCGCGCTCGGCCGCGGAATTCGAGAAGCTCTGGCTCCGTCACGCGGGCAAGACGGAGAATGATGCGTTTTACAATGCAGCCGGAGTGCCCGACATCGACTTCGATCGCTGCATGGTGATCGCGGTGTTCCAGGGCATGGGCTGGAACAGCGCGGGCCTGCGCGTGGAGGCGCTGATCGAGGAGGAGGGTCGCATCCTCCTGCGGTTCGACGACAAGAGCTATCAGACCGAGGGCCCGGATGGCGGTGGCGTGCGCGTCACCGCCTACGGGTTCTTCGTGCTGCCGCGCTCCGACAAACCGGTCGTCGTCGAGGAGGATGTGCAGGATCTCATCGGCGCGCCCCCCAAGTGGAAAGAGCGCGCACGGTTCGCGGCGATCAGCGAGTGAGGAGGTGCTTCATGACGCGTCTTGGTGTCTTGCTTGCGATCGCCCTCGGGGCCCGCGCGGGCGAGGAGGCTTTGGGCGAATGGCTGAGCCTGGACCTGGCGGTGGCGAAGCGCGTCGCGGCCGTTCTCCCCCCCGGCGGGCGCGCGACGGCGGCGTTCCGCAGGGCCCTCGCGCCGTTCGACGCGCGGGAGGACCGCGACATCGGCTTCGGGGCCCGGCGCATGCGTCTCGCGCTCTACGGGGGCCACACCACGACCTGGATCACCTTCGTCTCGCACGGCGATGCGATCGGACCGGTGCGGGTGGAGGTGACCGGCGGGCCGCCTGAGGTGCGCGCGCGCATCGCCGAGGCATGGGGGGCGCTCGCGCCCAAGACCGTACCCCAGGGCTTTCTCTACGCGTGCGGAAAGCCCGCGGATCCGGACGCCTTCGCCAAGGCGCGGAGCAAAGCCCTCGGCGGGCCGCTCGCGCTGGAGCCCCACCCCGATCTCGCGGAGGACTACGCTCTGCTCTGGTCGCCGGTCTCGCTCCTGATCTACGGCACGATGTTCGGCGAGGGCGGCGATCCCCCCCCGGGGCGCGAGGCGCTGGAGCGTATCGTCACCCATGAGCACCGGCTGCCGGTCCTCGAGGATCTGCTCCGGGGCCCCAACCCCGAGGGGCGGCTCTACGCCCTCGAGGGGCTCGAGCGGCTGCGAAAGAACGGGACGGAACTCGACGCCGCGACGCTGGCGGCGATGAAGGCGGTGCGGGCGCTCGCGGTGCAGATCCAGTGCTGCTCCGGCTGCCACTCCTACGACGCGCAGGCGAAGAAAGCGCTGGCGGACCGGGAGGAGGAGAAGGGCTGATCCCCCACCCCGCCCCCCTCACCCCCTTTGACGCCACTCGAAGCCGTCGGACCCGCGGGTGCCGACCGCAGCCTGTCCCGTGATGCCGAGGGACGCGGGTTCGAAGGCAGCCTGCGCGGGCGGCTCGAAATCGCCCGCGTAGTCCGCGGTGCGGTTCTCGAGGATGTCGCCCCCCTGGTTCACGAAGAAGGCGGGCAGCCCCTTCTCCACCGGCCAGGCGTAACAGCACCAGGTGGATTCGGCCAGATCGGGATCGACCTGGTGGGCGGCGTACCCGCCCCCGTCCCTTTCGGCGACACCTTGCTGGCCCGCGAGCGGGAGGTAGATGCGGTAGTGGTAGCCCCTGCGGGTCACGCGGCCGTGGTTCACTTCACGGAAGGCGGCGCTGAACACCGGCGGGTTGAGGGGCTCGCCGTCGCGCACGGGGCAGGCGCCGGAAAGTTCGCCGAAGGAGCCGAACTCACCGACGCCGTCGGCGTCCTCATCGGCGCGCGCCATCGCCTGGAACTGCGCTTGCGCGGAAATGAGGTTGCGAAGCGTCGCGATGGCGGCCACGCGATCGCCGTCGCGCCTGGCTGCGAGTTCCGCGGCGCTCGCGGCGGCGGCGGCGTCACTCGATTCCTCTTGACGGGCCGGCGGCGTGGGCGCCGCGCGCGGGGCGGTCCGGTCGACCAGAGGCGGGAGGTCCGGCTTCGCGGGCTCGGGGGCTGCGGGCGGGGTTGTCCGCGCCGGAGCCGCCGCTTCGCGTGCGGGGAGGAGGGCGGGGCATGCGACCGAGACGACCAGGGCAGCCGCCGCGCCGGTCACGAGCCCGGAGAGGAACTTTTTGGAACGCAACAACATGCCCTGTTCATCGGGTCACCGGGCCCGGGGACTGGACCGGGTTTTTTTCCGGCTCAGGCTCGACCGGCGGCAGTGCTGCCGGCAGGCGGCCGACCTAACTCCTTGGGAGCCAGCCGCTTACGGCCCCCGGACCCCCTCACGGTCACGTCACATCACGAAGGTGAGGGCGCGGCGGTAGAGGGCGGCGGCGGCTTCGGGGTCGCCGGAGTCCTCGAGGCAGGCGGCGTAGAGGCGCAGGACGGGGAAGCTCTCGCCGGTGGCTTCGAGGACTTTTTCCACCGCGGCTTTCGCTTTCTTGGCGTCGCCCTTCTTGCGGTGGTGTTCGGCCAGCACCAGCATCGTTCCGGCGAAGGGGAAGTGGCTCAGCAAGAGTTCCATCTCCTTCTCGCCGGAGAGCTGGCCCTTCTCCAGCAGCTGCGCGATCCGTTCGAAGGCGGGCAGACCCGGCGCTCTACCCCACGCCTTGAGCGCCCCTTTCACGTCCCCGTCCGCGATCGCGATGTCGCCCAGGAGCAGCGCCGACCGCACGTCCCCGGGATGCGCCTTGAGCGCGCGGGCCAGGTCCTTGCGCGAAGAGGCCGCCTCCCCCGCGCCGAGCGCCTTGTGGGCCGCCCGGTACTCCAGCAGGGCGAGGTCGCGCTCCGCCGCCTCCTTGTCGGGTCCTTCGCTCACCGCGGTGAGCCGCTTCAGCACGCTCCGCGCCTTCTCGGTGTCGCCCGCCGTCTCGTGCCGGTCGCGCAGCGCCAGCAGCACGCGGCGGTTGTTCCGGTCGCGGTTCTGGGTCGCCTCCAACTCCTTGAGGATCGTCACCTCCTCCAGCTCGTCGCTCAAGTCGTAGGTGAGCGCCCGCAATTCGGCGTGGTGGCGCCGGACGTGGTCGGTGAGGATGTCTTGTTCGCGCACGGTGTGGAGCATCCGGAGCGCCTCGTTCACCTCCCCGAGCCGGTGGTGGCAGGCGGCGATCTTGATGCGCGCGTCGGCGGCGATGTCGCGATGCTCCGGCACGGCGTCGGCGAGGTTCCGCACCCAGCGCGCCCGCCGCAGCACCTTCTCGAAGCTGCCGATCGCGGGCCGCCAGCGCCCCAGGATCATGGCGTTGATGCCGTCCAGGAAGTTGCGCATGGTGTAGAGGCCGATCACCCGCAGGATGCCCGCCCGCACCTTCCGCCAGACCCACCACAAGAGCAGCAACCCGAGCAGGTTGTAGAAGAGGAACCGCCCCACCGGGTTGTTGAAGATGGCCTGGATCGCCGGCGAAAAGATCTTGAAGATCTCCGCCAAGAGGACGAGCACCGGCCGGACCACAAAGAGGATCACCACCACCATCGCGAGGTAGATCCAGCCCTTGTTGCGGCGCATCCATCCGGTGGTGCGGCGCATGAGGCCGAAGAGCGGGACCCGGTCCAGGACGCGGTCTTTCACCGAGCGCTTGGGCTGCTGCGGTTCGGTCATCCCCCGCCCCCCTTCTGCGCCCTCTCCTTGGCCGAAAGGAAATGCGACCGCAGCGCCGCGTCCTTCTCCTTCGAGGCCGCGCGGCCGATCACCTCGGCCGCCTCCTTCATGCCGGTGCGCGCCAGGAGATCCGCCGCCGCGCGCCGCCGCGCCCCGCGCGCGCCCGAGAAGAGCTTGCCCAGAAGCGACGCGGTGAAGAACCGCTTCTCGATCAGGTCCACCGCCTCGGCGCCCCAGCCTTTCACGAGGGCCGACGCGCGGTCGAGGGAACCCGCCTCCGGCGCGCTTGCCACCGCTTCCACCAGCGGCACGAGGGCATCCAAGCCCCGCGCCGCCAGCCGCCGCGCCGCCGCGTCGCGCCCCGCCTCCCCCACCCGCGCATCGGCCAGCACTCCCGCCACCGCCGCGTCGTGCGCTGCGCCGAGCGTCGGCAGGCAAACCGCCGCATCGGCCTCCGGCAGCGCCAAATAGAACGCCGCGGCGAATTCGTCATGCGGCGCGGTGCCGCCCAGGAGCGGGAGACGCCCGCGCGCGGCGTGGCACTCCCGCACCTCCCGCGCCGCCTTGAGCCCGAGCGCCGCGCCGAGCCGCTCGCCCAGAAAGCGCCGCCCCTCCAGCGCCGGCAGCGCCGCGAAGACGTCGTAGATCACCCGCGCGCCCTGCTCGAGGAGCGCGCGCAACGCCTCCTCGTCCCCCAAGGACCCCTTGCGCGCCAGCGCCTGCACATGGGCGGCGTTGCCCTCCACCTCATCCACCGCAGCGCGGAAATCCTTGAGCGGCATCGTGTAGAGCGCGTTCAATTCAGGCAGCGCCTCGAGGGTTCCCACCGCGCTGCAGGAGGGGCACGCCTCCGCGTAGCTGCGCTGGAGCATGCCGCAGGCGGAACAGGCGTAACGCGCCGTGCGCTCCTGCACCGCCGCGACCACGCCGCCCACGTCGGCCAGCTTGGCGGGGAGGAAGCTCTCGGGGGGGGCGGGGGCCGCCTCGCCCGCCTCCGCTCCGGAGCGCGCCGCCGCCGGTTCGAAGAGCACGCCCTCTTCGGAGGAGAGTTCGCGCAACTCGCGGAGCTGCTCCTCCACCATCGCGCGCGCCTGATCCACGTCGCCCAGCATCTGCGCGGCGCGCATGAGCCCGGTCCGGGCGCGGACGTTCTCCTTCTGGAAGGCGATCGCCTCGACGTAGAAAGCGATGGCGCGGGCTGGGACCGCCTCGCGCAGCATGGCCGCCCCCGCGTCGGCGAACCGCCGGGACGCCTCGCGCCGCGCGGCGACGCCCAGATCGGGGGCGGGGCCCTGGGGATAGAGGATGCGGAGGGTCTCCGCCGCGTCCACGGGGTTGCCCCCTTCCGCGTAGCTCTGGGCGAGGCCCGCGAGCGCGTCGCGATCCCCGGGGCTCAGCTCCAGGGTGCGGTCGAACGCCTCCACCGCCTTGTCGTAGTTTTTCAGGGCCAGTTCGTCGCGCCCCAGGGAGAGGAAGTTGCGCGCCATCTCGTGGCCGAAGACCCTGTGCACGTGGTGGTGGTGCTTCTTGGCCTCCGCCGCGTCCCCCACTTCGCGGTAGCAGTCGCCGAGTGCGATGCGCGCCTCCACGTTTTCGGGGTCGCGCTTCAAGACCTCCTCCAGCGTGGCGATGGCCACCCGGAACTCCCCCCGCAGGAAGTCGTCGAGCCCCCGCACGTAGTCGGCGAGCGCCTTGCGCCGCTCCAGCTCCGCCGCGATTCCCCGGATGCGCCGGAACGCCAGGAGCGCGAAGAGGAAGAGGCCGACGACGGCGATCGCCTCCAGCGCGAGGGGCTCCTTGAGCAGGGCCCGGAAGTCGTCCCAGAAGCTGGCCACGAGGAGCTACTCCTTACCAGAAGGCCCCCGCAAGAGGGAACGCGCGAGGGCGCGCCGCTCCGCGGGCGGAGCGTTCCAGCCAACGCCGGAGGGGATGCGGCCCGCGGTGCGCAGCGCCCGCACGGCGACGGAGGCCGCATAGGCGTCGCCGTCATGCAACGCGTGCGCGAGGACCGGGAGGGCAGCCTCCGGGAGCATTTCGATCAGCGCCGCCGCGGCGGCCACCCGCACCGATTCGTTGGGGTTTTCCAGGCAAGGTTCGAGGAGCGGGCGCAGGGGAACCAGCTCCGCAGGCGGCACCCCCTCCAGGAACGACGCGGCCTTGGCGCGCAGGCGGGTCACGTCGCTCGCCAGGAGCGGCCCGGCGAAAGCGACGCGATCGCGCCACGGCGCCGCGTGACGGCGCAGGAGCGCCTCCACGATCTCGATGCGCAGCGTCTCCCGCAGCGCG
>Ga0187893_10008713_pt1 | contig 15874 bp, 14 predicted proteins | sample MA1701074metaG_FD_139574 | JGI IMG/M metagenome (GOLD analysis project Ga0187893, IMG submission 139574) | White microbial mat communities from a basaltic lava cave in the Kipuka Kanohina Cave System on the Island of Hawaii, USA - MA170107-4 metaG ... | reverse complement strand
CGTTCCTCCGGAATGCAGGCCGGGTTGTCCTTGTCCACCATCCCGGCCAGGACACCCTTGAGATCAAGCCCGCGCGTTTTGAGCAACCTGATCGCCTCGACGAACTCCCCGACGCCTTTGTCCCACAACATCCGCGACGCCAGCAGAACGACCGGCGTACCTCCCGACTCCTGGGACGGCGTAAACGACCTGGTGTCCACTCCGGCGCCTCGTATCACCGATACCTGCGACAGCCGTACAATTCCCGCCCGGGTCAGCTGCTCGCGATCAGTGTCGTTCTGCACGATCACGCGCGATCGCGGCAACGCCAATGCCCATCGCAGGGCCCGTTCGATCAGTCCACGCAAAAGCCGGTCCGATGGATGTCCCGCAATGAACGTGTAACCCAACCCGGCAAAGGCGTTCACCACGGCCGGCACGCCAGCAATCCGGGCGGCAATCGAGCCATACAACATCGGCTTCATGGCAACCTGATGAACCAAATCTGGATTTTCCTTGTGATACAGTCGTACCAATTCGATGACGGCGGCTAGCTCGCGCAACGGATTCCGACTCCGTCGTCGCATGCGGATCGGAAGCAGCCTGAAACCTTCCTTTTCGATCGGCGCGCCATGGTCATGCACGTGCGTCGCGACCAGAACTTCCATCCCCGCATCGCGAACCGCCCTCGCCAGGTCTAGCCGGTGCGACCAGAAATACCAGTCTTCCGTGATTAGGAATAGGAGTTTGAGCTTCCGAGGTTCCCCCCCCCTCGGTTCACCCGCATCATCTGTCTTCGTACGCTCTGATACCAAAAACCCTTCAATTCCCCTCAATGTGCTTTTCATTATCGTTGTCTAGTGTGCTTCCGAGCTGCGAGCAATCTTCTACCTCAAGACTTCGTCAGTGGGACGAACAGGATCGCGAAACCTCTCACGGACATCATTCACTCGCTGCCGAGCAGCAGCATCACCACGCCTTCCATTGCGGGCTTCATCTAAATCACGTTGCCCCCTGATCTCCCTCAGACTTTTCGGCAATGCGAGTGTGGCACCGGCCAAGAGCCAGAAGGCACGCTGGTAAAGCATGTCGTGGACCAGAGACATGACTGCAAATACAACCAAGCACCCCAGTGCTGCGGTGAACATCCAATCGCCCTTCCATGTCTTGGTGAGCCATAGGGCCTTGAGAACGCTAACCGGCATCAACATGAATGCCAAAAACCCGAGAATTCCCATTTCCGCTAACAGCCACAAATAGGAGCTGTGGATGACGAGCGGCATGCCCGTCGCTTCCACCTCCGAGTGCATAAAGGCGCCGAGCCCTGCACCGAGAAGAGGATGACTTTTGAACATTTCCAAGCCGCCGGCAATGCTCCGCGCCCGATCAGGCTGGACATATGTCAGGCTGCCCACATTGTCAAAATTTCCCGGTAAAAGGTGCCGTTCGCTATTTAATGGCTTGACCACATTGATGATTGCGTACGTGACAGCAACGATTCCTGCTGCGACAATGAGAGCAGCCATCATATGCCTGACGTTAGATCGTTCAAGTTTGACCCAGAATAAAAGTGCAACAAGACAACCCAATGCGATCACAGACGCGCGTGATCCGGCAAACCATATTCCAGCCAGAATGATGCCAAAGACAACGGACTTGATGGTCGGACCGTGTCGCCCTCCCCAAAGGGAGCCTGCCGGCAGGCCGATCGCAAGCGCAAGAACAAGCTGAAAACCAAAGGCATTGGGATTTCCGACCATCCCATAAAAGCTCTGGTAGCCCCATTTCAAAAAATCGAGGCTGAGCGAGTGCCCCCACAGCCTGATGCAGAGTTCAATCATGACGACAGTGCAGCATGCCATGAGATACGTCCGCAGAAGCGCGGTCAGACCAATGCGTCCGATGACCACGGTGACTAGAGCCCCTGTCAGCAGGTAGCAGATGAGAATCAACCATCCAAGCAATCGATTGTAGAGCGCCCAGTCGGTCACACCAAACGCAACCCACCCATGAAGGAAGGCAAGACTAAGGGCGATGGTCGCTACGCCCAACGAATTATTGAGCCCCGGCACTCTCCAAATGTCACCCCGCAGTCCGGCGGTATGTGCAAGAGCAGCCAACGTAAGCGCACCGATAATAACGATCGGATCGGCCAGGTTCACTGTCATGAATCCGGTGCCCGTTGGAAGTCGCACCTGAAATACCACAAACATGGCCGCGGCAAGCGGTACGGTCCAGCACAACACCTTCGTGAACGGAATGACGATACGCCTATCAGGTGTCATCGCGAAAGTCGTCGTGTCCCGGCTATGCTTTACGAGCAATGCCCCAACGAGATTCGCTGACAGCGCGACAAGCGATAGAAATCCCACCGCAACCGCCATCGTAAGACCGGCCCCTGAATCAAGGCCCACGGTACCGAACGCATAGGCCGCCGTTAATTCACGAACTCCCCACCCCGCAAAACTGATCGGCATTGAAGCGGCCAGCATCACGATGGCAGAAAGCGCGATCAGGTCCTGAACCGGAGCGGAAGGCGCAACAGTCGCAGATAGCAACGTATAGGCCCCAAGCATGGCCGCGTGCATGGCAAGGGTCACGGCGCTCGCCCTGAGCAGAGGCCCCATCAGAACGCGGAGGGAAACGTCTCGAAGCAATCGCCGCTGGCGGCGGATTCCGAACCACGTGACGGTTAAAGTAACGACCGTCAGGTTCAGGACAAGGAGGACGAGTTCTCCAAAGCTGCCGAACTCGACCCGCAGACCACCGAACAGTACAAGTGCGCTCACCGACGCCAAAATCAACAGGAACCCAAGCGCGATCACGCGCTCAAGCCCCGTCAAGATGAACGCCATCGCGGTCGACTGATCCACTTGCTTGAGGAAGGTGGATCGGGTAAGGCTTTGACCGAAGAAGTTAAACAGGACCACGCCGCCAAGAACGCTCATGATGTTGATATGGTGCGAAGCCGCAAGGGTTTGCCGGACGCCGACGTCTCGCAAGAGGAGATGGAAGCGCACGGAACTCAACAACTGGTTGGCGATAAGCAGGATGAGTGCCAGAAGAAAGTTGGAGGTCTGAATGTTTCCCAGATGCAGAACAATCTGCTCCGGCTGGTACCACATGACTACAAAGATCATGAAGACAATCGTAAATGTAGCTTGGATCAGGACAGGAGCAGACAAGATCGGCCTTCTGCTTGAGAGGTCCGTACGTTCTGCTGTCTTGCCTATAACATCGTCGGCTATCATCTTAAGACCCTTGGTTCCCTGCGCCCTCAATTGAGTCACCAGTGCATTGCTGTGGGTCGGCCCCTCGGCCAAAACCAGACCTTCTCCGTTTCGAATACGGCAGTGAACGCTCCGGGACAAGACCGAGGCGATGGACGCCAGGGGTGGAGAAAAGCAGATCCTTGCGTTTAGCGCTCACACATGCCTATTTTCTGCTACCGGAAACCACCTCAAGGCCGCAGCAGCCCCAAGATTACCAAGCCATCCCAGCGATACACGCATCACAGGATAGCGAAACATGCTCAAAGCAAGCACGTGCCAAACCAGATGGGGAGCCGCGTTCCAAAGGCGATAGGCAAGCCGAAGATACTGACGCGCCACAGCGTGACGAAAGTCGCTCGATTCCGAAACGGATGGGTGGAGAGACTGATAAGCGTCAAGGACTCTTTTGAACAGGACCAGAAATGGCCCCAGCAACTCCTTTCGGAATTCGACCCTTACCTTCACGATCAGATCCACGTCATCGTTACTCAACATCTGTTCCCCCAGAACCGCGGACGTGTTTCGTCGTATAACCCTCCGATTTTCCTCCGCCATCACGCATCGCAACTGGTCAGACATTCTCGAAAAGGGATGCATACGGTAATCGACCAGCGTCGAGGGAAGGTTCATCACGCAGTGGCGGGATGCAATGCGAGACCAGAGATCGTAATCCTGGCAATAGCTGAAGGACTCGTCATAGCCGCCCAATTCGCCGGCGACGATCTCCCGACGAAACATCACGGAAGTATGGGTAAAGCTGTTGTCGAACATCAAATCCCACCGGATGCTCTTATATTCGCAGCAGCGGTCAAAGCGGAGCCCGTTTGGTCGTCCATCGTCATTTATAATCCTTGCTTGACTGCCGACCAGCGCGGTCTCCGGGTGGCCATCAAGGAACTCGACCTGCCGCCGCAGTCGATCGGGACATGACACGTCATCCGCATCCTGGCGGGCGATCAGGTCACCGGCCGCCAGGCGAAGCCCCCGGTTCAGAGTCTTCGCAAGTCCCATGTTGTGAGGATTGCCCACCAGCTTGATGCGAGGATCGGCATAGGACGCCATGATCTCCCACGACCCGTCGGACGACCCGTCATTAACGATTAGGAACTCGAAGTCGCCGAACGTCTGCGCGAGGATGCTGTCAATCGCCGGCCGCAGGTATCGTTCGGCATTGTAGACGGGCATCAGGACTGTGACTCGCGGCGTGGCGGACATACCAGGAATGTGTCGGCGACGGATGCTCACAACAAATGGTTGGCTCGATACCACTCGATAGTCTTCCGCAACCCCTCTTCGAACGGCGTCCCGGCTGTGAACCCGAACAACAGCCTGGCTTTACTGGTATCCAGTACACGCCTCGGCTGACCGTCGGGCTTGGTCGCGTCCCAGACAACCTCACCCTTAAAACCGGTCAACTGCACAATTCGCTCGACAAGGTCCCTGATGGATATTTCCATCCCCGAACCGAGATTGACAGGTTCGCTGTGGTCGTACTTCTCCGCCGCCAGCAGGATTCCTTCGGCTGCATCCTCCACATAGAGAAATTCCCGAGTCGGTTTCCCTGTTCCCCACACCGTGAGCACGGGTGATTCGAGAGCGAGTGGTTGCGAACAGCTCTGCGCGTCCAGACATTTCCGGATCAGCGCCGGAATCACATGCGAAGTCTCCAGGTCAAAATTGTCCCGCGGGCCGTACAGATTCACGGGAAACAACACCACGGAATTGAATCCGTACTGCTGCCGGTAGGCTTGCGACTGGACCAGCAACATCTTCTTGGCCAACCCGTACGGCGCGTTGGTTTCTTCCGGATATCCGTCCCAGAGATGTTCCTCTTTGAACGGCAGAGGAGTGAATTTGGGATAGGCACAGATCGTCGCAACCGCAACGAACTTGTCGACTCCGGCTTGACGCCCAACCTCCATCAACTGTGCCCCCATCATAAGGTTTTCATAAAAAAAACTTCCCGGGTTGGCCCGGTTCGCCCCAATCCCGCCGACCCGCGCGGCCAGGTGAATCACCATATCCGGCCGGGCATCCCGGTACAGCCGCTCCACAGCTTCCATACGGACAAGATCGCAATCCGCGCTCCGCGGCACAACGATCTGGCTGCAGCCTCGCGCTCGCAATTTTTCAACAATAAATGAGCCGAGGAATCCGGCGCCGCCCGTTACGACGACGCGTTTTCCAGACCAAAAAGGCATGGTGCGCTCCTTATCCGGCATGAGTCGTCAACGCTTGCGTGTATAAGCGACAGAAGGGCGCGTGGAACGGGCCTCAGCCCAGATTTCGCCCCAGTTGTATTGCACATGGGTGATGCTCAAGCCGGCCGCAAGCAATTCCTTCTCGAAGCTCTCCTGCGTATATTCGGTGAAGTGGGTGCGGTCGCTGAAATAAAACAGGCCGAGTTCCTGACGCAACGGAACGCGCCAATCGCGATTGATCATGGGCACGCGAATGAGCCAGCGTGCGGGATTGAGATGTTGCTGAACGGTGGCAAGAAACTCGACCCGGCGATCGAGGTGTTCGAGAACATTGGAAAGCAGAATCACATCCCACCGTCCAGCCGGCAAATTGTTCAGCGCATCGCCTTCTAGAAAGGTCAGGTTGGGATGCTTGAATCGCTGCCTTGCCTTCTCGATATTCCCGGCGTTCAGGTCGATGCCGGTGACGACGGCGCCGGCCTTCGAAGCAACCGAATAGGCAACCGCGCCGTATCCGCAGCCAACATCCAGCACCCGCTCGCCTTGTCCGATACGGTCCACGAAGAAGTCGTGATAGCGCATCAGCCGGTGTTTGACGTGCACGCCGTCATCGTAGAGCAGAGCCAGGCGGTTGATGCACCGGGTCAGGAGATCATCCACGCGCAACAGAACCCACATGAGGATTCGCGACAGCGCCTTCATTGCAGCACCGCATCGAATACCTGGCGATGGCGCTCCAACCACGGCTTCAGGTCGAACCGCTTAACCGCGCGTTGCCGCGCCGCGCGGGCATACATCTCCCGTCGTCCGGCCACCGTGAGCACAGCCTGCGCCAGCGCGGTCGGGTCTGGCGGGATGTCGCGCTCCCAGTTTGATTCATCCGGTACACCGATCCCTCCTTCCGCCCCGACGAGTTCCGGTACTCCCCCGCTCTGCGAATAAACAACGGGCAGGCCACAGGCCATCGCTTCCACCACCAGGCCGGGGCAGGGATCGTTCACTTTGGTATGCAGGAGCACGTGAGCTCGCCTGAATATGGAGGGAGCGTCGGCTTGTGTGTACGGCCCTAAGAATTCCACGTCGGTATCCAATCCAAGCTGACTGACCAGCTCCCGGGCTTGCCGTACCGCTATTGCTTCATCGGAAATCCAGCAAAGTCGTCCAGTCACCAATAGACGGACATTTACCCCTTGGCCGCGCAAGCGTGCCAGAGTCTGAAAGGCGCTTTCCAACCGATACCATTGATACTGCGTCCCTCCCAGAAGCATGACCAGGCTGCCGGGAGTCGGATCGGCGGCGGCAGGCGTAAAGACCGTTGTATCCACGGCGTTGTGGAGAATCTCCGATGTCCCCCGGCGAGTTCCAAGAAATTGTTCCGCGCTTTGCCGGCAAAACTCACTCTGATAGAAGACATAGTCCGCATCCGCATGGATCCTGGCCATCGGCGCATTGATCTGCCTCCAGCCGACTGGATGCCAGCCGGGATAAGCCACGCCGTTCTGGTTCCAGACCACACGGACCCCCTTCTTTCTGGCGAACCAGGCAATCTGCTCCCCCCCGTAAGGCATTCTGCTGCTCACCATATAAAGGATGTTGAACCTGTGTGGTGAGTTGGGGAATTCCTCCTGCATGCGCTGAAACTTCACCATCCCTCCGTAAGTTTGGTGTTCGGGCTTTGGAATTCGCCCGTGCCCATAAAAGATATGGGGTGCTTTCCCCTGAGGACGCTCGCCTAGAAGAATGAGAACACCTCGCGGCAGAGCCAGAAGTGGCCGCAGCAGCGAATCGAGGCGATGGCGGAGGGTAGGAGGAACCAGCCGTTTCAGCGACGAGACCAACGACATTCAGCACGCGCTCACGACTTGCGCACCAGGACGGCATATCCGGCTGGCGCGAACGGAAGGAACGGGTCGAGCCGAAGGGCGACGCGCAAGAGCGCCGCATACACGCGGAGCGCGAGACCCGCGCGAAGCGAGGGGGTCAGTCGAAACACACGACGCACCATGAGCGTTTCCAATGCGGTAATCCAGACTGCATGCAGCAGGAACGACGGAAGCCCGCCAAGCGACCAGAGCTGTTCGACCTTCAGGCCGGCTTGTTGAAACAGATCCGCAAGGTTTTGAGGAGAAAACCGGCGGTACCCATGAAACAGATACAAGAACAGCGCCCACACCCCCGGCACGACGTGAAAACCGCAGGCTCCCTGACGCATGACTCTGGCTAATTCCCTGACAGCCCGTTGAACGTCAGGGATGTGCTCAAGGGAGCTTGACGAAAAGGTGAACGTCACGCTGCCGGTAGCGAGGCCGACATCCTCCGCCGTCATCCGAACAAAACAGCGAGGCAAGAGGGGCGCCCGTGCGGCAGTTGACAACCAGCTGGGATGGAACGCCCTATCGACGCCGACATACAGATGACTTCCCTTTCGTTCTTCAAATAATCGGCTATGTCGTCCTGAGCCGCAGCCGATATCGCAGATAGGGCCTTTCTTGCCGAGGTGCTCTTGAATGATCTGTGCTGCCAGAGAACTGGTGTACACCCGCAACGGCGATGCACCCTCGGTGATTTTCGATTGAACATCGTCATTGCCAAAGTCCGTGCGTGCAACCTCTACAGAGCACCGCCGGCTTCTGGAACCGACAATCTGGCGAAGCCCATAGAAGACATAGCGCCACTGATCTGCCAGGGATAATGTGACGTCCCCGCAGATCTCAGGCAATTGCCGAGACATCTGTGGCAAAACCCATCACCGCCAAATACTGGTCGGCCACGTGAGCCAGCGTCGGGATGGAAATGCGGCAGCAGCGGTCTTCGTATTCACTGATGAGGCGATCCAGAAGAACGGGGACGGACTCCGGCTCCGAAAATCCAAACCCCGCCTCCCCGACGATCTCCTGATGACCGCCACTTTGCGCGTAAATGGCGGGCAATCCACAGGCAAGCGCCTCCAGCAGCGCATTTGAGCACGGGTCGTGCAGGCTTGCGGTAATGTAAATATCATGCTCCCTCAACAGGGAGGCCAATTCTCTGGAAGCGACCGGTCCAATGGCTCGGATCTGTCGAAAGGCGACCTCCGACGGTCCCACGAACGTGTACTCGAACTTATTCCAGTCAAGGCTTTCATCCAGCCATTGATATGTTGCGGCTCCCTTGTTGGGGTTGCTCGACCAACTCGACGAGATCAGCCGGATCTTACGGCCTCGTGGCGCCTGATGGCGGTCGGCCGGGTGGAAAATCAACGGGTCAGGGGCATTCATGATGATGGTGGGCGATTTAAACTTCAGTCCGAGAGCGTCATGGGCCTCCAGGCTGTACCGTGACTGAAATACCGTGGCATCGGCCAGTTCCTGATTGATCGCCCGTATTCGCCCGTCCGTTCCGTCCTCGCTTCCACGGTAACTCGCGATCGGTCCATCCACGCGATGGATCATGCGACAGCCATCGCGCCGGAGGCATCGGAGCCGGTCGAAATCGAAATTGAAGGAATTGAATAGGCATGCTCGAGTAGCCTTTGAGATCGTGTTGTTCTCCATTCGAAGTCCCCGCCGCTGGAGCTCCCCACGCAACGCCAGCAGGAACTGATTGCCCCCTCCATATGGAGGACGGTAGAACCGGTGAAAAATTGACACGTCGGCTCCTCTGAGCCGAGACGCAACGGCATCGCGTAAGATGCCTATGTAATCTCGACGTAGCCCCCGAAGAATTCCCGCCACTGCTTCTCCTGAGTACGATAGGTATTGGCTTCGGCGGTGTCCCGTCCCGTCCGTAGGATATTCTTTACAGCCGCCTGAGTTCGGGCTCTAAGAACGTACTCGGCCCAGTGGGCTATACCCTCGGCATCCTCGATGTCCGCGACCCACCCGTTTACCTCATGCTGGACCAGGTCCACGGCCTGCCCGACCCGCGTGGTCACCAGCGGAACGCCACTGGCCATGGATTCCAATACGGCCTTAGGCCCCCCCTCGTCGCGCGACGTCACGAGATAGAGATCCACGGCCTGAAACAACCGGCCAATTTCCTCATAACGCTTGGTATAGACATGCCGGTTCGGCACGCCCAGCCGTGTCAGGCCTTCCTTCACATATCCTCGCGAGGGGCCGGACAACAGCACGTGCAGCTCCGGGATGCGCGGCTTCAGCAATTCGACCACCCGCAAAAATACGTCCGGTCCCTTGATGAGTTTTGGCTCGCGGCCTTCCCCCCACCCCACGCCATCCTTTTGGAAGGATCCGATCACAACGGCCGATTGAGGAAGGCCCAGCAGCCGACGGGCTTCCGCCCGGTTTGCAGGCGTCTGGACTGTGAAGAAATCAAGGTTGATGCCGATCGGGATCCGATGCACCTTGCCGGGATCGATGCCCGACTCCAGAACCGCCTGCTCCATGCGGGAGTGCGACACTCGCACGCGGGAGATGGTCGCATGATACCGCCGCAGACCGTTGTAGACCTCGTTAAAGACTTCCGCCGTCCCGGGCAGCCCGTGAAAGTAATCGATCGAGACGCGGTTGCTGGTTTCGAGGTACCGCCGGTTCCTCAACACAAACTGGGAAGTGTAATGGCAGCATTGCTCGGCCCTCGCGCTGAGACCATAATTGAGCCGGGCGTCAATTCCTAATCCGGAAGCGACGCGCTGCAATTCGATGGTTTCCTGCTCCAGCACCCATCCCGAAAGGTCGGAATGGATCGACAACAACGAATAGTATGGCCTGTGAAACAGGCTGAACGCAGCCTGTACTTGCTGAACACAGCGCCTGGAAACGATGCCGAAGAGGCTGGACGGACTCACGGATGGAAACGCCATCGGGCTTCAGCCTCCTCTTACCGCCGCCTTGGTCCCGTTGCCACAACCGCCTGAGTCCAATAAATGGACGAGGGGCTTGGCAAAACGTCGATCAGCTCGACACCGATAAGCAGCCTAATGCAATTGGCCAGAACGGCAACAGGTCGAATACCCCTGACACCGGCGCACAGCAGATCCACGAACCAGACGGGGTGCATACGGGTCAGCGAGACATGCTCAAAATACTTGCCCAGCAGCGCCTGCAACTCGTCAGGCCAGAATTCGTGCACGTGATGCGCGTCCAGAGGGCGCTCCAGCAGGCGAATGGGTGTGGTTAGGATCAATCGTCCGTGGTCCTCTACGCGGGGCAAGAGTGACATTAGTACCTCTTCGGCATCCTCCAGATGCTCGATGACTTCGGCAAGGACGATGGCATCGAACCGGCCCTTCGACACGTGGTTCAGATCGGCGCAAAACTCCCCGCGCAGCTCATGTTGCGCGAACAGGGAGCGCGCCAGGGACAAGGCCGATTCGTCCGCATCGACGCCCGTCACCACCTTCCCCGCCCCCGCCAGCCTGCCGAGAATGGCTCCATCACCACAGCCGATTTCCAGAACGGTCCGACTGCCTGAGCATTGGCGCACCACCCAGTCGATCCTTGAGCGCGTGTAAGGCCAGCCGTGGATCGGATGGCGGGATAGCTCGCGCCAGTGGTAGGCGCCTTTCTCTCGATATTTGGTGAATTCCCCCGTCATGCCACGCTGGCCGACTTCACCCCGGCACAAATCACCATATGACCCACGACCGGACGCATCACCAGTCCGCCCAGCCACATCATTCCAAGACGGACCGGACTCGGCAGCCACGCTCCCAGCCAGCGCAATTCATGATCGAGACTTCGGCCGACTCCATGCGCCCCGTGGATGATGCGCGAACGGACTTGCTCGAACCCACAGGCGTGAAAGTACCCTTCAAGCTCGGTCCGACTGAAACGGTACTGGTAGAATCGATGGCCATCAAGGGGATATTTCGGTCCTGTCCCGCGGCCGAGCAGCGCATCGAGCAGAAAAAGGCGGAGGTTGTGGCACGGCGTCGTCGCGACAAAGAAGCCGCCCGGCCGCAAAACCCGCAGCGCTTCCCGAATGGCCGGCGCAGGCCCCTCCTCGAAATGCTCGATGCCTCCCCAATTAATGACCAGATCGTAGGAATTATCAGGGCAGTCGATCTTGCGGAAATCGCCAAGTCGAAAAACGTCCCCATGCCGGGCGCGAAGATGGCTAATGATCTCGCCGGCAATATCGATACCGACGGCTCGATGCTCTTCTGATCGATAAAGCAGAGTCCACTCGCCCATTCCACATCCACAATCAAGGATGTCCAGCGGCCGTGTGCCAAAACCTGGAATAACGTTCTTCAGAAAACGGTACTCTTCCCTCCGGCGTAGCCGTTGCAGTCGTCGGTCATCGGCTTTCTGCTCCCGCCAGTGGCTATCCCAAAACCCTGCAACGAACTCTTCTGCGGTCTGCCCGCCGCTGGAGGTAATCAGCACATAATCTTTCAACATGCCATCTCCGTGCGCCGTGGATTCCCCTCCAAGATGGCCCCGATGCGTTCCCCCATCAGATCGCTGGAAAAATTCTGCTCCACGCTTTGCCGGGCGGCCTTGCCGAGGCGGGCACGCAGGTTCGCATCTCCCTGAAGATGGTCGATCGCCTTCCGAAGGGCCGTGACGTCACCGGGTGAAACGAGGTAACAGTTGTCCATGTGCCGCATCAGCTCACGGCTCCACAATCCTCTGGTCCTGGACAGAACGACCGCTTTGCCGCATGCCATAGCCTGCAGCGTCACGCTCTGTCCCTGTGGTTGGGTTGAATCGTGCAAAGGTGTCACCACGAACCGGCACTCGCGGTATAGATCCCGCAATTCCTGATCGGAAAGCGCCTGTCCGCTCCAATCGCCCTTCGTCCGAATGACATTGGGTGGAATCAGCGCCTCACCCAATGGACGGGATGTATGCAGGTGCAGGGGGTGGTTTCCGATGGCCTTCAGGAGCGTTTCGTAATCGCGCCCGTCATCGTTGCCGACTGCCAGGACATACTCTTTTTCGAGGCCTGCCTCCGCCGGAGCCCAAAACCCGGCATCGACGCCGAATTGCACCAGATAAAGGCGAGCCGGCTCGATCAGTCCCTGCTGCAGCAAATAATCACGTTCCCCCTCACCAATAACGATCACGGCCGCTAGCCTTTCATACAGCCATTTGAGCATACGGCGCGTCAACACCGGGAGGCGGCTCCTCTCTATCCGCTTATCGGCGCCCATTTGAATCAACACAAGCCCGGCGCCATCTCGCCGATGTCGTTTGCGGAGAGCCAGCATGAGGAGCACCGGTTCGCTCATGCTCACAATCGCGTCGAAACGGTGCAGCAGGTCCCCGCTCAGACGGGACGCATCGCCGAAATCGGGGCTGAGACGGGTAAACCAGTGCAGGACCTTCTGCAGGAATATGCCGACGTGGGACTGGTAACCGCGGGTGATCAGTTCGGCTTGCCATCCGCGTCGGCGGGACAACTGGCAGTAACCGTAGAAGAATTCGTCCGGGAATTTCCCCTCCCCAAGCTGCAAACGTTCGGCGCGGCCGCCGGGAAGGATGTAGAGGAGACGAAACGGCATGTCACACACGAAGGCCGAGCGCGTGCAGCCTGGCATCGACGGCCTTGCCCAGTTTGTCCAGGGCCGGCCCGTCCAGCGTCTTTTGCTTGCACGTATTGCAGGGGGGATGCTTTTCACCAGCACCGGCAAGACCCCTCCGCCATTCGATGGAAATCCGGTTGGCGTACACGTCGAAGATGGACGTTCGCCGGTCCGATAAATCACCCAGGATAAACGGCTGGTGCTCACGGTGGTCGCTGCGGAGATTGCAGCAGGGCATCACTTTCCCGTTGAAGTCCACGGTGAAGTTGGAGAACACCAGAAAGCAGGGAGATCGCCGGACATAGGCATGGTCCACCAGACGCTCGATCAGTTGTCCGCGGTCGTATCCGGTCTCGTCGAAATTGTGCGAATAGACGACCACCTTCATGCCCGAGTAAGGAAAGACAGCCCCTACTGTGGTGGTCGTGGGCGGATCCCATCTCGGCTCGATTTCAATCCGTTTGGCGAGCCGTCCGATCTCCTCCTGCGCGTTCGCGACGCTCCACGGCACGCCTTTTCGCATATAGACACTGATCCGCAACACCGAAAGCCCCACCTCCCGCAGGCGGTTCAAGGTCTCTGCATCCAGATAATCCCCGTTCGTGACGATATCGATATCCGCCTTCGGAAGACGCCGGCGAGCCATAGCCACCATGTCATAAATATGATCGTCCGCCATCGGTTCCGAATAGCGCGCGAAGCGGAGCACCTGATCGTATTCGATGGCTTTGAGATCGTTCAGGATCGATTCATACAGCGGCCGATCGAGGACGGTTTTTACTGTCAACCGGTCGATCGTGCTGTTGGGGCAGAACGAGCAGGTCCGATTGCAAAATGCGTGCGGCTCGAGCTCCACGAGTGTAATATTTCGCTTGAATAACGCTTGTTTCCCAGACCGGTCAAGAGAAGGATTGTGTTCGAGGGTGGACCTATCGAGAATCGAAAGAAAGTGCGCCCAATGATCACTTGGCGGCACAAGATATCTGCAGACTTTCTTCAACAGTGCGGAGACCAACACATTCATCTGGTGTTCTGATTTGGTCGTTTTAACAACGATGGGGGAAACCGAGAACGGATGAGGCGATGATCTCCAAACCTACCTCACTTCGATCGACGTGGCTGGACCGCTGTACATCTCATCAATCTGGACCAGTTTCACCACGTGGCTAGGGTGAGTCACTGGCTGATCTACTTTGCGACTTGGGTTGTTCGAATAAATCAGAGCATCAGCGCGATCATATATCTGGTCACAGCCTTCGCACAGCAATCCTGAGCCTTCAAACGATAACCTCTCATGAACTGCCTTAACATGGGTTAACTGCTCCCCGGCCAAAACATCGAGCAATGACGTTTGTCTCAGATTTCCCACCACCAGTCTGTGATTAAAGTCAAAGCAACAAACCGACACATCACCATTGAATCGCACATAGGGATTCCCACGAGCAGGCCTCCCGCAAGAACGAGGAGAGGCGCCCTCAACGCGAGCCCGACTTGAATAGGCACGATCGACTATCTGGTTGGATCCCCCGTAATTATGTGGCAGCCAAACCATGATCTCATCAGCACGTTTCTGCCAATAAGCTTTCCAAGCTTCCATCTCATGTTGGTTTTCCGGAAAGACAAGGAAGGACAATATTACGTGAGGCCGCTGACCGTGTGGACGAGCCAGCAAGTTGTGTATATTCTCCCACACCTTTTCAAATTTCTCAGTGCCACCATGGATTGCTTCATAAGATACTTTTGAGAAGCCATAATTAGAAATTTTCATGGTATCGAGAGACCGACAAATAGGATCGAGGCGTTTCTTGGTCAAAAGATTGGCGGTAGTGCTGGTGTATATTCGGACTTGCGGATATGTTTCCTTGACATGAGCTAACTTATTCTCAAACCCTGGATCCATAAGGGGATCGCCAAATCCACAAAGATCCAGCGAGGTCATACCTAATTCAACGCCCTGGCGAATGACTTGCTGGAAGAGTTCCATGGACATATGCTGCCACTCATGCTGGTATTCGTCGCGTGGACACATCACGCAATGAGCACCGCAGTAAGTAGTGTTTTCGACTGTCAATTCGCCTGAAGCTATGACAGGCTTTGTACCATCGGAGGTCTTTTCATATCGAAGCATCGGTTACTCCTTGACCTACCAGCATCCACACATTCATCGTAGTATCGCTGGATGATACCACGGACATCTTAAACTGCATCAATCAGCTCTCCTAATCTGTCAGCATACGGGCGATCAGATGGCTCTACAAAATAGGCACATTGGGATTTCAAGCGGTCCGCGATCCCCGGTTCCTCCGCCATCCGAAGCAGCTCTCGGCAATCTTCAATAAACCTCAGAGGACTTTCACACTTGATGCACTCCACACGATGGAAAAACTCCCCAAAGAAATTCATTTTGGCTACTGCGTACATGAACTTGTTTCCTCTCATGTCCTCATCAGGAAGGTATGCCGCTACCGGTTTCCCATGGAGCGCTGCTTCTAACAGAATGGTAGAGAGGGGGGACACGACCGCATCAACAGCACTGAGTGTGATGTGAGTATCTTCGTAATCAGCGAGCTCGACATACATTCTGCCGCCCTGCCGCGACCGCCGGTAACATGACTCCATCGTGGGATCAAATATCACGTGCTTCCAGTTCATAGAAAAGAAATCGGCTTCACCTGGAGGATACGTCCGCCATGGATGAGGCCTATACAGCACGGTGCAATTATTTAATCGTTTCTCAGCAATCGCTGCTTCCAGAGCTAATAGATGCTGAACCTCGTTCAGTCCTTTACTTGATCCCGCGTAGAGGAGTACTTTGTCGCCGTCTGGTATCCCAAGCTTTCTCCTGTACTCCTCTGGAGAGATCTTGGGAGAACGCTTGTAGATATCGAATTGGGCCAACCTCAAACATACAACGCTATCGCGATGCATGCCCATGTTTAGAACCGCGTCTT
>Ga0187893_10008712_pt1 | contig 15875 bp, 11 predicted proteins | sample MA1701074metaG_FD_139574 | JGI IMG/M metagenome (GOLD analysis project Ga0187893, IMG submission 139574) | White microbial mat communities from a basaltic lava cave in the Kipuka Kanohina Cave System on the Island of Hawaii, USA - MA170107-4 metaG ... | reverse complement strand
CAAGGCCTGGGAAGAGGGCTGGGTGCGCCCGCAGCCCGCGGTGCACCGGACCGGCAAGAAGGTGGCCGTAGTCGGCTCGGGGCCGGCGGGGCTCGCCTGCGCGCAGCAGCTCGCGCGCGCCGGGCACGAGGTCACGGTGTTCGAGAAGAACGACCGCATCGGCGGGCTGTTGCGCTACGGCATCCCCGACTTCAAGCTCGAGAAGGTGATCATCGACCGGCGCCTCGAGCAGATGGCCGCGGAGGGAGTGAAGTTCCGCACCAGCGTGCTTGTGGGTGTACAGCATCCCGGGGCTGGAATCCCGAACGATGCGCGCAGCACCGTTTCACCGGAAAGTCTGAAGAGCGAGTTCGACGCCATGGTCCTCGCCGGCGGCGCCGAGCAGCCGCGCGAGCTGCCGATCCCCGGCCGGGATCTCGACGGCGTGCACTTCGCGATGGAATTCCTCCCGCTTCAAAATAAGCGCGTCGCGGGCGACACGGGCGTGCGCGAGCTGAGCGCCGCGGGCAAGCACGTGGTGGTGATCGGCGGCGGCGACACCGGCTCCGACTGCATCGGCACCTCCAACCGGCAGCAGGCGGAATCGGTGACCAATTTCGAGCTGTTCCCGATGCCGCCCGACGTGGAGCGCAACCCGGTGTGGCCCTACTGGCCGACGCGCCTGCGCACCTCGTCCTCGCACGAGGAAGGCGTGAACCGCGACTGGTCGGTCGCCACCAAGGAGTTCGCCGGCAACGGGAAAGTGCGCGCCCTGAAGGCGGTGCGGCTGGAGTGGAAGGACGGCAAGCCGCGCGAGATCCCCGGCAGCGAGTTCGAGCTCCCTGCCGACCTCGTGCTGCTCGCGATGGGCTTCGTGTCGCCGATGCAGTCGCTGCTCGAGGAGCTCGGGGTCGCCAAGGACGCTCGCGGCAACGCCAAGGCGAGCACCGACGGCGCCGGCTGCTACGCCACCAGCGCGACGAAGGTGTTCGCCGCCGGGGACATGCGCCGCGGCCAGTCGCTCGTGGTGTGGGCGATCCGCGAGGGCCGGCAATGCGCGCGCGCGGTCGACGAGTTCCTCATGGGGTCTTCAGAGCTTCCACGCTAGTCGCGTCATTTGCCGCATCGGACAGCAAGTCCTTGCGGGCAACTGCTTCCGATAGGTATTGTGCGGCAGGGGAGGAGTTGCAATGGCACGAAAGCCGGCGTCCCGTGGTTCCGCCAACGGCGCGAACGTCGGCTACGAAGCCGAGCTCTGGCGCATGGCCGACGCGCTTCGCGGCAGCATGGACGCCGCGGAGTACAAGCACGTCGTCCTGGGCCTGATCTTCCTCAAGTACATCTCCGACGCGTTCGAAGAGCTGCACGCCAGGCTCGACGCCGAGGAAAAACACGGCGCCGACCCGGAAGATCCGGACGAATACCGCGCGAAGGGCATCTTCTGGGTGCCGCCCGAGGCGCGCTGGTCCAAGCTGAAGGCGCAGGCGAAGCAGCCGACCATCGGCCAGCTCGTGGACGACGCCATGGCCGGCATCGAGCGCGACAACCCCTCGCTCAAGGCCGTGCTGCCGAAGGAGTACGCGCGCCCGGCGCTCGACAAGCAGCGCCTCGGCCAGCTCATCGACCTCGTCTCCAACATCCGCATCGGCGACGCCGAGAGCCGCTCCAAGGACGTGCTCGGCCGCGTCTACGAATACTTCCTCTCGCAGTTCGCGAGCGCCGAAGGCAAGAAAGGCGGCGAGTTCTACACCCCGCGCTGCGTGGTCAAGCTCCTCGTCGAGATGCTCGAGCCCTTCAAGGGCCGCGTCTACGACCCCTGCTGCGGCTCATCGGGCATGTTCGTCCAGTCCGAGGAATTCATCGTCGCCCACGGCGGCAAGCTCGGCGACATCAGCATCTACGGCCAGGAATCCAACTACACCACCTGGCGCCTCGCCAAGATGAACCTCGCCATCCGCGGCATCGAGGGCAAGATCGAGCACGGCGACACCTTCCACAACGACCGCCACCCCGACCTCAAGGCCGACTACATCCTCGCCAACCCGCCCTTCAACGTCAGCGACTGGGGCGGCGAACGCCTGCGCGACGACAAGCGCTGGAAGCATGGCGTCCCGTCCGCCGGCAACGCGAATTTCGCTTGGGTGCAGCACATAGTTCATCACCTCTCGCCCACTGGTCTTGCAGGGTTCGTCCTCGCTAACGGTTCCATGTCCTCCAGCCAGTCCGGAGAAGGAGAAATTCGCAGGAGTCTTGTTGAAGCAGACCTGGTTGACTGCATGGTTGCGCTTCCCGGTCAACTCTTCTATTCCACTCAAATTCCAGCCTGCCTCTGGTTTCTCGCCCGCGACAAGAGAAATCACAAGCATCGAGACCGCCGTGACCATATTCTCTTCATCGACGCTCGCAAATTCGGCAAACTCGTCGACCGCACCCACCGAGAGCTTACCGACGACGAGCTCGTGCGCATCGGCAGGACGTACCACGCTTGGCGGGGTGAAAAAGAGGCTGGCAAATACGAGGACATCCCCGGTTTCTGTAAGAGCACGCCACTCGACGAGGTTCGAAAGCATAGCCACGTCCTAACCCCCGGCCGCTACGTTGGCGCTGAAATGCTGGAAGATGAGACAGAGCCGTTCGACGAGAAGATGAAGCGGCTCACCGCCACGCTTCGCAGTCAGCAGGCTGAAGCGCACAAGCTTGATGCTGATATCGAGACCAGCCTGAAGGAGCTCGGGTATGACAGGTGACTGGCGCAGACTTTCGCTGCGAGAAGCGAATGTCATGCTGATCGACTGCGATCACCGAACGCCGCCAGCATCCGAGGAGGGATACCCATATGTGGCGATACCGCAGTTGCGCGATGGCCATATCGATCTGTCCGATGCACGTCGAATCACGCACGAACTATTCGTCGAGTGGACACGAAAGGCAAAGCCCACCACGAACGACGTGGTTCTCTCTCGTAGATGCAACCCGGGCGAAACCGCGTTCGTACCGCCCAACCTGGAGTTCGCCCTTGGGCAAAACTTGGTCTTGTTGCGCGCGGATGGCACTAGGGTTCACCCGCCTTTTCTTCGCTGGCTGGTTCGTAGTCCCGAATGGTGGGAACAGATAGGCAAATTTCTGAACGTGGGAGCTGTATTCGATAGCTTGCGATGTGCTGATGTTCCCAAGTTCGAGCTTCCCATACCTCCGCTAGAGGAACAACGCGCCATTGCACGCGTTCTCGGCGCGCTGGACGACAAGATCCAGCTCAATCTTCGGATGAACCAGACGCTAGAGGCTATGGCACGAGCGCTCTACAAGTCATGGTTTGTTGAATTCGCTCCCGTGCGGGCGAAAGTCGCCGGTCGCAGTCCCGGCCTTCCCCAACATCTTGCCGATCTGTTCCCCACCCGCCTCGTGGACTGCGAACTCGGTGATATTCCGTACGGTTGGAAGATTCGCTCCGCTTCGGAGGTTTGCGACACGATTTTCAGCGGTGGTACTCCGAGCACAGCCGAACCACGCTATTGGGCCGGGGGAATCCCTTGGCTCTCATCCGGCGAGACCCGATCGAAGTTCATAGTTGCAGCTGAAAAGTCGATTACGGCAGAGGGGGTCACTAACTCCAGCACTCGTTTGGCGAAGGCTGGAGCGACAGTTATCGCGAGCGCTGGGCAGGGTCATACCAGGGGCCAGGCATCGATGTTGATGTTCGATTGCTACATCAATCAGTCTGTAATCGCCTTGCAGCCGGATTTGCGATACACGTCAAGCGTACATCTATTCTTCGATCTCGAACGTCGCTACGAGGAGTTTCGCCAACTATCCGATGGGCACAGCTCAAGAGGAAGCCTTACAACAAAGCTACTAGCTGGGACCCGGATGATCATGCCTCCACGCGCACTGATAGAGGCATTCGACAAGATCGCTGTTCCGATGGTCCTAAGGATCGCTGATGCCCTCAGCGAGTCCCGTACGCTTGCGTCCTTACGCGACACCTTGCTGCCCAAACTAATCTCAGGTGAGTTACGGCTGCGGCGCGCGCAGAGCGTGGTTGAGGAGGCTTTCTGAAGCCGTCCATACAGACGCTTGGCCAGATTCTGTACTCGCCGAGTCAGTACGTGATCCCTGTTTTCCAGCGTAACTATCGCTGGGAAACCGCTCAGTGGGGAAAACTGTGGGACAGTCTCACCGAGATCCGGCAACCGGACAAGCGCGGGAATCACTTCATGGGATTCCTCGTCTTTGTTCCTGGATTGGCGGAGCCGGGCAAGCACACGACGTTTCATATGATCGACGGCCAGCAGCGGCTCACAACGGCTTGCGTTCTTCTCGTCGCGCTGCGGAACGTCGCACGGCAGCGCGATCAAACCGATCTCGCGGATGAGATTCACAACTACTACCTCGTTCATCCTCTCAAGAAGAACGATGAACACTACCGGCTGCTTCCCAAGGAGCGCGATCATGACAGCTACCTGGCGCTTGTTCGCGCAGATGGTCAGCCAACCGGCCGCCTTGCTGATGCGCTCGCCTACTTTGAGGAGCGCGTAGCGGAAGCTGCCGAGGCCGCCGCCGGTTCACTTCGGTCCGTCTTCGACACGCTGTGCCAGCGGCTCGAGTTTATGTGTGCCACGCTCGAAGCGGAAAACGCCTACAACATCTTCAAGAGTCTCAACTCTACCGGCGTGCCGCTCGGCGCGTCTGACTTAATCCGCAACTTCGTGTTCATGCATGTCGAGCCGAGTGAGCACGATGAATTCGACAGAGACCTATGGCAGCCGCTTGAGGATCGTTTCGCACGCGCAGACGGGACGTTGGACGAAGACCGTTTTTCCCGATTCTTCCGTGACTTCCTGATGGCGGGAGGCCGGTACGTGTCTCCGAAGGATACTTTCGTCGATTTTGACGCGCGCTATGAGGCGACCGGATTTTCGCCGCGCGTCCTCGCTCAATCGCTTCTCGAAGCCAGCCGGCGATACGCCATCATTGCAGGCGAGCGGCCCGATGAAAGTGAAGAAGTTACGCGCGTGCTCGCCGGCCTGAATGTCCTTGACAGCTCGACCACGTACCCGCTGTTGCTGGCCTTGTTCGAAAGGCGCGCACAAGGTCTGGTCGATGCGGCCGGATATGCGCGCGCTGTGGAGATGCTCCGCGGATTCATCTTGCGGCGGTTCGTTTGTGGTGAAAGCTCGCGTGGGTACGGACAGATGTTCGTGCGAGCGCTTGCTAAGGACAAAGGGACCCCGCTTGAAACGCTCGAGGCTTACCTACTGGAGCGCGTATGGCCGGACGATCATCAGTTCATTTCAGCCTTCGTGACGTTCCCTCTCTACCAAAGGGGCTACACCCGCGAAGTACTTGAAACCATCGAGCGCTCGCGCGGGCATAAGGAGCCCGCAAGTCTCGCCGATGCGCAGGTTGAACATGTCATGCCACAGACGCTAAGTGACGGCTGGAAGGCGGAGCTCGGAGCGGCCGCAGACGCGATCCATGCCGATTGGCTGCACACGCCTGGGAATCTGACGCTTTCCGCCTATAACCAGGAGCTCTGGAACCACGATTTCGCGAAGAAACGCGAACGCTATGCACAGAGCAACGTGGTTTTAACCAGGGAGCTGGGCGAAGCACGGCGCTGGGCCGAAGATGAGATACGGGAGCGTGGAAAGCGCCTTGCGGATGAAGCTGCCCGGATCTGGATAGGACCGAAAGAAACCGTGGCTCGACCCGAGGAACCGCAGGGCGACGAGGATGAGACTCCGGCGCGACGTGAACTGCGGCGTCGTTTCTGGACCGGCCTGAACGACTATCTGGCCTCGGAATTCCGGGAGTTGCCCGACATCGAGCCTCGGACCAGCGCGGCAATCAGAATTCCCTCCGGGATACGGCACATCGGCTTCGAGCTCTATTTCGGTATAAGAGACTCCTACGTCGATATCGATGTTTGCTTCTGGCGCGAACCCTCATTCCGAGTTTTCGACATGGCGCGGGCGGCGCCGGAGCGATGGAACGACCTGGCTGGTGGCACGTGGGAGTTTCAGCAAGCAGGTGAAAAGCAGCGCGGCTATATGTCGATCTGGCGAGACATTAACCACATCCGCAGTGAAGCATCGTGGCCGGATGCTTATCGCTGGTTCGGAGAGAAGCTTTCGCTTCTATACGAACGCGTCGTGCCAGCGCTCAGGCAAGAGATGGATCGGCACGCCAGCGTGGTTGAGCCAGCGCCCTAAGCCGCCTCCAGGTATCGCTCCACGCCGGCGCTTGCGCCTGCCCCAGCAAGCGTCTTGCAGAAGTAGCAGGTCGGTGGCGACTCGACAACGCCTGTGGTAACGATCCCGCGGTCTCCTCGATAAACGATGAGCCGTTTTGGCGGCCTGATGCCGCTCGCTCCGACCATGTACTCGGTTACGCCAAGCGATGCGACGACTCCATTGATGGACACTACTGACGGCCCGCCTTCATCGAGCAACTCGGCATTCACGCCGTAGATCTTTGTGCGGTCCTGCCGCGCAGCGTCGCTTTCCAGATCCTCGCGGGCTGCGGCGAGATCGATTTGATCCAGACAAACCAAGCACCCCGGAGTGTGATCGACGTGCACGACGCGCCCTCCGAAGCGGATGCCGGCATTCTGTTCGATGTCGCTCGCGAAATCGTAGTATTCCTTCGAATACGCTTTGGAGTACTCATTCAGGATCAGCCGCGCTCCGTCGTTATCGAAGCAGCCGAAGACGCTGTGCACCGGGCGCAGCGCTTCGAAGGCCTCACGCGAGCGGATCGAGTTCCGGATCGGAATTACTTCGATGGACGGGTCAATGGCCGAGATCGCGCGTAGCGCGTTGTCGATCTTGTGAGTTCCGGGGATCGGGTCGTCGTGCCGGGCCAGAACGTATCGATTCAGGTTGGTGCGGCTGAGCGCTTCGTCCTCGATCAACGTGAGCTTGCCGACGCCCAGGAACGCGAGCTGCTGAATCACGTGCTGGCCGAGCCCGCCACAGCCGGCCACCGCCACATGCGCGTTGCGCAGCTTCGCCTGGCCGTCGGCGCCGAAGAAGCGGAGGTTGCGATCGAATCTATCCATGCGCAACCCTTGCCGTTCGCTTCAAGGTCAAGCCGGTCGCGGCAAGCCGCGCGTTCTCGGTTTCAATGGCGACGAGCTGCTGCGGCAGAGTGTCTGACCCGTCGGTCCAGGCGAGGCCGTCGAAGCCGCTCTGCGCGAACACCAGGGCAGCGTAGGGTCGCCCTCGAAGCCGCCAGCGCACATGCGGAACGAATTCGTCCAAGCCTGTGAGGTCGGAGTATGAGAAGGCGGCCGGGTACGGGCCGGGATGCGAATGGCTTTCCACCAGGCAAAGGCCGCGGTCGTGCGCCTGCTTGATGAGGCGGGCGCGCGCGGCGTCGGTCAGCTCGAGGTAGTCGCCCGCCTGAACTTCAAAGTCGGAGCGCTTGAGGGGCGACCAGTCTTCGCAGGCGAAAACGTGGCCGGCACCGCCCGAGACTGAGTGCTGGCAGAAGAGAAACGCGCCCTGCTCGCAGCGCGGCGTACGCAGCAGATGCCTGCGAAGCCGGTCGAGCTCGGCCGCGCCGATGCGCATGAGCGCCACGGTCAGGCTCCCTGCCGGAAGCGGTGCGCAAATCCCAGAGCGAAGTTCAGAAGATTGGAGCCCTCGCGCGGCGTGGGGCCGGGACGCCACTGGCCGTCGTCGGCCGACCAGGAAAACTGGCCCCAGTCACCGGGAAACGGCGGACGGTCGCCAATCGGCTCCTGGTAGTTCTGCGGCAGCGCGCCGTTGAACCTGATCCCGGCCGGCACGAAGATTCCGTAGGGCGGCGTCCCCGGATAGCCCACCAGCGCGCGGAAAGCGACCGGCGTCTTTTGCCGGTTCCACTCCTTGCCCGAGACGAGGTAGTCGTTCACCAGGAACCAGGCGCCGTTGCGCGCCACCGCCTCGCCGAAATGGCCCTGAAGGAGCTGCATCTCGAGGTCGAGCCGCGCCTCGAACGCGTTGTCGCCGCGCTTCCAGCGCACCTTCTTGGCGAAGCCGTGGCCGGGCTTGAGCTCGATGACCTCACCGGGGGCGAGCGTGCGCTCGTTGTTGTCGCGATCGATCTCGATCACCCCGGCCGAGACGTCCCAGCCGCCGAGTTGCGCGAGCTGCTCCGTGGTGATCGTCGGCGAGAGCCACTCGTGGATGGTTCCCTCGATGTCGATGAAGTATTTCGGGCCGTGTCCGGCACCGTGTTCGGCGGGTGCTTCCTTCACTGCTTCTTCAGTCATCTGCAACTCCTTGCGTGTCAAATGGCGAGGCCCTTGCCTCCTATCTCTCCCATGCTCATCCAGAGGGCGCTTTTGACACGGCCGCCGGTCTGCCCCCTGAATACCGCGCCAACATTGACCGGCGGCGCGGCACTGGATATAAAGACAGTATCCGAGGGCCGGAGTTCCCGAACACCTCGGCTCCGTCCGGGTCGGTTGGCCCCGGTCGCAATGTCAAAAAATGGGTTGCCTTGAGCATAGGAAGGTATGAAGTAGTGGAGAGCAGGATGGAATCGGACGAAGAGTCGCAGACCGACCCCGGGGAGCCGTTCGCTAGCACGGACGAGGTACGCGACGCGCTGCGCGGCCTCTCCGAGCCAGAATATCGGCGGCTCGACAAAGCCGCGAAACTATTTATGCGGTTCCACCCTGTCCTCGCTCGCGAATACGAGGCTGGCGACCTACTTCAGATGGCTGTGCTGGCGGCGCTACACGGGGCGCGTAAGTGGCCGAAGGATCGGGTTAACTTCGTGAAATTCATCGCCGAAGCGATGAGAAGCATCGCATCGAACGAGAGCCGGAAACTTCAGGAAGGCATGCAGGCTCATGCCGTGCCCGATGGATCAGCCGATGTTGACGTGCATGAAGCTGGTGCCCCGGAGAGCTTCGTCTCCACCACACCCAACCCGGAGCAGGCACTGCTCGAAAAGGAACATGAAGCAGAGAGGCTTACGAAAATCGCGCTGTTACGGGCACAGCTCGCGGACGACCAGGAGATTGCGCGGATCTTCGAGCTTCAGCTTGAAGGGCTCTCGAAGCGCGAGATTCGGGAACGTCTGGGAATGGACGTTACTCGTTTCTGGACGGCAGACCGCCGCCTGACGCGGCGCATCGAACAAATCATTGAAAGACTTCGAACCTATGACTCGTGACGCGAAGAAGCCGCTCGAAGAGCTGCTCCTTGAACACGCGCTCGAATTCGTCCTCGAAGCCCCCGAGGACCAACTCCTGCAGCTGCTGAAAGACTCGGGGGAAGACCCTGTCGAACTGGCCCGCGAAGGCCGCAATGCGATCGCCGCGGCCTTGAAGCAATACGGACAGGGGAAGCTGGAGGCTGCCCGGCGCGAGCACGGCGCGCGGACGGAAGATCTCGCAAGAGTAAGACAAGATAATCCCGAGTATTCCATCGACAAGCGCAGCCTGCTCGAAGAGCTTATCAAGCAAGCGCGATTGGCAGGGCACAAGGTGAGCTTCCAGAACCGAAACCTCAAAGACATGGCTGGTGAGGATCTGGATAAAGCAATCCTTCAATTGCGGGTGCTTCTGAAGCGTGACGAGCGGAAATGAATCAGGCGACAGCCATGAAACGATTCCGCCGAGCAAAGGATCTGCTCGATGAGCTCGGAATCACCGAACCTGAGGAAATAGACCTCGAAGCTATCGCTCAGCACGTTGGCGCCACTGTTATCCGTGAAAGGCTCCAAGGCACGGAGGCGAGAATCGTCGGAGCTGATGACCGCGCCATCATCACAGTTAACCAGGATTCCCTGCCGACTCGCCAGCGCTTTTCCATCGGCCATGAGCTTGGTCACTGGATGAACGATCGGGGCCGGGTTGATCTTGCCTGCGGCGCCGACAAGCAGGAGCGGTTCTTTACCGGCACGGACAAGGAGAGCCTCGCAAACAACTTCGCCACGGAGCTGCTCCTGCCTTCGGGCATGTTCACGCCACGGCTCGGAAGGCAACCGCCGACCTTGCCGGTCATCAAGGATCTGGCTCATACGTTCCGCGCGAGCTTCACCGCAACCGCGCGTCGTGTCGTCGATCTGGGTGCGCATCCGGCCATGGTGATCTGCTCGAGCCTCACCAAACGGGTTTGGTTCAAAGCCAGTTCGGAGCTCGAAGGCCTGCTGTGGCCAAACAACCAGACCAGCAGGGACACACTCGCGTACGAGTTACTGAAGCGGTCAGAATACGGCGAAGCCACCGACGAGATGGACACGAACGCGTGGATCGACCACGAGAACGCCGAGGCCTATGTACTCGTCGAGTCGTCGGTCAAAGTGACGCCGGACCTTGTCGTGTCGGTCCTCTGGTGGAAGGATCAGTCTCAAATAAGGGACCTGGACAGCTAGTAGCCCAGAGCTCGACGGTCAGGCCGGCGGCGGTGAGGATTTCGGGGAAGCGTTTGCCTAGGTCGCGGTCCGTGAAATAGACACGACTCACGCCGCGCGCTCGTAGAGCACGGCCTGCTCGACCTCCTCTACGGTGAGATCGTAGTCGGCGGCAACCTCGGCCGCGGGTTCCTTGGCGTCAATGCGTCCCGCGATGGCGGCGGTCGAGATGCCGGCGCGCGCAACCACGGGCCGGCCGAAGGCGATCTTCGGGTCGATGGCGATGGTGCGGGGCGCCTGGGTGTCGGCCGACACGAAGGGATAAAGCCGGATCGGGAATTTCCACTCGTCCCACTCGACGCGCTTCAGGTGCTCCTCGAAAACGATGCGCATGGCGAGCTGGCCTGAAGCCGGCAAGTCGATGAGCTGGCCGTACTTGGCGAGGAAAAGCTTGCCTGCGTCGGTGCGCAGATCCTTGCTCAGGAGGAGCCGCTCGACCTTTAGCGCACGCTCCGCATAGGCAAGGGCTTCGCGGAGGGCCTTGATGGTGACCCCATGCTCGGTGCGCAGCGCGCGAAGAACGTGGGCCTCGATGAGGTTCCAGAACGACAGGACCGGGGGCTGGGCCTTGGCAGGACGGATCAGCGGGCGAAAGTGGCCGACGCCTTTCGCCTTCGGATAGGCGCGGCCGGCCACCCACGACCTCAGGGTCGCGGCTGGCAGCTTGACGTAGCGGGCTGCCTCGGCGAGCCAGTAGGCTGCCTGATCCCTCACGTCGGTTCTCGCGGTGTCTCTCCGTTTTTCGCGCATATCCGGCATTATCGTGGAAATGAGGAGGCTCACTGGATGCCGAGGATTCGGCTTTGTAACGCTGCCAAAATGAAAGAGGCCAGCCCCCGCGACGCGTTCGTGGCGAAACGTTGACAGATAGTCGGAAAGGTCTGCGGTTCGCCACACGCCAGACGCCGCTGACGGCGTACGTCAAAACCGGTGGCCTGGTGAGCATGGGTTTACAGGATGCGGAATGTCGAAGAGATCCTGCTGGACCAGGTGCTCGAGTTCATCGTCGAAGCGCCTGAAGAAGAATTTGTCCTGTATCTGATCGATTGCGGCGAAGACGCAGCCGGGCTCGCTACCGAGGCGCGAACGGCAATCTTCCGCGCTGTCCGACGGCACGCGGCAGAGCCGGGCGTCCTACTTGGGATACCAAAGCAGCGCTGATCCCGGAGCTTGGTAATCCACGTCGTGAATGATTATCATACGGACTGTGGATACGGATACGCTGCCCCGGCTCGTCGCTCCGACGCTCGCCGAGCGCCTGCGCGCCATGCCCGCGCTGGTGGTCACCGGCGCGCGGCAGGCGGGCAAGAGCACCCTGGCGCAGCGCCTCGCGCCGGGCAAGCGGCGCTACCGATCGCTAGACGATCTCGATGTGCTCGACGCCGCGCGGCGCGACCCCGAGGCGCTGGTCGGCGGCGACGAGCCGGTGACGCTCGACGAGATCCAGCGCGCGCCGGAGCTGTTGCACGCCGTCAAGCGCGCCATCGACCGGCGGCGCGCGGCGGGGCGTTTCTTGCTCACGGGCTCGGCCAACCTGCTCTTGATGCGCCAGGTGTCCGAATCGCTGGCCGGCCGCGCGAGCTACCTCACGCTGTGGCCGATGACGCGGCGCGAGCAGCGCGGCGAGGGGCGCGGCGGGCTCTGGGAGGAGCTGCTCGCCGCCCCCGAGAGGCGCTGGCTCGATCTTCTTGCCGCGCAGCCGGACGAACCCGAGGACTGGCGCGCGCTCGCGCTGCGGGGCGGCTTCCCGACGCCGGCGGTGGCGATGAAGCGGCCCGCGGAGCGCGCGGTCTGGTTCGACGGCTACGTGCGCACCTACCTGGAGCGGGACCTCCAGGACCTCGCCTCGATCGGCGCGCTTCCCGATTTCCGCCGTCTGATGCGCGCGGCCTGCCTGCGCCTGGGGCAGTTGATCAACCAGGCGGAGCTCGGCCGCGACGTGGCGCTGCCGCAACCCACGGTGCACCGGTGGCTCAACCTCCTGGAGACGTCGTACCTGCTGGTGCGGCTTCCCGCCTACGCGGTGAACCGCACCAAGCGGCTCATCAAGTCGCCGAAGCTCTACTGGGGCGACACCGGCGTCGCCCTGCATCTGGCGGGCGGCGCGGAGCCCGGCGGCGCGCACCTGGAGAACCTCGTCCTGCACGATCTGCTCGCCTGGCGCGACGCGCGGCTCGAACGCGCGGAGCTCGGCTACTGGCGCACGGCCACCGGCGAGGAGGTGGACCTCGTGATCGAGGCGGACGAGCGCCTGCTGCCCGTCGAGATCAAGGCCGGCGCGCGCCCGCGGCTGGCCGAGGCCGCGCACCTGCGCAGCTTCCGCGCGGAGTACGGGAAAAAGGCGCGCGCCGGGCTGCTGCTGCACACCGGAAGCGCGCTCGAATGGCTCGCGCCGGACGTGCTGGCCGCGCCGTGGTGGCGGGTGCTGTGAGGACGGTGATTCGGTCTGGTGATGCTGCCAAAACGAAAGAGGCCGGCCCCCGCTACGCAGTGACCAGCCCGCAAGCGAAGTATGGCGGTCATCGGGCGGCGTTTCAAGGATCCATGGGACGATATTGAATGGGGGATTTCACCGAGTCGGTTGTCGAGGAAGCGGTGCTCGCGTGGCTCGCGGGACTGAAGTACTCGGTCGTCCACGGACCGGACATCGCGCCCGGCGAGCTGCTGGCCGAGCGCAGGGACTACAGCGAGGTCATTCTCGAAGACCGGCTGCGCAAGGCGCTAGCCCGGCTCAACCCGAAGCTGTCGTCTGAAGCGCTCGAAGACGCTTTCCGGAAGATCGACCGCATCGAGGGCTCGACGCCGCAAGCCCGCAACCGCGCGTTTCACCGCATGCTGGTGGACGGCGTCACGGTCGAGTATCGGCGCCCCGACGGCTCGATCGCAGGCGCCCAGGTGCGAGTGCTCGATCTAGCGAAGACGGAAAAGACCGACGAGAACGACTGGCTGGCCGTCAATCAGTTCACCGTCCTCGAGAACAGGCACACGCGCCGTCCCGACGTCGTGCTGTTCATCAACGGCCTGCCGCTCGTTCTCATGGAGCTGAAGAACGCCGCGGACGAGAACGCCACCATCGGCACGGCGTACAACCAGATCCAGACGTACAAGGCCGAGCTGCCGGCGCTCTTCGACTACAACGCGCTCGTCCTGATCTCGGACGGGACCGAAGCGCGCATCGGCACGCTTACGGCGGGGCGCGAATGGTTCAAGCCCTGGCGCACCATCGCGGGCGAGACTCTCGCGCCGGCGAGCATGCCGGAGATCCAAGTCATGATCGAAGGCGTGTTCGAGAAACGGCGGCTCCTCGATCTCATCGCGAATTTCATCGTGTTCGAGGACGAGGTCGGCGGAAAGCTCGCCAAGAAAATGGCGGGCTATCACCAGTTCCACGCGGTGCGTGGGGCCGTCGAAGAGACGCTGCGCGCGGCACCCGGATTGCGCGATGCCGCCGCGGGGCGCTACGAGACGCGCAAGGCCGGCGGCGAGGCAGGCGACCGCCGCGTAGGTGTGGTGTGGCATACGCAGGGCTCGGGCAAGAGCCTGACCATGGCGTTCTACGCCGGCCGCGTGATTCGCGAGCCGGCGATGGCGAACCCCACCATCGTCGTCCTCACCGACCGCAACGACCTCGACGATCAGCTTTTCGGCACCTTCTCGCGCTGCCAGGACCTGCTGCGCCAGCCGCCCGAGCAGGCGCAAAGCCGCGCGGACCTGCGCGCGAAGCTCGCCGTCGAGGCGGGCGGCGTTGTGTTCACGACGATCCAGAAGTTCCTGCCGGAAGAGAAGGGCGACCGCCATCCGGTGCTCTCGAACCGGCGCAACATAGTCGTCATCGCCGACGAGGCGCACCGCAGCCAGTACGACTTCATCGACGGCTTCGCGCGTCACATGCGCGATGCGCTGCCTAATGCCTCGTTCATTGGCTTTACCGGAACGCCGATCGAGCTGACCGACAAGAACACGCGCGCGGTCTTCGGCGACTACATCAGCGTCTACGACATCCAGCGCGCGGTCGAGGACAAGGCTACGGTGCCGATCTACTACGAAAGCCGCCTCGCCAAGCTCGCGCTCGACGAGAAGGAGCGGCCGAAGATCGACCCGGACTTCGAGGAGGCGACCGAGGGCGAGGAAGTCGCGAAGAAGGAGAAGCTCAAGAGCAAATGGGCGCAGCTCGAGGCGGTTGTCGGATCGGACAAGCGCCTGAAGCTGGTCGCTCGCGATCTCGTCGATCACTTCGAGAAGCGGCTCGAAACCATGGAAGGCAAGGCCATGGTGGTGTGCATGAGCCGGCGCATCTGCGTCGAGCTTTACAAGGCGATCACCGCCCTGCAGCAGCGCTGGCACCACAACGACGACGACAAGGGCGCGATCAAGGTGGTGATGACGGGCTCGGCCGATGACGGGCCTGAGTGGCAGCAGCACATCCGGAACAAGCCGCGGCGCGAGGCGCTCGCCAACCGCTTCCGGAACGCGAAAGACCCGCTCCGCATCGTCCTCGTGCGCGACATGTGGCTCACCGGCTTCGATGCGCCGAGCCTGCACACGATGTACGTGGATAAACCGATGCGCGGCCACGCGCTCATGCAGGCGATCGCGCGCGTGAACCGCGTCTTCCGCGACAAGCCGGGCGGATTGGTGGTGGACTATCTAGGGCTTGCGCAGGAATTGAAGGCCGCGCTCGCGACCTACACGGAGAGCGGCGGCACCGGCAAGACCGCAATCGACCAGAAGGAGGCAGTGGCGGCGATGCTGGAGAAGTACGAGATCTGCTGCGGCCTCTTCCACGGCTTCGACTACGCGAAATGGGTGAGCGGCAAGCCGCAGGAGCGGCTGAGCCTTCTGCCTGCCGCCCAGGAGCACATCCTTGCGCAGAAAGACGGCAAGCCTCGGCTGCTGACCGCCGTGCAGGAGCTGTCCCAGGCCTTCGCACTCGCCGTGCCGCACGAAGAAGCGCTGCGCATCCGCGACGACGTGGCGTTCTTTCAGTCGGTGCGCGCCGTCCTGGCGAAGGGCACGCCCGAGGGCGCCAAGACTCAGGAAGAGCTCGACCTTGCCGTGCGGCAGATTGTGTCGCGTGCCGTCGCTTCCGAGGGCGTGGTCGACATCTTCGCGGCGGCAGGGCTGAAGAAGCCGGACATCTCGATCCTCTCCGACCAGTTCCTCGCCGAAGTGAAAGGCATGCCGCAGCGCAACCTCGCGGTCGAGCTGCTGCAGAAGCTCCTTGCTGGCGAGATTCGCACCCGCCGCAAGAAAAATGTCGTCCAGGCCAAGTCCTTCGCCGACATGCTCGAGCAGACCATCCGCCGCTACCAGAACCGGGCCATCGAGGCGGCGCAGGTGATCGAAGAGCTGATCGGCTTGGCCAAGGACATGCGCGCCGCCAACGCGCGCGGCGAGCAGCTCGGCCTCACCGAAGAGGAGCTTGCCTTCTACGACGCGCTGGAAGTGAACGACAGCGCAGTCAAGGTGCTCGGCGAGCCGACGCT
>Ga0187893_10008711_pt1 | contig 15876 bp, 10 predicted proteins | sample MA1701074metaG_FD_139574 | JGI IMG/M metagenome (GOLD analysis project Ga0187893, IMG submission 139574) | White microbial mat communities from a basaltic lava cave in the Kipuka Kanohina Cave System on the Island of Hawaii, USA - MA170107-4 metaG ... | reverse complement strand
GGTTCGTTCAAATCGGAAGGAAGCGAATCTCCATTGCCGCGAGCTGGGGCACTCTCAATGCGTTTGAAAAGCTCACTCGAAAGATAATTCTCGGCCAGGGGAAGTAGCTCTTTGATGGCTGCTTCACGATCGATCTCAACCAACCGATCCGCCAGTTCGGCTCTTCTTCGTCTGATGATCTCGTCCAAACTCACACGCAAACAGAGCCGCGGATCGCTGCCGCGAGCAAAGGTTTCACAAAACCTGTGAATTACGGCTCCCTTTAAGGTTGCCGTAAGGTTTGCCGGCGGTTCAGGTGCTTCCGCATCGTTCCGGACGGCCGGTTGCTCAGCAGGTGGAACGTGAACGACTCGATCAAAGTAATATTGTCTGGGACAGCGACGGTAGTTTATTAGTTGCGTTACACTGAAGCGATACACCGGTCGCTCGCGATCAACCGCAAGGGGTTGAAGCAGGGGGAAAATATCTGACAGCGATTGCGCGATCTTGCCTGCACCAACGGACGAAGTGACCATCGGTTGAGGTTTGACAGTGTCCCCAGTGAGATTCAGTGTTAATTGCAACGAAGCCTGGTTCCCCAGGTCGACAATGCCGCTCTCACGTCGCTCTCCCAGCTCGAGCGATTGCCAGATCCATTTAAGCCAGGAGTCATTTTTGCCATTAAGCTTGTCCAGTTCTGTCACCGTACCCGAAAGGATGAGTCGATCAGCGGCGCGAGTGGCAGCAACGTACAAGAGTCGCATGCTTTCGAACTGCTCCCGCCGGAGCCTTCGTGCTTCAAATCTATTAAAAGTATGGGCGGCTACCTGCATGCCCCTGCCGTCGGGTGCCTTGAGGGTCAGACCCAGATGCCGGTCAAGTAAAACCCAGCTATCGAAGGGCTTTGAAGCACGTTGCAGATCCGGAATGATGACGATTGGAAATTGAAGCCCTTTAGCTTGGTGAATAGTCATCAAGCGCACGGCGTTAGTGGCCTCGTCGAGCTGGGCCTCGCTTTCGCGGCTGCCTATGGCCTCGAACTCCTTTACATAAGTAACGAAATCGCGGATCAGGTGGGTGCCTGAGCGCTCGAAGCGTTCGGCCAGCTGGAACAACCGGTGGACGTTGGCCAATCGTTGTGGCCCTTCAAAGGTCGTCGCAATTACCGTCAGGTATTCGGATTTTTCTACGGCATACCGCAGTAACTCACCAATAGTGTAATGGTGCCTGCGGGCCAGCAACTCTTTAATTAAGGTACTCGCTCGCTCCAAAGCGTGATGCTCTTCCTCGCTGATTAGGTCTATTTCGCGATGCCGGTTTAGAGCGCTTAGCAGCCTGCGGATCTGTGAGAAGCGCCGCAGGGGATCGCTCTCTTTTAGGTCTGCCAGAGCTGGTCCACAGCGCAGGGCCAGTAGGGCATTGTCTGAGATACCGCACAAAGAGGAACGCAACACGGCCGCCAGGGCCAGTTCGTCAGTCTTGTTGTCGAGAAACCGAAGTAACTGGATTAGATCCGTAACTTCTTCCCGCTCGTAAAAACCTCTGCCCAAAACCGTTTGATAAGGGATACTCGCGCGGCGAAAAGCTGCTTCATAAGTTTGCACATCGGTCATTGCCCGAAACAAGAGAGCAATGTCGCTAAATTGAGCAGTTGAACCGGCCAGGCCGCTGACTAACGAGTTGATGCGCTGAACTAAATGTTGTGCTTCCAACTCTCGTCCAGCCTTGTCTGCTTTTGCTTCCTTCTTCTCACTGGTGTCAGCGGTTGTTGTGATCATCAGCTCAACCAGCGGTTCAGCTCCGGTGAGCTCGCGGCGCGCTTCGCTGGGTTCATGGGCAACATAACCCAGCTCATTGAGCTCAGCCTCCGGAATCTCTTTATCAGGTTTGAAGAGACGCTGAAAAAGCTGATTGAAAAAGTTGATAAGTGGCGGTTGACTGCGAAAGTTCAGCGGCAAAGCTTTGGCCTGGCCTTGATTTGCGACCAGGGTCGCGGTCATTTCGCGGAAGACATCAACATCAGCTCCCCGGAACCCGTAGATCGATTGTTTTCGGTCTCCGACGATAAACAGATTTGCATTTCCTGCTCCCGGCGATAAAGCCAGGTTTTCCAGCAAACGACGCTGCAGGCCATTTGTATCCTGAAACTCGTCGACCAGAAAAAACTTATAGCGTTTGGCACACCGGGTAAGGACATCGCGGTTTTCCAGAAGCTTAAGCGCGCGCAGCTCCAGATCGTCAAAGTCGAGCACTGACAGTTTTTGTTTTTCGGAATTCAAGCGATCATCGATCGACTTCAGGAGGTTGACCACCTCTAAAGCATACTGTTGCGCAAACAAGTCCAGGCAGATTTGGGGCACTCGTCCCACAAAGTGCTTCGCCCATAAAAGTGTATCGAGGAAATTGACTTCTGTACTTAGAGCGCCGCGAGCCTGAGGCCGCACATCGCGAAAATCCTCGATCGCCCGGCAGTAGTCAGCCAGCTCGTCAACCTCTGGAATACAGGTCATTCGGGAGCGCAGGGCGAGCCAGGCTTCGCGGACCGCAGCCTGGTTCGCAAACTGCGCTTCAGACCGTCTGGGTGCCGCCAAAAAACCGTCTATCGCAGCCGTCAACTCAACCACGGCTCGAGCGTGATCTTCCTCGCAGGCGTGGTTTGCTGCTGTCTTCAAAGCGAGGTCCGCAAAGGAAAGACCCTGGCCGCGGGCATCGCGATAAAGGTCGGCCAGGGCGGCAGCCAATTTGCTGCGGCCAACTCCCAGGGTAAGCCGTGAAATTTCAAGATGGCCCGAGCGGATAAACTCGGAAAGAGTTTCCTCCACAGCGGTTTCCAGAAGCATTGCTGCACGATGTTCATCCAACAGCAGGAACTGCGGATCCACCTGAGCTTCCACCGGAAACTCCCGCAGTAGTCGAGCACAGAAACCATGGATGGTGGTGATCACTGCCCCGTCTAAAGTGCGCTTGTAGTGGAGCCAGCGGCGCCGCTCCGGGGCCGGAACTGCCTCTAGAATCTGATTCAGGCGGGCTCTAAGTCGCTCGCGCATCTCGTTGGCGGCGCGATTGGTGAAGGTGATAGCTACAATTTGATCGATGGAGGGTTCAAGCTGGCGCAGGACGTGAAGATAGCGCTCTACCAGAACCGTTGTTTTTCCCGATCCAGGCCCAGCGGTTACGGCGATGTTTTTCTCGAGGTCGTAGGCAGCCGCAGCCTGCTCCCCTTCAAGTTGTCTCTCTTGAAGCGCTTTCGACTTTTCGTTCAATGCGATACTGGTCATAACGACAAACCGCTGCAAAGTCACAGAACCTGCAAGTTTTCTTTTTCTCTGTCGGTCTGACCAGAAACGTTCCGCTGCGCATCTGGTCTAAAAAATTCCAGATCTTATCCAGAGCCTGACGCCGCACCTCGAGCCATTCTTCATTGTCCATCACGTTGTTGAGACTCGGCTTCAATCCCGAATATTCCACCGCCCGGGCACGGTGCAGACCACGATTGCGCCGGTCGTGGCGGCCACGAATAACGTAATAGCCACCACCAGCGATCGGTTGGCCAGGAAAGATCAGTTTTTCCAAAGCTTCAAGATAGATGGGAATTTGCAGGCTGCGGCCGGTTGCGATGTCCTCTTTGCTCGAGCCGGTGGATAGTTTGTAGTCATACGCCAAAAGCGTCTGGTCCAAAGCTTGATCGACGCGATCGATCTGACCGCGAATCTTAATTGTTTCCTCGCCGGCTGAAGTTGATCGCTTCAGTTCAAGCGCTTCTTCCTTCGAAGCCGGATCGCGTGCTACGGAATTCATATTGCCGAAGGCGATTTCAAAATACGCCGGCACCATGCCCTTCTCTTGAGCTTGCTCTTGCACTGACAACTCGTATAACAAGACCTGGTCCAGAAGAATCTTCCGAATTTCCCGATCGATCTCCCAGATCTGACGATTTAAAGGTGGGACCACCCTTTCGTGCTCGTCAAAAACCTCGTCTGCGATCTTCGCTAAGTGCGCTCTGAGCACCTCTCGATCAAGGCCGTTCAGATACTCCCCACGGTGCTGCTCGAAGAAGCGCCTCAGAATGTCGTGGAGCAACTTGCCTGCGTCAATTGCCTGCAGGTCGAGGGCCGCTTCCCCGCGCGGTTCTAACTTCAGGACTCTTTGCGCAAAGAATTTATAGGCACAATTACCGAAGGTGCTGAAACCGCTGGCGCTGTGTACGAAATCATTGCCGAACCTCTGCTGCAACAACTGGAGCAACTGTGGATCAGTAATTCGGCCGTCGTAAGCACCAAACCGGAGCCCCCAACGTTCGCCTTCGATCTGCAGTCGTCGCAGAGCCGATTTACTCAAAACGCCGGCCTCCAGGGCCACTCTAAAAACGTGTTCAAGGTGGCCCCTGTCCCAGAGTCTTTCCTTGTCTCGACCGTGGGCATGCCTTTCTTCTTGTCTGACCAGGGCCACCGCTAGTTCGGTGCCTGTTGAAGCGAGTTCGATTTGCTTGCCTTCGAAGTCGCGCCGAATCGATACGAACTTTATAGTCTCAGGGGCAATTGCGCGTCTCAATTCATCAAGGTAGTACGAAGGAACGGTTTCCGAGTCGTCTTCCAGTGTCAATGGCCGGCTGAGATAGAGGCGTTCGGTAGCTCGACAGGCCACTTGATAAAAGTAATGCTCTTCTTTAAGCAGCGTAGCTGGAGAGATGTCTTCCAAAACCAGTCCGTACCGCTTCAGCCGTGCCCTTTCCTCGTGCGGGTAGATCCAGTCTCGTGAGGCGCGAAGGGGGAAACCACCTTCAATTAAGCCAGCTAAAAAAACCGCTCGAAACCGCAGGCCGCGAACATCGGTAGCTTCAAGGACTTGCAGTCCCCCTCGATCCGCAGCACCAAATGATTGGGCCTGAGAAGTGAGTGAGCGTCTCACTTCTTCAACAAAGGTTGACAGCCGGACTGAGGACTGAGTGGCTTCTTCCCCAGCCGCCGGCATCGTGCCCAGTTCGATACTCTTGATGGCCGCAACCAGGGCTCGCCGCAATGCTTCAAGACTATTGAAGTTCAGAAGCACCTGAGGCAGTTCCTGTTCCTCAGCAAACCCTCTTAATGGTCGCGTTATTTGGCCCGAGAAACTGAGGTGCTCGAAGAGTTTCAGCATGGCCAGGCGCAACTCTCTGGCTGTTCCCTGGCGTGGCACCTGGCGAATGTGTTCAGCCAGGCGCTGCACGATTAAAACGGTCCAGGCCAAGGTAGCCGGATGAACGTGACGTGATGGCCGTCGTTTCCTGGCAGCATCTTTCTCTTTGACTTCCGCAGTCTCGGAGTTTTCAAGCTCGTCCGCCAAATCCTTTTCCCGATCCAGCTCGCCTTCATCGATGTTCAGCAATTGTTTGGTTGACTTTGCCGATGGGAGTTCGCGAATCAGTTGTTGCGCCCGCAACAACCAATCGTTCACCCGTAGCGAACTGCCTACATAGGCAAAAACATTTTCCAGTGCGTCAGCATCCCAAAACCCTATCCGGTAACGAGTCTTTAGCCGCTCCGCATTCAGAGGCGGGTCGCCTTCGCTGAGGAGTGTGCTGTATTCACGTTCGAAACGGGTGAAAAGGACTTCCAGGTCTGGCTGCCCCAGCCGGAAGTACTCTGACTTGACCAGATCGGCAAGTTCAGAGATTTTCGTAGCAAAGGATTCGTCTTCGGCGCGTTGCTCGAGGATCGAGAGTAGCTTGAGGATAGCTCGATTTCCGGGGACGTCTGTTGCCTGGATGCGAGTTTCGAGATTGCAGTGGACTGATTCCTGGCGCATCACCCGATCGATTGTTTGGGCATATGCGGCCCGCTGCCGAACCACCAGGGCTATATCTGCAAGTTTGTACTTTTCGGCCGTGACCAGGTGCTTGATTTCCCTGGCGATTGCCTGAATTTCGGTGTCGCGATCTCCGCATTCGTAATAACGGATTTGCTGACTTTCAGTCTGGTCCACTTCACCGGGTGCTTCAACCTTTTGGTGCCCAGGGTTGAACAGGTTGAGACGCAAATTGGCCAAAGTGCCCTTTGTCTCCTGATATTCCGAAAATTGCTTTTCCTCAAAGCGAGCGATCGCTTTGAGTTGAGCCAGGGTTTCCAGGAACGGAAGGAAGATCTCGGGATTGTTCCGATCGTGGTTGAGGTTAACAATCACTTCGGGAATCTGCGGAATCAGACAGCGGAGGATCTCTCCCTGAACGGGTGTGAAGTCAAAAAAGCCGTCCAGTACCAGCAATTGGATTCTACCCAGCCAGGGCACCCGCACGGGCCGGCCGTCGAGCGATTGTTTGAGCACTGCCAGAGCCCGTAACTGGTCGGCGTCAGCCTCAGTGAATTCATGTTGTTGGATTACTTCGGAATAAGTCGAGTAAATAAGGGAAATGTCATCATCAAAATCGAGCTGGGGGGAGGATTCCCTGCTATTCGAGCCCGGCTGCAGGGCCAGATCTCGACGGCGTACGCTGATAATCTCGCGCAGCTCCGCAGGCGACTTGGCTGCCCGTTCAATCTCGCCTATCAGGGTCACAATCGAGTTGATACAGCCTTCCCGATTAGCAACTGGTGCGATTGCTTTTAGCTTTTTGGCGGCCAGCAAACGCAGAAGGATTTGTGAGATCAAACTGCGTTTCAGGGGTAATTCTTCTCTATCGATGGCGATTCGGGGTGGAAACAGCGCCCCATCTTCGTCGACCGCTGTATTGATCAGCCGGCTCACAAATCCTCGGAAGAGGTAGACTGGAAGTTCCCCCCAAAGTCCTGGATTCCTTTGACCGTCCAGTATTCCGTGGGTGACGATCTCCAACAAAGGATGTGAGGCGGTCAGGTACAGAAACCCTCTGCTCTGATTCTGTGAGACCAGCTTGGCGCAGCGATCGATTAGGAGAGAGCGACTATTACCCAGCAGCGGCGTTAACCAGATCTGGTTCGACATTTGTAACTACTCTTGTAATCATTTGATTCTATTTATCATTTGACATAACTTGACATTGGTCATTGCTTGCCATCATTCGCCGGCGCTCTTAGCCCTAAACAAAGAAGCAAGCTCGGCCTCAACTTCCCGATCTTCTGCGGGCTCTGCTTCTGGAAACAATCCGCCTTCATCCAAATGTAGCGAGCGAGTAGATTTGTCAATTGGTTCGAGCATGTCAATTTCCTCGCCAGCCAGGGCGCCATGTTCTTTAAATTTTCGGGCGGCCACCAAGACTCGCGCTTCAAACGACCCCACCCCGCGATTGTAGGCGTCCAGAGCGCGCTCCAGGTTCTTGCCGATGTCGCTGTAGTAGTTTGTAAAGGTCCGCAGGCGATCGTAGAGATCTTTCCCAAGCTTGGCGACGTCGACAGCGTTGCGGGCCATTTGTTCTTGTCTCCAACCGTAGGCGACTGCCTTGAGTAGCGCGATCAGTGTCGTCGGCGTTGCAATAATGACACCTCGGCCCACGCCGTCCTCGATAAGCTTAGGATCGTTTTCCAGGGCCGCACTATAAAATGTCTCGCCTGGCAAAAAGAGAAGCACAAACTCTGGGGTAGGCTGGACTGTTTCCCAGTAAGACTTCCGGCTTAAAGCCGCGACATGTGTGCGCACCAGGCGCGCGTGTTCCTTGATCTTGAGTTGTCGCACCTCTTCATCGGTGGCGGAGATAGATTCATAGAAAGCCTCGAACGGGACCTTCGAATCCACCACAATGGTGCGATTGCCTGGAAGTCTGACGATCAGATCGGGACGGATGCGGCTATCTTCAGTAGCGACAGTTTCCTGTTCGACAAAGTCACAATACTGGAGCATCCCGGCCAACTCAACCACCCGCCGCAATTGAATTTCGCCCCAACGGCCGCGCACATGAGGAGTTCGCAAGGCCTTTACCAGATTTCCCGTTTCGGTTTGCAGTTGCACCTGGGAAGTTGCCAACGCTCGGACCTGCTCCGAGAGAGCAGAATAAGCCCCGGCGCGGGCCTTCTCAATTTCCCCAATCTTTCCATCGACTTTTTCCAGGGACTGCTTAAGTGGTTGGACTAGCTGGTCGATCGCCCGTTGTCTTTGGTCGAGGTCGCCTTTGGCGGTTTCCTGGAATTTCTCGAGTGTCACTTTTGCTAGTTCAAGAAAGGTCTGATTGTTGTCTTTCAGAGCATCACGTGACAGCGCTCGGAAGCGCTGGTCGAGGTCGTCAATGATCGTCTTGAAAGCCTCAGTGCGTTCCCGACTGGCCCGGCGTTCACCTTCCAACTCGGCGCGAAGCTGTACAGATTCTTCGCGCGTCCGGTGGTGTTCATGAGTCTCTTTGTTGAAAGCTTCGTGCAGCCGTTCAAGTTCCTGCGCTCGTCCGGACAATCGTTCTTTGAGCATAGCCAGTTCCGCAGCCGGGGCGGCTTGGGCTCTGGCTTTGAGCAGAGACCAGACCAGGAACGCGCCAAAAAATGCTCCGAGCAGGGCGAACAACAGCCAGAAAATGATCTGTTCACTCATAAGTCAGGCATTCTAACACGTTGTTGCGGAAATGAAACAATGTCGCGCCGGCAAGAATTGGTTTTTTTCGGAGTTAGATCACGATGATCTATGACAAATGACCTGCCTTCACCTTCCCAAATACGCCACCATCCGTTCATAAACCTGCCTGGTAAGGCGCACATCTCGGAGGTTGTATTCGCGTATCTCCAGTAACTGACCCCTCTGGTACAAGTCAAAGATTTTGCTGCCCTCAACCGCCTCGCTCTTACTAGTCTCCAGCCCCAGCGCCCAGGCAAGATCGTCCAGGCTCACCCGGCCGCGGCGATCTCCGAACCACCAGCGCCGCATCGTGTCGAAAACGCCGTGCACGTCAAAGTCTCCCAGCGTTACAAATGGCCGCACCACCAGCTTGTTGACCAGGCAGCGCTGAAAAATAAAAGGTAAATCAAAGCCGAGAATGTTGTGACCCACAATCTCGTCACTCTCGCAGTCAAAATCCTTAAATAATGTAAGGAAAGCCTGGAGTGCTTCGGGTTCGGGCTGTTCGTTACCCAGGGCATCAATTCCAAACACGTATTCCTGGTCCCCGGTGGGCAGTTGCTCAGGGAAATTGGTGCCCGTTGTAGCGCCAAGATGAACCGCAATGGCCAGCACACGGCCGGAAATAGCGCTAAGCGAACCGAGTTGATAGCTGCGCTCTTCTTCGGCGGCGATGTCCTCGAGATATCTCTGTTGCTGTTCAAGGCGCATCTTGCCCAGGCGAAAGGTTCTTTCCAGTTGCGCAGCCGTACGCTCACGAAAGGCAGGCAGCGCGACTGTTTCAATATCGATTGTGAAGGCGCGTGGTATGTGGGGATCAGCGCCCTGATGTTCGCGATATTGTGCAGCGGTGATTGGACGGTAGTCGCTCAGGACAAACTGCAACCGCTCTTGAAATTTCTCAAGCCGTCCGGTAATACCCCAAAGTCCGGGTTGCAAGGCTGGTCTTAAAGCACTAGTTTCATCCCAAAGTTTCAAGGCCAGCGAGCCACTGGCATTGCGGGCGGCAGCATCGTAGAAAAGCCTGCCCTGTTGGGTGCGTCTTGGTCGAACCGAGGTGACAACCACAACCAGCCAGATCTCTTCGCCGTGAGGAATTTCAGCAATCGGAATGTTACCCTTCATCCTGGCTTAGTCGTTTTACTTCAGCATCCATTTTTCCCCTGGCCATCAAACCGATCATCTTGTAGTCGCCGAGGAGTGACCAGATAGGATGGTCAAAAGTCGCAGGCCGATTCTTTTCGATGAGGAAATGTGCCACCCAGGCAGCTCCATAACCGGGGACAAGCGCTAATGGCAACAGGCGCCATTTTCTTTTGGCAAGCAGAATTAGTAAACAGGCCACGCTAGCAGTAGTCCCGGCGGCATGCAGCGCGCGCGTCCCGGGCTTACTGTGCTCGGCTACGTAATGCGGCCAAAAGTCTGAGAACGAATTAAATTTGGTTCTCATAAGTTACTGACTTGTTCCGGCAGCAAACAATTGCAGAAACTCGCTTTTAGGTGTTGGTTCGACGTTCAGGAGTTCGGAGTTTTCCTGGACATGTGAGTTTTTGCTCATACCCACCAAAGCAGTTGTGATTCCCGGAGTGGAACGCACAAACTGAATTGCGGTTTGGGCCTGGGTCTTGAGCGCCCCTAGCGCCCTGCTCAGATCTTCTGGCAGGCCACGAGCCACCTGTCCCTGCAAGAGCGAAGCACTGGCGACCACAGTTACGTTTTCGGCAGCGGCAACCTCCAGCACCGATAACCACCCGTCCCCAACCTTTTGATTCGCATAGGTAAGAGCCTCGGGCATTGCCAGGTTGTAAGGAAGCTGGATAAAGCGAAATCCATGCGACGCGCCGCCAACTGAGCGAGCCAGCTCGATCATGCGCGGCAGAGAATGATAACCGCGGCTGCCTTCTGCCACGCGAAAGCCGTTCCAGGTCGCCACGCCGTACTTTCGAATCTTTCCTGCAGCTATATTGTTTTCCAGCAGTCGAAAGGCGTGCTTTAACCTTTCATAGAAGTCAGCTTCGGCAACTGAGGCCAATTGCGACTCGGGATTGTGTACGTAATAGACGTCAATGCAACTTAAGCCCATGTTCTGCAACGATTGATCCAGCTGGTTTTGCAGGTAGTTTGGGCTCATGCAGTGGCTGCCGCCAACAATCTCATTGAAACTGGCAATCCCCGGTTGCACAAAAGTTTCTTCGATGTATGCGCGAACATCCCTGGGGGGAGCACCATCGAAAGGCAGATATCCGCCTTTGGTGCAAACCAAAATCTGATCTCGTGCGTATCCACGCTCAGTAATGAGCTGTAGGGCTTGACCGACCGCCCGTTCGCTTCGCTGAAAGCGGTAATTTGCAGCGCTGTCGATAACGTTCAACCCGAGCTCGATGGCCCGGACAATCGCCTGCGCATAAGCTTTATCGGTGTTTACATCAGGGTTGCCAAGGTATGTGCCAATCCCCAGTGAGGAGACTGTTAGTTCCTGAGCCCTGCGAAAGTGCCCGACAGCGGCATGTGGAAAACGATCTCGATATCGAGACGTGCCGTCCGGGGTTGCGAATCCTGCTAATGTCATCATCCTTTGCGCGAGACTATACGCGGCAAAATCAGGTGCGGCAAGCTGGCTTCGTCGTTTCCGCCACCGTGTGATAGTTTGAATACCTAAACTATTACTAAAAGTAAACAACAATGGATCACTTTCTTGATTGGCGTGATTTCGCCGGAGTCCAGGCGGAGAAGTTTTTCAAAGCTACTCTGTGGAATGGCGAACATTTGATGGTCGGGCTCAATTGCCTTGAGCCCGGCCAATCTCAAGCAGTTCACGCGCACCAGGCGGCCGACAAGTTCTATCTTGTCCTTGCCGGACAGGGAAATTTCACAATTGGAGACGCGAGCCGAAATGCGGAAATGGGCACGCTGGTAATTGCTCCCGCAGGAATTGCTCATGGTGTTAAGAACTCGGGTGCCGAGAGGCTGTCGCTGCTGGTGGCCATTGCCCCGGCAATGAAATGAGGTGGTATTGAACCAGCCGCAATACCAGGCAGAACTTGAGGTTGCCCTTAGCCTGGCCCGAGCTGCGGGCACAGAAATACTAAAATTTTATCGCCGCCCGCTCGAGATCGAGGAAAAGCTCGCCAGTGATGCTCGTGAGCCCGTGACCCAGGCTGATTTAGTTGCTAACGACTTGATCGTAGCTGGCTTGCGGAACGCCTTTCCGGATGATGGCATTCTTGCTGAGGAATCTATAGATACGGAGCGGCGGCTCGAAAAGAAGCGAGTTTGGATGGTTGATCCGCTTGACGGAACCAACGGTTTCATAGATGGAAATGGTGACTTTGCAGTGCAGATTGGCCTGGCGGTGATTGGTGAGCCCGCTTTAGGAGTCGTTTACCAACCCGTTTCAGGCGTGCTCTACCGGGCCGTCCGCCACCAGGGTACCTGGATTGAATTGCCTGACCATGGTCCAAGGCAGGCAAAAGTTTCCAGCCAAATGAATATCTCTGCAATGCGGCTGGCTGCCAGCCGATCTCACCGCAGCCCCCGGATGGACCGGGTGGTGCAAAGTTTCGGTGTGAAAGAAGAAGTTCGCCGGGGTTCGGTTGGGATTAAAGTCGGATTGATTGTTGAACAGCGATGTGATCTGTATGTACATCTCTCGTCACGAACCAAGCAGTGGGATACTTGTGCCCCGGAACTAATTTTGGCTGAGGCTGGTGGCCGGCTAACCGATCTTTTTGGGAAGCCCTTACGTTACAACTCTCGCGATGTACAAAACCGTAACGGTATTGTCGCTAGCAATGGGTTAGCCCACGACTTGATTATCCGAGCGCTGGTACCTCTACTGGAGGAATTTGGACGCTCGCCCGTTGATGATGGTAGTTGAAGGATGTCGAGCAAAATCCAGACGAAAGGGACCGTGCTCGTAGTTGATGACGACGATGCGGTGCGGAGTGGACTTTATTGGGCCTTGGCCAATGATTATCGAGTACTGCAAGCCTCTTCCAGCATTGACGCCCTGCCGCTGCTGCGCCGTGAAGGTGTTGATGTGGTGATTAGCGACCTACATTTACCGCCCCGCGCAAAAGAAATTTCCGAAGGCCTCTCCTTAATTGATGCAGCTCGAGCAGAGGATCCTCCCATTCAGGTGGTCGTAATAACCAGCAGCAGCTCGAAGCAGGCAGCGCTCGAAGCCGTTAAGCGCGGTGCCTATGGCTTCTTCGAGAAGCCAGTGAACGGACCTGAAGTTTTGCATATCGTCAATCAGGCTGCCCGCATGCGCCAGTTGGAGATTGAAAATTTGCGCTTGCGCCTGGAGCTAACGAGTTCTCAGGGATTCAGCGATTTACTTGGCGAGAGCCAGGCGCTGGAGAAGATTGTCAAGCAGGCGCTTTCAGTCGCTTCGACCAGCGCTACAGTGTTGTTGATCGGCGAAAACGGAACCGGCAAGGAGATGCTGGCGCGCGCTATCCATCACGAAAGCCCACGCGCGGCCAACCCTTTTGTCGCGGTCAGCTGTGCCGCCCTGCCTGAAACACTAATTGAATCAGAATTGTTTGGGCACGAGCGAGGAGCTTTCACCACCGCCATTAATGCCCGAAAGGGGCGGTTTGAACTGGCGGACGGCGGGACTCTGTTCCTGGATGAAATCGCAGACTTGAGCCCAACCGTGCAAGTTAAGCTTCTGAGGGTTTTGCAGGAGCGAGCGTTCGAACGGGTAGGCGGCACAAAGACTCTGAGTGTTGACATCCGCTTAATAGCCGCCAGCAATCGGGATCTCGAAAAAGAGGTAGAAGCCGGCAGGCTGCGCCGCGACCTTTTCTATAGACTAAATGTGGTACCCCTGGTGCTGCCGCCTTTGCGTGATCGGAAAGAAGATATTCCATTGCTGGCAGGCCACTTTGCTCTGAAAGCTGCGCAGAAACACGGCCGGCAAGTACCCGAACTCGAGCCGGCGTTAATCGAGGCCCTGCAAGAGTACCGTTGGCCGGGTAACGTTCGGGAGCTGGAAAACCTGATGGAGCGGTTAGTGGTTCTCAGTAGTGGCCCAAACCTGGGAGCCGAGTTTTTGCCTGAGAAAATGTTGCGGGCGCTGCCAGAGGCCAGTGTTGCTGACGAACGAACACTGGAAGGGGCAATCCATGCGTTGAGGTCTCGAATGATCCGAAGCGCTCTACAGAGCGAGGGCGGCAACAAGGTGGCGGCAGCTAAGCGCTTAGGGATCAGCCGATCGTATCTTCACCGGCTGATTAGTGAGCACCGCCTCCGGTGAAGGCACATAGCGAGGAGGTATTTAGGAGGTATTTATTTATCATTGGTCATTTATCGTTTGACATTGGGTTCTAGCGTTAAGTCGTTGGTGGCTGGCGAGTGTTGAAGGGTATTTCTCGATCATTGATCATTTTTCATTCCGTGGAGTTTCACGTTCGCACCTGCGAAAAATGCCTCATCAAATCCGGAAGATGCCACGGGCTTGCCCGTGGAGTTTTCACGTTGGCAACTACTAAATAGCCTGGTCAAATCCGGAAGATGCCACGGGCTTGTCCCGTGGAGTCTCACGTTTGCAACTACAAAAAAGCCTCGTCAAATTCGGAAGATGCCACGGGCCTGCCCCGTGGAGTTTTCACGTTGGCAACTACAGGAAAGCCTCCCCCAATCCAAGATGCCACGGGCAAGCCCGTGGCATCTTCCATAAAATCCAGGCCAGAAACAAAACATCACGCCGGGAGGAGCCGCACTTGAATACTGCCCTTTTGTGCGAGAATATGAATCAGTGGCGAGTACACAAAAACGATTGCCCGAGAATGTGCCGGGAAGCTTTTTTGTCGATGATACCTGCATCGATTGTGATACCTGCAGGCACCTGGCTCCGGACACCTTTCGTGAAGAAGGCGATTACTCTGTAGTTTATCGCCAGCCGCAAACAGCCGAACAACTCCAGTTGGCATTGATGTCGCTGGTGGCCTGCCCCACAGGCTCTATCGGGTCGCTGGAAAGTCAAAATTTCAGGGCAGGTATCGATGCCTTTCCCTGCCGCATTCATGAGAATGTCTACTTTTGCGGTTTTACCGCCGAGTCCAGCTTCGGAGCCTGGAGCTATCTGATAGTCCGACCCGCCACCGCCGGGGGCAATATCTTAATAGACAGCCCTCGTTTCTCGTCCCAGTTGGTTAGCCGGATCGCCGCCCTGGGTGGAGTGCAGCAGATGTTCCTCACCCATCGGGACGACGTGGCCGACCATGAACGTTTTGCTGGCCGATTTAGTTGCAAGCGAATCATGCACGCAGACGATGGGGCTCGGCGGCTAGGAATTGAGAACGTAATTCAAGCGGAGGAGGCCATCTTCCTGGACCACGAACTCCAGGTTATCCCCACGCCCGGACACACTCGGGGTCACATGGTCCTGCTTTACAAGAACCAGTTTCTGTTCACTGGTGATCACCTGGCCTGGTCGCCTACGCGCCAAACTCTGACTGCATTTCGCAGTGCCTGCTGGTATTCCTGGCCCGTTCAGACGCGTTCAATGGAAAAGCTCTTAGACCACGAATTTCAGTGGGTTCTGCCGGGGCATGGTCGCATCCACCACGATACTTATGAGAATATGCGGGTTCATCTTGAGCGCTGCATCGCCTGGATGAAGGTGCGCGGTTAGTATCAGGCTTAGATCTTCGATCCTTTCGTTGAGAAGGTAAAAAAATGAATCGAAATCAGAAAATCGCCATCGGTTGTGGTGCGGCCGGCTGTCTGGGCTTGATCGTGATTGCGGTGGCGGCGGGGATTTTTTATCTGGTAATGCAATCGTCAAGCAGCAATACGAACCGCAGAAGCATCATCAGTGCAAATCGCAATTCCTCCAGTGCTTCGGAAGATCCTGGCGCAGACTCTTCCTCATCCACGGCCGACGAAACCGTTACGACCTCGATGTCCGAGGACGACAAACACAAGCTCTTTCAGGCTGCAGCCATAACGCAGGATACAGCCTTGATGCAGCGGGTCTGGAAAAAGCTGGGGCTTACACGAGCGGATGGCACGCCGAATGAGGTTTACGCCCAATTCGTTAAAGATCACGTCTCGTGGCTTTTTAGAAACACAGATTTTGTTCAGTCAGTAAGCACACCCGAGCAAGCTCGCGAATATGTCTTGGCCCACATCAACGACTGAGGTATCGGGGCAAAATAGCTGTAATGAATCCCGAGCGTCTAAGAAACTTCTCGATCATCGCGCACATTGACCATGGCAAGTCGACGGTAGCAGACCGCTTACTGGAGCTTACCGGCGCCCTCAGCGGCAGGGAGATGTCCGAGCAGGTGCTGGACAACATGGACCTTGAGCGCGAACGCGGCATTACCATCAAAGCCCACGCGGTGAGGCTGGATTACCGGGCCCGAGACGGCAACGATTATGTCTTAAACTTGATCG
>Ga0187893_10008708_pt1 | contig 15879 bp, 11 predicted proteins | sample MA1701074metaG_FD_139574 | JGI IMG/M metagenome (GOLD analysis project Ga0187893, IMG submission 139574) | White microbial mat communities from a basaltic lava cave in the Kipuka Kanohina Cave System on the Island of Hawaii, USA - MA170107-4 metaG ... | reverse complement strand
GCCCGTGACGAGCATGAAGCCTTCCTTCTGCCCGATGCCGTAGATGAGCGCTTCTTCCGCCGCGCGGTACTGTTCCGACTGGAAGACGAACTTCGGGTTGGGGGTCAGCGAGAAGGGTTTTTCGCTCAGCCCGAAGAACTGTTCATACATGCCGTGTCGCTACCGGGACGCCGGCGGCTGGCCGGCGATGATCGTCGGTGTCAGGAAGATCACGAGCTCGGCCTTGCGTTCGACCTCCAGCGTGCGCGAGAAGGCGCGGCCGAGCAGGGGAATGGAGCGGAGCACCGGAACGCCCGAACGAACCTTCTCGTAGCGCGTCTGCATCAGCCCGCCGATGATGATCGTCTCGCCCGCGCGGAGGCGCGCCATCGTGTCGGACTCGCGCGTGTCGATGACGGGTGCAGACGCCCCGGAGCCGTCCGCGCCCGTGAACGTCGCGATCCGGAGCACGCTCGTGACCACGGGCCGGATGTTCATGGTCACCGAGTTGTTGGCGCCTATCTGCGCGAGGACGTCGAGCACGATGCCGACGTTGACCTGCGTGGGCGTGACCGTCGTCGTGGTGGTGACGCCGCCGCCGGGGGCAACGCCTGTCGGCGAGACCGTCTGCTGAAACACGATCTCGCTGGTGGTCACGTTGAACACGGCGCGCTGGTTGTTCAGGGCGGAAACGCGCGGACTCGACAGCACGCGAACGTCGCCCTGCGAGGCCAGCGCCGTCAGCACGGCGTTGATCTGCGCCCCGCCGCCAGTGAGGGTGAACTGGATATTCGAGCCCGTCGCCCCACGGGACGTGAGGCCCGTCGTGGTGTTGCCGGCGACCACGTTCCAGTCGATGCCAAACTCGGAGGAGCGCTCCAGGTTGACCTCGACGATCTTGGCCTCGATGAGGACCTGCCGCTGGATCGAGGCCTCGAAGGTCCGGATAAAGTTCTCGATCTGGCTGAGCTGGCCGGGCAGCGCCGTGACAGTAATGGTGCCCGCAATCGCGTTCACGATGAGGCGGCGGCCCGTTGAGTCGGTGCGCGTGAACGGACGACCGCCGATTGCGCCCGAGCTGGCGGAGAATGGTGACGCGCCTGCCGCCAGTCCCGGTGAGCCGGACGTCGACGAAAACGTGAAGGCCTCGACCGCAACGCGGACGTCCTCCCACACGTCGGCGATCGACATGGCGAGGATGACATCCGCCCCGCCTCCCAGGCCGCCGCCGGCACCCGCGCCGGCGGCTCCTGCCGCGCCGGCGCCCCCGCCCGCACCGGTGGCGCCGCCAGCGGCGCCGCCCTGGCCGGCGCCGAGCCGGCGCTGGATCACCGTGGATGCCGTGCCGATGCGCGCGAGCGCCACGTAGTCGAGCGTAAAGATGCGGGTCTCGAGCCGCTCGGGTCCGACGCGCAACACGCCGCCGCGCACTTCGTAACCGATGCCCTGCGGCAGGATGGCGTCGAGCGCTTCCGGCAGCGTCTTGTTGCGCAGCGTAGTGGTCACTCGGCCGCGCACCATCGGGTCGATCTGGTACTGCAGGCCGAACTGGGTCGCGACGACCTTGATGACCTCGCTCAGGTCCTGGCCGTCGGCGCTGAGGTTCTTGAGCACGGGGCCGCGCGCCTCGGCGATCGAGCCCGTATGCTGAAGCGGCGGGAGTACGGGCAGCGGCTCGGCGGACTCGGGCGGCGGCGCGAGGCGAACGCTCGTCTGGGGCGGAGCGACGGCCGGTTTGCCAGCGCACCCGGCGCCGGCGGCGAAAAGCCACGGGGCCACCGTGACTGCCCGACCGAACCGCTTCCAGTTCATTGCTGCCTCCCCGCCGTCAGGGTGAGGACGCTGCGCTGGCCGTTCGGCGCGACGATTGTCACGCGATCACTCCGGATGGCCTCCACGCGAGCGCCACCGGTCAAGCGATCCCCAACACCAACCACTGCGTCATCGACGACCGCGATCGGCCGACCGTCAACGTCAAGAATTGCCGTCAACGAGTGCGCCGGCCGACCCGATGATCTAACAGTAGAACCTCCCTTGGAAGACGCAACGGCTGAAGGACTTGGAGCCCATCGGTCCGAGGACAGCGGATCGTTCGCGATGCGCGGCTCCGGAAGCGCCGAGCGGCGGTCCGGGCTGGCGGGCGCGAGGAAGTCGTCGATATCGGACGGAGCCGTCGGCATCGGGCGTGCCGCGGCGCCGTCTGCCGCGCGCAGCAAGCGCTCAGCCGTCAGGGCGACTGCCGCTGCCAGCACCAGCGTTGCCACGCTCCACCGATGTCCACCCATCCGGTACTCCATTCGTGAACTCGAGCCCGTAGACCGCCAGCGAAATGCGGTGGGTTGCGTTCCGTCCCTGTTGACTCTGGAGGCTCATCCCGATCGGTGCGACCGACGGCGGCAACTCCCGAAGGAATGCGACCACGGACGCCAAGCCTCCGGAGCCTTCGACTCGAAGACTAAACGGCGCCGCGTTGCTGCGAACCCCCTCGGTCCTGAGGCGCGGCTGGATGCTCGTGGTGTCGGAATCATCGATGTGCACTTTCACGTTCCGCAGGCCTGCCGACTCGGCGGCGCGAGCCACGCGTTGGGTCACGAACAGGCGCTCGTCACCCACCACGCCCAGTTCCTGGAGCTGAAGCCAGGTACGGCGCCAGGCGATGGATTCCGCGGCCACTGCCGGGGAATACCGGCGACGCAGGTCGGCGAACGCCTGCAGCGTCGACTCCGCGCGGCGGAGCTCGATGCGGCGGGCTGCGAGAACCTGTTGGGCACGCACGCCGACCCATCCGAGCACGGCGACAGCCAAGGCGCCGGCGATCACGAGCACCAGGACTGGCGAAACCGCCCGCTGTTCGCCCCGTTGACGCGCGAGGGAGATTGCCATCAGTCGCGGGCGCCCGGGGGCATGCCGAACACGATCTCGAAGCGCACGAGCGACCCGATCGTCGTGTCAGGGTACGATATGCTCTTGAGCGACAACGACTCCACCGGTGTCCGCCTCGGCAGTTCCCGGTAGAAGTCGCTCAGGGCGCGGACGGCTGCGCCGCTGGTCGCGGCCGCCACGCTGCCGCCGATGGCGGCGCGCCAGCCCGAGTCGGAGCGGACGAGCGTGATGCTGTCGACATGGATGCCGGCCGGTACGGCTGCCGCAATCGATGCGATCCCCTGCTGCAGGGCGGACCGGTCCTGCTCGACCACGCGCAACGCCGCAAGTGCGTCGCGCACAAGCCGCCGTCGTGCCGCCGTTTCCGCAACCGGCTCGATCGCGAACGACTCCTGGTTGATGCGGCGTCGGGCGGCATCGAGTGCGTTCGACGTCTGCCGGGCGACCAGCGCCTGACCGAGTGTCCACACCGCCAGCAGCATGGCCAGTGCGACCACTCCGGCGGCCGCCAACTGGAGGGCGGGCCTGGCCTGCGCGCGGCGCGTGACGGCGCGGCCGGCCAGCGCGACTGGATGCTCCGATCGCTGGTCGATGAGGGCGCCGAACGCAGCCGTTCCGCCGGGACCGAGATCGGCGACCGCGAGCCGCGCCACTGGAACGCCGAGTCGGGCTCCCAGCGCCGATTCGACGTCAGGCCAGCTCTCGTTGGACGCGATCACGCTGGCGTTCGCGATCGTCGCGCCGCGGAACTGCTGGCGCACGAAAACCGCGCCGAGGTCGGCCTCCTCGGCGAACGCGGCGGCGTCGGGGAGCGGGTCTCCCGGCGGGACCGGCGGGTCGATCACGAGCCGCACCGCGCCCCCGACCGAGAAGCCGATGTACGGACCGTCGGGGAGGAGCGCCATGAGCGCGCGAGTCTCGCTGCCGGACACGAACTCGTCAGCCAGCCGGTGCATCGATACCTGGAGTGCGGTCAGGTGGGTCAGCTCATGTCCCGCGCGCGCCACGGCGTCCGCGAACTCCTGGGCGACATCGCGGGCGATCGTGGCCGCCAGCACGTCGACGGTCTCGGCGCCGTCCCCGGCGTCGGTGTCGCGCGGGAGGCGCGTCCAGCCGATAACCGGGTCCGTCAACGCCGGTTCGAGGCGCCGCATTTCGCGGTCGATGATGGTGTCGAGGACGTTCTCGGGCGCGGGCGGGAACGTCAGCACGTGGGGGGTGATGCCGAACCCCCGTGCGGCCAGCGCCACGTCGGCTTTGCGAATGCCGGCTTGCTGGAGCGTGCGCGCGAGGAGCGCAACGCCTTCCTGCGCGGACTCGATGCGGGCGTGCGCATCGAACGACCGCAGGACCTCGAGCCCGCTGCGGCGCGGACGACACTCCACCACAAACACGCCGCGCAGGCAGACGAATGCGCCGACCACGCGGCTCACCGCCGCACTCCGATCGTGTTGTAGATGTTGAGGATCGGCAGCATGATCGCCATGGCGACCAGGAGGATGACGCCGCCCAGGACGACAATCAGCACGGGCTGGATCATGGTGATCACGCGTCGCACGGACGCGGGAATCTCGCGGCCGTAGTACAGCTTGGCGCGGTCGAGCGCCTCGTCGAGCCGGCCGGTCGATTCACCCAGCGCGAGACTGCGCATGACGATGAGTGGAATGATCGGTGAGCGGCCGAACGCTCCGGCGATGGTGTCGCCGCCCGAAATCCGTTCGCGCGCCTCGCGCACGGTCGTGGCCACCACCGCATTGGTCGCCATCTGCTCGACGAGCAGCAGCGACTGGAGGAGGTCGACGCCTGTCCGATAGAAGAGCCCCACGTAGGTCACGACGCGCGCGATGTTCACGTCAAGCACGAAATCGCCAATGACCGGGATCTTGAGGATGAGCGAGTCGATGAGATACCGGCCCCGTTCGTTACGACGCACGAAGAGAAGCGCTGCCACGAGCAGGCCGGTCACGACGATGAGCGGCAGCCAGTGCTGGGTCAGCACGTCGGACGCGGCCATGATGATCCGCGTCGGCAATGGCAAGTCCACCTGGCGCAGGCGGAGCATCGGCAGGATGCGCGGGAACACGAAGCCGACGAGGCCGGTGACCAGCAATGCGATCGCGCCGAGGACCACGAGCGGATAGGTGGTCGCCTGACGGACCGACCCGTTGATCGTTTCCTGCCAGTCGAGGTACTCGACCAGCTGCTCGAGCGAGAACGCCAGCTGGCCGCTGGCCTCGCCCGCCTGGATGGTGGCGACGATGAGCTGCGGAAACGCGCGCGGGTGCTCGGCCAGCGCCTCGGACAGGCTCTTTCCCTCGTCGGCGACCGCGGCGCGCACCTCGAGGAGGACCTTCTTGAGGCGCGGCGACCGCAGCCGACGCGGCACGTCGTCGAGGATCGTCAGCAGCGGGATGCCGGCGGCAAAGCAACCGGCGAGGTACTCGAGCAGCGCCAGCAGCTCCTTGCGATCAACGCGGCCGTCGGTCACCTGCCGCTTACGGGTCCTGGCCTCGGCCTTGATGAGGAACGAGCCCTGCCTGCGCAGTTCCTCCTCGAGAACGATCTCGCTTGGCGCGTTCGTCCATCCCTCCTGGACGGTGCCTGAGCCCGTCAACGCGCGGTACCAGTAGTCGGGCACTGTGCGTCCGCGAGTCAGGCGGTGACGCGGAGGATTTCGTCGAGTGTCGTGATCCCGGCCTGAACCTTGCGCAACCCGTCCTGCAGGAGCGTGGGGCGCCCGGAGTCGCGCTGGATCTGCTCCGGTGGAGTGCGTGCATCGATCCCCGCGACCACGTCGGTCGACATCGGCAGGATCTCGAATATGCCGAGGCGGCCGCGGTAGCCCGTGCCGCGGCAGCCGGGGCATCCCTGCGGTCCGTACAGCGTGGAGTTCTCGAGGCCGAACCGCTTCCGTACCGCCGGCGGCAGGTCGACCTGCACCTTGCACTGGTTGCAGAGCACACGGACGAGACGCTGCGAGACGAACATCGAGACGGAAGACGCGATCACGAAGGGTTCGATTCCCATGTCCAGCAATCGCGGGATGGTGCCCGCCGCCGTCGTTGTGTGCAGCGTCGTGAGCACCAAGTGTCCCGTGAGCGCGGCGCTCATCGCAATCTGGGCCGTCTCCTGGTCCCGGATTTCGCCGACGAGGATGATGTCGGGGTCGTGGCGCAGGATCGATCGCAGCCCGGTGGCAAACGTGAGGCCGGCGCGGACGTTCACCTGCGACTGGCGGATCAGCGGCATCTCGTACTCGATCGGGTCTTCGAGCGTGATGATGGCCCGATCACCCGTCGACAGTTCGGCAAGCGCCGCATACAGCGTGGTCGTCTTTCCCGATCCCGTCGGGCCTGTGACCGGAATCAGCCCGTTGGAGCGTTGCAGCGCGGTCCGGAGCAGCAGCAAGTCGTCGGCCTCAACGCCCAGCTTCTCGAGCTGGAGCGCGACGCGGCCGCGGTCGAGGATGCGCAGAACGATGTCCTCGCCGTGCAGCGTCGGGAACGTCGAGACGCGGAGATCCACCGTACGACCGGCGACGCGCAGCTGCGTTCGCCCGTCCTGCGGGAGTCGCGAGTCGGCGATATCCAGCGTCGAGAGAATCTTCACGCGGCTGATCAGGGCGCTCTGTGCCGCCTTGGGGAACACGGGCCCGTCCGTCAGCAAGCCGTCGATGCGATACCGGATATGGAGGCCGGTTTCGCGTGGCTCGATGTGAATGTCCGTCGCCGAGAGCTCGACGCCACGGCGAATGAGCTCGTCGACGACCGACGCCGCGTTGCCGGCATCGTCGCCGCGCGCGGGCGCGGGCCGTTGCGGGCGCGCGCCGCTGCGCGGCCCTTCGCCACGAGTGAGATTGAGCCTCGGCGCCGACGGCATGGTGGGGGACGACGCACTGACCGCCGCGGAACCACCCGACGCCACGCGCACGCCGGCCGCGGCCGCTGCCGACGTTACGTAGGCTATTTCGATCGCGCGCTGCACGACGTCCCGCTGGGCGCCCACGACCCGCACGGACCGGCCGGTCGCACGGGTGAGCGCGCGGATGGCGAGCAGGTCGAAGGGGTCCGCCATCGCAAGCACCACGTGACGGCTTTCGATCTTGAGCGGAACGGCGACGTGTTGCCGCGCGAGGTCGACGGGCAGCAGCGCGACGGCGTCTGCCTGCGGCGCAAGATCCTGCTCGGTGAGGAACGGAATGCCGGCGTCCGCGCTCAGCGTCCGCAGGAGGTCGGTCTCGCTGATCATGCCGAGCTGCACCAGCACGTTGCCGAGCTTCTCGCCGGTCTTGGCCTGAATGGCGAGCGCTTCGTCCACCTGGTGCTTCGTCACGAGGCCGGCGTTGATCAGCGAGTCGCCAAGCGAACGCCTCACGGCCATCGTAGCCCTCGGGTCAGCGGGTCAGGATCGGTTCGCCGGCAGCGCCGGAATGCGCTCCATCAGCGGCACGTTGCTGACGACCAAGTCGCGCAACAGCAACAGTATAACCAGACCCTTGCCTCACGGCTCCCTTTTTCACAACCCCCAATCATCACGGCTTCCAGTCGGCGATGAAGAGGTTGGTTTCGCGCTCGTTGGTGGAGTTCCGGTTCGAAGCCCACACCAGCTTGCGCCCATCGGGACTGAACATCGGAAAACCGTCGAAGGTGCCGTCAGTCGTCACCTGCTCCAGACCGCTGCCGTCGACGTTCACGAGGTAGAGGTCGAAGTTGCTCGAGCGCGGGTTCCTGTGATTGCTCGAGAAGATGATCGCCTTGCCGTCGGTCGTGAAAAACGGTGCGAAGTTGGCACCGCCGAGGCTGGTGACCTGCCGCTGGCCGCTGCCATCCGCGTTCATGACGAAGATCTCCATCCTGTTTGGCCTCACGAGGTTACGCGACAGGAGCTCGCGGTACGCGGCCAGGGAATCGGGGTGCGTCGGATGCCACGCGCGATACACGATCTGTGAGCCGTCCGGCGAGAAGAACGCGCCACCATCATAGCCCGGTGTGTGCGTCAGCCGCCTGATGTTGCTGCCGTCGACGTTCATCGCGTACAACTCGAGATCACCGTCCTTCAGGGACGTGAAGACGAGCGTGCGGCCGTCCGGCGACAGTGTCGCCTCAGTGGTGTAGACGCCGAAACTTGTGAGCGGCCGCCGGTTCGAGCCGTCGGCGTCCGCCACGTAGATGTCGAACGGGTCGAGGCCCCACACGTAACCGCGCGAGGGATCAGGCCGCGCCGGGCACGCGGACTGCGTCGCATGCGTCGAGCCGTAAATGATGCGCCGGCCGCCATCGATGAAATAGCCGCACGTGGTCTTGCCGGTGCCGTCGGACACGCGACGCACCTGCGAGCCGTCGACGCGCATCGTGAACTGCTGGTCGCAGGTGCGGCCGTCGCGCGTCGACTGGAAGATCAGCGAGCGGCTGTCGGGACTGAAGTACGCCTCGGCGTTCTCGCCACCGAACGTGAGCTTCCGGATGTTGCTGAGCCGCGACTCACCCGGAGCGGGCGCGACGAGCATCGCTGCCTGCGCCGCGGGCGTCTGCCGTGCCGCGGAGCCAGCGACGTTTCGCGCGGCCCTGCCGCCGCATGCGAGAACCGCCGTCGCGCAGGAGCCGACGGCGGCAAGGAGGATTCTCGATGTCATGGAATCTCAGGGACGTGCGACCTGGTTCTTCGGCGGCGTCGCCGGCGCGACCGGCCTGGCGGCGGTCTGCGCGACGTTGAACAGTTCCTTCTGGCTGGGGCTCTTGTTCATCATGTCGATCGCCTTGCGGAGCGGCGCATCGAGGTGCACTTCGCGACGCGCGGCGGCCGAGTCTCCATGGGCATAGCGCGCGACCCAGTGCTCGAGCTGACGGTCGAGCCAGGTGGCGCCGGCTTCCCACTGCGCGGCGTCAACCTTGAGGCCCTTGGCTTCGGCGCGCGCGCGAACCTCGCGCCGCCACTCAGGCATCGGCTTGAAAGCCGGTTTCACGGTCTTGGAGAGTTCGAGCGAATAATCAAGCAGCAGCGTGTAGAACTCCTGTCGCGGCGCCAGCAAGCGAGCCAACTGCTGCTCACCGATGCTGATCGTGTCGTCCTGCACGATAACGTCGGGCGTGATCCCGCCACCGCCGTACACGACGCGACCGGCATCCGACTTGAACACGGGCCGCGTCTTCTTGCTGGCGTCCGTCTCTGCGGAATCCGGGCCGTCCTCGACGAACCTGCCATCGACGAACCGGCGCTCGCGCTGAATGGTACGTCCACTCGGCGTGTACCACTTGGCTGTCGTGAGCTTCAAGGCGTAGCCGCCATCGAGCGGATACACGGATTGCACCAGCCCTTTTCCGAAGCTCGTCTGGCCGACGATCACAGCCCGGTCGTGATCCTGCAGTGCGCCGGCGACGATCTCGCTCGCGGACGCGGAGGCCTGATCGGTCAGGACGATGAGCGGAACGGTCGGAAGCGTCGGCTGGCCGCGCGCGACGTAGGACTGCGTGTCGCCGCTGCGCGCGCGCACGGACGCGATCTCCACGCCGGGCTTGAGGAAGAGGTTCGCGACCGAAAGCGATTGCTCCAGGATGCCGCCCGGGTTGCGGCGCAGGTCGAGCACGACCCCCTTGGCGCCGCGGCCCTGCAGGTCGCGAATTGCGGCGTCGAGGTCGGACGCGGCGTTCTCGTTGAAGCTCTGCAGCGGGACATAGCCCACGGCACCGAACGTCAACGTGTAGGGCACCGCCGGGACGTGGACGATGGCGCGCGTAAACGTGAAGGCGAGGGGCTGCGGCACGCCCGGGCGACTGAACGTCGCCCGCACCTTGGTGCCCGGCGTTCCGGTGAGGGCTTCGGCGGCCTGCTGGGTCGTCCAGTTGCGCGTCGACATCGTGTCGACCCCGATGATCCGGTCGCCCTCGCGAATGCCGTTGCGCTCGGCTGGCGTGTGCGGGAACACGCGCGCCACCACAATGCTGCCGTCGCGATACTCGATGCTCATCCCCAGGCCGCCGTACCGTCCGCCGGTGCGGTTGTTGAACTGGCGCAGTTCGCGCGGCGCCAGCAGCTCGGTGTACGGGTCGTTGAGTTCGCGAATCAGGCCGCGGGCGGCCTTCTCGTACATCGCGCCCTCCGGCAGCGAATCGACGTACCGCGCGGACACCAGGTCGAGCACCTGGTCGAGCAGCAGCGCGCCCTCGCGGGCGGCGCGTGATTGCAGCAGGAAGCCGCCGCCCACGAACGGCAAGGCGACGACAGCGACGAGTGCGAGCTTGCGAGAACCCTTCATGCGACCATCCGAAGGTTGGAAGGACAAAACTAGCGAGGGGATTGGTGTTTCGCGGCTACTCCGACCGCGACGCGAGCACGTATTCAGCGAACCACTCGCGACGCTGCTGCCGGAAGCCGGCATCACGCACGAGCCCCGCATCCACCAGCATGACGTGCGCCGGTTGCAGCACGCGTTGCAGGTGCGACGGGAACTTCTGAACCAGCGGGAGCATCTCGCGAAGCCGCTCGAGTGATACACGCCAGCTCACGATTCCGTTCGCGCGCGCGATCTCGAGCAACCGGTACAGGCGCCGCGCCACCGGCGACTGCAGCGCGGCGTAACGGGCCATCGACAGTGTGACAACATGGCGCGCGGCAAGGTTGTCGCGCACCAGCGGATGAAGCACGACCCGCGCCACACCGGGCTCCGCAGCCGGCACGGCGGCGAACAGGCCAAGCTGCTCACGATCGATCTGGCGCCGCCGTTCGATCGTCACCGACGACAGCACGGTGAACTGTCCTGTCATCGTCGAGCCGGTGCTCGCCGCGTAATACGCGTTCGTCGATTCGAGGGTCGTTCGCTCGAGACGGCCGAGCGCTGACCGCAACTGGTCGTACGTCCGCCCGTCAACGCGCCGGTCGATCGTGCGCAGAAAACTGTGCAGCGTGAAACTGACGGCGCCGTCCGCGGGCTGGTCGGCCTCGTGGAACCGCCGGCACAGTTCGACATAGACGTCCTGGTCGAACGTGCCGGGAAGGCGCTCGCCCGGCGCCGGAAGCACGCGCCAGCGACCGCCGCCCTCGATGTCAAACGTGATCGACGCGTCGTCGGCCGAGTCGCTGAGCCGGAACAGGGGCAACGCCTCCAGGGACCGGTCCAGCGCGACCTGTCGGGGTGCTGTGCGGCGTCGGACCGCGAGGTTCATGACGCGGAAACTACGGCGTGGGGAGTCCTCCGGAAGACGCCCTAAGTCATTTCAGACGAATAACTTGACCTGTGACGGCTCGGGCTTCGGGCGAGCACAGCCATGAGACTGCTGCCGCGACATCCTCGCGTTCGATGTACCTGGCGTCGCGTCCCATGGACGCCTCGTTTGACGCGGTCCTGATCGAGGTGGGCGCTACGGCATTGGCCCGCACACCCGACCCGCGACCCTCATCAGCCGTCGAGCGCATGAGCGCGAGCACGGCGGCTTTTGACGCGGCGTAGGCGGCCACGCCGGATGTCCGAGCCCCCTCCAGCACCGATTCTGACGCGAAGAACACCACGGCGCCCTGCGCCGCCGCAAGCGCCGGCATGAACGCGCGCGTCGTCAGGTACGCCGTCGTGGTGTTGATCGTGAGCATGCGCGCCAACATCCCGGGATCACTCTCCGCCAGCGGGCCTGAAAGCCCGAAACCTCCCGCCAGGTTCACGAGCGCGTCGAGCCTTGCGCCGTGATCCGCCCGCACCCGCGCGGCGAGTGCGTCAACGGCGGCGGCGTCGCTGAGGTCGCAGGCGTAGCCGAACGCCTTGCGGCCGGCGGCCATGAGCTCCGACGCGCGTGCCGCCACTTCAGTCGCGTCGCGCGAGACGAGGAGCACGGTGTCCCCGCGAGCTGCCAGCGCAGCCGCGACCGCCTCACCGACCTGGCCCTTGGCGCCGACGCCCGTCACGAGCGTCAGCATCGTACTCGGCTCCGGGCTCCCGACATCGTTCGGGCCGCCTGGCCGGGCTAGCGGACGTCTTCGCGGCCGAGCGCCGCGCGCACCGCTTCACGCATTGCGATGAGGGCGTTGTCGCGCGCGGCGGGGGTGTCCTCGCGAACATGGAGCTCGACGCCGTCGGCGACGCTGACGCGGCGCCAGGCAGCGATCGGTTCGCCATCCTTCCGCGCCACCGCGTCGGCGCCCATGCCGAGCGCCGGGGCCAGCGACGTCGCCACGCGCCGCTCGAGCGCGTCGCCGGCGAAGTCCTTCATCTCCTTCTTGATCGCCTCGAGCGTGGCGCCCTCGCGCTGGCGGATCTTGATGGCCAGCAACTGGAGGAGGTGCCGGTAGTTGTAAGTCGCCGCGGTGCCCGCGCCTTCGGGGCGGTCCAGGAGCCCGCTGGCGACGTAGAACCGGACCGCGCGCGCGCTTGGCGCCGCGCGCGCCGACGCGTTGGTCGGGCGAACTCCGGCGGCATCAACGAGCGCCGTGACGTGCGCAGCCAAGCCGCGCGCGTTCCACGGCGCGTGCTTTGAGTGCGTTCTCAGCAGTGTGACTGGAGAGTCCACGAAGACGGGACGAAGCCCGGCGCCCGGCGGCTATTTCTTCTTCTTCTTCTTGCCTTTCTTCTTGTCCTTCTTCTTCTCCTTCCTGGCCTTCTTCTTTTCCTTCTTGGCCTTCTTCTCCTTCTTCTTCTTCGCGGGCTTGGCCGCCTTCGGAACCGCTTTCGCGGGCGCCTTGGCGACAGGTGCCGCGACCGGCCTGGCCGCCGTCTTCACCTTCGGCATCGGCGCGCGCCCAAAGGCATCCTCGTCGTCCTCGTCGGCATCGCCGGCGGGGAGCGCCTCGGTTTCAGCGTCGGTATCGTCGTCGTCGAGGTCGTCGGTGCTGTCCCAGAGATCATCGCTTTCGCGATGGGTGGCCCAGCCGCCCTCGTCGTCCTCGTCGTCGTCGTAGTTGCTTCGACTGCCCCCGCCGCCGTAGCCGAGGTCCTCCGCTTCATCATCCCGATCGGCAAACCGAAACCCGTCGTTCAACCCATCAACCCGCGGCATGGCCGCCCTCCTCTAGGTATTTGCGGGGTCCTGGACTAGGTGCGCTGGAACAACAACCCTAGTAAGGGTTGACGCGCGAAAGGTCAAGGACGGTGGACGGGCAGTGCGAGCGGCTAATCGCCGACGGCGGCCGCCTCCGGCACCGAATCTGCGGAGTCGTCCGCTGTTTCGCGCTGATGACGCCGCGTCCGGAACCAGGCGGTGGCATCGTCGAGCAGCGTGTAGACGACGGGCACGACGAACAGCGTGAGGATCGTCGAAGTCACCAGGCCGCCGATCACGGAACGCGCCATCGGCGCGCGCGCTTCGGCGCCCGGACCGAGCGCCAGCGCCAGCGGCAGCATGCCGAAGATCATGGCGACCGTCGTCATGATGATGGGACGGAGCCGGACGCGGCCGGCGCGGAGCAGCGCTTCGCGGCGCGGAACGCCCGAGGCGCGCTGCTGGTTCGTGAAGTCGACGAGCAGGATGCCATTCTTGGTGACGAGACCCATCAGCATGATCACGCCGATCATCGTCATGATGTTCAGCGTGCCGCCGGTGGTGATGAGCGCCAGGGTGACGCCAATGAAGCTCAGCGGCAGCGCCAGCATGATCGACAGCGGCTGCAGGAACGAGCCGAAGAGGGACGCGAGGATGAGATAAATGAAGACCACCGCCAGGAGGATCGCCTCGAGGACGTAGCCCTTCGTTTCATTGAGGTTCTGCACGTCGCCGGTGAACACCGCATGGTACCCGGGCGGCAGGCCGATGGAGTCGATCGTGGCGCGCACGCGGTCCGCGACGTCGCCCATCGTGTGGCCGGGAAGCACGCCGGCGGAGATGGTGTACTGCTGCTCGAGCTGGCGGCGTTCGATTTGCTGCGGACCGACGCCGGCACGCACGTCGGCCACTTGCGACAAGGGGATCATCGCCGCGGAGCCACTGGCGGGATTGGTGGTGCTGCTGGCGACCGGGATGCCGGCGACATCGGCCGCGGATGCGCGCATCGAGTCCGGGTACATGACGATCACGTCATGGCTGAAACCCATCGGGTCCTCCCAGCGCGTGGCGCGCTGTCCCGAGAACAGCGGCTGCAGGGTGCCGGCGATGGCCTGGATGCCAAGCCCCGACCGCCACGCTTCTTGCCGGTCCACCTGCACGTCGAGCTGCGGAATGCTGCCTTCCTCGCTCGAGTTGGGCTCGGCGACGCCGGGCACGTTGCGCACGACGTCGAGCACGCGCTGCGCGGCGAGCCGCAAGCGCGTGGGCTCCGGGCCCTGCACGTTCACGATGATCGGCTGGCGGAAGCCGCCGCCGAAGACGGTGCGCTGGCCGGTGATGGACGGCCGCACGCCCGGAATGGTGCGCAGCTTGCCGCGCAAGTCGTTCTGGATTTCGGCGAGGGTGCGATTGCGATCGCCCTTGGGCTTGAGGATCACGCCGACGCGGCCGCCGTTCGGCGTGCCCATGAACCCGCCGCCGACGTTGAGGTGCACATGTTCCACCTCGGGCAGCGCGCTCAGGAATATCGCGATTTCGCGACCCTTCTCCTGCGTGTACTCCAGGCGCGAGCCGGGCGGTACGCGGTAATTGACGCTGAACTCCCTGCCGTCCACGTCGGGCATCCACGTGAACCCGATTCGCGGCACCAGGAGGAACGCGACGACGACGGTGGCGCCGCCCATGGCGAGAATCGGCCACCGGTGGCCGAGGGCGCGGTCGAGCCACCCGGGATACCGGTCGGCCACCCGCTCGAACCACGCGTTGAACGCGGTGACGGCGCGCTTGATGGGGTTGCGCGACGTGGTGGCGCCGCCGTGCGCCCCGAGAATCTCGGGGTCGTGCCATACGCTCGAAAGCATCGGGTCGAGCGTGAACGACACGAACAACGACACCAGGACGGCGAACGCCACGGTGACGCCGAACTGGAAGAAGATCTTGCCGATCATGCCGCCCATGAACGCGACCGGCACGAAGACGGCGACCACCGCCAGCGTGGTGGAAATCACGGCGAGACCGATCTCGTCGGTGCCTTCCTTGGCCGCCCGGAAGTGGTCTTTTCCCATCTCGATGTGGCGCACGATGTTCTCGCGCACCACGATGGCGTCGTCGATCAGGAGGCCGATGGCGAGCGACAGCGCCAGCAGCGTCATCGTGTTCACGGTGAAGCCCGCCACCCACATGATGAAGAACGCCGAGATGATCGACACTGGCAGCGTGAGTCCGGTGATCACCGTGCTGCGCCACGAGTTCAGGAACAGATAGATGATCATGATCGTGAGCAGCGCGCCGAGCACCAGCGACAGCTCCACGTCGTGCAGCGATTCGAGGATGCGCTGCGAGTCGTTGCGGATGAGCGTGAGCGTGACGTCGTTCGGCAGCTGGCGCTCGAGCCCTGCCATCGCCGCGCGCACCGAGTCGGCAACCGACACGGTGTTGGCGCCCGGGATCTTGAGGACCTCGAGCACGATGGCCGGCACGCCGTCCACCTCGGCGGTGCTGCGACGCTCCGCGACGCCGTCAATGACGGTCGCGACGTCGCCGAGGCGCACGGGGTTGCCGTTCCGCACCGCGACCACGATGTCCGCGAACGCGAGCGGGTCCTTGATGCGGCCGGTGACGCGCACGAGTTGCTGGGTGAGGCCGCGCTCCACGCGGCCGGCGGGCACGTCCTGGTTCTCGCGCTGCAGCGCCTGCGTCACCTGGACGGGGGTCACGCCATAGGAGCGCATCGCATCCGGGTCGAGCTGGACGCGGATCTCGCGCGCGCGGCCGCCCTGGATGTTGAGGCCGCCGACGCCGGCAATCGCCTCGAGCCGCGGCCGCACCGTCTCCTCGGCGAGGCTGGTGAGGTCGCGCAGCTGCCGCTCCCGGCTCTGCACGGCCATCGCCATGATCGGTGAGTCGTTCGGGTCGAAATGCCGGATCACCGGCTCCTCCACGGTCGGCGGCAGGCGGCGCCGGATCTGCATGACCTTCGCCTGCACGTCCTGCTGCGCCGTCGGGATGTCCACGTTGAGGTGGAACGTGATGCGCACGTTCGACTGGCCTTCCTGCG
>Ga0187893_10008707_pt1 | contig 15880 bp, 4 predicted proteins | sample MA1701074metaG_FD_139574 | JGI IMG/M metagenome (GOLD analysis project Ga0187893, IMG submission 139574) | White microbial mat communities from a basaltic lava cave in the Kipuka Kanohina Cave System on the Island of Hawaii, USA - MA170107-4 metaG ... | reverse complement strand
AGCGCGTCGTTCAGCACGTCCACCGTGAAGTCGCCGGTCGTCTGGCCGTTGGCGACCGAGATCGCGTTGGTGCCGCCGAAGGCCGTGTAGTCACTGCCCGCCGTCGCGGTGCCCGCCGGCGCCGTGGCCGTCGAGTCGGCCAGGTTGAACGTCACGTTGCCGCCGGTCGCGTTGGTCTTGCTCAGCGTGACGCGATAGACGATGTCCGTGGTGCCGCTCGCCTCGTTGCCGTGCGTCTGGACCGCGAGGGAGGCTGTCGCGCCCTCCTCCAGGATGTTGGCCGTGGCGAGGTTGCCCGCGACGGTCACCTGGCCGTTGCTCGAGTTGTCGATCGCCGCCTTCACCGTCTCCGTGTTCTCGAACAGCGCGTCATTCAGCACGTCCACCGTGAAGTCGCCGGTGGACTGGCCATTGAGCACCGTGATCGTGCCACCGAACGCCGTGTAGTCGCTGCCGCTCGTCGCCGAGCCCACCGGCGCGACGGCCGTCGAGTCCGCCAGGTTGAACGTGATGCTGGCGCCAGTGTTGTTCACCTTCGTCAGCGTCACGCGGTAAACGATGTCCGTGGTGCCGCTCGCCTCGTTGCCGTGCGTCTGCACCGCGAGGCTGGCCGTCGCCACGTCGTCGCTCGTGATGTTCGCAGTGGCGCTCGGCGTGCTGATCGTGACGCCAGGGTTGCTCGAGTTGCTGATCGTCGCGATGACGGTCTCGGTGCTTTCGAGCAGGGCGTCGTCCGTGACGACCACCGTGAAGGTGCCGGTGCTCTGGCCGTTGGCGACTGAGATCGTGGCTGAGAGGGCGATGGCGGTATAGTCGCTTCCGCTCGTTGCCGTGCCCGTGCCGGCGTCGTCGATGTCGAACGTGATCGGCGACCCGGTGTTATTGATCGCGCCGAGCGTCACCGTATACGTGATGTTGACTGGACCGCCTGCCTCCGCGCCGTGCTGCGTCACCGACAACGCGGCCGTCGTCGTGACCGTGATCGACGAGCTTGTCGCGTCGGGAATGGTCTGGCTGAAGTTCACGTCGGTCGCCGTCAGCGTATACGCGCCAGTGCGGTCGATCGTGAGACCAGTGAAGACCGCTTGCCCGCTGCCCCAGTTCACGCTGACCGCCGTCGTGCCGCCCAGCGTGGCGCCACCCGCGGTCGTGAGCGAGAGCGAGATCTGCTCGGTCGCGCCTCCATTCGGATCAGTGGTGACGACGTTGCCCCCTGCGTCACGGACCTCGACCGTGGTGCCGAAGCTTGCGCTCGCGGCCACGCTCGACGGCGGCTGGCTCGTGAACACGAGCTGCGCCGGCGGTCCCACGATCACGGTGATATTCGCGCTCGTACCCGTCAGCGCCGTGTTGTCCGTCGCCGTGACAGTGTGGACCGTGCCGGCGAGCGTGTTCACCGTAAATGCGATCGTCGCCTGCCCGTTGGCGTCCGTAAGTGAGGTCGGCGTTGCGAACGAGCCACCGGTGCCAGTCTTGCTCCAACTGACCGTCTTGCCCGAGGTAAGGACCGCATTGTTGTTCACGTCGCGCAACTGCGCCGTCACGAGAACGACCGAGTTGGCGTTGACCGAGAACGAGGCAGGCGTCACGCTGTAGTGCGTGGCCGGCAGTGCCGTGAACGTGACGGTCGCGTCGTCCGTGATGCCGCCACCGTTCACGGTGCCCGTGATCGTGGCCGTGCCCGACACCAGGCCGGCCGTGAGCGTTGCGTTGTAAATGCCGCCCGAGCCGCTGTACGTCACCGCGCCCAGGGCGCCGAGCGTCGTGAACAGCGCCACGGTCTCACCTGCGCCCTTGGCGTTGCCGAACGCGTCCTTCACGGCCACCGAGATGGTGGACGTCGCGGCCCCGTCGGCCTGGATGGACGTCGGTGCTGCCGTGATGAGCGTCGTGGCCCCCGACGCGGCGGCCGCGGCGACGTCGATCGCGTTCGTCGTCACGGTGCCGAGCGGCGGGTTGCTGTTCATGCTGATCGTGATCGACGTGCCGTTCGACGCTACGTTGTGCGACAGGTCCGTGAACGTCGCAACGCCGGCCACGGCCGTAACCATCGTCGTGCCTTGCAACGTGCCGCTGCCCGCGTTCCGGGTCGCCGTCATCGTGGACGTGTTGTCGCTCGTGATGACGTTGTGGAACTGGTCGTGAATCGCGACGATCGGCTGCGTCGTGAACGCCACGCCGGCCGTCGCCGTCGCCGACGGCTGCTGCGTGATCTCGATGTGGTGCGACGCCGCATGGCCCACGACGACGTTGTTCGACGTCGCGCCCGTCACGCCGCCGACCGAACTCGCGAAGTCGATGGTGATGGTCGTGGCGACGTTGTGCGTCAGGTTCGTGAACGTCGCGACGCCGCCCGACACGGTCACCACCGTCGTGCCACCCAGCGTGCCGCTGCCCGCGTTGCGCGTCGCCGTGACGGTGGACGCGTTGTCGCCGGTGCGCACGTTGCCGAACGCGTCGCGCAGCTGGACCACCGGCTGCGTCGTGAACGCCACACCCGCGGTCGCCGACGACGCCGGGTGCGTGGTGACCACCAGGATGTTTGCCGCGCCCGGATCCACCGTGAACGCGTTCGACGTGCCCGCCTCGGCGTTGCCGGTGAACGTCGCGGTGAGCGTGCGGCTCGCGCCAGCGGTCGTCAGCGTGATCGAGTGGCCGGTGAGCAGGCCATTCGTGAACGCCGCGCTCGGGCCGCCGCCCGCCGAGATCGCGCTGTTCGACGTGAAGGTGACGTGGTTGGCGCCGCCGTTGAACGCGGTGACGGTGTTGTTGAACGCGTCACGCGCCGTGACGTCGACGCTGAACGCCGCGCCAGCCGTCTGCGTGCCGATGCTGCCGCCGCCGTTGGCCTGCACCAGGAAGTTGTTGAGCGCCGCGTGGCCGACCACCACGTTGCCGGACGTCACGTTGGCCAGCGCGCCCGCCGTGAAGCGGATCGTGATGGTGTTGGCGACGTTGTGCGACAGGTTCGTGAACGTCGCCACGCCGCCCGCCGCCGTCGCCGTCGTGGTGCCCTGGAGCGTGCCGCTGCCGCTGAACACCGCCGCCGTGACGACGGTCGTGTTGTCACCGGTGACGAGGTTGCCGTTACCGTCGAGCACGCGGACCACCGGCTGCTGCGCGAACACCGCGCCCGCCGTGGCCGTTCCCGATGGCGCGGTGAAGAGCTGGAGTTGCGTGGCCGCGCCGTTCGCCACCACGAAGCTGTTCGACGTGCCCGTCTCGAGCGTCGTCGGCTTGGTCGCCGTGAGCGTGAACGTGCCCGTGTTCGTGATCGTGACGGCCTGCGACGCGAACACGCCGTTCGTGAAGTTGCCCGTCGCCACCGGCGTGCCTGACAGCGCGCCACTCGACGTGAGGTTGACGCTCGTGCCGCCGCCCGTGTACGTCGTGACGACGTTGTCGTGCGTGTCCTGCGCCTCGATGCGGACATTGAACGCCGCGCCCGCGATCTGCGCCGGGATGCCGCCGCCACCCTGATACAGGACGGCGAAGTGATGCAGGTTGCCGGCAAGGAGGTTCACGGTGGCGTCCACGGTCGAGACCGTGCTGCCGGCGACCGTCGGTGAGCCGAACCGCAGCGTGCGGGCGCCGATAGTGCCGCGCAGGTCCAGGTTCGTGAACGTCGCGACGCCGCCAACCGCGGCGACCGTCGTCGTCCCGCCGAGCGTGCCGCCACCGGCCACGATCGTGACCTGGACGTTCGCGGTGGACGACACGGCGTTGCCCTGCGCGTCACGGAACTGGATGACCGGCTGGGTCGGGAACGCCACCGAGTCCTGCGGGTTGGCCGACGGTGCCGTCGTCACGGTCAGCTGCGTCGCGGCCCCGGCCGTCACCGCGAACGACGTCGACGTCGTCGACGTCAGCGCGCCGCTCGTGAACTGGATCGTGATCGTCTCGGCGACGTTGTAGCTCAGGTTCGTGAACGTCGCAGTGCCGGAGACGGCCGCGACGCTGACGGTGCCCTGCAGGTTCGCCGTACCGGCGGCCCGCGTCGCCGTGACCGAGGCGGTGGAGTTCGTGAGGTTACCGAAGGCGTCGAGAATGCGAATTACGGGCTGCGCGTTGAAGGACGCGCCCGCGACCGCCGAGACCTGGCCCGGCTGCGTGAGGATGGACAGCGCGGCCGCCGCGCCAGCTGCCGGCGTGATCGAGTTCGACGTCGTCCCGGTCAAGCCGCTCGCGGCAAAGTCGATCGTGATCGCGACGGCCTCGTCGTACCGCAGGTTCGTGAACGTGGCCCGGCCGGCGACCGCCGTGGCCGTCAGCGTCCCGCCCAAGGAGAGCGTGCCGGTGCCGCTGTTGCGCGTCGCGGTTACCTGTGTGCTGTTGTCCGTCAGCACGCGGTTGCCCTGCGCGTCACGAATCTCCACCACGGGCTGCGTCGTGAACGCGCTGCCGGCGGTGGCGCCGGCGGGCTGCGTGAACATCACGAGCTGCGACGCTGCGCCGGCGGCGAGCGTGACGCCGGCGTCCTGCGTGCCGAGCGTCGTGCCCGCAACCGTCGGCGAGCCGAAGCGCAACGTGAAGGCGCCCGCCGTCCCGCTGAGGGCCAGGTTGGTGAAGACGGCCTGACCGCTGGTGTTCGTGGCGACCGTCTGCGTGCCCGAGAGCGAACCGGTGCCGCTCTGGATCACGACCTGCACGTCCACGCCGGACGTGGCGACGTTGTTGCCGTTGGCGTCCCGCAACTGCACCACCGGCTGCGTCGCAAACGCGGCGCCGCTCTGGGCGTTGGCGCTCGGCGATGTCGTGATCGCCAGCTGCGACGCGGCGGCGGCGGCGACCGCGAAGGCGTTCGACGTCCCGACATGGCTCGCGCCGTCGTTCGCCGTGATGGTGAACGAACCGGCGTTGGTGATGACGAGGCCCGCCTGGGTACGCGTGCCGGCTGCGAAGGCGCCGGTGGTAACCGGCGCGCCCGTCAGCGTGCCGGTGGACGTGAGCTGCACGGTGCCGGTGAAGCTGGTGACCGTGTTGTTGAACGCGTCCTCCGCCGTGAGGTCCAGCGAGAACGCGCTACCCGCGGTCTGGCCCGCGATGGTGGCGATGGCGAAGTGGTCGAGCGCCGCGTGCCCGACGACGACGTTGCCAGACGTGGCGGTGGTGAGGCCGCTGGCCGTGAACTGGATGGTGATGGTGCTGGCGACGCTGCGCGACAGGTTGGTGAAGGTCGCGACGCCGTTGACGGCGGTGACGCTGGTGACTCCCTGGATGGTTCCGCCGCCTGTCGCCACGGCCGCGGTGACCGTCGTGCTGTTGTCCGTCGTGACGATGTTGCCCTGCGCGTCGCGGACGTAGACGACCGGCTGTTGCGGGAACGACGCGCCGGCCGTCGGGGCCGGCGACGGCGACTGCGCGAGGAACAGCGCGGTCGCGGCGCCCGACGTGACGAGGAAGACGTTCGACGTGCCGTTTTGCGTGCCACCCGACGTGCGCGTGGCCGTCACGGTGAAGCTGCCGGTGTTCGAGATGGTCACGGCGTGCGATGAGAGCACGCCGGCGGTGAACGCCGCCGTAACTCCGGCGCCGCCGCTCAGCGTGCCGCTCGAGGTGATCGTCGCCGTGCCGGTGAAGCCGGTGACCGTGTTGTTGTTGGCGTCCTGCGCCACGAGCTTGATGTTGAACGACGTGCCGGCGGCCTGCGTGCCGATGGACAGGTCGCTGGTGTTGGTGACCGCGAAGTGGTGCAGGGCGGCCGGCGACACGACGCTCGAGTACGGGCTGCCGCCGATGGCGACGCCACCGAGCGTGATGGCGACGTTGTCCGTGCCGGCGACGGTCGGGGTGTAGGTGGCCGTGTACGTGCCGTTGCCGTTGTCCGTCACGGTGGCGGTCGCGGCGTTGGCGCCGGTGACGGAGGCGACCACCGCGCCGCTCGTGCTCGTGCGGTTGTTGCCGTTGGCGTCCCTGGCCTGAACCGTGATCGTCGTGACGGACCCGGCGGTGCCTGCTGGCACCATGGCGGTCGACTGCGCGGCGCTGGCCGCGCCGGCGATGGTGGAGGCCGTGAACGTCACGGGGCTGCCGACGAGGCCGGAGACCGTGGCGGTGACCGTGTTCGTGCCGACCGTCGTGTTCGTGGTCCACGTGCCGAGCGCGGCGTCGCCGTTGGCGTCCGTGTTGACGTTGACGTTGCCCGTGCCGCCGTTGATCTGGCCGCTCGATCCCACGAGCGCGAAGGTGACCGCGACGCCCGAGACCGCATTGTTGTTGGCGTCGCGCACGCGGACGGCGGGCGCCGTCGCGGTGCCGCCGGCGGTGATGCCGGTCTGTGTGGTGCTGCTCGTGGAGATGATGTTCTGCGCCGCGCCCGCCGTGCCCGTGGCGGTGAAGTTGACCGCCGTGAGTGCGCCGGACGTCGCTTGCAGCGAATTGGCGCCGGCCGTCGCGCCGAGCGTCCACGTACTGAGCGCCGCCACACCGGACGCGTTGCTGGACACATTCGCGCCCGTGGGCGAGGAGATCGTGCCGCCCCCGCCCGTCACGGTGAACGTGACCGTCACGCCCGCCACCGGATTGGTGTTGGCGTCCTGCACCACGACCGAGGGCGCTGCTGCAATCGCGGATCCCGCAATGGCGGTGAGGCCGTTGCCGGTGTTGATCACGAGGGTAGCGGCGGCGCCCGCGGTCGCTGTCGCAGTGAAGGTGACCGGGCTGCCTGCAAGGCCGGTTGCTGTGGCCGTCAGCGTCTGTGCAAGGCTCGCGTTCGTACCAAGCGTCCAGGAGCCGATAGTCGCGAACCCGCTGGCGTCGGTGTTGATCGAGTTGCCGGTGGTCGGCGCCGTGATCGAGCCGCCGCCCGACGTGACGTCCCACTGGACGGACACATTCTGCACGGGGTTGCCACTCGCGTCCGTCACCAGCACGCGCGGAGCGACGGCCACGTTCTGGCCGGCCACCGCGCTCTGGTTGTTGCCCTGGCTCAGCGCGATGGTGGCCGCGGCGCCGGCGCCGAGCGTGACGTTGGCCGTGGCGCTGGCAAGGCCCGAGGCGTTGAACGACAGGGTCCGCGCTCCGGTCGCGCCCGAGAGCGAGAGGCCGCTGCCGACGAACGAGGCGACGCCGCTGCCGTTCGTCAGCGCGGTCGTGGTGCCGCCGAGCGAACCGCCGCCGGCCGAGATCGCGACTGTGACGGAGATGTTCGCCTGGCTGACCGCGTTGCCGTTCGCGTCCCGGAGCTGCAGCACCGGCTGTTGCGGGAACGCGATCCCGCTTTGCGGGCCGGCGGTCGGCGCGGTCGTCAGCGTCAGCTGCGTCGACGTGCCGGGCACCGTGGTGATGTTGCTCGCGGTGGTGCCGGCACCCACGCCGCCGGTCGTCGCGGTCACGGTGGTTGCCGTGCCGGCGACGGTGTGCGTGACGAGCGTGATGGTGGCGGTGCCGTTGGCGTCGGTGATCGACGACGTTCCGGGTGAGAATGAGCCGTTTCCGTCCGACTTGGTCCAGTTGACCGTCTGGTTGGCGAGGCTGACGTAGTTGTTGTTGGCGTCACGCAGCCGGGCGGTGATGACGACGCTGGCGCCGGCCGCCGGCGCGGAGGTGGCGGCCGTGACTTCGTAGTTGGTGGGTGCGCCGGCCACCGCGACGATGTTCGGGCTCGTGCCCGAGCCCACACCGCCGGTGGTCGCGGTGACGGCGTGGGTCGCCGCCGTCGTGGACGTCGTGAATGTCACCGTGGCGATGCCGCTGGCGTTCGTCGTCGACGTCGGGGAGCCGAAGGTCCCGCCGCCGGATGCAAAGCCCCACGTGACGACCAGCCCCGACGTGGTGACCGCGTTGTTGTTGGCGTCCGCGAGCTGGGCACTGATCGTCACCTGCGCGCCAGCCACCGGCGAGGTGCTGGTCGAGGTGACGAGATACTTGGTCGCCGTGCCGGCCGTGAAGTTCACCGGCTGCGCCACGTTGTTCTGGACCGGCGAGCCGTTGACGCTGGCCAGGACGTTGGCCGTGCCGATGGTGGTGCCGGCGGTGAGCGTCGCGGTCCAGGTACCGCCGCTCACGAAGCCGGCCGCCGAAATCGAACCGAGCGACGTCGTCACCACGACGGCGGCGCTCGCCGTGTTCTGCATCACCTGCCCGTTCGCGTCGCGCAACGTTACGGTGATCGCCGACGTCGCCGAACCGTTGGCCGTGATGCCGGTGGGTGACGCGGAGATCGACGACTGCGCCGGCGCAATCGCCTGCGTGACGGTCACGGTGGCCGTCTGGGTCGCGCTCCCGGACGTGGCGACGATGGTGGCCGTGCCGTCGCCCTGGGCTGTGACCACGCCCGTCGAAGGGTTGACCGTGACGATGCTGGTGCCGCCGCCCTGGACCGACCACGTCACCGGCGCGCCGCTGATGACGAGGTTCTGGGCGTTGCGAACGGTGGCGGTGAAGCTGGTCGTTGATTGCAGCGCCGTGAGCGTCGTGGCCCCGTTAGCCGCGAGCGAGATGGTACTCGCCACGTTCGCGACGTTGAGGTAGACGGAGTCCGCCCGGAACGTCGGTGCCGTCGCCGGCGTCTGCGCCACGAGCCACGTGCCGCCGACCGCGCGCGTTTCCACGAGGCCCAGGTTGCCCGTGAAGCGCGCCACGGTTTCGTCGCGGCTGATCCAGGTCACGGCGCCGCGGCCGAGGTTGGCGCCGACGGCGTTCTGGATCGTGAATGCGAACGAGCTGTCGACCTGCCCGACGCTGTTCAGCGTGATGGTGTCGCTGGCGGTCAGCGAAGTGATGACGGTCGGGAAGTTCGTCACGTTGACGGCGCTGGTGTCAGCGCGCGCCGAGCCGTCCGTCGTCTGGACGATGACCGACGTGGAACCGACCGAGACACCGGTCACGAGACCGGAGGAGCTGACCGTCGCGACGCCGGTGTTGAGCGAGGTATACTGGACGCCGATCCCGGAGAGTTGTGTGCCGAGGGTGTTGGTCACCTTCGGCTGGTCGAACTGGGCGGTGGCGCCCACGGCGGGCACCACGAGCGTGGCCGGAGTCAACTCGACCCGGCTCGGGTTGTTCGTCACGTTGATCACGAACGTCGCCGACGCCGTGTCGCGCGTGACGCGGATGGTCGTCGAGCCGACGCCCGTCGCGCGAATCAGGGTCGGAACGACCTCCGGCTTCTCGACGTTGGCGACCGTTGGCACCGACGACGTCCACGAAAAGCCGCTGTTGGGCACCTGATTGCCACGGGCATCGAAGCCGTTGGCAAAGACGATCAACGTGTCGCCGATGGACTGCAGGGATGTGTTGGCGGCGGCCGTGGTCGTGACGGTCGTCGCCTTCTGCGCGACGGTGACGGGAATGCTGTCGGTCTGTCCGGCGCTGAGGCCCGAAATGAAGAGCTTCGTGGCGCCGCCTTCGGTCGGCGTGTTGGCGACGGCGGTGACGTACGCGGTGCGCGCCCCCGTCTGGGTGATGCTCGCAAGGAAGGAGTTGGTGCTGGAGAACGTCAGCGTGCCGGCAAAGCCGGCAATGGGCTGGTTCTTGGCGTCACGCGGCGTGGCGGTGAGGTGCACGGTGTCGCCGAGCGACAGCATGCCGATGCTGGCCCCCGAGCCGAAGCTCGACGCGATCTCCGCACGCGCCAGCTGCTGCGACACGAGAATCGGCGTCCGCACGGAGTCGACGCCCTCGAACACCGTGATGATCGTGTCGGCGAACGCCGGATGGTTGGCCAGGGAGACCACGGTCATCGTCGCCAACGTGTCCCGCGGGTCCAGCACGCCGATCGAGTCCGGGATGAAGAGCACCGCCGGGTTCGACGAGTACCAGCGCACCCGGCCCTTGCTCGCGGTGATGGCCGTGCCGGACGCGTTCTTCGCGACTGCCGCCAGCACGATCGTGTCGCCGATGCTCGTCAGCGTCGTCGACCGGTTCGGTATCACGACGCTCGTGTCCGCAGTCACCGAGATGATGACGGTGTCTCGCGGAATCAGCGTCGTGTCGGTCGGAATGGTGGCGCCGACCAGCTCGACGATGATCTGCGCCTGCCCGCGCTCCACGACGGTGAGTTTGTCGCCCGATGCATTGACCGCCACGACCTCCTGGCTGTCACTGATGAAGCGGTAGCGCGCCTGCGGCACGGCCTGCGACCCGATCTGGACGAGGATCTGCGGCTGGAGCGCCGCGCCGACCGAGAGAGTGATGCGTCCGTTGACGTCCGGAGCCGGCGTCAGCCACGTTATGGTGGCGACTCCCTGAAACCCCGTATCGGTGGCGTCCAGGCAGGACGCAACGCCGATCAGCGCCGCCCCAAAGACGGCCAAACTCCAAGCGGATCGAGCGATCGTCCGCCTGAACTGCTGGGGATTCAGGTGCGACCTACTCACGGCCTATAGTGCTCGGACCGGGACGTAAGTGCAAGCCAGATCAGTGATTCGGTGGCTTTCGCGCTCTGGCATTCTACGTCGAATGACCCGGGTGAATCACTCGTCATTCCTCCGATTCGCAGCTCACAAATCTTCGCGACATCAGATTTGTGTTGACATCTCCGTCCCAAGACACCCCACAAACAAACACGACGACCAACCCCGACAACCGTAACACGTTGCCGGATTTGCGCTTGCACGGGGTTGATCGCCGCCAGTCACAAGGAGGCACGCAATACTATAGAATCGCGGCTGTAACGACCGTGACCCCGCTCGCAATTCCGCCCGTCACGCCGCCGGCAAGCCACCCCAACGTCCACGCCAGCAAGGTGCGTGTCCGGTGTTACTCGGCTGTTTCGGGTGGCCGGTGGGCGTTACTTCCGGCACACGTCCGCCGGCGGCTGCGCGGCCCGCTCCGACTTTGACCAGCGCGAGCGCCCCAAGGCGCAGCGGCTAGTAGCCCGCGCCCCAGACGAAGAAGAACTTCCAGCCGTCCTGGTGGTCCAGCGGCCGGGCCATTCCGAAGCCGAGCAAGCCGGACAAGACTGTGAGGCGAACGTCGGCGCTGGCGCGTACGCGCCCGGTGCCGGTCGGGATCGGCGCCACGCCGCCCACGAGCTGGCTCATCGCGGTCGACGCGGCTGCGTTGGACACTTCGGCCCAGCCGCCGTTGATCCCGGCGCCGATTCCCGGGCTCAGGCCGGGAAGGATCAGGCGCCCGAACCGCTTGGGCGCCCGCATGAACGGCAGGTAGTACGCCACAAGGGCCCGACCCGCAGCCGCCCGGTCGCCGCCGAACTCCTTGTACTCATATGCCGGCAGGTTCAACCCGCCGCCGACCTCGTACATGACCTGCGGTGGCAGCACGTCGCCGGTGACAATGCCGCCGTCGACCCGCGAGGCGAAGAGCAAACCGTGCCAGTAGCGCCGCGCGGTCAGGCGGACGTCGAGGCGCTGCCAATCGAGCTGGCCGGCGGCAATCTCGCAGGCGACGCGCGCGCCAACGCCGGGGCTGAGCCCGATGCCCGTGACGCGCGGGTGGTACTCGAGCGTGACGGTTCCGCGCGCGTAGTCGCCGGGCAGGGCGCCGCGATTTGGCAGGAAGTGCTGTCCACCGGTGGCGCTGACGCCGTTCACCAGCCGTGCCACCTCGGGGCGATCACGCACGAGCGCGAACTCGCCGGTGAGCAGCGCGCGATCGACGTCCTTGATCACGCGCGTCACGGAGTACGCCGCGGTGTACCGGTCGACGAAGTCCGCCTCGTCGGTTGCGCTGAAGAGCGGCCAGATGCTCAGGCCGGTCGCGAACGGCTCCATGAAGTCGTTGGTCACGGCCAGTGCTCGCTCGGCGCGGGCGGTCTGGATCCAGCGGCCCCGGGAGAGCGACGCGTTCAGCGAGCCGCGTACGTCCTGCGATTCCCAGCCAACTCCCAGCATGCCGCGCACCGTGAGGCCTGGAAACGCGTCGCGCATGCGGACGGTGCCGGAGACGCCGGTGAACATGCCCTCGACGCGGTTGTAGCGCACGACGTCCTCGACGCGCTTGGGCCAGTACGAGAGCGTCGGGACGCCCGTGGGCCGCCAGACGTCTGGCGCAAGGTCCTCGAAATCGCCGCCGCCGACGCTGGAGATCTTGGCGCCGATGTTGTCCTCCCAGGCGCCGTAGCTGTTGACGCTGTCCGATGGCGCGAACGTCAGCCGCGCGCGAATGGGCGGGATCTGGGGGAGGACGGTGTCGGGATCCTCCGCGACGGTCGTGTCACCGATGCCAAGGTTGTAGTCACGGAACCGCGTGACGATGCGGTAGATCGGCCGGACGTCGCCGAGGGCACCCATTTGCGCCTGGAACTCGGAGCGCTGGACGGCCGGCAGCCAGTACCGGCCGGCGATCTCCGCGTTCTCGAATTCGATGAACGCAATCGCGATCGCCCCGGTGGCACGAATGAACGCGGGATCTTTGCGGGTGGTGTACTCCACGAACCGTCCGCGCATGCGAACGAGCTGGTGGCGGTCGACGTCGAAGTCGAGTTCGCCCTCGAAGCCGATGTAGTTGCGTTGTGGGTCCTTGATCGGGTGCGCATGCGTCCGCAGCACGCGCACGGTCCGGCCGCTGACGATGATGGCCGCGACGGTGTCTCCGCCGGTGAAGCGATAGAAGCGATCCCGCTCGCTGGAGAGCGGATGGATTGCGCGGAACGGCTGCAACCCCCTCGCGGAATCCTGGGCGAGGCGGCGGCGTCGGGCTGCGCTGTCCTGGCGGGTGCGAGGCAGTCCGTCGTTCATCCCGACGGCCAACCGGTTGCCATACAGCACCGGCGTCGTGAACATGCGGGTGAACGTGAGCGCCGAGTAGGGTGCGCCGAGCATCTGGGCGCGGTAGCCGACGACGCGCAGGTCGTATCGTCCGTCGCGGGCCCATTCCGCGAGTGCGGCGAGCTGCTCGATCTGGCCCACGTCCTCGCGTCCGATGGAGTCGCGAAGAATGAACGCCATTTCCGTCTCGACCTTGGCGCTGTAGCCGTGCAGCGTGGGCGGGGGAGCGCGATTGGCGAGCGCGGCCCTGGCGATGAACTTGCGGAGGGCCTCCGAGGGGTAGCCCTGCGGCTCGGGAGCCGCCGTCTGCGCTGCCTGAAGCTGGAGGAGAAGCGCTATCGCGAGCACGGGTTCACTACGCCAAGTTGTGGGCCGGGGTTCCAATGCAAAGTTACCGGCAACTCGACGAAAGACAGATCGCGCAGACGCTCGTCGCACTGCGGGAGCGGATCGCGTCCAGTTTCCCCGAAGCCAACCTCGGCCAGTTGTGCGAACAGCTCATGGAGGTCGCGCGCGAGGCCTCGGACGTCGTGGTCTACCTCCGCCGCCCGAACTGGGCGCTGCGGGCGGTGAGCGCCGCCGCGAGCCTGGGCCTGCTGATCCTGCTGTGGCTCGTGGCGCGGGCGTCGCTCAGCGCTTCCGGCGCCATGTCGATGTCCGACATCGTGCAGACCATCGAGGCGGCGGTAAACGACGTCGTGTTCTTCGGCATTGCCGTGTTCTTCCTGATGTCCATCGAAACGCGCGCCAAGCGGCGACGGGCGCTGGCGGTCCTGCACGAGTTGCGCAGCCTGGCGCACATCGTGGACATGCACCAGCTGACCAAGGACCCGGAGCGGCTCAGCACGACGATCGAGATCGTCGGGGGCGAGGGCCGGAAGAAGGCGACCGGCCAGGATCTGGGGCGCTACCTCGATTTCTGCTCGGAGCTGCTGTCGCTGAACAGCAAGATCTCGGCGTTGCTGGTGCAGCACTTCAACGACGGCGTGGTGCTTCAGGCTGTCAATGAGATCGAGAGCCTGACGACCGGCCTTTCCGGCAAGATCTGGCAGAAGATCACGATCCTGGAGCGCTCCACGCGCTAGCGGGGCGGCCGCCGCTTGACGGTGTCCGGGATGATGGGGAGGCCCTTGATCTTCGGCCTCGGGTCGACGCTGTCGCGTCCGATCATGGGGCCGGTCGATCCGGTGGCGCCGGTCGCGCCGACGGTCCTGGCACCGGTCGCGCCGGTCGTCCCCGCGCGCCCCTTGACGGCCGCTCCCCCGGCGCCGCGGGCTTGGGCAGCGGCCATGGAGTCGGAGCGGGCCGACTCTGCCTTGAGCGCGGCGGCCTGTGCGGCGAGCATGAGCGAATCCTGACGCATGGAATCCGCTCGCGCCGCCTGGTCCTTGGCGCTCGATGAGCATGCGCCTGCGATGGTGAGCGCCAGCGCGACCAGTGCGCGTCGAGTCATTGCCGGGGCCTCAGGGGACGGATGGCGCCGTTGAGGTCGATGGCACGGGTCGGCCGTCCGACGATCTCCCATTGCCGCACGCCACCGGCCGCGGCAAGGCTGGACGACGGGGCTGCCACGATCGAGCCGAGCGCCATGGCGTATGGGTCGTCGGCGCTGGTGTTCACGGTGTATCCAAGGTCCGCCAGCGAACGCAGCGTGATGCTGCTGAGCGGATTGTTCGTGCTGCCAAAGACGATCGTCGAGGTCATCAGCTCGACGCCGAACGTCGCTTCGCGCCAGTGCGACTCGATCGAGCCGCCGCCGCCCACGTTCTCGATCGGCACGGACGACGCGCACACGATCGTGCCGCCAACCTGCTGGCACCCGGCAGTGCCCTCGGCCCCCGTATATTGCGGATCCGCAGTCCCCGAAGCCGCGACGAGGCCGAACTCCGCCCACAAGGAGCCGACGCCGATCACGTGGAGCATCTCGTGCGTGATGACGTGCTCGAGGTTGCCTTGAGCGTCGATCTGGGAGAGGTCCGCGACGTCGAACGACATGATGCCGATCACTGGTAGGTTGTTGCACCCCGCACCGCAGGTTGCGCCCTGCCGGACGAAGCACGGCTTCGCCGATCCCAGGTTCCCGCCGGGGCCGTCCATGGTCTTGACTTCGGCAAAGATCAGGACGTCGTCCACGATCTCATTGAGGTCGGGCGGACCCGTGCACACGGCGCCCTGATAGTCCGACTGCGTCACGACGGCATTCACGTTCGGGACTTCGCCCGTGATGATGCCGCTGATCCGTTGCGCCGCACGGGTGAACACCTGCTGGTGCGCCGTGGACACCGCATTGGCGCCATAGTAGCGCACCACGATGTTGTAATTGGACTGGACCGTCGCGCTGACGTCAGCCGGGTCGTAGTTGACCGCCGAGGCGCGCAGCTTGTTGCCGTTGGAGCCGGTGGCGCTCTTGCCGAGGCGCCATTCGGGCGCCGTGACCAACCCATTGGCGTCGGACGTGTCGGCGAGCGCCCCGGTCAGGGTCCCGCTGCCCGCGATGACGGCAAAGTTGACCGCGACGTTGGGCACTGGATTGCCGGAGCCGTCCTGCGCCACGAACGTGACGGTGGGCACGACCGTGCCGGCCGGCCCCGCGCGCGCCACAGGGTTCACCTCGGTAATCGTGGGCGACCCGACAGGTTGCATCGGCTTGTCCTTGCACGCCGACATCGCGCAGGCTGAAAGAACCGCCGCAATCCGAACCGCCCTGTTGCTCACGTCAGCTGCCCCGCTGGCTGGTGGTGATCGAAAGATGCGGCAAGTTGCGAACCGCGCAATCGACGTCGTGTCGGTGGTGCGCTGCATCACATTGGTGAAGAGACACTCCGGGCCGGCCGTACCCTGAGAAACACCATTCCCCCGGCGGGAGTTCGCGATCCGTACAGCGTACCGAGCGCTGCGGGAATCACGCTGACGTTGGCGCGGACGCCGAGTCCTGTCGTTGTGCCTCGGGCACGGAGCAGCTCGCGGATGTAGCCCAGCGACACGGACGCGATGCGAAACGACTCGCCGGCCGGCGTGCCGGCGTTGAGTTCCTCGCGGGTGCGTGGCGTGAGTTCGGCGCGCCCGAAGAGCGTGTGGCGTTCGTCGATCAGCGCTTCGGACTCCGCAAGCCACGACGTGGAGTACTCGCCAGCGTGCGAGTTGGCGCCGACCACGAACGAGCTGGCCCATTGTCCGCCTGACGAAAGTGCCCGCCCGTGCAGCGCGCT
>Ga0187893_10008706_pt1 | contig 15881 bp, 10 predicted proteins | sample MA1701074metaG_FD_139574 | JGI IMG/M metagenome (GOLD analysis project Ga0187893, IMG submission 139574) | White microbial mat communities from a basaltic lava cave in the Kipuka Kanohina Cave System on the Island of Hawaii, USA - MA170107-4 metaG ... | reverse complement strand
TCCCCGGGCTCGGCCTCGATCAGCACGCACGCCCCGGCCCCGGCGCGCGCGCTCCGCCAGGCGTCGATCAACCGGCCGAGCGGCTCGCGCCGTCCCACGAGCGGCGTGCGGGCCCGGGCGCCTCCGGGCACCGCGATCACCCGCCGTCCGACCCGCGCCTCGCGAATCCGTTCGATCAGCCGCTCGGTCTCCGGGGCGGGCGCACCGCCCATGCGGTCGCGCAGATCGGCCGTGAGCCGCTGGGCCAGCTCCAGCGCCGCCGCACGATCGCCTCCCAACGCCAGGGCCCGCATCGCCGCGCGTCCCGCGGGTTCGGCGGTCGGATCGAGCGCCAGCGCACGCAGGGCCACCGCACGCGCCGCGCTGGGACTCTCACTCCCGGTCGCCAGCAGCGCCTCCGCATGGCGGGTCAACGCCTCCACGCTGCGCGCCCGCCAGCCGAGGCGCTCGGCCGCCAGCCAGCTCTCGAAGTCGCTGGCACCGGCGATCGACAGTCCCTCGAGAAAATCGCCCTGGGCGAGCTCGGCCGCTCCCGCCCAGTCGTGGACGGCGCTCCTGGCGGCGAGCTCGTCGCAGTCGAGACGGAGCACGCTCGAGCCCAGCGCGACTTGATCCACGTCGGCCCGCACTTCCCCGGCTCCCAACACCCGGCGAAACACCCGCAGCGCTTCACTCAGCGAATGGCGCGCGGACTTGTCGTCGCGTTCGCTCCATAGCATGCCGACGAGGTGATCGCGCGTGCGGGCCCGCCGCGGGCTCCGCGCCAGGTAGACGAGCAGTGCCAGATGCTTGCGCCACAGCAGCTCGGGCGGCGCCGGCGCGCCGTCGACCGTGATGCTGGCGGGCCCCAACACGTTGATGGTGACGCGACGCGCCTGGTGCATGGCGGGACGATTATCGACGCCGCTGGGGCGTCCGGCAAGCAGCCGCCCTGGCCCGCAGCCCGACGTGTAGATTGTCCCCCTGATGGACACTCCGGATACCTCGGCCGTCCAGGACGCGGTCGGCGATCGCTACGAGGTGCTGGATCTCGCCGGTGTGGGGGGGATGGGCGTCGTGTACCGCGCCCGGCATCGCCAACTCGGCCATCTGGTGGCGATCAAGGTGCTGCCACCCGAAGTCGCCGAGAGCAACATACGGCAGCAGCGGTTCAAACGCGAGGCGGCCCTCGCCGCGCACCTGTCGCATCCGAACATCGTGCCCGTCTACGAGTTCGAGCGGCGGGAAGGCATCTCCTTCCTCATCATGCCGTTCGTGCACGGGCGATCGCTGGAAAGCGTCCTCGCCGAGGGAGCGCATCTCACCCCGGGCGACGTGCTGCGGTTGCTGGGTGACGTCGGCGCGGCGCTGGATTTCGTCCATCCCCGAGGCGTCATTCACCGCGATGTGAAGCCCGCCAATATCCTGATCGAAGCGGAGACGGGCCGCGCACTGCTCACCGACTTCGGCGTGGCCTCCGTTTCCTCGGCGACCGACGAATCGCTCACCGGGATCGGCATCCCGATCGGCACCCCGGACTATATGGCTCCCGAGCAGGCGATCGGGCGCCGGGTCGACGGTCGCGCCGACCTCTACGCCCTCGCGATCGTCGCGTACGAAGCCATGACCGGCAATCTGCCGCAGCTCGCGTCGTCTCCCGACGTGCCGGCCGGCGCGCTGCACGCGGCCCGGCCGGAGATCGCCACGCGTCTCGCCACGGCGCTCCTTGCCCCGCTGGCGGCGCAGCCTGGAGATCGCCCGGCCACCGCCGCCCAGTGGATCGCCGCGATCCGGAGAGCTGGGAGCGGCGCACGGCGCCAGGCGGCGCTGTGGGTGGCGGCCGTTGCAGTCGCCCTGCTCGTCCTGGGCGCGATCGCTTTGCGGCGTCATCAGGCGCCCGGACCGCCGAGTGTCGCCGTCATGCCGTTCACGGTCCTGGGGCAACCGCCCTATCCGATCGACCAGCTGCCCGAGTTCTTTCTCTCTCGCTTCAGCCCCGTCCCCAGGCTCGCCGCCGCGATCTCGTTCGGCCGGGTCCACGCGTTGACCGGCCCGCGTCCGGTAACGGGCGCGGAAGCCGACTCGATCGCCCGGCTCCTCCAGGTGAAGTACTTCGTCAATGCGTCGCTCGCCTTTCAGGGTCGCGAAGCCACCTTGTCGGCGTCGCTGTTCCAAACGGGCCGGCGCGGGCCCCGCGCGACCGTCTCCGAGCGGGGGCCGATCGATTCCCTGACGGCGGTGATGGACGCGGCCTGGGCCGCGATCCTGGGGGCGGAGTTTCGACCCAACCCCTACGCCACGATACCGCGCGGCAAAGAGGCCATCGCCGCGTATCTCAACGCCGACGAGGCGTTTCGGCACGCCGACTACGCCGCGGCGCTGGCCCTCTATGACAGCGTGACGCGGCGTGACTCCGGCTTCGCTCCCGCCTACCTCCGGCGGCTGCTCGTGCTGGCCCAGGTGGCCCCGCAGGAAGACTCGATGCGAGCCGCGATGCGGAGCGCGCGGCGTCACGCCGCCGGGCTGACGCCATCGGACAGTTTGCTGCTCGATGGGTACGTGCAGCTCGTGGAGCGCGGCGACGGCGTCGCCGCCCTGGAGCGGTTCCGCGAGGCGTCCGGCGTCGCCGCCGATCGGATCTGGGCGCGGTTCACGTTGGGCGAATTCTACCTGTACTTCGGTCAGCTCTTCGACCAGCCGCTCGATTCGGCCCGTGCCGCGTTCGACGACGTGCTCGCGCTCGAACCGCGCTTCGCCGCCGCCATCGCGAACAGCATTTCCCTCGCTCACCTGCGGGGCGACGATGCGGAGGCCCGCCGCCTGATCCGCGAATACCGACGGATCGATTCGACCTCGGTCGTGGCCGAAGTGATCGGCCTGGCCGACACGCTGCTGTTCCAGGCGCCCACGGCCCGGGTGGCGGTGCTCAACAGCCTCAATCGCCGCGCGTTCACGGTCCTCGAGTACCTCGCGTTCCAGGCCGCCCAATTCGGGACGGAAGCCGAGCGGCGCGGTCCGGCCCGGCGCGCACTGGCGGCCCTCGAGCGCCGCGCCGCGACGTCGTACGAACGGACGCTCGCCCTGCGGCTTGGCCTCGCTGCCGACCTGCGGGAAGGCTGGGTGGACAGCGCGCGCGCGCGTCTCGCGGAGGCCGGTGCCGCCGCCCCCGAGCGCGACGCCTGGCTGATCCTGGCGCGAGCCACCGGGTTGCCGGCGCTCGGGGACTGGGAAGCCGCGCGCCGGCGGGCGCTCACGCGTGGGGGCGCCGATTCGAGCGCCACACAGACGTGGCTGTTGGGAATGACCGCCGAGCGGTGGACGCCGCATGTCCGCGCCCTCGAGCGCCTGGCGGCACGCGACAGCTCCCCATTGGCGTGGAGTCTGGCCCGCGACCTGGAGGGACGCAGCCTGCTCGCCCGCGGCGACACCACCGCCGCGCTGGCCCGGTGGGACGACGCCACGCGCCGCTACGCCGTGATCGCCGCCCCGTTCGGACTCGTGGCCTCGCTGTGGCCGACCCGGCGGGAGCTCGTGCGGATTGCCGCGCAACGCGGCGACACGGCGCGTGTCGTGCGCGGGTGTCGCAGCTTCGACGCCCTGGTCGGCTACGTCGATCAGGTCGTGTGGCCCGAGATGCAGCGCGTCTGCGCTCCGTGGCGCGGATGGCGCGCACCGTAGCCGGCGCTACGCCCCCTCGCCGGTCGCGGCCAGGATCCGTTGCCGCTGGCCCGGCGTGAGCTGGTCCTGCGCGATCACGTCGCGCACGATACGGGCGACGAACCCGTACCCCCGTCCATCCATCGTTAACCAGCGATTCCACTCCAACTCGTCCAAGGCCTCAGCCGTCGCGTCGGGCGCCAGTCCGGTCCCACGCGACAATCGACCGGGATCGAGCGGCTCATCCAATACGGCGGCCACTTGCAGAACCCGTTGGGCGCCGGCGCTGAGCCGACGAAAGGTGACGCGGAGCGCGCTCACGATCCCGGCGGGGAGGTCACCGGGCAGCGTCTGATCCAGAGTCTTGTACGGCACGGGCCACGATCCCCGGATCGAAGCGAGATCCAGCCCCAGCACCACGGCGTTCAGGAGCTCGATCGCCAGCAAGGGCAACCCGGCGGAATCGGCATAGACCCGGCGGGCCAGGCGGTCGAGCGCGGCGGCGTCGAATTCCGACACCGCCCACTCGGCCAAGCGACGCACCGCAACGGCCGAGAGCGGCCCGACGCGGACCACGCGACCCATCACATCGCGCCCGATGCGCGACTGCAGCTCGTCCAACTCGGCGCGCGATGGACTCGCCGGCACGGCCAGCACGAGGAGGAGCGGTCGCCGGGCGAAGTCGCGCAGCACCTCAGTCAGCACGAGGAGCGACTCGCGGTCCATCCATTCCGCGTTGTCCACGACGACGGCCACGGGCTGCTCCTCGAGTGCCCCATGCAACACGTCGTGGAAGGCGTGGGCCGGAGCGTTGGCCGCCCCCGCCTGGTAGCCCATCGGAAATCGGTCCGCCCACTCGGGGATTCGGCTGGCGAACCACGCGAGCGAGAGGGGTGGCGCCGCCGCGACGCCGGCCGCTTCCAGCAACCCGCCTCGGGCCAATCCGAGGAGCCCGTTCCATGGGGCATCGCGATCGCTCTCCACGGCGCGGATCACCGCCGGGAGAGCCCCCTCGAGGCGGATCCGTCCCACGAGCTCATCCATCAGCCGTGTCTTCCCGACGCCCGGGTCACCAGCGATCACGACTGCCGCCGCAGACCCGCTGGCGGGACCGCCCCGCCACACGGCCCACAACCCGGCCAAGTCCTGCTCACGCCCAGCGAGTGGCGCGCGCCGACGTTCGGGCGTGTCGCCGCGAGGGCGCGCGGCCCGGGTGCCGATGTCACGCTCGCGACGAATGCGCTCCAGCAACACGGTGGTGTCGGCGCTCGGCGAGACCTTCAGATCCCGATGCAGGCGCTGGTCGAGCTCCGCGCAGGCTTGCAGGGCCCCGGCGCGATCGCCGTCCAATGCCAGTGCGCGCATCAATACGCGCACCGCGGCCTCGCACACCGGATCGATGGCTCTTGCGCGTGCTGCCGTCGCCGCGGCATCACGCACCCGACCCGCGTCCAACTCGTGCTCCGCCACGTGCAGCAGCGCCTCGATCGCCCGCTGGTTCCAATACCGCTGCTCGGCCGTCAGCCATTCGTCGAATCCGGATGCGCCCGGGATGGCGAGCCCCTCGAGAAAGACTCCGGCGACCAGCGCAGCCGCGCCGGGCCAGTCTCCCGATTGCGCCTTGGTCTCGAACTCATCGGTATCGAGTCGCACCGCATCCGCCGTGAGCTGGACGCGGTCGGCCTGTGCGGTGATCGCCGCCTCGCCGAGGCAGCGGCGGATGGGGCGCAGCGCTTCATTGAGGGAATGCCGTGCCGCCGCTTCGGGCTTCTCCGGCCACAGGAGCCCGATCAGGTGCTCGCGGCTGCGGCTGCGCTTGGGGGAGCGGGCGAGATAGACGAGCAAGCCGAGATTCCTGCGCCACAGCAGCTCCGGGGGCGCAGGCCCGCCGTCGACCGTGACTTCAATCGGCCCCAAGACACGGCAGTGGATCACGTCACCGGCACGGCGCAGTCGAGCGCGACGCCAATGCGCGCCGCGCTGTCGGCCAGCGCGGCGAAGGGAGCTTCCCCGCCCCGCCACACACGTTCGATCGACGCGGCCAGCGGGCACAGATCCGCTCGTCTCGCGCTCGAGCGCTGCAGCTCCACACGGCGCCACCGCGCCCACGGCCGGAATGCCCAGTCCACCTCCATCGGCTGCGGATCGCCGCTGGGTAAGGTCGCTTGGTCGAAATTCTCGGCCCACAGCATCTCTTTGGCCGCCGACCCTTCCCGTCCGGTGCGCATGAGCCAGTCGGCGCGCAACAGGTGGAGCATGGTCCGGAAGGCCGGGAAGCCGCGGATTGGCCAGGCGGTCAGCTCGGTGAGCGGGCCGGTCATGTCCACCGCCTCCTGCACCCGGCCCGCTTCCGCCCGGTGGCACGCCAGGAGCAAGCGGCTCAAGACCGCTGGATAGGCCCCGCCGGGAGCCGGTTCTCCGGTGCGGTTGTGAACCGGGAGCCTGCAATTCACTATCTCGGCGAGCCAGCGCGCGCGCTGCCGCAATCCGACCGGCTGGTTGGTCGCGCCACCGATCTGCGTCAAGTCGTCGATCAACGCTGTCGGTGCGCTATCGGCCTTCGGCTCGATGAACAGGCGCCGCACGCCGTCCAGCTCGAGCCTGAGCACGGCGGTCGCCGGATCGGGGTACTTCGATCCCAGGCGATCGAGATCGCGCGCCGCGGCCTCGAACCGTCCCATTTGCACCTGGCCGAACACCTGGGCGATCAGCGCCGAACGGCCGTAGCGCGGCTCCGCCTCCAGCCGCCGGCCGATCCACACGGCTCCGTGCGGCACCATGAACCCGTTCATGTACCGTGCCCCGACATCCAGCGCACCGATCGACTTGCGCCGCGCTTCGTCCATCGCCGCTCGAGTGCGGGCTTCGGCCTCAGCCGCGGGCAAGAACTGCCAGGCGAAAGCGACCTGCAGCATCTCGGGCAGGCCGGAGGTGAGTTGTTGAGGCTGGGATATGCGAAGCAGGGCGTCCAGCGCCGATCCCGCGCCGGGACCGTCGGCTTCGAGCACCGCGAGCCACAGCTGGTGCTCCACGGCTGGTGCGAAGTCGGGCCGCAGGTTCAGTGCGGCCTGGAAGTACTGCGCGGCTTCCCCCCGGGCGCGGCCGATCAGCGGTCCGCGATGCATCAACTCATCCCCGTGTCGGAACTCCCCGAACAGGAACGCCGGAGATCGCTGGTGTAGCTCGCTGAGCGTGTCGAATCGAGCCAATAACGGCAGCGTGTCCACTCGAATCAGACTCTGGTATCCAGGCGGAAACAGCGCGATGTGCGCGAGTGCCTGCCGGATCCCGGCGGAATCGTCGCTCTGACCGAGCCAGCGACCGGTTTCCTTATGACGCCAGATACAGAGCCAGCACGTCGAGTCGAGCGTGATGGCGGCGTCATACGCGTCGTACGCCTCGCGCCAATGGGAGGCGGCGAGCAGTTTCTCGGCGACGAGGAATCCCTGCAGTCCTTCCGGACCTCGCGGCAGCACTCGCACCGGCACCTCGGCATCGAGCGCGGACCCGCCGAACACACGCAACAGGAGGCTATCGGCCAGCAAGTCGCCACCCGTTCGCCAGTCGTCAACCGTCGTGACCACCGTGAACCGGCGCTCTCGGAGCCGCAGGGTGATCCGGAGTGAAGCTCCCGCCGCGGTGATCGTCCCGCGCACGACATCCCGGGCGCGTCCCGGTTGTCCCGGTCCGGCCACGCTGAAATCTGGAAACCCGGTCAGGCGCTGCGCGATGAACGCGGCGAGCGAATCTCCCAGCAATGCGACCTGGCTCCCGCCGCCCGCCGCCAGCGCCTCGATGCGCAAGTCCGAGACGCCCCCCCCCCCGCGTGGCCAGAGGAGCCATGCGGCCCCCAGGAGCGCCGCCGCGATGGCGGCAGGCCGCACGCGCTGTCCGAGACTCGGGCCTCGCGTGGCCGCTTGCCACGCACGCTGAAACGCCGGAGCATCCCGCCAGCGCTGTGCGGGGGAGTCGGCCAGCGCCCGTTCCAACACCACGCGAAGCCGTCCGGCAACGCCGTGCCAGTTGGGCGCCGCCGGCGCTTCCAGCATCCACGCTCGGCCGGTCAGGGCCTCGTACACGACCATCCCGACGGCATGCAGATCGGTTTGGGGCGTGACCTCCCGGCCGGCAGACTGCTCGGGGGGACTGTAGAGTGGCGTACCGATCAGCTGGCCAGGTGCGGTGAGCGCTCCCTCGTGCCGCTCCAATCGCTTCGCGATCCCGAAATCGGTGAGAATCGCTCCGCGCTCCTCGAGAAACACGTTGCTCGGCTTGATGTCCCGGTGCACGATCCCATGGCGATGAGCGACGGCAAGCGCGTCGAGCAGCTGATCGCAGAGGCGACTCGCCTCCGCCTCCGGCAGCGCGCCGTGCCTGAGCCGCTGTTCCAGCGTCTCGCCGGCGAGGTAGTCCATGACGTAGAACGGGATTCCCACGCCGCGCGCCATCCCGGTCGCATGGACCGGGACGATATGCGCGTGACGCAATCTGGCGAGCGTCTGCGCCTCGTCGTGAAACCGCGCGACCGCGGCCGCGCTGGCGTCCTCGGGTCGCATGGCTTTGATCGCCACCGGCCGATCCAACGCCACGTCGTGGGCCAGGAAGACCGTCGCCATCCCCCCGCTGCCCAATTCCCGCTCGAGCAGGAACTCGGGAGCGAGTGATGCACGGAGCTGCTCGAAAAAAGTGCCCATGACCGAGTGGTGGTCGCGGGCACCTAATGTAGCCTACACGAGCGGCCCCGGGAGCATCCCGAGGCCGCTCGGTGCAATCGAATGGATGGTGCTCGTTACTGCACGGTCGCCGTGAAGAACATGCCCAGGGCGAGGTGGGGAGTGCAATACCCCTTGTACACGCCCGCCGGCAGCCCCGCGAACGAGACGTCGTAGTGGTCATTCGGCGTCGTAATGAACGGGCCGGCCAGGTTGTCCATGCGGTTGGCCATCGCGGCGTTCAGCCGGTCCGCCGTGCCGCTGGGAATCGAATCGGCGTAGAACGCGACGTTGTGCGGCCCGCCTTCGACGTTGATGAAGCGAACCGTTGCGCCCGCCGGCACCGTGAACGTCGCCGGCTCGAACCGGAAGCTGTTCCCGCTGCCGACCATCTTGATCTCGACCACCGCGCCGGCCGGCGCCGCCGCATCCGGCATGGCGCTGCTCCCCGGCTGTCCCGCCTGCGCCTGATCCGCCTTTTTCCCGCACGCCAGCGCGCCGATCACCACCACCGCGCCGATCCACTTCCGCCGCATTGCGTCTTCTCCGTGAGAGGCGTTCGTAAGCTGTCTGTGAACGCCTTCACGATATCGCAACCGGACGGGAAACGGGAGCCCCGCCGATCCCCGACCATCGGCGATCTTCGGTGTACCATTTCTGGTCCCGTCACGAAGACCCGCAACGTGGAGGGTGCAGTGCGAAACACGACGCTCATCGCTGCTCTCCTTGCCGGCACGACTCCAGCCGGCGCCCAACAGCTGTGGCATTCCGAGATCGGCGTGCAGGGAGGCTATGCCCGCATCCAGATTTCGGGCTCGGGCGGCAACCCCGCCGACGTCTTCGAATTTCCCACCATGGGATACCTGATTCCGCTGATCGGTTATGCCCCGGTATTCGTCACCATTCCGCTGGCCGATCGCATTGCCCTGGAGCCCACGGTCAGCCTGGCGCAGCTCGCGAGCGGGGGCACCAATGTCACGACGGTGCGTCTGGGCGTGCGTGGCAATTACGCGATCACCGCGCACTTCTATGGCGGCCTCGGTGGCGTCGTGAACTACGCCTCATCGGGAAACGAGCAGTTCCAGCTCGGCGCACAGCTCGGTGCGGGATACCGCTTCGGCCTCGGCCCGAGGCTCAACGGCCGCGTCGAGGCGGACTGGATCAGTACCCGTGGCAATGCCACACTGGCGGCCAGAAACGTCTACGCGCTCCTGTTTGGCCTGTCGGCGCGGCTTGATGGACCGGCGCGCGCCGCGGCGGCTCGTCCCGCCACGGATCGAGCGTGGCAACCATCGGTCGGCCTGGTCGGTGGTTATTCCAACGCTCACTCCGTCGGCGGCGGCTCGATTACCGGCGTGCTCGTGCCCGGTTTCGGCGGCAGTCTCACGACGCTCGGTGGCGGCGGCACGCCGCCCCAGCCGCCGACGCTGTTCGCCATCATCCCGCTCGGGAGACGCCTGGCCATCGAACCCGGCCTCGATCTGCACCGGATCCAGAGCGGCGGTCAGACGTCGTTCGGCGCCAACGTGGGTGCCAGGCTCAACGTCGCGGTCCACGGCGGCTGGTATGGGGCCGTCGGCGGCCAATTGATCTATCTCCAGGCCACGCCAGGGACGTTTGCTGACCCCAATCGAGGCAGCGCGACCGTGACCGGGGCGACGCTCGCATGGGGCTATCGATTCCCCATCGGTGGCCAAATCAGCGGGCGCACCGAGCTCAACTACTCGATGTATGCCAAGAGCTCCGACATTCCCAGTCCTCCGGTGAACGTCACCGGGCTTCTGTTCGGGCTCATGATGCCCCTGAAATAGACGAACGGCCCCCTTCGGGAGGCCGTGTTTCTTATGCTCCGTCTGTGCAAGCCGTTCCTGCCCAGGCGTCTCTCTTGACGTCTCCGACAGGAACGCATGATGCACAACCAGGCCTTCCGTACGATCCGCGCCCTCGGCGCCCTCCTCGTGGGCGCCGGAGTTCTCTCCGCCCAGGGCTGGATCGAACCAACCCGTCCCGGGATTGGCTGGGGCGTCCAGAAGCTCCGCAGCGCAGTGTCCGTGACGGTGGATGGTCAGGTAGCGCACGTCACCGTCGAGGAGTGGTTCCAGAACCGGGGGAGCGGCTTGGGCGAGGGAGATTATCACTATCCGCTGCCCGGCGAGACCGCGTTCGGCAGCTTCTCGCTCTGGCAGGGAGACGTCGAGCTGCGCGGTGAAGCCATGGACGCCATCCAGGCGCGTACCATTTACGAAGAGATCGTGCGTCGCAAGCGCGACCCGGCGCTCATCGAGCTCGAGGGCCACGGCTTGCTGCGCGCCCGGGTGTTCCCCATCAATCCCGGGGAAACGCGCAAGATCACGATGCGCTACACGCAGCTGCTCGACCGTGAGGGAGACGCCTGGCGCTTCCGGTACGTGACCGGGACGGGTCCCGGCGCCGCCGGCGCCGCGCGCAGCTTCCGCCTCTCCGCCGATAGCGCGGACCGCTTCGGCGATCCGTATTCTCCCACACACCGGCTGCGCACGCGGCGCACCGAAGGCCGGATCGAGCTCACCCTGGCGGACTCCGCCGGAGCCGGCGACCTGGACCTGTTCCTGCCGTTGCGGCGTGGTGTGATCGGACTGTCGGTCGTTCCCCACCGGCCGTCCGGTGAGGACGGGTACTTCATGCTGCTGCTCGCACCCGGCGCGAGTTCCGCGGCCGCCGTGCGCCGCGATCTCGTGGTGGTTCTCGATGTGTCGGGATCGATGTCCGGCGACAAGCTCGTGCAAGCCAAGGCGGCGGTCGATCAGCTGCTGGGATCGCTGCGTGAAGGCGATCGGTTCCGTCTGGTGGCGTTCGAAAGCGGCGTGCGCCGCTTCGCGGCGGATTGGACTCCGGTGAGTGTGGAGCATCGCCGCCGCGCCCTGCAGTGGGTCCGCGAGCTCGAGACCGGCGGCGGCACGAATATCGGTGGGGCGCTGGCGGAGGCCTTCAGCCTTGGGCCGGCGGATGGGGCGCTGGGCGTCGTCGTGTTCATGACCGACGGCCTGCCGACCGTCGGCGAGCAGGATCCCGAGCGCATCGCCGCGCGCGCCGAAGCGCATCGCGGCGCCTACCGGGTCTTCTCCTTTGGCATCGGGTTCGACGTCAATACCTTCCTGCTCGACCGCCTGACCGAGCGAGCCCGCGGAGCGACTCAATACGTTACGCCCGGCGGCGACATCGAGCAGGCCGTGGGCGCGCTCGCCACGAAGATCGCGAGTCCCGTGCTCACGGACATCGCCCTGGAGACCGACGGCGGCGTCGAGCTCTACGACCTTCAGCCCGGGACGCTGCCGGATCTCTTCGCGGGCGATGAAATGGTGGTGTTCGGCCGGTACCGGAGCGCTCATCGTGAGCGGCAGGCGGTCACCATCCGCGGTCGCCGGAACACTGTCACCGAGCGGTTCTCGACGGTCACCGACTTCCCGTCGGAGCATGCGGCCAACGCGTACCTCCCGCGCCTGTGGGCCACCCGCAAGGCGGGGGCGTTGACCCGCGAGATCCGGCTCCACGGCCAGACCGCCGAGTTGATGACCGCGCTCAAGGACCTGGCGCTGCGCTACGGCATCCTGACGGAGTACACGTCCTATCTTGTACAAGAGCCCCTGATCGCGACCGGAGACCGGATGAATGCTCGAGATGTCCCGCCCCCCCCGGCGGCGCCGCGCGACCAGGCGGGCGCCGGAGCCGTCGCGCAGTCGCGGCTCGAGGCGCAGCAGGCGAGCGCATCGGTGGTCGTCCCCGAGGCGGACGAGTTGGGCCATCTGCTCCGGGGCCGGTCGGGCATCAATCCGACCCGGCGTGTGGATGGCCGGCTGTTCATTCTGCGCCAGGAGGTCTGGACCGATCTGCGACACGCGGACTCGTTGCCGATCACCAGCGTGGCGCCGTTCAGCGACGCGTATTTCGCCCTGGTGCGACGGCTGCCGGAGCTCTCCCGGGCCGTCGGGCTGTCGCCGGCGGTGCTGGTCGCGGGGCGGCGGGCGAGCATCGAGATCGCCGCCAACGGCAAGACCGACTGGCGACCCGGTGAGCTGGACCGGCTCGTGAGAGCGTTTCGGGGATGACACGAATGGCGAATGCGGAATGCGGAACGCGGAATGGGGATGGTAGCGACGGTTGCTGCACGGGGGGCTGCCATCTATTCCGCAGTCGCCACCCCGCATTCCGCATACCGGTCTGATGCCCGAGGACCTGGCGGAGGTCTACAAGACGACGTACGCGGCGCTGGTGCGCTTCCTCTACCGCAAGGTATGGGACGCCGAGCGCGCGGCGGATCTCGCCCAGGAGGCGTTTGCCCGGGCACTGGTGCACCGACCGGGGAATCCGAGGGGGTGGCTGTTCGTGGTGGCGGCGAACATGGCTCGGGATGAGGCCCGGCGGGCGGCGCGGGAGCGGCGTCACCTGACGCTCCTGAGCCAGGAATCGGAGCCGGAGGCACCAGCCCTGGACGAAGCGATCAGCGCCGAGCAGGATCGGACGCGGGTGCGTCAAGCGCTCGCCGCCCTGACGCCGCGGGATCGCGAAGTGTTGTTGTTGTGGGACGCGGGCCAGTCCTATGACGAAATCGCCTCCCAGACGGGGCTCGCCAAAGGCGCCATCGGGACGACGCTGGCGCGGGCGCGGCGCCGGCTGGTCGAGGCGTATGAAAAAGGAAGTGAGGCAGAACATGTCGCACGTGGATGACGGAACCCTGCACGCCTACCTGGACGGCGAGCTGTCGCCGGTCGAGGTCGAGCGGCTGGAGACGCATGTCGCCGCCTGCCGGGGGTGTCGCGACCGGCTCGACGAAGAACGGGCGCTCATCGACCGAGCGGCGCGGTTGCTCGGCATGGCCGTTCCGCCGGGGCCGGAGCGCGCGGCGCCACCGCTGCATGAGCTGCGGCGCCCCCCCCCCCCCCGCCCCTGGACGTGGTCCCGGTTGCGCATGCCGCTGGCCTGGGCGGCGACGATCGTGGCCGCGGTCGGGATTGGCTACTTCGCGGGAGTATCGAGTTTCAGCATACCGCAGCGCAGTCTGGCACGCACGGAGTCTCAGCCCACGGCCGACGTGGCAGCGTCCTCAGCGCCGGCTGCCGGCGCCGCGGACACCCGGTCACCGGTCCTTCCGGCGACGCCAACGGATGACGAGCTCACGGCGACCCAGCCGTTGGGGTACGCGCAGGCTTCTGATCGACTCGCCCGGGCAGAAACCGACCAGCAGCGCCAGGCTCCGGCCGCGAACGCCGCCGAACCTGGCCGCGAGCGGGACCAACGCGCCGACGCTTCGCTACGCCCATCGGCGGCGCCCCCGGCCGCGCTCCCACAAGATCGCGCGTCCCCAACTCTGCGCGAGGCGGCTCCTGCGGCCGCTCCGAGCTCGGCAGCGAGCGGCGTCATCTCGATGGCACAGAGTACTACGGCGGTACGCGGCTTCCGGGATGCCAATTCCGTGCGGCTCAGCACCACCTGGCCGGCCATCGCGGCCAAACCGGCGCGAGACCTCCTCGGCGCCGCGCCCGCCGTCATCCCGGGCTTCGCGGTGCGGAGCATGCGCCGCAACCCGGGAGTGAAGGAAGTAGTCGTGGAACAAGAGATCGCCGGCGCCGTGGTGTCCCTGTTTCAACGGCCGCTCGGCGACACGCGGGCGCCCGAGGAGGCGCAGCCGATCGTCATCGACGGGGCGGTTTCCCGGGATAGCCTCGTCGCCAAGGCGCGCCGCAATGAGCGCCTGGCCCGGTTCGTCGGCAACCTGCGCGTGGAGATCGCGGGACCGCTCCCGGCGGATTCTCTGAGCCGGCTGCTCGACTTGGTCAGGCCGTAGCCGCGCGCCGCCAGGCAATCAATTCGGCGACGACGCTGACCGCGATCTCCTCGGGAGTCACCGCGCCGATCGCCAGGCCAACGGGCACGCGCACGCGCGCGAGCGCTTCGGAAGACACGCCCGACGCGGCGAGCGCCTTCGTCACGACGGCTTTCTTGCGGCGACTGCCCAGCAGCCCGACGTAGCTCGCCGCCGACGGCGCTACCCGCTCCAGAATCAGTGCGTCGTGCCGGTGTCCGCGGGTGGCGATCACGACGGCGTCGGCCGCGGAGATGGCGAACCGCTCGAGGGCGTCGTGCGGCGGAACGGAATGGACCGTGACCGTGGAGGGGAACCGCGCCGGGTCGGCGAACTCGGGCCGATCATCCACCACGACGACCCGGAATCCGGCAGTCGCCGCGGCCGCCGCAATGGCGCTGCCCACGTGCCCCGCTCCGAAGACGAAGATACGAGGCGCGGGCGCCAACCGCTCCACCAGGGTGCGGCGATCCTCCGACAACGACGCGGCTGGCTCCCCCGGCTCGACCGCACGCGGATCGAACCGCTTGACGGGCCCGGACGACCAGTCGAGCCCGGTGGTCACGGTCCCCGCCGGTGCCGCGGCCACCTGCTCCAGCGCCCGCACATAGCCGGGCACATTCACGAGCGGCTCCACCACGATGTGGACCGTGCCTCCACACGACAGCCCCAGGTCGCCGGCCACATCGGCATTCAGGTGGTGCGTGAGAATGCGCGGGGCGGCAGCGTCGGTCGCCGCAGCGATCACATCCGCTTCGACGCAGCCGCCGCCGACCGTCCCTTCCAGCCGCCCCGCGGGGCCGATCACCATCTTGGTGCCCACCGGGACGGGCGTGGAGCCGGTGGTGCGCGCGACGGTGGCGAGCGCGCCTCCTGCGGCGGCGCGCGCCAGAGCGGCCGCCGCGTGCCAGACGCTCACGGTTGGGGCAGCTCCTCGAGCCGCGCGACCGCGCGACGCAGGTGGGGAATCACGATCGAACCGCCCACGACGAGCCCGACCGCGAAGGCTTCGAAGAGCTCGGCGTGACTCACACCCTCCTCCCGGCACCGGACCAGGTGGTAGGTCACGCAGTCGTCGCAGCGCAGCACCAGCGATGCGACCAACCCCATCAGCTCCTTGGTTTTGACGGGCAGCGTCCCCGCTTCGTACGTCCGCGTGTCGAGCGCGAAAAACCGGTTGATGGTGAGATTGTCCGCTTCGAGAATCGCGGCGTTCATTTTCTCCCGGAAATGCCGGAAGGCCTCGAGAGTCCCGGGTGTCTCGCTCATCGTCGAAAACTAAGCCCCCGGCGCGCAATCCGCGCCGGGAGCGCACGCCGGACGGCGAACCCTACTCTACCGTGACTGTGCCGACCATCCCGCTGGTGAAATTGCCGCTATGAACGATGCACCGGTATCGGTAGGTGCCGACGACGCCGAAATTGACCTGGAACGTCCCCGAGCTTTGCGTGGACGAGCTATCGGGAAGCGTTTCGAAGGTGACCGTGTGGGGTCCGCTGTTCCAGGTCCAGGTAACGGTGGACCCGACGCCGACCGTATCGAACTTGGGTGTGAACACATTCCCCGAGGTACCGACGCTGATGTTCAGCGTTCGTCCGCCGCCCCCCCCCCCACCCCCCCCCCCCCCCCCCCCCCCCCACCCGGCCCCCCCCCCCCCCCCCACCCCCCCCCCCCCCCCCCCCCCCCCCCCCCCC
>Ga0187893_10008705_pt1 | contig 15882 bp, 8 predicted proteins | sample MA1701074metaG_FD_139574 | JGI IMG/M metagenome (GOLD analysis project Ga0187893, IMG submission 139574) | White microbial mat communities from a basaltic lava cave in the Kipuka Kanohina Cave System on the Island of Hawaii, USA - MA170107-4 metaG ... | reverse complement strand
CGGAGAGCGTATACCTGAAGAGGACTCTCACCTCTCCGATCAAACACGCTTTCAGGCGCACGTAGGGACGCGCTGCTGCGCGTCCGCGACGGTAACCCAATACGGACGCGGAGCACCGCGTCCGTACCGGATCAGATTTATAGGCCCAACCGAATTTTTTCACAGCTCCCCACGTTGGGGCGAGAGGAGCCGATACTTCCGACTTGTAGGTGTAGCGGCCACACCCGGAAGAGTCAGGGTGCGTAAGGAAATTGCTTTCGCGCTGGACCATACGTGCTATCTCCAGTGACGTTTCTACAATCCAGCAAAGAACTGCCGAGCTTGGTCAGCCAGGCGCAAGGCCTCTTCCTTCTCGCCAGCTGTCGCAAAACGCGCTCCCGTGTTCAACCAGTGAGTGGCTGCCTTAACGTACTTTTGAAGGTAAGCAATGGAACCAACGTCGCGAACTTTGGCGCCACCGCGCAGATAGTAGAGTGGATTCGTGTGGGCGAATACGGTGAGGCCACGCGGAAGGATGCGCTGGTGCATGCCAGGCTCCTCGGCAACGCGCGCGGCCACCCAACTGCTGCGTTCTAAATCCAGGGTGGTCTCGACTTCCATCTGGTACAGGCCGCCGAGTTGCTTGTCTTGCTCCTGGATGGCCGCGCTTTCCCCGTTGACGACGATCTCCAGACTTGCAAACGGCAGAATCGATCGGGCTGTAGCGCGAGCTTTAACCTTCCGGCTGCCGCTAAACTCAACGACATCGCCTGCGGTGTGTCCCTCCACCTCAAAAGTCAGCATGGGACCATTCGTTACGAAGCCATTTCCTGCCTTCAGACCAGCCAACCAGGCGTCGTAGCTGGGAGCGCCTGTAAACCGTGCGTAGAGCCGATTGCTGCCGACTGGAATACCATCACCCATTTTGTCCGTGCCGGCGCCGATCGGCAAACGGAACCCGGCATTCAGGTACTGGTAGTAGAGATCCAAGGCTCGCATCACCGTGAATTCGCCTTGTGACATGCCGGAGGTTTTCCAGGGCCCCCAGTGACTCGGCAGTTGGGTGGGATCGTCATACGTGATCAGGTCAACAGCATCGACCAGGCCCAGCGCAATGTCGATGGGAGACTCCGTTCCAGGCAGGTTGCAGAAATGGGCCCAGGTGGCGACGCCACCCTGACGCCGGGTCTCGCGCAGTGCTCTCGCCAATACGAAATTGGGGTGGCTTCGCCCCAGGAAGGTGCCACCGAAGGGCTCGAACGGCCGAATGATTTGTTTGATTCGCATCAAAACGATGTGCCCTTGCTGCCAGTCCCTGAATTCCTGGCCGACGTACACAGAATGTCCCGGAGTTGAGACGGGGTCGAGCTTCCCAGTAAACTTCTCGATATCGTGAGTAATGTCGGTCACAAGCAGGTTCAAGACATTCAAGTCTTCGGCCCGCATCTGAAAATGCGACTCTGACTGAGTCAGCATGTGGACGTGGGTGTCGCCGCTCAGATAGCCCTGTTCACGCATGTCGATCCATCGCTGGAGTCGAAAGATTGCGGTTCAAGTCCACCTCGGTTAGGAGAGGCATGGTTTCGAGGCCGCGGCGGAGGTCGATCGTCAGGCGGGTGGGGCGGGATGCGAGTGAAAAGGTGCCATCCACATAACATCGGCGCTTCCCCAGGTACCCCACGTGTGGGTGCTTACCTTCGATTTCGACAAGTTTCCCATCTCCATCGGTGACCACGACCGTAGCCGCAATCGCATCGCCGGTCGTGTCGTCAACAATTCGCACTTCCAGCCGATCAGAGCCAGCGATTCGATAGGACAGCAATAGGAGAAGGGCGATTGAGCTTCTAAGAGCGATGCGGCATGAAAGAGTGTGGTTGCTCATTCTATGTCTGGATTGGGTTTCTCTTCGCACTAGCGACATTCCTCCGCATGTCACGTGTTCTAGCGATCCTGCGGAGCAATATGACGGGTCAAGTCAGTCACGGAAGACTGTGTCCCTAGCGATCGAGAACCAGTGCCTGCTTAGTTCTTGCGACCCTCGATCCCTGGGAGCCATCGGATGGCATTCCCACGATAGAACTTTTCCAGAACTGGCTCCGGTAAGGCGAGACCCTGAATCTTTCGGCCAGCGTATTCCACTGTCTCACCGGTAGCGAAGAATTTCCAATCACGCGCGTAGATGGTCTCCCATTCTTTGACAACCCTTTCCGGCTTCTGTGACGGCATCATGCTGAGGTCAGTCCCATAGAGCACTCGGTCCTGATACTTGATGAAGAATGCCCGAACTTTTTCGGTTGGTTGCAGCATCAGGTCGGGTACGCGGGCCGCGGTCTCAACGGCAAAATTCGAATACCGATCCAGCCGTTTGGCGATCTCATCAACGTTGTCTTCCATGCTGCCCAAGTGCGCGCCCACGACACGCAACTTCGGATGGCGTTCCAAGATATGGTCCCGAGCAGCCAGAATCGTCTCCTTGCCTGGGCGTTCAGGGTGCAGATACATGTGCCAGTCGGGGTTTTTCTTGTAGTACCCGTAGTGAGGGCTGGCAGGATCCAGTGGCCGCCAAGCGGACCAAGGCTCGGCAAGGTGGGTGTAAAGTGTCTTGTTGCGAGCTTCTATGGCTTTGAAGATCGGCACGAAGACCGGATCGTCAGGCATCAGGTACTTTCCGTCTCTGGACTTGAGTTCCATGCCGATGACCTTGTAGATCTTCACGGCGATGGCACCCTCGTCAAAAGTCTTATTCAAGTGGACAATGGTACGCTGCGCGAATCCCGGACTCTCCCAGTCGTCGGGATCGAAGCTGGAGCACCAGGCGGCCCGGCCCTGGCTGGCACGGAAAGCCTCGATCGCCGCCGTTTGTTGCTCGTTCAGATTTACGTAGTTGGATTCGTGCTTATCCAGAACACAAATGTTCAGGACACGCAGGTTCAGCCGGTTCAGCAAGGCATAAAACGCTGGAGTTGGGTTGAAGACGTGCGTGTGCACGTCAATGCGCGCCAGCCCTGGAGTGGCAGGTTTGGGCTGCTGGGCCAAGGGGAAAAGCGGACTGGATACGATCACGAACAGCATCGAAACGGTGATCAAGCTTTTCATGGGGCTTTCTGTCCTGAACCTTCCATTTGAATAATGCGATGCGGCACTTATCGATTTCACAGCGCCGCCGTCTGATGACCGCACGAAGCTGGCATCTTCACTTAAGTACCGCACTTCGCAAATAAACCTATGTATTCGAAAACCGTTTGAACATGTTAGCCGCTCCCCGAGCAGTGACTGGGAATGTCTGGGAGCGCGGGCGTTCTGCCAGCCGAGTTGGGTGCGGACGGGACGTCCGCGCTCCCAGGCACGCCTTCTCCGTTCGGATGTCATCTCCGAACGGGAGAAGATCTGGCGCAACGTGTCGGCAATGCGTCACCATATTGATGAAACGCAGTACTAGTGCCCGTGGCGGATACCATGCTCGTGCATGCGACGGTGCAGCCGCGCTCGCGCCTCGCTGAAAACTGCAAGCGTTTGAGCCCATTGTTCAGGGTCAGGTCGCGTGGCAAGATCCTTTGCCCAAGTCTCGGCTCCTTCGATGAGCGTCAGCATATACGCCGCCGCAGTTCCAGAAAAAAGATCCTGTCCAGGAACTCGAAGATAGACAGGCGATGTATGGGCCGCTATCCGCAACGAACCCGTGAGATCCATACGTGAAGCGCAACGGGCAGCCAGCCATCCTGGGCCAGAAACCTGCACCTTATCGCTTAGCGTGACGGCTTTGGTGCCCGACCGTTCCTCACGCGAGGCGATCACCTGCCCATTGAACACGACGTCAAGGCGATGAATGGGGACATAGCTCTTGACTTCAGCCCGAATCTCTATTGTGGCACCACCGGTTCTCAGCGTGATTTCGCTGCCGGGAGTCATGCCATCCGCCTGAAAGAAAAGCAATGGCCCCGAAGTCATGAACGTATTCCCTTTGCGAACTGCTTTCGCCCAGTTGGGAAAATTAAATTCGTCTTGGCCCAAGTTAGCGTACGCTCGGTTGGCACCCGCGGGGATCCAGGCTCCCATCTTGTCCGTTCCGCCGACAACCGGAAGACGGTATCCGCAATTGAGATAGCGGTACCAGTCCAGGAAGCGGAGGTTGTTGAAATGTTCACTCATGCCCACTGGATGCAATTCCAATGCGTCGATCCTATCGAGAACAATGTCCGCGGCCAGTTCTGCTGTGGGATAAGGGAAGTGCGCCGCAACCACGACTCCCTCACGCCGACGGCAGGCATCAGCCCACTCCGAAAGGCTGGTCCAGAGCGGATCTCCAATGACGCTTTCCTCCGGGCCGCCGGCAGACATCGGATAAACAGGTCGCCCGTGCCCCCCGAGCAGACCTAAATGCCCTAGAATATGCTGCCGGTTTTCCGTGCCAACCCAGACCATCATTTCTCCGTCTTTGGAAGTCACTGGACCATGCGAGATGTCCCCGATGTTGGTAAAGAGCTCGCCCCATTGCGCCGCCAGCAAATTGATCAGGTTAAGGCCCTCAGCCTGGCCCTCCAGGACGGCTGTTGTAGGAGACAGAAAATGAACGTGGGTATCGGCGCTCACCCAGCCTCGCGAACGCAGATCGACAAACCGGGAGATCTCCAGGTCCAGTTGTCGCTGACCAGGCTCAATTCGTAGTTTGCGACGCACTCCCTCATACTCGAATCCCTTGCTCATCTCCAAGAAGACTTCACCCACGGGCAGCTCGATCTGAAACGTTCCATCGACATAAGCAAAGGAACTGTCCATCAACTTGATGTCTGCTCCATAGTCTTGAAAGAAGGCATTGTTGACGTCTCTTCGGTGCCCGTAGGGAGGAATATAACGACCCTCTTTTGAATAGAAGGCCAGGCGAACTGGGGTGGGACGGCGAGTAGCGGCGTCAACCACTTGACCGTGTAGGTACGCCTTCTCTGGCTCAAGAATCTCTATGGAAGTCGCATCGCCTTTCGCCTGCAGATCCTTCCCAGGTACGATCTCGGCAAGATTGAACTGGTACTGGCGGCGACTTTTGGTGTCGCGAAGCCAGAGCGTCGCTTCCCTGCTGGCGGTGAGCTCAACATGAAGGTATTGCGACGGACCTGTTTCCTTGCGACGTTCGCCCAACCCAGCCCGCGGGGCAACCAGCCATGCCTCCACTTCAAACTGGTTACTCGAATGAATTCGTGTGACAACTCCCAGGTCAACACTTACCTTCCAGCGGTCGCTCTCCCGTGCAGAAGCCTCAGGCAAGGTGATCCGATACAGAGTGATTGGGTCGTAGCGAAGCGGATTCTCTTTTCCATGGAATAGAGTGATGGCGCAGATGAGGAGGGGATCCTTGTCGGCGGCGCGCAACCGCAGAGTCTTTATCGTCCGCTCTGGAAAAGGATTGGCGAGCGCGCACAACCAGAGCGTTTCGCGTGACGGCAGGTTGGGACCGCTTGGATAAGAGCTGTCCCAAATGCCTATTTGCAGGTCTCCCCATCCGAAGGCATTCTCTAGGGAGTCGCCCAATTGGCGAGTCGCGTCCTGTCGATGAGGAACAGCTGCAAAGCTCAAGTGCCCCCAATGAACCGAGGGAGAATTCACCTCGAAGCGGCGTCGCAAGGGCAAGGAAGTCTCCGTACCGTCTTCGTAAACAAAAATGACGTCAGACAAACGCTGACCGACTTTCTCAATAACATCCTGGTGTGGCGGTGGGTCCTCATTCTCGTCCCAATCGCAAAACTGGGCGATGCAGATGAAGCCGGCCTTCTGTTGAAGGGCTATCTCGCAAGTCGGTACTGCCCAGGAGCTAGTTCGCAGACCCAAAGCAATCCAAGATTTCCTCTTAGGATCGCTTGGCCCTAGCAGAAAAGGTATTCCCCGAAATGTCTTTTCCCCGCTGGGCATTCGGATCAAGCCGTCTTTTCTCGAGTCCGAACTCAAGCCCTTTGCCTTTTCACGTGGCCCAAAATTCGCGGCGGAGGCAGTAAAGTGGGAAACCAGATCGAGCGGTGTAAACTTGGCAGCGCTAATCTTCTCAGGCAGCTGGGTTGCAGTGGCAGCGCCGACTGAAGTGCGCTGACCGATCAACGTCAGCGTAGGCAGTGTGCCGCTGACCGTCTGGAGAAAACTTCTGCGCGAAAAATGGGTGTGAGGATTCATGACGCCGAAGTTAAATCGATGAGTCGACCACTCACATTCCTTTCGTGTCATTTAAGGACTTGGTGGGTTCTTGCAGAGCGCGTTAGGCAGCGCTTTTTCGCTAAAGAGAAATGACTCCAGTGGCCTCAGCTGAGGCGCCGGGCACGAGAGTACCAAAGTAAGGACCGGCGTAGGCGCAAGGAATGACCGCATCTGAGAGGCTCGAACGGAGGTAGAGTGGCGTGATCGTCTTCAAAGCAATAGTGAAGAAGCAGACCGCTTGGACTGATCAGATACAAGCGAAAGAACGGCGCTCCCAAGCAAAAAACAGGCTCCTCACCCGCTGGCCAAAGCCGGGTGAGGAGCACCGTACTGCCAACGCATCAACCGCTAATAATCGATACGCAGGGCAAACAGCATTGCTCTTGCATTGCCGCCATAACCCACGAGCCCGAAGTCTCCGCCGCTGATATTGGTGCTGGGATTACCAAAATTCGCCCGGTTGAAGGCGTTGAACATTTCCCAGCGGAACTGCAATCGGGCTCTCTCTTTGACGCTAAAATTCTTGGCCAGAACGAGATTCCAAACCGCTAGCCCCGGCCCGGTCAAGATGTTGCGAGCGGAATTGCCGTAGAAACCCCGTCCGTTAACAGGCTGGACAAAAGCACCCAAGTCAAAAATCGGCAAGCCGGCCTTGATGCGGTCTCGCATATCACCGGCGTCAAGATTTCCATCCCCGATGCGATCGGGGCGTCCTCCGAACTGATTGGTATTCGCAGGATCTGTCCGTGAAAATGCGGGGCTGAGCCGCTGTCCCGTCGCCATGGTGGTAACGCCCGAGAGTTGCCAACCGCCGATCACTTGGTTTGCAATGCCAGACAAATTCCCCAGGAAGTGTTGACCCCGGCCAAACGGTAAGTTATAGACGTAACTGAACCTGAGTACGTGCCGCCGAATGATGCTGTCGTCGGCCCGCTCCAGGAAGCGCGCGTATTGATTCTGTCCAGGGGAAAAAGAAAAACCGCCGAGGGAGGTGTCCGTGAGCGCCTTTGCCCAGGTATAGTTGGCGTTGAAAGACAATCCCTTCGCCAATCTTCGGTCTGCCTGAATATTGAACCCATGGTAGATCGAGGAGCCTCCTGTTTGCATGAGCGTTGCCGAGTTGAACCGCTGATAGGGTCGTCGCGCCGAATTGTAGGGAGTGGTGCTCGGGTGCAGCAGGTTCAGATCGTCCGTGTAGGGAATGTTTAAGGCGCGAGTGCCCACATAGCCGACATCAATCGCCGTTCCCCAGTACTGCCTTCCTATCGATAGGTTCCATTGGTAGGTTCGTTCGGCAGGAAATCTCGGACTTACCCCCGCGATGTCAGAGACGCCCGAAGACTCGCCGGTGGTGGTGAAGGGATTCGGGAAGCGGAGGCTGGGGACATTCCCTTCGATACGGTAGGTCTGAGTATCCGTCCATGGCCCGCCCGTGGCATTCAAAGCCAGGTTGCCGGGCCACACCTGGGTGTACACCCCAAAGCCCAAACGGACCACCGTGGTGGCATCGGCAAAGGGACGAATGGCCATGCCCAATCGAGGATTCCAGTTGTTCCTGTCCGTCTTGAGTAGACTTCGTGTGGGAAAACCCGCCTGGGAAGCGGAGACAATCGGCAAAGTCGACGCAACAGCAGGAACCAGATCCGTTGGGACAGAGGTCCCTGCCGTGACCACGTTGCCGGTCGCTGGATCAAAGCCAAACAACCGATCAAATTTATCTACCCAGGGAGTCTGGTATTCATAGCGAAGGCCATAGTTAAAAGTGACTCGCTGGTTGATTTTCAGGTCATCCTGAAAATAGAAGGCATAGTGCCAGCTGCGGACGTAGGCATTGGGCCTTGGCGTGGTCCGCCGGGCTTGAGTGGGAAGACCGAGCAGAAAATTGGCGTAGGCCAAGCCGCTCAATTGGTCATCAAAGGAATAGGAGCCCCGTAGCTCCGGTGGCTTGGTTTCGTTGTTGTCCTGGTAGCGACGCACATCCACACCCATCTTGAAGGCGTGGCGGCCTCTGTACCAGGAGAGGTTGTCGATCAACTCATAGGTATTCTGAGCGTCACGGATCGAGTTGGGCCAGGAGCCCACTCCCTCAAAGGGGATCGCTCCACCGAAGGCAAAGTCTGGTAGTCCACCGATCGCCGGGTCACTTCCAGAGTTAGCAATCCCTTGAATTCCAAGATCGACCTGCTTGCCGAAGTTGATATCGTGAGAGTCAACGAAATCCCTCGAGAAGGTCAGCTTGAGCTCGTTGAGTAGCGTCGCACTAAAGGTATGAGTATCGGAGAGCACTACGTTGCGACCAGGATGGTGACCGTGGTAACTGAACCCGCCGTAGCCTTCCTTCAAGGCACCCGCATTTATGTCGTCATTGTTCTTGGCCGCCGTAAACCGGACAAACAAAGTGTTGCTGTTGGAGATTTTGTGATCCAAGCGAATCGAATAATTGTCAGCGTTATACTGGGCACCGGGGTCCGCATAGAAGTTGTTGGCAAGACCGAAATCGCCGATTCCCGTCAGGTTCGGATCGGGATAAATCAAGTCCTGTACCGCCCTGGAGACTGAGCTGATGCGATTGGCTGGGATCTGATTATTGGGGAAAGGAACACCTGTCAGGGGATCAACGAGGCTGATTTTACCGAGCAGGGCCGAAAAATCGCCCTGGCGGAAGGCTGGGGTGGGTACAGAGGTACGTATGCGATTTCCGACGCGGTAACGGGCGCCGCCATAGTCGAAAAAGTAAAAGGTCTTGTCGCGCCCGTTGTAAAGACCCGGAATATAGACAGGACCGCCATTATTGATGTTGAACATATTGTAGTTGACGAACGACGGCTTTTCACTGTCATAGAATGACCGGGCATACGTTATGGAGTTCGTATTGGCCCAGTAGACACTGCCATGGAGCGTGTTCTCGCCGGACTTGGTCACCACCGCCATTTGGGAGACTTGCCCGTATTCTGCAGGCGCATTCGAAGTAATAACCTTGGCTTCCTTGAAATTTTCGACCGTCAAGGAGGTGCCGTTCGCGGACCGCCCGCTGTAGGACTGGTTATTGGAGGCCGCACCGTCAGTCGTTAAGTTGAAGCCTCCCCCCCGCGCTCCGTTGATGACGACATCACAGCAACCCACTAGGTTCACACCAGCCGCAACGTTCAGGACGTTGGTATCTCCCCTTCCGAATTGGCTGAGAGGCAGTTCGACGAAATCTCGCGCCGGTTTGACATTCGAAAGAGTGGCCGTTTCGGTCTCCACCTGCCCAATTCCACCCTCTACCGTAACCTTGTCGGTGACTTCGCCCAATTCCAGACTTGCGTCCACACGTTTAATTTGGCTTGAGTTGAGATCCACTTTAGTGCGCACGAATGTCTTAAAACCTGGAGCAGTAACGCTAACTTCATAGTTGCCAACCTCCAGGCCAGCGACGCGATAGTCCCCGTTAGCGTCAGCACCAACAGTTCGTTCAATGTTCGTGCCTTCATTCTTAACGGTAATGGTCGCGCCAGAAACTGACGCACCGCTCGGATCAGTCACAGTCCCCAGAATGGTACTTTGTGTGCCCTGACCTCGTGCACCGGTCACCAGCATCAGCGAACACAAACAAACCAGCCCAAAAGGATAGAGTTTTGAAACCGTCTTCATAGGCCGCTGCCTCCCGTCAGTCTTACAGTGGGATGATAGGTGAACTAGATAGACAACCAGCTGAGTCAATTCGCTCCCGACGAGCTCCTAGACTAGGGGCCCTGTTTTCGCATCTCATGCCCATGTTTGAGCAAGAAAAGATCGGTTGTTTCGGTCATCCCGGTCTTTTCAACAGGTACACTATCGGGATGACATTGAATCCTGGGGAACCATGCAATTCGCAATTGTCTCCAGGAGGAATTCGCATGTCAGTCCAATACAGCTCAAACGTTTGGTCAAAATTACTCTTTCCGGTTACTCCTGGAGAACGATCTAACACGGGCGCCGAATCAATTGATGATGGGTTTTCCACACCCAGAATGCACTGATTAGTTCATTGAATGAATCTAATACGGAAATCATAGTTCTCTTGTCAAGAACTTTTTGCGAAGGTTTTGGAATGGAGTCTTTTCCACCGAGGCTCTTAACAAGACTCAAAGCCGCTGGTGTGGAACGAAATTCGGCTGAGCAGCTTATTTCACTTGTTCGATCAGAAACTGAATCACGTTCCGTTTTTCCCGGCCGGCTTGATCGTCAGAATTTAGTTTTTCAGAAAGGGCAAATTCGGCTGCAGCTTTATCTCTTTCCCCAAGCCGTCTGTAGGCAACTCCTAACCGGTAGTGGGCCGAACCGAGTTTGGGATTCGATTGAATCGCGTGATTGAGAAACGGCAGGCTCTCTCGATTCTGATCCTCAGTCTGTAGGATGATGGCGATGTCAACATAGGCTTCCGCAAAGCGAGGATTGAGACTCAGCGCCCGCTGCAGGTGTGCCTTGGCCGCCTGGAAATCAGGCTTGGAAGCAGATTGGGCGTCCATAAACAGGATCCTCGCATAGTGGTAATGCGCCCAGGGATCCTTCGGAAGCTTTTCCAGATAGGCTCTCAACGCTTCCGCGACAGCACCACGGAATGATCCAGCCTGCTCGTAGGTCTTGCCCAGTAAGAGATAAGCTAAACGGTTGTCAGGCGCGATTTTGATGGCTTGGAGCAGAGTTTCAGCGGCTTCCTCCTGTTTCCCGACAACGAAATAGGTGCACCCTAATCCCAAATGCAGCTTCAATGATCTGGGGAAGTCCCGCACGCCTGAGGCGAAGATTGCCACAGCGGCGCGGTCTGTTTTATGTTTCAAGAGCTCGTAGGCATAGTCAAAGCGGTAGTTCTCATTTCCCGGTTCCAATTCCGCAGCTTTCTGGAAAGCGCGCACCGCCTCCAAGTAGTGCCGCCGCTCTTCCTGGACAATAGCCAGGAGGTTGTAGGTTTCGGCTCGAGGATGCTGTTTTACCAGACCCTGTAGTGCTTGAGCCGCCTTTGCGTGGTTCTTGCTACGAAGATAGGCCAGAGACAGATTGTAACTAACGTCATAAGACTGAGGGAAAGCGGCTCGCACCCGCTCCATGAGAGGTATAGCGGTGGCGTAGTCCCCATGAATCGCACACAGACTCGCTAACTGGAAAAACCGGGGATCGCTGGGGCTGAGCAGGTTTGCAAGTTTTTGCGCTGATTGCTGAGCGGCGGTGCTTTGCTTATGCCTTAGTTGAGTTTCCAGAACTGCCATCAGAGCGGAGACTTCGCCCTGCGGTGCTTGAGGCAGCTTTTGCGAGACAGTTGCAGCGTCGCCTGGACATAAGAGCCAAGCGAGAACCGACAAGCACAAAGCCAGAAGTATCCTTACAAACCCGTGGCGAGCACGCTTCGAAGAGCAGAGATCTTCAAGATTTCCATTCGACATCACAACTAGTACTTCCAGACCTCGAGGGCCTCGGGCAAACTGCCCGCGCGGACTAACATGGAGGACTGAGACTGAAGTTTGTAGATTCGTCGTGCATACTCGAACGAGTGAGGAAAATCTGTGAGGGATACCAACCGTCGGGGAGCGAATGCTCCCGCCACTTCAGAAATATCTGTGACACGCAAGACATTCAAAAGGGCAGGCCCATTCCAATGAGATTCGGGTGAGTCGCTCAAGACGACTTGCTGAATGCGCTCATCAAAAAGACCGGCATATAGAGTCAGAACTCCCATGTCACCTTTTCCATAAACAGACACGGAAGTGGCTTTGACTCCTGAGTCCCGCTCCAGCCAGTCGACGGCGCGCAAGATATCCCAGACTTGCATGGAGGCGACTGTACGCCCGATCCAGGAAGCGGTCCTTTGGATCTCTGCATACTGGAAAGCGCTTATAGAGAGCTCCGTCATCCTGGGATTCAGAATCAGCACCGTGTACCTGCCGAACAGAGGCAGGAGTTCGTCAAAGTCAATTGGATAGGGGAAAAGAGAATCGCCAGGACGTTTGACATAAAGAAGAACAGGCGCCTTGCTGGGGTTATCTTTCGGGGTAAAGAGTTGGCCGCGGATTCGAACTCCGGGTTCGCTCCAGAACACAACCTCCTTATAGTTGGCATACCTGGAGGCCCAACCACCATTGTCGGAAACGATGTTGGTGTCAAATGGAGTCTTCTCCCGTGGGAACCCTCGAAAGACTTTTTCCTTGAGATCCCGTATCAATTGCCCCCGACGCCCCTCCCACGCCGATTTTGAGGGCCAATCCTCAAGCCTCGCGGTGGAAACAAATTGGTTGTGAATCCGGTAGTTCGCTGCATCGGCAGGAAGTTGGCTCAGAACAGCCAGGTCCTCCGGAGACTCTCTTGCCGTCTCGACTTCCTTGTAAGACCCTGAATCCTTCTTAAGCCATTTCATCATCCATTCGCGTGCGCCCCTTAGAAATGCAGGCGCGTCCGTGTGTCCCACGTCACCATCGAGTTCTCGGACGCGTTCTTCTCGGAATTGATCACTGTAAAGGTCATAGATCTTCTTGACCTGACTGAAGACAGCATGATAGCCGTCCGGTGGAAAATCCCCGTCGCGCTGCCCGCTGAACATGAAAAGAGGACGCGGCGCGATTAGGGCACCAACCAGTGGAAAGTCTGTCAGATAAGTATTGTGAAAGTAGATGCAGTCGCATTGGCCCGCAGCTACCCAGTGGGCCGCCTGTGAGCCAAAGGTGAATGTCGAGCAAACTGGAGCCGCTGCGGCAATGCGGTCGTCCAAAGCCGTGGTGTACCAAGTGGCAACGCCGCCACCGGAAATTCCGGTCATTCCAATACGCTGTTTGTCAACTTCTGTCCGGGTTTCCAGGTAGTCCAGCGCCCGCATGGCATTCCACACCTCAACGCCGATTGGCGTGTAGCCAAGCGACAGCCAATTCCATAAGTTCAGGTCATGGATCCCATGGTGAAGGCCGGACACCTCGCCGAATTCCAGTGTATCCAGCACAAGAACGGCAAAGCCGTTGGAGGCAAACCAAATGGCTCTGTCTTGATAGTCCCATTTGGCACCTTTTGGATGCGGTGAATGACCGCAGGCATAAAGGATAGCAGGCAATGCTCCCGGCCGCTGATGCGGAATATAGAAGTTGGCCGTGACATACAGCCCAGGCAGACTTTGGAAAGCAATTTTCTCAATTCGATAGTTTGGGCGCTTGAGAGTACCTGTGATCTTGGTATGGAGGGGAGTGCGCTTCGGCATCGGCTCCAGACCTAACATGTAAAGAAGTTGGCGTCGTAACTCCGGGCGCCGCTGGCTCCAACTTTCCAGGCTCTGCGCTCCAGGCAAGGGCTGAGAGGAGATGCTCGCCGCAGTTTCTTTCAGGAACTGAAGAAACTGTTGATGCCGGGTGCTGGCGTTTTCCTCGGCGCCAGCTGAGGTATCCCAGCACAAGAGAAAGAAAGGAAAGATGAGAAGCTTGTCGAAGCAGGTTCTCAAGCGCAAACGAAAGATTGTCATATTTGGAGTTTGTCGAACCATGCGCAACCGCGGGTCAGAGTCCTGCAATGTCACAACCTTCTTGAGATCGTGAAGTTGTGGGCAAGCACCAACGCAATGGCACCCAGCAGGCTTGGATCTTCCTTACAAGAAGAAGGAATAATCCGTAGCCCCTCGATGTAGTAAGCCGGCACACGGCTGCGAACAGTCGAGACTATGGTGTCGCCAATCAAGTCCCACGCGTCTTTCAGATTGTCGCCTACAATCACCATCTCAGGGTTGAATCCATAGACCAGATTCGCTATTCCCAGGCCCAAGTATTTTGCAGTGGTCTGCAGAGCAGCATTAGAAGCTGGTTCCCCTTGGTGAGCGCGACGGATAATTTCCTGAATCGTGATCTCTTCTCTAGTACTCTTCAGTGACCGGGCGCCCTTGCTAGACTGAAGGTATCGCTTGACCGTTGCCATGTCGGAGGCATAGAGCTCCCAGCAGCCATAGTTGCCGCAGGGGCAGCGTTCCCCGTACGGGAAAAGAGATACATGACCGAACTCGGCGGCCCCATCCCTGGCCCCATTGTAAATCTCACCGTTGATGATGATTCCGGTTCCAATACCGTCCCGGCTCGTGACATAGATAAAGTTTTGCAGGCTGCCATCTCGATTGTCTCCGAACCAGATCTCGGAGAACGCTGAAAGTTTAGCGTTGTTTTCAAAGTAAACAGGGACATCCAGATTCTTCCTGAGCCACTCGCCCGCCGGGACATTCATCCAGCCAAAATTCTCTGCAGCGATAATTCTGCCGGCACTCTTCTCGATGTATCCTGGCAAGCTCACGCCGACTCCGGTCACCTCGGTGCCTCTGCGCTGGCTACCAATGAAATGCTTGATCTCCCGAGCCAGCTGCACAAAGAACGTGGGGGCATCCGGTCGAGTTTCCAGGCTCTGCCGGCGCTGGATCTTCCCATTGACATCGGCTAGAGCCAGGAGAGTTTCCCGCCGGCCAATCTGTACCCCCAGGCTGTAGAACTTCCCGGCGTTGAGATAAAGGTTTGTCGGCTTTCGCCCGACGCCAACCGCTCCGTTCTCCCCTTCGTAGATCCAGTCATCCTCCAACAGGCGGCTGGTGATGATGGTAACCGTGCTTCGTTGAAGGCCAGTTTTCCCGGCTATCTCAGCCCGCGAGATCGGTTGGTGCTCCCGAATCAGATTCAATATCAGCTTCTGGTTGATTTCCTTGATGGTGTTCTTGCCAGCTGCATTCGTATTCTCAAGGCTGATCTTTCGCATGAGGCCTCATTTGTTCAATCATTGAATAATTCAGACAAGCCGTTGCTGTCAAGGAGGGAAATCGTCTGACAGAAGCCAGTTGCTTGATGCCATCCCTGGAATGCAGCTCGAATTGTTAAGGCACAGTCTTCGGCATTGGCCCATCTGAAACGGTTGGCCAGAACATGGGTTTCTTAACGGGCTCTGAATTTCTTAGAATTCAGTCAGAGAGTGCTTCAGCTCCAGCGGGCCGACGTCAATAAGCTGGCGGGCCTCACGTCAGTGGAGTTGAAAGGCGGAACGGAATGAAGAAATGACAAGACTTTTGGCATTGGAGTTAGAACTAGGGATGTTGTCGGCCCCGTGCTGCACCAATTCCACCAGTCTAGCCGCCTGTGGGCTTCCAGCATTCTGGCTGTTCCCCGAAAATGCGTTGGGTCGAAGCTTTGGGTTGCCAATCACTGGCTGATGCCTTTACCTTCCGTAATCGCAACATAGCGATCAATCGGAACCTCAGCAAATTTCTCCGTCTTCCCGTTCGGACCGGGCCATTTCACTTCCAGCCAATCGAGCTTCGTCGCTCTGCCAAGGCCCAGAATCTCGCGGGGGTCGTGCGAAGAGAGATAACTGCCGCCCGAGGTCCGCAACTTTGAATACTTCACGCCTCCGGCAGACCAGGTCAAGCGGGCGCCAATACCGTCGCGGTTTGACTGTGTGCCCGCGAGGCGGATTCCCAGCCAATGATTGCCTTTGCCAGCATTGTTATGGAGCAACAGCGGCGCTTCTCCATTGCTGGCAACCAGTACATCGGAACGGCCGTCATTGTCGTAATCGCCGAGCGCTAGTCCGCGAGCCGGGTGTTGGCGTTGGAAAGCAGGTCCGGCGTCTGCTGAAACGTTAATGAACTTTCGATTCTCCTGTCGAAAGAGCAGCAGTGGCTCCTTGTAAGTCACCTTGGTCATGTTGATCTCAACCATGTCGTCGGGATGTCCGTTCGCCAGGAAGAGATCCATGATGCCGTCGTTG
>Ga0187893_10008704_pt1 | contig 15882 bp, 16 predicted proteins | sample MA1701074metaG_FD_139574 | JGI IMG/M metagenome (GOLD analysis project Ga0187893, IMG submission 139574) | White microbial mat communities from a basaltic lava cave in the Kipuka Kanohina Cave System on the Island of Hawaii, USA - MA170107-4 metaG ... | reverse complement strand
CGGAATACTCTTTTCATCGGAGCGGCTCCTTTCCTTGGTGTGGGTGGTGGTTGTCTCGACAACGATCACTGCACCACACCGGAGCCGCTTCGTCAATTTTCAACTAAGGATGGCACACCTTCCACATCAATCATTGACCATCCATAACGTCTGAGTTATCATAACTCTCAAGTTATACATCGGAAGAGGATACCGCTTCCCACTGTGGCCAACGCTCCCTGGCTAGTTGAAGAGTACAGAACCGCAGGGGGCAGAAGTCTCATAAGAGACTTCATTGAGGGCCTCAACGCGCGGAACAAAGTTGAGGTGATTGCTTTAATCAAGCTTGTGGAGGAGCGTGGGAATGCCCTCCGGTCTCCTCATTCAAAGTCCCTGGGAGATGGTTTGTTCGAGCTCAGGGGAAACGAAGTCCGGATCTTCTATCTCTTCCAGCCGAATCGGCGCATTGTCCTGTTGGACGGGTTAGTTAAGCGGCGACACAGCATCCCTGCGAAGGATCTGGAACATGCCCGGGCTCTCCAGAGAAAAGTTCTGGAGAGCGAACCCGATGGAGGATGAAGAGTCATGAGTGGAAAGCAACCAAAGACCTCTTTGATGGGATGGATCGATGAGCAACTTGACCGCGATGCCAGACTTCGACAAGAAGTCGATGAGGCCTTGAACGCCTTGCGACTCGAGCAGGACCTGATTGCCTTGCGCGAGCGATGTGGTCTTTCGCAAAGCCAGTTGGCCAAGCTAGTCGGGGTGAGTCAACCGGCGATTGCCAAGATCGAGTCAGGAAAGATCAAGAATCTTCAACTCAAAACATTGCTCAGAACGGCCAAGGCCATGGGAGCCACGGTGAAGATTCAACTGCAGAAGTCACCACAGGCCGGCGTACCCAAGTCTCACAGGGCTGATGCTCGAACAATGTCAAAGCGTAGAAGAATAGTGAACCACTCGGCCGCTTAGGGGCGCACCAAAGGTGGTCCACTCTCCTAGAGCCGAGATACTCGACGGCTGAGTGGGTTAATTTGAATGTCCCCTTTCTCCGATCAGAAATCGTGACAATCTACACCCATCAAAGGCAGCAATGGATAAAAGACCAGCGACGAAAACGAAAAAAGCGGTGACCGCGAAGCAGTGTCCGGAGTGCGGGGTGACGATGCGGCTTGGGCGGACTACCTTGCACTTTGAGCGCGGGGGATTCTACGCCGATGTCGAGAATGTGAAGGCGCTGCTCTGCAGCCGTTGCGGAACTCGAAGCATTCCAGGTCCGACCGCGCTGAAAATCAGCACTGCCGTGGAGGGTCTGTTCCAGGCTGGGAAGGAGCTCGACTCAACCGGTATTTCGTTCCATAAGATTGCAAGCTAGCGGTCTCTCCATACGTCAATGGGCATGCCTCACCCTCGTCCCTCCCGCCTGAGAATAGAGCGTTCCTCGGGAAACGTGTTCCGCGAGGTGGGTTTTCCACCTGCGGAGGCTGAGAATCTCAGGGTTCGCGCTCAGTTGATGGTGGAGATCGAGAAATATGTCCGCGCCAAAGGGCTGACGCAGAAAGCCGCTGCTAAACAATTCGGCATCACTCAGCCACAGATGACCAATCTCATGCGGGGCAAGATTTCGCTGTTCAGCGTGGACACACTCATCTCCATGCTGACGCATGCGGGTCTCAGGGTGAACGTAAAGGTCCGGCGCTTCGCGGCCTGGGGTTCAACCGCTCGCCCTGATTGTGAGGCGACCGGCACGACCAGCTTGGTATTACACGGGGGATCACTGGAGGCGTCTCTCCGGCGCCATCAGCTCGAAAAAGCGTTACGAGGCGCCGGTACGCACGAAGTGCTGAGGCGAAGGACCAACTGAGTAAGTCACGCGGATCGACGTACCGTCCGGGTTCGTCTCCCGCCAAGCAAGCTCGGGGTGGTGGTCCCAACGGGATTCGAACCCGTGTTTAAACCATGGCCATGGTTTCGCCAATTATTTCATAGGGTTGTTGATGCAACGATGATGGAACGAGAGGCGCAACTAAAACACTAAACGTTCGGATGGGGATTCTGAAGCGAGGAAAACATATTGTGCGATAATAGAGCCGATCTCGACTAGTTGGCTACAATAAATATCGTCCCGGCAATACGGAGTCTCTTGGGATCTGGCTTCCCGCTACCTCCTAAGTCCCCATTAGGTCGTAGGTACTGATGAACCACCACCACCCATTGCCCACTCAAGTCAACATACCTGATTACCTGGCTACGCGTTCCAGGTGGTTCACCCCTAAGGCTCGGATTTTGCAGGGGTCTATCCTCTATGATGACAGATATTAGTTGGCCTGTTCGGATTAGCTCCGGGTATTGACTGTTATTGAAGGTGGCCCGTATAGTTGCGGCAGGAACGCGCTTAACTCGCTCTGGAGGCATAATGATTGCTGAACTCCTACAGGCCTCGGCATTGAGGCAGGCTATCGCCCACTATGTGACTGGCCAGATCTCAGCGAATGACCTGGAAGAGTGGCTAGTGGGGAATCTGCAGGAGATTTTGTCCTCCGGTGATGAGGCAGCCATCCAGTTAGCAAACCGGATCGATGCTCTATATATTGAGAAAGGTGAAGGGCTTATTGACGAAAAAGGCTTGCGGGATGCAATCGCATCCCTGAGTTTCGAGAATCCTAAGAGAAGAGCATTCAACGCGAGTGGCTCGTCCAATGCAGTTATAGCTAGCGAACCATATGTAGCGCGAACCGTTGTGTTCTGCGTTAAACACTTTTTTGAATCGGTTGCGGCAAGTAAATGACTCGGAATGGAATACGCGTCACTCTCCGCGCTTCACCCTGCCCTGTCAGATAGATATCAAACCACCAAAGCCCGGGCACGTCGAATTCGATCTGCATATCTGCGCAAATCCCTATGCCCCTGTCATCTGGCTGCTCAAAGTTGACGGGATAAACCGCGGCTGGCATTTTCTCTGCTGTTCCAGGCTTGATCGGTTGAATGCTTATAGTGTAGTTGCCTAAGGCCTGCCCAGATTTGAAAGCTAACAAGAGACAAAGTCGGTAGGCGAAGGGCTGCATGGTATCGGGGCCTGGAACCGAATGCGTCAGTCTATCGATGATGCGGATTGCCGAAACCACCCCGTCCTGCTCTCGCAATATTTTCTCGCATATTAGAGCAGCGTTAAGATAGGGACCGAGTTCGCCTGGAGTGTAGTCTTCAGTCATTAGGCACCTCTCCGTTGTGCTCCCTATACGAGGTTATCTTATACTGGTCCCCTCTCACGAACGACACCTGGGCTGCCACCCCACTCCAATGATTTATGTGCGAATTGGGAAGCGGGAATTCCCCGTTTCCTAAGCTAGCTGTTTCCCCCGCATTATTCCTCCGGCTCCCAGCGCTGCACACCGAACTCTTCAGCAAGAGCCTCCCTTGCGCCGAAAGCAGAACTAACAAATTCAGCGAGGTGAAATGTCATCGCTTCTTCGGTGAGAAAATCAACTGGAAGGGTGGTTATCAACTTTACGCAATTGTCCTCCGTCGCCATGTATCCGCCATCAATTTCGCCGTTTGTGTCCAAGACCTTCCTGTAAAACGGCAGCAGATTCTTGGTGGGTAAAAAGACCAAAGGACAGACTATAACGACGCGCCAGGCAGACTCCTCGTCATCGTCGTAAGGGGCGAATGTAACCGATAGCATCAAATCTTCCTGTATGCAGATTAACAAACCATCTTCGTTGTTTTCGGTCTCAAAGGGAACGGACAATGTGCTCTTTAGGTGTTCAGCAAATTCTGTCCTTAAGCGATCGGTCTTGTCCTCTTTTGATTCTCCGAAGATGGCCTTGAATATTCCCATCACTGCCTCGCTACTCGATTTAGTTTTTCCTAACCTGCCCTCTCAGATCTAGTCCACAGCCCTCGCAGTACCGCATCTTCATGTGGATTGCTCTACCACACGCCGAGCACTTGGTACCACCTACCGGGTCGGCACCCACAGTAGTAGGTGCAATCGGCTTTTCGCGTTGCTCTGTCGGATTAAAAAGGACAACTCCACAGTTATCGCAATAGCGGCCATCCGTACCCAGATGGCCACATATAACGCAATACGCCCGATGAGAGGTGTCTGACGTTAGGGTAGGAACCTTGTCGACGAATTCAAGCAAGGCTTCTCCAGGGATGGCCAAGCACAGACCCTCAACACGACCCTGCGGCGCAATCCCAATCTGTGTAACCATTCCGATAGTCACCCCCGTTCTGAGAAGTAGAGGGCCTCCACTGTTCCCCCAGTTGATGGATATGCTTGCCTGCAGAAAGGATTGCCCGCCGACCATGTGCCCAACAGCCGACAATATCCCTCTCGCCAGCGAAAAGGCGGCAGACTCTATTGGGTTACCTATGGCTATGACTTCTGAACCGACCTTTGCACCACGAGAAGTTGTAATACTTAATATCGGTATCTCCTGCGTCATCTGGTGATTCGATATCCGAATTGCGGCCAGATCTCGGCTGCGGTCGCTCATTAGCACTTGCCCGGCAAAGGTTGGCCCTGTATGCCGCTGTAGAGTTACTTCGCGTACTCCACGAACGACGTGAGAATTTGTAAGGACCAAACCGTCAGCACGAACGAGGAAGCCTGTTCCTCCTCCAGAGGAAGTAGAGATACAAAGGATGCTTCGGACCACTTCCTCATAGAGATCGGTTAGGTCCCGGATACCAGAACCTTGGTTTGGCTCTGATCGTGTAACCGTGGGGCTTTTAGACTTGAAAGTTGCGAGAAATCGACGCCACATGGCCGGCCTCTGCGCTGGTTAGTGACCGTTAGTTGGTGGTTGCCTTTGTCGCCACGAATCGGTGCTAGATATTGGCATGATGTCGCCTCTACATAGCTGGCCTGTGGCGAAGGTATATCTTCTTACTTTTGTCCCATCGGTGGTACATCAAGGTTGTGGCACCTGCCGCCTTCACGCGTGCGAGGACAGCTTTGATTTCAGACTTATTCGTCACAGACGCTCTCGGTAACTGATGATAGAATACAATCCATGATACCAAGGCATCTGCAAAGGTTGGGGCATCATCTGCCGTTATGAACATGTAGAGAGGCGGCTGAAAATTCTGGTCGTGGCGAGCCTTCTTAGCGAAATGTTTGGTAAGTTTCTGATGTGAGGCTTCGCACGCAGAGATGATAAGAATAACATCGCCGTAATAATGTGGCATCCTGCAGAGAGGCTGGACTATCTCCAGGAGATCCTCCCAGCTCACGGAATCCTTGCCAAAGCCAAGCTCCCTTTCGTTGCCGTGCGCAGCAATGTGGACGCACAACGGAATCCTCTGCTGGCCTGCCGGGTAATGCCGGGTATCGATGCTCGATATGAACTTGCAAATGGTGCGTAGTTCAGCCTTGGACCTCGCGATATTTGAACAGACTTCGTGGCCAATCAAGGCGCATGCTTTTTCTAACGCTGGGGCCTCAGCCTGGCTTTTGAGGAGGTCCATGGGGCTCGGAGCTTCTATGATGAAGAGCCGGAGACGCGTTGATTTTGACGACACCGAAGCGCGGGCTCTAGTGAGGAGCCTGGTATGTTGAGTTGAGTTTCGCAACGTCATTCTTTCAACAACCATGTGACCTTAGAGTAACTCACTGGCGCGGTCAACTGTATTCCCTGAACCAAACCTGCCGCAGCGCTCGCGACACCGATTCTGGCCAATCGTGTGTCTCACCAGTCGCCTGCCCTCATCTGCCTGCACTAGCATAATCGTTATCAAGCGCAGAGTGCAGATATAGTCCCTGCAAGAGCGTCTTGTGTCCAGTGATGCGCTGAGGTGCAATGAAGTATAACATGGTTGTTGTACTTACTATTCGAAAGGGTGTAGACAGGAGAGGGAACATCGAACTGGGTATCGCAATGGCACATGAAGATATCGAGAGGGCGCGAAGAGGCCGTGCCGGGCGGCCCGAGAGACCGGCCGGCGCGGCCAGCCCGCGCCCCCACAGAGTAATACGGGGGCGCTAATACCAATCATTGTGTCAGGTCCAGGGTCGAGTTTCGGTGACAAGTCCATGAGTTAGCCTGCGGGAAGGTGCTCGCATGAGGGCACAGTGAGGGAAATGGGCAGGGAACGACTATACGGGCACCCTACATGAGCACATTGAGATTGCGCGAGTGCCTGCGCTGCGGACATCACTGGTGGCCACGCCGACCGTCGCGATCTCGGCGCTGTCCTGGATGCAAAAGTCCTTATTGGGATCGGCAACGGCAACGAGGGCTACAGGGGCAAGAAGGGGTTCCCTCACAACCTGACGGTCCACGAAGTTCCGGTGCTACTCACGCATGGGAGCCTTGTGCTGCCACCCAGGACAGGTCCGCCTTGGCCATGGTGCAAACGGTCAAGGACTTGAAGACAGCCGGGCGAAGCTGGAGCGAGATTGGAGAGCAGGTCGAGCACCGATTCGGTGTCAAGCTGGACAAGGATCAACTCAAGGTCTTGGCTAGTTGAATCCAAGATGCGGACAGAGAGAAGGTGAGACCGTGGAGGGACACGAAAGGTTTCAAACAGGCGTCGCGCTTCCGTTCGAGAGGCTTGACCCCTGGGTGGTTCCTCCCCATACTGGCGCCCGGCGAAACTGTGGCCGTGGTGGGGCCGGGAGGTCCGCAACCATGACCCAACAGTTGGTTGATCTGGTGGAGCAGTTCTGTCATTTCCAACACAAACAGCGGGGCAAAACGGAGGGAGGGGTTGCGGCCTATCGCTGGGTGTTGGAGCAGTTCTTAGTGTTTGTGCGGCGGAGACAGGGGCGGCTGGCCCGTGTTGGGGATCTCAGCCGGGACACGATTCAGGCGTGGATGGATGAAATGGCGGGAACGGATCTCGCGCTGAGTACCATGCGGAGTCGGCAATCCACGGTGTCCAGCTTCTGTGCCTGGCTGGTGAAGCGAGGCGTGCTGCCCGTGAATCCGGTGGCGAGTATGGATCGTCCTCCGCATCGGCCCCATCCGCCCGGACAAATCCCAACCCCAGCCATGATGGACTCGCTGATCCAGGCGGCGAAGCAGCGGAATCGGTCACGAGACGTGGCGATCTTTCTCATCCTGCGCTACACCGGGATGCGGCGGGAATCCGTGGCAACCCTGCAGGTGCGCCATCTGGATGCCACATGGGGCTTGCGGCGAGTGCGGGTGAAGGGAGGACAGACCCGAGACATTCCCTTGCCGGGAGCGGTCATGGAGTATCTGCAGTCCTATGCCAAGCAGGAGCTGCCGGCGGAACTCGGAGCCGTGGGGCCGGACACCCCGTTGTTTTGGTCGATCTGGGGGCGGCGGGTCAAGGGCAAGAGCAAGGAGCCTATGACCGGAAAGAATATCTGGCGGCTGTGTAAGGTCTATGGTCGCTTGATCGGCTACCCGATGTTGAAGCCGCATGATCTACGTCACGGCGTGGCGATGGAGGTGCTCGAACAACAGCACGATCTAGAGCAAGTGCGGGCGCTCCTTGGCCATAAGCGGATCGATACGACGCAAATCTATGCGCGGATTCGTCCGCCGCAACTCAAGAAGGCTGTTGCTTTCTACGAAGATCAAGCGAGGGAAATTCTCGCAGGCTAGGGGAGGGGCGGCTCACCATTTTTAAGGAGCAAGCCAATGTTCCCTAAACATGAGCCGTTAAACATCAACAAAATCAAGGTGGTGGTCCCAACGGGATTCGAACCCGTGTTTGAGCCTTGAGAGGGCTCCGTCCTAGGCCAGGCTAGACGATGGGACCAGCCGGTGTTACAAGGTGCCGAGGAGTTTAAAAGATGGGCGCGAACTCTATCACAGGGTCCAGGTGATTGCAACGAGATCGGAAGCGAGAGGCGCGAGACGGGCGGGAGGAGCGAGAGGCGCAAGAAAAGGGGGAAAGCTGGGAAAGCGAGAGGTGCGGGAGGCGAGAAAAGCGAGAAGAGAGGGGGAGAGCCGAACCGCCGCAGAAGAGAGTAGAACGCGTCCCGTTCGCCACGCGCGTCTCGCGCCGCTTGCTTGACCCTCCGTAATCCCCTACCTATACTGCGCTTCATGCCGCTTCCTTCTCGATCTTCGTGGTCGCTCTGGGCGTGCTGCCTCTGCTGGGCGGTGAGCCAGAGCCTGGGTTGCGACATATTGAAGAAAGAGGCGCGCTATCCGGCCGATTACGCGCGGTATCAACGGATTGACGCGGCGCTGGAGACCCTGCAAAAGGCGTATGTCTCGAAAGATCAAAAGACCATCGACGACCTGTTGCTTCCGCTGGATGAGCTCGACCGCGTGGAGCGGGAAGTCCAGAGGGATTTCGAAACCTACGCCGGGATCAACCTGGACTTTACGGTGGAACGCATCGTGATTGACGGCAACACCATCGAAATGTATGTACACTGGCAAGGCCAGTGGAGGAAGACCCTGACGGAGGACGGCATCCGCGAACGTGGGCACGGCATGCTGCGCTGGGTCGGAGTCCATTCGATCCTTCTCAGCAGCCTTGAGGGCGATTTGCCCTTCGGGATGGCCGCTCGACAAGCGACCGCCAGCGTCCCTGAACCACCGAAGCCGGCCGCTCCCCGAGATTGATTGACCTCTCGCTCACTATGAGCAAGCTGCACGCGCCAGAAGCCGACTTTCTCGTGATCGGGAGCGGGGTTGCCGGACTCCGCGCCGCGATCGAGTTGAGTCGACGGGGACGGGTGCTCATGCTCACGAAGGGGCACCCGCTCGAGAGCAGCTCGAGCCATGCCCAGGGAGGGGTCGCGGTCGCGCTGAGCGAAGAAGATGACGTTTCCATTCACCTCACTGATACCCTCAAGGCCGGGCATGGTCTCTGCCGGCCGGAAGCGGTCCGCGTGTTGGTCGAGGAAGGGCCCGAGCGGATTCAGGAGTTGATCGCCTGGGGCGCCCAGTTCGACAAAATCGGCGGACACTTTGCCTTTGCCCGCGAAGCCGCGCACAGCCGCAGCCGGATTCTCCGTGCGCGCGGGGATGCGACGGGCAACGAAATGGTCCGGGTGCTCATGGACCAGGCACGGCGCTGCAAGGCCATCCGCTGGCTGGACCGCCACGTCACGGTGGACCTGGTCGTCGTGGACGGCCGCTGCCGGGGGGTGTTGGTGCTGCACGAGGTCACCGGCGCCAGATCGGTGGTCCCGGCCGCGGCGGTCCTGTTGGCGAGCGGAGGGGCGGGGCAAGTCTACGCGCGCACGACCAACCCGCCTCATGCGACCGGCGACGGCGTCGCAATGGCCTTGCGCGCCGGGGCGGTCCTGGAAGACATGGAATTCGTGCAGTTCCATCCGACTTCCCTCTACTTGCCTTCCAGCCCACCGTTCCTGCTGTCCGAGGCCATCCGGGGAGAAGGCGGACGTCTCCGCAACATCAAGGGCGAACTCTTTATGCACCGGTATCACGCGGCGGGCGAGCTGGCGCCCCGGGATATCGTGGCGCGGGCGATTTGGTCCGAGATGGCGGCGACCCGGTCTCGGCACGTGTACCTGGACGTCACCCATCTGAGCCCATCCTTCGTGAAGCAGCGGTTTCCCACTATCTATTCCACCTGTCTCCGGTACGATATCGACATCACCGAGGAATGGATTCCGGTCTCGCCGAGCGCGCATTACATGATGGGGGGCGTCAAGACCGACCTGGAGGGGGCGACCACCGTCCCCGGATTGTTTGCAGCAGGCGAAGTGGCCTGCTGTGGAGTTCATGGGGCGAATCGCCTGGCCAGCAACTCGCTCCTGGAGGGGTTGGTGTTCGGCGCAAGGGCGGCGGCGGCCGCGACCCGGTTCGCGGCCCGGGTGCGCCGGGCATCGGCGGGCTTGCCCAGTGCGCGCGAAGTGGAGCCCGGTCTTTTGGGAGACCTGGACGATGCCGCGAAGCTGCGGAGTTCCCTGCGGCGAGTGATGTGGGGCAAGGTGGGGGTGGTCCGGACCGGCGACTCGCTCGCCGGTGCGTTGGCGCAGCTCGCGCGATGGGAGCGCGCGGTCGATCGACCGTTCCGCTCACGTGGCGATCTGGAGGTCAAGAACATGATCCAGGTGGCCCGCTGTATTGCAGAAGCCGCACTCTGGCGGACGAACAGCGTTGGAGCACATTACCGGGCCGATTACCCCGGTTCGAAATTGCGGGGATGGAACCACCACAGCAGACTGGAACGGGGGATGGTCCTTACGGAGTTGATCCGGTCGAAAAGGCCACGAGTGGTGTCCCGCCTGCGGCCGGTATGACACGGGCCGGGCGCGACGACGAGGAGGACGAGGCCATTTGGGAGAGGAACGTGCGGTAGAAGCGCAGCACCTTCAGCACGTACTCGCGCGTTTCCTGGATGGGTGGCACACCACGGTGGCGCTCCACCCGATGCAGACCGGCGTTGTAGGCGGCCAGGGCCAGCGACAGGTTTCCGTCGAACCGGTCGAGGAGGGAGCGCAAGTACTTGGTCCCGCCGCCGATGTTGTCTTCCGGATCGTAGGGGTTGTAGACTCCCACCTCCAGCGCAGTCTGCGGCATCAGTTGCATCAGTCCAATCGCGCCTGCCCTCGAGACCGCCCAGGGATCGAAGCCCGACTCCGCCTTGATGACGGCGCGGACCAGCGCCGGATGGAGCTGCTGCAGGCCGGCGTGGCGCGCGATCGCTTCCTCCACTTGCCGTTCAGTCTGATACTCCCGCCACGTGACCGAGGAGAACGAGCCACGGGACGGGTCTGAGCGAGTGAGCCCTGCCCGCGGCAGGTCCGCATGCAGGCCCTCCGTTTCCTGGATCTTCCTGGGTTTGGCCGCTTGTGCAGACGTCCGAGCAGACTCAGTCGCAACCTTTCGATACCGCGAATCGGTCGGGACATTCGTGAAAGAGACGGTCCCGTCGGGCTCGATGTACTGGTAGATGTCGGCGGCAAAGGCCGGCGTCACGAGCGAGATCGTGCACAGATGGATCGTGGCCAGGGCTCCCATCCAGGCTATCTGCTGCAGAAGCTCTCGCGCTGTCGGCATCACCGTCCGTCCCCTTCGTGAGAGTCAGTCAGACCACAGGCCACCCGGACGACAACTCGCGGGCGGAGGGCGAGCCTGCCTAAGGACAATCAAGCAAGCGGGGTGCCAGTCGGGAGATCCGGCCGAGGCCACTGGGAAGCGGGAGGACGGAATGGCCTATCTCTATGGTTTGTCAGAGACAACCAGAGGGTTAGCCGGTAGGATCGCTTTGGTTCCAAGAGGCGCGGTATGGCCGGTGAAGACCTTGAGGGTCAAAACTTGAACAGTAGTGGACGGAATGTGGCGCTGAGCGTCTAAGCCGGGACTATGGGGGCGCTCAAGAACGGAGAGGAACGGAGCCTATTCGAGAAAGCGGGAAAGGCTGGCGCGAAAGAGGGAGCGCAGGCTCGTCGTGATGGGGCCGGGCAGGCTGGACCCGACAGAGGACTTATCGATCTCGCGCACCGGCATGACTTCCATCGTGGTGTTGGTCAGGAAACACTCCTGTGCGCTGCGGAGGACGTCGGGCGTATAGAGTCCCTGTTCAACCGGGATCGCCTGTTCTCCTGCCAGCAGCATGATGATCTCCCGCGTGATTCCCTCCAGGATGCCCGCCTCTGGCGATGGGGTACAGAGACGGCCGTCCCGCACGAAGAAGAGATTGCTCGTCGTACACTCCGTGAGAAACCCGTGGGCATTCAACATGACGGCATCGAAGGCCCCGGCCCGTTCGGCTTCCTGCTTGGCCAGGATGTTGTTGAGGAAGTTCAACGATTTGATCTGCGGCGAGAGCGCAGACGGCAGGTTCCGCCGCACGGAGACCAGTGCCAGACTGACGCCCCGGTCGAAGAGGTGAGCCGGATATTGCGGCAGCGGCTTGGCCACGATCACGACCGTGGGGCGCGGACAAAGCGTGGGATCGAGTCCGATCTCGCCCTCGCCGCGCGAGACGGTGATGCGAAGGTAGGCATCCTCCAGGTTGTTCCGTTCCAGCGCTTCCTGCAGGAGCCCCGGCCATTCCTTCTCAGGGATGGGAGGTTCCAGGCCGATGTGGCTCGCGGATCGCTCGAGCCGGGCGAGATGCTTGCGCAGCATGAACACGCGTCGCCCATAGCTCCGGAGTGTTTCATAAACCCCGTCGCCGTACAGGAAACCGTGATCGAATACGGACACAACGGCCTGCTCACGAGGGACGAAACGGTCGTTCAGAAAAATCCACATCACTTTCCTTGGAGCGCTTCGATCAAGGCGCCGGCCTTGTAGAGGGTCTCTTCATACTCGAGCCCCGGATCCGAGTCCGCCACGATCCCGGCTCCGACCTGTGCGTAGCCGCGTTCTCCTTTGAGGACGAGGGTCCGAATAATGATGTTCAGGTCCAGGTCTCCGCTCCAACTCAGATAGCCGAGCGCTCCCGTATAAGGGCCCCGACGCACCGGCTCCAGGCTGTCGATGATCTGCATGCAGCGAATCTTCGGCACCCCCGTGATGGTGCCGCCGGGAAACACCGCGCGAATCACATCGAAGCCGTCGATTCCCTCCCGCAATTCCCCCGAGATGTTCGACACGAGGTGGCTGACGTGGGAATACCGTTCGACGAGCATGAATTCATCCGTCCGCACGGTGCCGTAGCGGCACACACGGCCCAAGTCATTCCGTTCCAAATCCACCAGCATCAGATGCTCCGCCCGCTCCTTGGCGTTGGTCAGCAGGTCCTCGGCGAGGCGGCGGTCTTCGGACAGGCCGCTTCCCCGGGGCCTTGTGCCGGCGATCGGCCGGGTTTCCGCGCGGCGTCCGCCCAGGCGCACCAAACGCTCCGGTGAGGAGCTGACGAGGCTGATCTCGCCGAACTCGAGGAGAGCGGCGAAGGGGGAAGGGTTGACGCGACGCAGGCGGCCATACAGGCCTGCCGCCGTGCTGCCACGACCCGGTGTCTTGGGCTGTCTGAGCGCGACTGCGAACCGGTGGGACAAGTTGGCCTGGTAAATGTCCCCGGCGGCGATATACTCCTTGCACTGCCTCACACGATTCATGTAGGCCGTGCGGGAAAGGCTTGGGCCCATCTCGATTCGGCCCATCGGCAGGTCATCCCTGCCGGTGATGCCCGGTGCCGTCAGCCTTGCCTCAAGCTCGGCCAGACGGTCGCATCCTTCGCGATAGAGCTTCTCACGCGGCTCGCCCAGGAGACGGTCGAGCGGTGGAGCAAAGATCAGATGCAGGTGGTTCGTCTGGTGGTCCACGGCAGCGAGGAGGTCCACGAACGCAAACTGGAGGTCCGGCCAGGCTTCGTCGTCCAGGGCCGAGCACGGAAGCATCTCGAACCGCCTCACCAGGTCATAACTGAAGTACCCTACGGCCCCGCCAAAGAAGGGAGGCAGGCCCTCCGGCTGCGGGATCTTGGATGCTCTCATGAGCGAAGCAAGGGCAACGAAGGGGTCACCGTCATGGACCGTTGCCCGGTCACGCCCTCGCAGCTCGTAGCGGCCGTCTTTGCCGGAGAGCATCAGATACGGATCGCTCCCCAGGAAGGAGTACCGAGCGATGGCCGGGCCTCCCTTGCCGCTCTCCAGTAAGAACGACGGACGCCCGGGGACCGCCACCCGGCGGTAAAGCTCACACACGTCTGCCGTGGGGAGAGGCAGTGAAAGCGCCAGGGGTTCCGGCTGCTCCTCGATCAGGAAACGCGCGCGGGATGGTCGAATCATGAAGCTGGTTGTACCACAGCGGAGCGTCGCGCAGCCACCCTTGTTACTGTACCGCTTTCTGGCATATTCTTAGGGACATGGCACGATCTTTCTTCCGCCTTACTCTCCTTGTCGGGCTTCTCCTGAGCGCGGGCACCTGCGCCTCCCAAAAGCCCCTGGTGTTTCAGGACGACTGCAGCGCCGTCATTGGATCGGCGACGGGAGAGGTACTGTGCTTCAACCGGACAGAGAACGTGCTGATGCTCTACAAGGGGACGCAATTCACGCGCGACGTGAGCCAGCTTGGCGTCCTCAACGTGAGGGATTTCGGAGCGAAGGGCGACGGGACGACGAACGACACCCTCGCGCTCAGATCGGTCTCTGACGCGATCAAGAACGACTCAATCGTGTTTTTCCCGCCAGGCAGTGGGTATGTGGTGTCGCCATCGAAGATGTACGGACTCGACACCCAGACTGGCGACCACAATGGGAAGGGCAATGTCTATGTCCAGGTAATGGGCACGATTGATCCGACCTACACGCCGTCATCGGGCACGTTGGCCCTGGGCCATTCAACTACTCGTGAAGGCGTCGATACCTACACATACGATTCTTATGTGGCAGCGGCCGGACGATTCCATCTCATTTCCCCGCTGACGAAAGACTACACGACCGAATTTGACGCGTATGCGACAGGGCTGTTGCTCTTCGATCTGGACGGCAAGACGGGAGTGAAGATCCTGGGGGCCGGCGAAGGAAGCGAGATAAGCTTCACCAGCACGGGTGCGGGCCGTATCATTCGAGCGGGAAGCTGCAGTTATTGCGAGGTCGCCTATCTCAAGTTCACGGGGACGCAAAGTGCGGGGTGGCCCACCGAGCAGGCTGCCTGGGTCACGGGCGACGGAACGTATGGCGGGGCCAACCACATTCACATCCACCATGTTCACGCCTACAAGCTGTCCCAATTCGTCTACTACGGGCTGAGCAATACCGACTATGAGATAGATCACTTCACCTGTGAGAGCGTCCACGCCTGTACCCAAAGCGGTGGCGACCAACCTGATGCAAGCGCGACCCGACGCATTAACATCCACGACTTCTCCATGATCAGCGACCCGGCTGGGACTGATGATGCCATTGCGTTCTTCGCGCCCTCTTATGACCACTGGGTCCACGATGGGCTGATCGATAAGAACAACACGACGGGGCACGGGGACCCGCATCAACGAGGCGACTGTATCGACGTGAGCGCGGGCGTGGGAGTCGTGGACGGCGTCAAAATATCTAATGTGCAGTGCCGCAATACAGGAGGCACCTTCCTAGGCGCGAACATCAACAAGACGGGACTGATGCTCGTTGCCGCCGCCGGCAGTATCCGGAACGTCCAGATCAATAATGTGACGGTCGAGCGCGCCTACTTTGGCCTTTACATGCTGGCATCGGCGACTGATGGCATCGAGAACGTGGAGATCAGCAATCTGAAGGTCGGCGACACCGGCGCATGGGGCGCGCACCTGCAGAGAGTGAAAAACCTTCGTATCCGAGGAATGGGGATCACTAAGCATTCGCAGGCGACAGTCGCCGGCGGCCTCTCCCATTCAGTGATGACAAACGAAGACATCGAGGGGGTGTTGATTGATGGGGCCGGCTCGCTGGCAAACAGCCTCGGGGTGCAGACCGGCTATCCGGTCAGTGGGCGGATGACGCACGTGACCTCGATGAATAATCCCTCCGATGGTTTCTGGTTTCCCGCGACGGATATCACCGGGCCATTTGAGTTCGCGGACAACCGCGCGGAGAACAACGGGCGGTATGGCTTCAATGGAAATAACGGGGTGACGGCCGTGAACGGGCTGGTCCGGCGCAATAATACCGGGAGCGGCAATCAGGCCGGACTCTTTAACGGGTTTTGACGCGTTCCTAGGCTCCGACGGTCCGTTGATTTCCGGGCCCGCCCCGTCTATAGTGCGGCCACGAATCGGGAAGCTGATCCCCTCTCACTGAAGCGACCCAAGACGATCCAGGATGAAGCTGGTACTCAGCCGCAGCCACCCGCCGCACCGAGCCATTCCGTTCCTGGCCCTGGTGGTGGTACTTGCCGCCCCCCCGCTCTCTCTGGCTCAGGGCCCGCCGAGTGAAGTCGCGAAGCGTCATTATCAGCAAGGCGCCAAGTTGCTCCAGCAGGGCGATTACAACGGCGCGGCCGAGGCCCTCAAGAAAGCCATCGAGGCCGACCCCCAGCTTGCGGAAGCCCATCACCTGCTCGGGGTCGT